>Ga0163161_10000300_pt1 | contig 42982 bp, 65 predicted proteins | sample S45metaG_FD_129847 | JGI IMG/M metagenome (GOLD analysis project Ga0163161, IMG submission 129847) | Switchgrass rhizosphere microbial communities from Kellogg Biological Station, Michigan, USA - S4-5 metaG | ecosystem: Host-associated > Plants > Roots > Rhizosphere > Soil | place: USA... | reverse complement strand
GGGAAAGTGATGGAACAACGCGCCCTTGCTGACGCCGGCGCGCGCTGCCACGCCCACCACCGTCACGCCGGCCAACCCGCCGACGATCGCTTCGTGGACCACCGCATCCAGCAGCGCCGCGCGCACGAGAGCTGGCTGTCTGCGTCGTTTGAGCTCAGTGTTCAATGCGCGGCCGCCTTCGAGAACGCATTGATCATCACCACGCCGCCGACGATCATCGCCACGCCCGTAACCGCCTGCCAGTCCAAGGTCTGCTTGAATACCGTGACGCTGACGATGAGTGTCAGCACGATGCCCAGGCCGCCCCAGATCGCGTAGGCAATGCCGAGCGGCAGTGTCTTCAGGGCGTGGCTGAGCAAATAGAACGAGAGTCCGTACAACAGCGCCATGGTGACGGTGGGGGCGAGCCGGGTGAACTGCTCGGTCTTCTGCAGCAGCAGGGTGGCGGTCACTTCAGAGGCGATGGCGCCGCCAAGGTACAGGTATGCGGTGAACAGGGGAGACATGGTGTGCTCGCTTTAAGATACCGACCGGACGGTATGTTAAAGGATGCGATGCTGAACCCTGGATTAAAAAAGCAAAAAGCCCGGGGACCCTCTGCGAGGATTCCCGGGCTTCTCCGGACCCTTGCGGGCCCGACATTGGTGGAGGTGGGCTCTACTGGATATGCGGCCACAACCCTTATGCGGCAATGCGTGGGGAGGGCGGCGCTGCCTCGATACCCCCTCCGATACCCCCGCTGGTAGCCTGCTGGTCGCGTGCGTCGACCTGCAACTGAATCCATTCCTCAACCTCGGATTCGAGCCACCTGACCGACGCCCCCACGGGCACCTGTTTGGGGAAGGTGCCGGCCGAAATGCGCGAATAGATCGTCGATTTGGGTAGGCCGGTGCGGTCGAGCACCTGCTTCAGTCGCAGGAGGCGGCGGGGCGCATTTGTGATGCTGATGGCGGTCATTTGGTTTCCTTTGCCGCTGCGTGCGGCTGATTCGTTGCGGGTGATGCAGTGCATTCGCGGTCGTCAGGCACTGGCCGTGCGGCCTGGACCCTGTATCTGCAGTCGAAGCTGGACGACGTTGTCGGCGGGAGCCTCAATCGCGGGGAGAACCTTCTTGGCGCTGCGTGGCGGGCGGTTGATCCGGCGCCATTCGGCTAGGGCGGCGTCCGGCTCAGCGTGCTTGCTGGTAGCACGGCACCGGCATTCGACCAGGTGGCCCCCGCCGGCGGCGGAGCCGCGCAGATCGTGGATGTGGCGCGCGCTGTGCCCGGCGGCGCAGGCCGGCAGCCCCTCAGGGTGGCTGATGTGTCGCTGGGTCATGGGGTGATCTCCAATATGGCGAGGGTCATTGGTCGAGGGCTCGGCCAGAGCGAACCGGCGTGTCGATGCCGTAGGTCTCGGCCAGGGCGCTTGTCCAGCGGTAAGCGGTCGCGCGACACACGCTGAAGCGTGTGCAGACCGCGTCGATGGTCGGGAATCGCTCCTGTTCGTGCGCCCATTTCGAGAACTCCAGAACGGCGCGCAGCGTCCCGTAGCCCGCCAGCGCGTGTTTGGTTTTCGGCCGCCCGCTCACTGGCTCAAAGACTGGAGGCGGCTCAGCCCGTGCCGAGAACTCGGCCGCGCCGATCCCCAGCGAGGCTGTGAGCTTCATGCGAATAGCTCCGGTTCGGCGCAGATGGTTGCGGAGCCGCGACGGGAGGGCTGTGCGGTGTTGAATAGGGTGCGGAGCTCTCGAAGCTGAAAACCGATGCCCGTCATCACGCGACCCCGCTGATCTTGAAAGCGGTTGCGAGGGTGTCGAAGAGTCGCCCAAGCTCGATGGTTTGCAGCGCAAAGCGCGCATCCAATTCAGCTCGGCGGCCGCCGTCCTCTGCGTGGTCGAGCTGGTCCAGGGCGCCGTCCAGGAACTTCAGCTTCCGCACAATCAGGTCGTCACCCAGGACGAAGGACAGGTTGTCCTCGAACACCAAGGCCAGCTTGGTCACCTGCTTGCCGGCGTCCAGGTGCTTGTCGATCTCGTCGCAGCGCAGTTCCTGGTGCTGGCACTTGACCACCGCGCCGCCCTCGGCCGGGTCCTTCATCTCGCACTCTTCGCCCAGGGTCAGCCCGCTCGGCAGTGCCTCGCCGGCGATCCAGCCGGTCAGGATCGAGCGCGGGGCCACTTCGGCGTTCAGCGGCATCGCCGGGAAGCTGCCCAGCAGCCCACGGATATCGGACATCACGTTCTCGCCGGTCTTGCGGCTGGACGTATCAACCACGGCCAGGCCGCGCGCTGTGTCCGCGAAGACGTCCACGCGCCCGCTCTTGACCAGCGCCTTGGGCAGCAGATCGTGTATCACGTCGTCCTTCAGGCGCTTTCGCTCGCGGCCGCCCGGCTTGCGGCCTTCGGCCTGCTCGATAGCCTCGATCCGGTTCGCCAGCGCGTCGTTGACCGCCGAAGCCGGCAGGATCTTGTCCTGGCTGCCCACGGTGAGCCAGAGCCAAGTGCCGATGGCGTGGTGCAGCTGCTCGGATTCCTCCCGGCCGAAGGGCGACACGAAGCCACGCGAGTTCATTTCGAGCGGGCCGACTGGCTTGAGGGGAACGTGCGGCAGAAGCGTAGCGACCTCCGAAAAGTCAGTGGTGGTCGGGAAGCGGAACATGGTGAGGTTGCGAAGGAACATGAGATCTCCAGATCAGGTTTTGTCGACGGCGCGATGCCGGGTGTAGCCGGCGCTCTCGATGGGGATGCCGCGCCAGTTCAGTTCAGCGGCGGTGAGTGGTACTGGTCGGGCGTCGCGCCATTTCTCTTTCGAACCGGCCTTGCGGCGTTCCTGCCATTCGGCCTTGGCCTTCTCGCGGTGCGGCCGCTGCATGCGGCTGAGGATCCGTCGGAGGCAATGCCGGAGGTCGGCTGCATTCACGACAATGCGGGCAGGCGGCGCGTTCTTCGCGAGGCCGTAGCCCTCGACGTACGTAGCCACCTGGCCGCGTACCTGCTCGACCTTGGGCGCGTCGCCGTTGGGCTTTACCGGGAACTCGGGCTCTGTGGAGAAATCGACAACGATGGTCGGAGCGGAGGTAACGTCATTCATCCGTGCAGTCCTCGAGGGCAGAGAACGGGGTGCAGTTGGGTGCGCAGGTCGCGCGGCGGCTTGATGGTGGCGAGGGTGACGGGCGTAACGGGCCTGCAATACGCGGGGCGTACACCGTCCGAATGCTCCAATGCATTCGCTGCCGTGAGACCTTCACTGGCTTCAGCCAGGTCGAGCCGAATATCGACAGCTTCGGAATGCACTTCGTTTGTCCGAAGTGCGGTCGGCGGAACGGGCTGAAGACCGTCGGCCACGACGGAAGTGGTCTGCTGATCGAGCAGTCCGATCCGAAGCCGCGCGCCCGCCGCCATGACGCCATGCCATCCGATCGCTGAGCGATCCAAGCGGCTCACCACGGCGTGAATGGCGACAGCGTTGTAGAACGACTGCGCGGCTTGAATCAGCTCGCCTTTGCACTGTTCGCTTCTCATGCCAGGGTTTCCTTGTCGTACTGGTCGAGTCGTTCGAGCAGGTAGCGCGCCTCGGACTTCCACTTCATGGAGTCGGGGACGCCGATGAATCGATGGGTGGCGATCTGGATCAGCGCTTCGAGCGGCGCGCGGAACCAGGTGGGGTCGAAGGGCAGGGCTGCGCGGCTGTCAGGCGTCGGCCTCGGTGGCTCGCAGCTGGGGCCGGCGTAGAACTCACCGTCTCCGCAGTCGCGGCAGCTGCCCTCGCGAAACCGGTGCGCCTTATAGGTCTTCTCCGGCTTCGGGTGCAGGTAGAGGGCACGCACTTCCAGGCCGCGCCGCCGCGCATGGACCACATCGCCGTCTTCGGCTTGGATCCACGGCTGGACGGTGTAGCGCGGTCGGCACTCGAGGCGGACGGGCTTCTGCGGGCCATACAGCTGGACCATGAAGTTCCGCGCCCAGGCCTCGACCTCGGCGGCCGGCACGGGCTTGCCGGCGGCGCCTGCGCGGCGCATCGCGCGCACGGTGGCTGCGACGGTCTGCGGGGCGGCTGCCTCCGTCACAGGCGCGGCCCCAGGGACTTGATCTGCTCGAGCATGCGATCGAAGTGCGCGGCTTGGTTGCGCTCGATCCATCCGGCCGCCGCTGCAACCGCTGTCGCCGCGCCGATCAGCACGCCAAGGAGGAAGGCGAAGGCGTTCATGCGACATCGCCTCCAGAGGGGGAGCGAAGGGCACGCTGGCGGCGAGCACGCTCGGCCAGGTCGTTCTGGATGGTCTTGGAGTACCCGGCGCGTACCAGCTGGCCCACGCAAGCGTGGTGGTCCCAGCCATTGCGGACGGCCTGATTGCGCACGGACTGGGCGCGAGCGAACTGTTCGTAGGTGGTGACGCTCATGCCGACACCTCGACCAGGTCGGCGTTGCCGCGCTGCAGCTCGACCGGGCGGGCAGGGAACATGCCCACGCGGCGGGGGCGCCGCAGCTCCAGCGAAGCGCGGGAGAGGTCCTGGCAGAGCTGGGGGACTTCGTCAGCGTCGAAGCTGACGAGCGCGTCGCCCACCTTGAGGACGACGGTGTTGTTCTGCGGGCGCGCTTCCACAACGGCGAGTGCGCGGGCGCTGACGGTGAGGTGCGGCATGGAAGTCTCCGTGCCCCGGCCCGGATGGGCGGTTACTGGGGCGACATTGACAAGATTAGGAGTGGCTAATCACGCTGTCAATAGGAGAGGCTAACAATTGGTTCGCGATCTTCAATCCACGTTCGGCTGTTCAGGTGCAGTTGATTGCAGAGGCCGTTCTAAGGTTGTCTTGACGGTTTTCACTCTAGATTCCGACCCCCAGGCCGATGATCCTTCATGACCCGCTGTGGACAGCGGTGAACTCGGGTGAACTTCTGTGGACGCCTACGGTCACAATTTCGTGTCAACTGGTGCTAGCATTTCATTACCGGCGGGCGGTAACGCTGCCGGCCCACGTAGAAAAGGAGAAGTGGCATGCGCGAAGTTATTGATGGCCTTTAAATTCAAATCTGAACTTTGATCATGCCACCCGCCAATACGGCGGGTGGTTTCGTATGTAGGGGGGGGGGCTATGGACTGGCTTTGCAATCTGCTCGCGCACGAAGCGTTCCGTGGTGCGGTAATTCTTTCGGGTGTCGTAGTGGCCATTGTGTCTGTTGTTACGGCACGCGAGACGGCACGAAAGAAACAGGCGGCGGACATGTTGTTTGGTAGCCGAGGGGATCAGGCGCTGCAGGCGGGTTGCAAGACTGTAAAGTCACTGCATGAAGCGCCTGACAAGAACCTCCGGGCGCTACTCGGTGACGAGAATCACAAGGCCGAGATCGCTGAAATCGTCTATGTGCTAAATCACTTTGAGACGGTGTGCGTCGGCATCAAGAACGGCATCTATGACGAGGCAATGATCAAAGATGCTTGGTGCACCATGATGCTCAAGACGTACGAGTATTCGGCGCCGCTTGTGGAAGCTATGCGCACAAAGTACGGTAAAGACACCATCTTCCAAGAGTATGAGCATCTCGTCGCGCGCTGGAAGGCTTCGCCACTGAAAAGGCGCGCGAAGTGGAAGGTGTGGTGGTAGTCGAAAGCCCCGTCAAAGCGGGGCTTTTTTGAGGGCGTCCCAATTTGGGACAGAGGCGTCAGAAACGACGTAGGCCAGCATGCATAAGGGCTTTACCCAAGATTGCCACTTCGCCTTCGTCCGCGCGATAGGTGGGGAAGTCCGGGTTGATGCTGACCACATACATGCCGTCACCTCGCCGCTGCAGCATCTTGATCTGCGTCTCGCCGCCGATGTTGATTAGGTAGAAGTCATCGCCGTCGAAGAAGTCGCAAGTGACATCTATCCAGACGATATCGCCGTCTTCGAGCTTGGGGCGCATGGAAGGGCCGCGCCCGGTAATGAGCTGGATGCGGCCAGGAGCCGGAAGGTAGCCGAGCTTTTTACGGACTTCCCATTCCGCGATCTCGATGGTGCGTACGACCTCTGGGAAGTCCTGATTCACCAGCCCAACCCCCATCCCCGCACCCCCTTCGAAAAGTTCGAAGCGAACATAGCCTGCAGGGGTCTCAGTCTCTAAGACTCGCGAGATTGAGTAGCTTGCCGGGCTTTCGTTCACCCGTCCCACTGGCACCATCGCTCCCTTTCCGGTGGCAAGCCATGCTTCGTCCACGTCCAAGGCTTTCGCCGCCGCCAACAGGTTCTCCCCACGGAGGAACTTTGCCTTGCCGCTGAACCAGCCATTGATGCTTGGAGCGCTGATGCCGACACGCCGGGCCAGTTCTGCCTTGGAGATCCCTGCACGGGCGATAGCGGTGGTCAATCGGTCGGCGAGCGTGTTCATTAGGTAAGGCTAACTGTGTTTGAGTTAGGACTGGCTATTGACTGGCTAATTAGCGAGTCCTAAGCTAGGCGAATGGAGAAGCCAACTGACTCAGAGATCATCGACCGCTTGGGTGGCACCACTGAGGTGGCCCGCATCTGCCAGATCAAACCGCCGTCTGTTAGCGAGTGGCGTTCCACCGGCATTCCTTCAGCCCGGCGGCAATTTTTGGAGCTGTTGCGCCCAGACGCATTCAGGACGGATGGGCCGCGAAACCGCCAAGCCATCGCCGTGCTGATCGACACCCGGCTAAGTAAGCGCGCGCTGCGGGCCCGGTTGGGGCTATCCAGTGACGCGCACCTGGCTAAGGTCCTGCAGCTGCCCGTTGAGCAGGTCGCGGCGTGGCCGGAAGAGCAGGGCGTCCCGGCGTTGCCGCAGGTCCTGCAGCTGCTGGGCGTCCAGGAACAGCCGGCCGCCGAGGCGGCCCCCAACGATCCCGACGCCGAGCGCGTCATTCAAGTGCAGGTGGCCTGATATGCGCGCGCTGTCCGACAAGTGGAACCCGCGGCTGTGGCTGCGGGATTGGCTCAACCAGCCTTCCCTGGCCGAACTGGCTGAGCGAAGGGCCGCAGAAGCGGCTTCGGCGCAGCTGCTCGCATTCCTTGAGCGAGAAGCGATGGCCCGGAAGGAAAAGGCGCTGAAAAGTAGCCTCCGCAGCGCCCTCAACGTCGGCGAGATCAGAACCCACTGTGCTTCTCGATGAGTGCTTGGGCGTTGCGAAGTTCGGTGATCGCGTACCTCAGGGCAGCTTCGAACGTAAGAACCTCGCGTTCCTCGCCCTGAATGGTGATCACCTCGATATCTGCCCTGGAGCTTGCGACCTGCACGTTGTCCCGAATTTCGCGGGCACGCGCGCTGAGCATCAGAGCTCGGATATCCAACAGGCATTCCTCTTCCATGTCGCCCTCCTTGCGGGCTGTGTTGTTGGCACATCCAGCGTACCGCAAGAAGGGCGACGCCCTCGATCCCTGAGTGGTTGATGTCCATGGCGCCCATGTTGCGCCGCAGTAGTGCCCCCCGTATCCATTCGAGTACCGATCCCATGAATGTCACCGATGCCGCCTACGACACGGTCCACCAGCATCCAGGTGGCAGTGAGGCTCTCGCGCCCAGGCTGGGCATGTCCGCCGCAGTCCTCCGTGGCAAGGTCAACCCCAACAGTGACCGGAACCTGCTGAGCCTCCAGGAGGCGGACGCCCTTATGGCGCGCACGGGGGATTTCCGAATCCTCCATGCCCTGTGTGCGCAGCATGGTTTCGTGGCTCAGCGAACCGATACGCCCGAGTCCGGATCGCTGATCAGCGCGCTGCTGATGGCCGCAGCGGCCAAGGGTGACCTGGCGGAACTGGTTTCGGCGGCAATGGACGACGGCCGTATCTCCCCGAATGAATCCGATTCGATTGCACGGGCTTGCGCACAGGTCATGGCGGCCCTTGTCCAAGTCAGTCAGCACGCCGAGGCAGCGGCAGAGCGAGGTGGCCGATGACCAGCCACCACCATCTGGCGCGGAGCATCGACATCAGTACCAGCCACGATGCTGCTGCACACGTAGTCGCCAGCGGCAAGCACGCCCAGCAACAGGACCTCGCCGCTGCGGCTGTGAAAGTGCACCCGGGGCTCACCAGCTTCGAACTTGCCCGCGCGATTGGCGAGTGCCGCTTCATGCTCGCGCGACGTCTGCCCGAGCTGCTGGAGGACGGCCGGGTATGGCGCGGTCCGAAGAAGCCATGCGAAGTCAGCGGCCGTAGCGCATGCACCTGGTGGCCTGTGGCCCCGGGCGACAACTTCACGCTGGCGGTCTAAGCCATGTCCACAATCATCATGAGCAGCTGCTGGCCGCTGCAGGGCCTGAGCGTCACCCAGAAGGCGGTACTGATCTCGCTGGCCGACCAGGCCAACGACGACGGCGTGTGCTGGCCGGCGATTGCCACCATCGGCAAGCGTTGCTGCATGTCGCCGCGCGCTGTGCGTACGGCGATGGACCATCTGGAGACTGTCGGGCTGCTGTCCCGCGAGCGCCGGTTCAACAGCAGCAACGTCTACGTCGTCACCCCGAGCAACTTCAACGCCGCAGTGGCCGGCACCAAGGGCAAGCGGAAGGCCGCGAAATCCGGGGATGCACCGGGCGCAGGTGATGCGCCCCATGCAGGGGGTGCGCCCGGTGCAGTGGGGGATGCGCCCGGTGCAGGGGGTGAGGCAGCGGGCGCAGGTCTGGAGGTGCGCCCCGTGCCGCCTAACCGTCATATAACCCTCATTGAACCGTCAGGAGAACCGTCAGTTCCGGCGCTGATCGCGCCGCCGTCTAAGGCGGAGCAGGAAGCCCAGATGCAGGAGGCCTGCAAGCAGACCTGGGCCGCCTATCGGACGGCCTATCGTCAGCGGCACGGCGTCGACCCGGTGCGCAACGCCAAGGTCAACGCCAACGTCCGGGAGCTGGTGAAGCGGCTGGGCCGGGAAGAGGCGCCGCATGTGGCCAGTTGGTTCCTGGGCGTAAACGAGCAGTACGCCGTGAAGCGGATGCACGATCTGGGCGTGCTGCTGGCAGGGGCCGAGGCGTATCGCACGCAGTGGGCCACCGGCCGGCAGGTGACCAGCACCAGCGCTCAGCACACCGACCAGACCCAGTCGAACCTGAGCGCGGCCGACGAAGCGATCAACATGCTGCGGGCACGGAGGACCGGCAATGCTCAGTAATCGCGAGCAGGAAGAGCTGGTGAAGCTGCTGGTTGTGACTGCAGAAGTCATCGGTGAGCAGCTGCGGCCGACCACGGCGCTGTTCATGGCCGACGACCTGGCCGCCTATGCGCTGCCGGTGCTGAAGCGCGCGCTGGCCGCGTGCCGCCGGGAGCTGAAGGGCCGGCTGTCGCTCGCAGCGATCCTCGAGCGGATTGAAGACGGGCACCCGGCACCCAACGAGGCATGGGCGATCGCCATCCGTGCGGCTGACGAAGGCGCAACGGTCGTCTGGACCGGGCAGACCCGGGATGGCTGGGCTGCGGCATACCCGCTCGTGATGGCTGGCGACAAGATCGCAGCGCGACAGGCGTTGCTTGAGGTCTACACCCGGTTGGTGAAGGAGGCGCGTGCTGCCGGCGAGCTCGGCGGCCACCACGTGTCCCTTGGCTCCGACGTGTCCGGCCGGGACAGCGTTCTTCGCCAGGCCGTGGCAGCAGGCCACCTCGCACATGAGCAGGTAGCCGAACATCTCGCCCTTCCTGCCGCCACGCCAAGCTTCAACCCGGTTGCGCTGCTGGCCGGCCGCGTTGAGCCGGCACCGGACGCTGACGCCCGCACGCGCGCGCACCTGGCTGCGGTCGCTGAGCTCCTCGCTGCGCCCAGCCCGAAGGCGGCCGCATGAGCAAGACGCCCGCTCGCATCGATGTCGAGATACGCCCCGTGAGCATGCCCGTGTCCGAACCCGGCTGGTATCTGGGATACGGCTACGGAGTGAAGCCGCTGGTGCTGTACGCAACGCGGGGCCAAACGGTGTGGCGCCAAGGGTGCCGCCAGATCCCGATCACCGGCTATGCCGGTCCCATTCCCGATGGCGTGCCGACGCGCGCTGCAACCGCCGAATCGAGCAGGAGAGAATCCCGATGAAACCCCTTGTGGTCTACCACGCCAACTGCGCCGACGGGTTCACCGCGGCATGGGCCGTCCGCCAAGCCATGGACGCGGATTTCTATCCCGGGGTGCACAACGAGCCGCCGCCGGACGCGACGGGGCGGGATGTGATCCTGGTGGACTTCAGCTATCCGCCGGCGGTTATGCATGAGCTACAGCGGTCCGCTCGATCCATGCTTGTCCTCGACCACCACAAGAGCGCGGCGGCCGAGCTGGTGGACTGGAGCAAGGCGCCGCTGGATAGCCCCGGCCCGGTCGTCTGGAGGATGGACGGGCCGGATTGGGACGGATGCCGCAACTGGGAGCATGTTCGACGGGCGCAGGAGGCCGGTTTCTGCAGCGATCGGGGCTTCTGCATGATCTACGCGCTATTCGACATGAACCGTAGCGGCGCCGGCATCGCGTGGGACTTCTTCCACCCGGGCGTGCCCCGACCGAAGCTGGTCGACCACGTGGAAGATCGTGACCTGTGGCGCTTCGCGCTGCCGGGCACGCGCGAGATCCAAGCTGCGGTCTTCAGCTACCCCTACGAGTTCGACGTGTGGGACCTGCTGGCCTCCACGCCGGTAGAGACCCTGCGCGCTCAGGGTGTGGCGATCGAGCGCAAGCACCAAAAGGACGTTGCCGAGCTGGTGCAGGTCGCCAAGCGCCATATGGTGATCGGCCACTACAGCGTGCCGGTGGCCAGCCTTCCGTACACCCTGGCGAGCGATGCCGGGCACCTGATGGCGAAAGGCCAGCCGTTCGCCGCCTGCTACTACGACAAGGACGGCGGCCGGGTGTTCAGCCTGCGCTCGACCGACCAGGGCGTAGACGTGAGCGAGGTTGCCAAGCTGTACGGCGGTGGCGGGCACGCGCGCGCTGCGGGCTTCACTGTGCCTCGCACCCATGAGCTGGCGAGGGCCTGATGGACTTCACGGCATTCGACACCCGCAGCAAGTTCGCCGCAGAGATCAACGCCGGCTATTCGGCCCGGCTGGACGGCAAGCGGCTCAGCGATAACCCGCACCTGGTGTGGGTGGGATCCACCGACGAGCTGGAGCCGAAGAAGCTGCAGCCGCTCAGCGAGAAGGGCCGTGCGTGGCAGCACGGGTGGCGCGGCGCCGATAAGGACGAGAAGGGCAGGGGAGGCGGGCGCTGATGTGGTCGAAGACGCCACCGCCGACCGCCGCCGAGCGGGCCCGCATGCTGTTGGCCAAGGCGGGGCCCTGCATGGCGTGCCTGTCGCTGGTCACGCAGCAGCTGCTGGAGCCCGGCTTGGTGGTCTACGGCTGCGACTACAACCACACCAAGAGCGGGAACGTCCGCCGTGGCCACGCCTTCGGGTTCGCCCTGTGCACCTGGCACCACCGCCGGCATCCGCTGGGCGGGAACAGCTTCGCGACGATGCGCGAGGTATACGGCCCGAGCCTGATGGATGGGTCCCGGGTCTTCCACGAAACGTACGGCACCGACGACGAGCTGATCGAGCAGCAGACGGCGGTCAATGAACTGAGGCAAGCGGCATGACCAGAATCTATGGAGAGCGGGCTGACGCCCTGCGCAAGGTATTCGAAGCGACGCCCGACGAGGAACTGACACACCAGGCGCTGTTCGAGCGTATGGGTGTGGCCGGTGTCGGCCAGGCCGAAGAGCGGACGAACATCCGGAACGCGCTGCCGGCCCTGGTGCGCAACAGTTACGTGCTCAAGACGGGCCTGGGGCAGGCCGCGACCTACAGGCACAGCGGCAAGCTGAAGACCAAGCCGACGCCGCCCTCGCGCCGCCCGCCGCAACGGGTTGCGATCACCCGGGCCGCCAGCCTTGTCAGAACGCGCGCTGCGCGGGTGGAGCTGCAGGCGGCCAACACGCCGGCACCGGCAAGGCTGAAGGCCGTGGAGAAGGGCGAGACACTGGAACAGTTCCTGGCTCGTGGCGGCCGGGTGCAGGTGTTGCCGACGACATGGGATCGGGTGCCGGCATGAGGGAGCGCGCGCTGGAGCTGGTGCTGCCCTGGCCCAGCAAGGACCTGTCGCCGAACACGCGGGTGCATTACCGGGTCAAGGCAGCCGCTACCAAAGTTGCCCGGCAGACAGCGGTGGTCCTGGCCTTCGAGGCCGGCTGGCGTGGAGCCTGGCTGCCGGAGGGTCGGCTGCACCTGTGGATCGACTGCTATCAGGCGCCGGGCAAGAAGCTACCGGACGACGACAACATGATCGGCCGTTGTAAGGCGTACCGGGATGGAATCGCCCAGGTGCTGGGCATCGACGACAAGCGGTTCATCAGCCACCCGTTTGTCAGCGACGAGCGCCGGCCGGGCGGGCAGGTGGTGGTGCGTATCACGGGTGCGGGACAAATCAACGATCAACTGGGGAACCGACATGGGTAACGTACGCGAGCTGATGGCCCGCCTGGGCCCGAGCACCGTCAAATTCGACACCGGCCGCGGCGGGACGCCCGACCTCACCAACCAGGACATCGCGGCTGCCTTGGGCATGGTGCCGGCGGGGCTGGGCCGGGAACTGCTCGAGGCGTGCTGGTGGCCGGATGGCGCGGCGCTGCGTCGGCACCGGCTGCGGGATGCGGTGATCGCCCTGGTCACCCCGGAGTTGCGTCGGCAGCAGCGGAAGCTGGCAGACGCCCGCACCGAGCTGGGCCTGGCGGAGGTGTGCATGGGCTGGGCCGGTGCCGTGACCGCCGAGCAGCGCGCCGAGCGCGACCGTGCTGCCCATCGGCTGGGCCAGCTGAAGGCCCAGTGTTGGCCGATCAGCACGTTGGAGTCGTTGCCCAGCCTGGCCGCTGCGGTGATTGGCGAGATCGCCAAGCGGCCGCACTGCCACGGCTGCGAGGGTAGGGGAGAGCTGATGTCAGGAGACCTTCGGGTGATCTGCAAGGTGTGTGGCGGCTCCGGCGTGGTGGCAGTCAGCGACCGGCGCCGCGCCGCGGCGCTGGGACGGGACGAATCCACATATCGCGCCAAGTGGCGTGGGGTGTACGAGTGGTTGCTTGAACGCATGCAAGAGGCTGAACAGGAAGCCTCTTGGGCGCTTATGATGGCGCTCGGCAGGGACAACCCAGAGGCAGCCTGAGAAATGGACAGCAAGGGTAAGCGGCGATCATTGGCACTGGCGCTACTAGCGTATTCCGGTTTGGCATTTATCCGTCGCCCATCCGTCGTCCTGGTACTGCTCGCCCTCGTCTACTGGAAGGCAGAGTCGCTTTTTGGGGTTGCCCCCTTGCGCCTTTTCGAGCTCGGCGAATGGATTTCCAGCCAGCCGGAGGCCGCGATCGCGGCAGCCGGCGTCGTGGTGGCAGTCGCATCTATGTTGGCGTTCAAGCGGGTTAAACGTCTGGACCTGGAGCTTTCAGTCGGAGCCGAAATATCGGTGATCCTCAAAGAATCGATCGAGATCATCAACCGAACTCGAAGTTACTGCTCGGATATCGACCTGCTCAAGTGCATCCTTGTGGAGGTGTCGGCTGACCCGCCGCCGTCGCCGGCGCGCGTCGCGGAACGGATGACTATGCTTGAGATCAGATGGAAAATGTTGTTGGAGGAAGTTCCTCAGCTGCGCATCGATCAGGACACGATATGGGACATTCACACCAGGATCGAAGACCTGTTCACCATGCATGGAGTCGTTCTTCGATCAAAGGTCGTTACGCCATTCCTGCTTTGGGTCGCTCAGCGCAGTGCAATTGAGATCGCGCAACAGATGCGTTTGCTACTTCCCAAGGACAACACTAAAGCAGGGGCGTTTCTAGACGATCTGGAGATTTACAAAGGGATATCCGTAAAGGATTTCAGGCGTGCTGACGCGAAACATGGGCGTACACTCTCCGGATGCCTGTCAGGTGCCGCAGCCATTGGCACCTCCTCAATCCTTCCCCCCGCCTCGTTAACGGTAGCCGCTCTGGCCTTCAAACTGTGGCGTAGCTAGGTGCGGGATTGATGCTCCCGCACTTTAAAGGGTAGATTTACTACTATCGCGCACGACCCGACCCCGGCCCCAAGTCGGGGTTTTCCATTTCTGGACCCCCATGATCCTGACCGCCTCGACAATCCAGCAGGCGGTGGGTTGCAGCGCTGCCGTCGCCGCAACCTGGGTGGACGCCCTGAACACCGCGTTCCGGGTGTTCGGCATTTCCACCCCGAAGCGTGCCGCCGCCTTCCTCGCGCAGGTCGGGCATGAGTCGGCAGGGCTGACTCGCGTGGTCGAAGGGCTGAACTACGGTGCGCAGGGTCTGGCCGACACCTGGCCGAGCCGGTATGCGGTGAACCCGAAGGCCAAGCCTCGTGTCCCGAACCAGCTGGCGCGCGCGCTGGAGCGGAAGCCCCAGGCGATTGCCAACAACGCCTATGCCGGCCGGATGGGCAACGGGCCGGAGGCGAGCGGGGACGGATGGAGGTATCGCGGGCGCGGCCCGATCCAGAACACCGGCAAGGCCAACTACGCCGGCATGCGGGACACCCTGCGGGCCAAGGGCATTGCAGGCGTGCCCGACTTCGAGGCGCAGCCAGAGCTACTGGAACTGCCGAAGTGGGGCGCGCTCGCAGCTGGCGCGTACTGGGAGACGCGTAACCTAAACCGCCTGGCCGACGCCGGGCAGTTCGACACGATCACCGAGCGCATCAACAACGGCCAGACCGGCGCGGCGGATCGCCGAGCCCGTTATGCGCGTGCGCTGAAGGTGCTCGCCCCATGAATGCTGTCCGACCCGTTCGTGTGGTCGTCCGGTCTGTTGCCGAGGTGCCCTGATGGAAGAGACGACCGCACCCTGGTGGCTTGCCGGTGGTGCCGCAGCCTTGTGGATCGCGCGCGAATTCATCGGCGCGGTGCTGAGCCGCAAGCAGGACAAGGCCGAATCAGATGGCAGCGTAGCCCTGATTGCCGGTCTTACCGCCCGAGTTGAAGGACTTGAGGCAAGTCAAATCAAGATGGGCCAGCAGCTTGCAGATGAAATGAGGCTACGTATGGCTGCGCAGGAAGAAGCGCACCGCCTACGTTTGCGGGTCCTGTCATTGGAGGCCTCACTGCGCGGTCTCGGTGCCGTTATCCCCCCGGAAGTAAGCGGATGAATCGACTGCATCTTGCTCTCGCAATTGGCTTGGCGATCGCCTCGTTCTGGGCGGGCTGGGAATGGCGAGACCGCTCTGCTGACTTGAGCGTCTCTCAGGGCCAGACAAAGCAGGCCGTAGCGGTCGTGGCGCAGGTACAGAGCGCGCGAGCCATCGAACACGGTCAAGCCAACACCATGGCCAACATCGGAGCGAAGCATGAAGAAGACCGAGCTGCAGCCGAGGCCGTCCCTGATGCTGTTGTGGCTGACCTGCGCACTGGCGACCTCCAGCTGCGCGACGACCTCGCCACCTGTACTACCAGCCTCCTGTCCCAAGCCGTCGCCGGCACCATCGAACGTGATGCGCACGCCCAACTACGAGCAGAGGTTGCGGGGGCTGTTGTTCAAGTCGGGCGTGACGCCAACGACCACGTCAACTCCTGCCAAGCCGTGATTATTGCGGACAGAGCGGTGGTTCCATGACCTGCTCGGAACGTCTGCTCGCCGCCATTGAGGCGCAGCAGGTCACTATCGCTGAGCAAGGTCGGCACATCGCGCAACAGGCTGAGCAGATCGGATTGCTTGTTCAGTCAGTGGCACTCTTGCTGGGCGAAGAAATTGGTAACCCCGTTGCAGATGGAGAGGAGATGCAGCGTTTGGACCTGGACGGGAATCCGTACTGATGCCGGCGCGGGCGCCCAAGCACCGGCCTCATGCCGGGCTGGTAAAGCAACATGCGCCCCCGGCGAGGGACCGCCAGGGCGAGCGGGCCCTCGCAACGAACTCCACGTACTGGCTGAGGCTGCGCGGCTTGGTGCTCGCCCAGTCACCGCTCTGCGTTGTTTGCCTGGCTGAGGGCAGGACGCGGGCAGCAAGCCATGTCGATCACATCGACGCAGATACCAGCAACAACGACCTCACCAACCTGCAGGGCCTATGCCGACCCTGCCACAGCGCGAAGACCGCGCGCGAGGATGGCGGGTTCGGCAACCGCCGCGCACGCGCGCGAGATTGGACCGGAGCTGGGACGAACGGGGAGGGGCGGGACAAAAGTTGAGGCCCTTCTCGTCCCGATACGTGCGCCCCTCTGTTTATTTGCACCGTCAGTTGAGAAAAACCGTTTTTTCGCGTGCGGCCATCCCGCCCTTGGAACAGTCATGGCAAACCCCCGCAAGCCCACATCGCTGAAGGTGGTTGCCGGGACGGATCGCCCCGACCGGGACGCGCCAGCGGAGGTCGCCGATCTCCCGTTGGTGTCAGAGGTTCCGCCCGCTCCGGATTGGCTGCCCAATGCGCACGCCATCAAGGAATGGGACCGCCTAGCGCCAATTCTTCACGCAAACAGACTGCTGACCGAGGCCGGCCTGTCGGCTCTCGGCCAGCTGTGCGCCCTGCACGGGAAGACCGTCCAGCTCTACGCTGCTGGGGAGACACCCGTTGCCTCGATGGTGGCCCAGGTACGCGGCCTGATGAACGACTTCGGCCTGACCCCGGTAGCCCAGGGCAAGGTGAGGCCTGCGGGTGACACCGAAAGGGCCGGCAACGCCTTTGCCAACAACGGGGCGAAGCGGAAGACCCGTGCGTGATTACGTCGGGATCGCCACGGCGTATGCCGAAGAGGCGGTGGCCGACAAGAAGGGAAAGAAGTTCGGCAAGTGGATACGGCTCGCGGGAAAGCGGTTCCTGGCCGACCTGAAGCGCGCCAGCCGAAAGCGGCCGCCGTTCCTGTTCGACGAGTGGCATGCCTGCGATCCCTGTGACTTCATCGAGAAGCTGCCGCACGTGGAAGGCAAGTGGGCTCGGCCGGAGATCGAGCTGCACCGCTCGCACGTGTTCTTCGTGGTGCAGCTGTTCGGATTCCGAAACCTGGACGGGAGCCGCCGGTTCACATCGGCGCTGTTCGCGGTGGCGCGAAAAAACGCGAAGTCCACCTTGGCCGCAGCGATCCTTCTGTACTGCCAGTGCTGTGAAGAGGAAGAGGGCGCCCAGATCATCTCGGCCGCCACAACCGGCAGCCAGGCGCGAATCATCTTCAACGTCGCCAAGCGGATGACGGAAAAAACCCCGGACCTGCAGGAGGCCTTCGGGCTGGCCTGCTGGGCCAATGCCATCAGCCGTGTGGAGACTGGGGCGAGCTTCAAACCCATCAATGCGAAGGCGAGCACGCAGGATGGCCTGAACCCATCGCATGTGGGCTTGGATGAGATCCACGCGCACAAATCAGCCGACCTGCTGAACGTACTTACCTCCGCTGCGGGCGCGCGGAGCAACCCGTTGTGGCTTTACACCACAACGGAGGGCTATACGAATCCGGGACCGTGGGGGGAAATCCGACAGTTCGCCAAGCAGGTGCTTCAGGGGATCCTGGGCGAGTCGGCTGACCACTTCCTGGTGGTGTTCTTTGCGGTGGACGACGAGGACGACGAGTTCGACGAATCGGCTTGGCCCAAGGCCAATCCGCTGATGGACGCCAACCCGCACCTACTGAAGGCGATCCGCAAGGAGGCCGTCGAGGCGCGGCAGATGCCGTCCAAGCTGGCCGAGTTCAAAATCAAGCGCCTCAACCGGCCGGCGTCGTCGGCGACTGGCTGGGTTGACCTGACAAAGTGGCAGCGCTGCGGCGGCAAGGTCGATCTGGATTGGCTCGCAGGGCACCCCTGCTGGGGCGCCTTGGATCTGGCAAGTACGCTCGACCTCACGTCCTGGCGGTTGGTCTGGAAGGTCGACGGGGTCTATTACACGTGGGGCCGGCGCTTTGTCCCGTCGGAAGCCATTCGCGCGCGTACCGAGCGTGGGGTGGTGCCTTATGCCGGCTGGGTGGCGGCGGGGCTGATCGAAGTCACGGAGGGCGAGGTCACTGACTACGCCGTGGTGGAGAGCCGCATCCGGGAGGATATCGAACGGTTCAATCCGCTGGCTATCGGGTACGACCGATGGAACGCCCAGGAGATCAGCCAGCGACTGCTGGCTGATGGTCACCCGCTGATCGAATTCAACCAGACCACCAAGAATTACCACCCGGCGATGCAGGAGCTGGAACGGGCCTACATCAGCAAGAGCATCCAACACGGAAACGACCCGGTTTTGAACTGGTGCGCTTCCAACCTGATCGCCGTGAAGGACGGGAACCTGAACATGAAACCTGACAAGAAGCGCTCGCCGGACAAGATCGACGACATGGCCACGCTGCTGATGGGTATCGGCCTGTCGATGCCGACAGGCGAAGACGAAGGCGACATGGACGGATTCCTCTCCGCGCCGATCAGGAGCCAAGCATGACGGCCGTGGCGCTGAAGCAACCCGGGCGAATTGCGACCGCAGTCCGAGCGTGGCTCGGCATCCCTCTTGCGCTTACCGAAGAGGCGGGCTGGTCGGCGGTGACCGGCCCGCGCGGGCCTGCCGGGGTGTCCGTGACGCCCGAGACCGCGATGCAGGTCTCTGCTGTATGGGCTTGCGTTCGTTTGATCTCCGAGACGATTGCCACGTTGCCGCTGGGTATGTACGAGCGCTCCGCGAGCGGGAAGCGCCCGGCCCCGCAGCATCCACTGCACTTCGTGATTCGCGATCAACCCAATTCGGACTCGGCAGCGTCCGTGCACTGGGAGGCCACGGTCGCCGCGATGCTGCTGCGCGGAGCCGGGCGCGCCGAAAAACTCATGATCGGCGGCAGGGTCGTCGGTCTACAGTTCCTCAGCCCGAACCGCCTGGCGGTTTCACGGGGGCCGGATGGTAGGAAGGAGTGGCGCTACACGGAGGAAGATGGGCGGCAGCGAGTCATCCCGCGTGAACGGATCTGGGAAATTCCCGGCTTCACCCTTGACGGAAAGAATGGCGTTTCAGTCATCGCCTACGGCGCGCATGTGTTCGGGGGCGCCATCGCGGCCGATCGAGCGGCAGCCCGAACCTTCAGCAACGGCATGTTGCAGACCGTCTACTACAAGATCGCCGCCTTCCTGAAGCCCACCCAGCGCGACGAGTTTCGACAGAACGTCCTGGGCTCTGTCGAGCGCGGCGAAACGCCGCTGTTGGAGGGCGGCACCGACGTAGGGACCATCGGTATCAACCCTGCCGACTCGCAGCTGCTGGAATCTCGAGGATTCAGCGTAGAGGAAATCTGTCGCTGGTTCCGCGTGCCGCCGTGGATGGTAGGTCACACCGAGAAGTCGAGCAGTTGGGGCACCGGCATCGAGCAGCAGATGATCGGGTTCCTGACATTCACGCTGGCGCCCTGGCTCAAGCGGATCGAGCAGGCGATTGCGAAGGACCTGATGACGCCCGCAGACCGGGCGCGCTTCTATCCGAAGTTCTCGGTGGAGGGGCTGCTGCGCGCCGACAGCGCCGGCCGCGCAGCGTTTTACACCGCCATGGTGAATAACGGCGTGCTGACACGCGATGAAGTGCGTGAACTCGAGGACCGGGAGCCGATGGGCGGCAACGCCGCAGTTTTGACGGTACAGAGCGCCATGACCACGCTGGACACCCTGGGGCAGGCGTCCGACGCAAATCAGGCCCGGGCCGCTATTCGTGCGTTCCTGGGCTTCCAAGAAGAGCCACAGAAGGACTGAACAGATGACGATAAAGAAGCTGCCGGGAGCGCCGGAGGGCAGGGTGTGCGCGGGCGTCAGCAGTCAAATCCAGCCCCGTGCGCTGGATCGATGGAACCCGGGCGTGCGCGCCGCGGCGAACGAAGAAGCTGATCGTTCGATCAGCGTGTACGACGTCATCGGCCAGGACTACTGGACCGGTGAGGGCGTCACCGCCAAGCGGATCGCCGGCGCGCTGCGTAGCTTGGGTAAGGGTCCTGTGGTCGTCAACATGAACAGTCCCGGCGGCGACATGTTCGAGGGCCTGGCGATCTACAACCTGCTGCGGGAGCACGACGGCGAGGTGACCGTGAAGGTGCTGGGTCTGGCAGCTTCAGCGGCCTCCGTGATCGCCATGGCCGGCGACACCGTCCAGATCGCGCGAGCTGGCTTCCTGATGATCCACAACGCGTGGGTGGTCGCCGCCGGCAATCGCAACGACCTGCGGGAGTACGCGGAGACGCTGGAACCCTTTGACAGGGCCATGGCCGACATCTACGCAGCCCGCACCGGGCAGGACCAAAAGGCGATGGCCAAGCTCATGGACGCTGAGACGTGGATCGCCGGCAGTGACGCGATCGACGGCGGTTTTGCGGACGAGCTGCTGCCATCCGACCAGGTCGAGCGCGGCGCGGGCAAGACGAGCGCCTCTGCCGTGCGCCGGATTGAGTCGGCGCTGCGGGCGTCCGGAATGCCGAAGGCGGAAGCCATGAGGCTCATCAGCGAACTCAAGTCCAGCGCGGGTGACCCCGCTGGCAGCGGTGAGGGAGATCCCACCGAGCGCCGGGACGAACCGGCAACCGAGCAGTGCTACGCCGCGCTTCTGCGGCATCCCCTTTCCGCAAACTGAGGAACATCCGCATGGCAACTCCCGAACAGATCCAAGCCACCCTGGACAAGATCAACGACCAGGTGAAGGCACAGGCCGAGAAGGCCGAGAAGGAGATCAAGGCTCACGCCAAGCTCTCCGAAGAAACCCGCGCCAGCGTCGACAAGCTTCTGACCGAGCAGGGTGCGTTGCAGGCGCGTCTGCAGTCGGCGGAACAGCTGGTCGCAAAGCTGGAGCAGGGTGGCGGCGAGTTCGCTGGCTCACAGTCGATGGGCGACCAAGTCGTCGCGAACGAGGAATTCCAGGCGTGGGCGGCGCGTGCCTCCGGTGGCGGCGGCAGCAAGTTCCACATGGACGTGAAGGCGGTCGTGACCAGCGACGGCGCGTCGGCCGGCGACCTCATCGTTCCGCAGCGTCGTGATGGCATCATCGCCCCTGGCCTGCGTCGTCTGACCATCCGCGACTTGATCAACGTCGTCCGCACCTCGTCGAACTCCATCGAGTTCGTGCGCGAGACGGGCTTCACCAACGGCGCGGACGTGGTGGCGGAAAACCCGACCGGTCTGAAGCCGGAGTCGAACCTGACGTTCGAAGCCGACTCTGCGCCGGTGGCCACCATCGCCCACTGGATCCACGCATCGCGTCAGGTCCTGTCGGACATCCCGATGCTTCGCGGCTACATCGACGGCCGCCTGCGCCATGGCCTGAAGCTCAAGGAAGAGGCGCAGTTGCTGAAGGGTTCGGGTGTCGGCCTGAACATCGACGGCATCTTCACGCAGGCGCTCGCGTATGCCAACCCTGGTGTGACCGTTCAGAACGAGACCCGGATCGACCGTCTGCGTCTGGCGCTCCTGCAGGTCGAGCTGGCCGAAGCCTGGGCCGACGGCATCGTCATCAGTCCGCTGGACTGGGCGGCGATCGAGCTGCAGAAGACCGACGACAATGCTTACCTGTTCGCCAACCCGCGCGGCATCACCACGCCGGCCCTGTGGGGACGCAACGTGGTGCCGACGCAGGCAATGGGTGCCGGCGAGTTCTTGGTGGGCGCTTTCGGCGGCGGCATCGCCGTTGAGATCCACGACCGTGAGGACGTAAACGTCATGGTTGCCACACAGGACGACCGCGACTTCGTGAAGAACATGGTGAAGATCCTCATGGAGGAGCGTGTCGCCCTGACCCTGTACCGCCCCGAGGCCTTCCGCAAGGGCACCATGACCGACCTCGACACCCCCTAAGGCGTCGTCACGGTTCCTCAAGAGGGCGGCTTGGCCGCCCTTTTCTTTATCTGGAGACAGGACATGTACGAAGTACGAGCGATTGCAAGCTTTGATCACCACGGCTCCCGCAAGGTAGGCGACCGGTTCACTGTGGGAAACCAGCGGCAGGCCGAAGAGCTGGAGAAAAAGGGCCTCGTGCAATTTTTGGGCGGCGTGCCCGAGGCGGAGACTACCGGCACCGGCACCGCCGGTGGAAGTAGCGACAGCACGCCGACGCCGGGCGAACAGTTTGTCGACGGAAACGCTGAGGAAGTAATCGCCTCGCTGGCCGGGCAGCGGGATAAGTCCCTGCTGCAGGCCGCCCTCGACGCCGAGAAGGCCGGCAAGGACCGCAAGACCGTCGTCGCTGCGCTGGAAGCTGCACTGAAGGCCGAATGACATGCGCCTGGTCACGATCGAGCAGGCACGTGCCCAGGTCGCTGCAATGCCGCACCATGACGCTCAGCTTGAGCTGTACGTCGGTGCGGCGGAGCAGTCGGCCGAGGACTTCCTGAACCGCAAGGTTTACGCCACCGCCGGCGAACTGGCTGCGGCGGTGCTGGATGGCTCTGCCGGCGAGGAACCCATTGTGGTGAACGACGCTATCCGCGCGGCGGTGCTGCTAATCACCGGGCATTTGTTCCGCAATCGCGAAGACGTGACCGGGGAGCCCGCTCAACAGCTGCCCTCCGGCGCGCATGCCCTGTTGTGGCCGCATCGCCGCGGCTTGGGGGTGTGACATGGGCACCGACGCGGGTAGGTATCGGCACCTGGTTACGATTCTAGGCATCGTCGAGGGCGAGCCTGATCCACTGAGTGGGCAGCCAAGTAAGCAGTGGGGCAGCGTCTATCCGAGCATACCGGCGGAGGTACTGACCGGGCCCGGACGGGAAGGCGTCGCGGCTGGCGCGGAGCGCGCAGAGACCGATGCCCGCATCAACTTCCGCTGGTTGCCAGGCATCGATACCCAGATGCGGGTGGTCTGGGAGAGCGAGCCGAACGGGCAGCGCCCCGAGTTTTCGATCCAGACCATGGAGCTGGACGCCACCGGGATGCGGGAGATCCGCCTGCGGTGTGTCCATGGGAGGGAGAATGTCTGACCATATCCACGCCTGGGGCGACGGGCGAGGGCCGCGTGACGTGTACCTCGACGGCGTGATGATCAAGCGAGTCATGTCCGCCGATCCTACGCGCGGCATTGTTCGCGTGTACCACTACCCGATCCGGGTATGTCCTCGCCGCGAGACGGCTCGAACCTACAAACGGCGCGGCCGCGTCGAGGTCATCCCTCGTGGCTGAGTCCGTCCGCGTCGATGGGCTCGACGGCCTGTTGCAGTCCCTCCGGCAGTTGCCCAGGGAGCTGCAGGGCAAGCCGCTCCAGACGGGCATGCGCAAGGGCGGCAACCTGATACGGGACGAAGCCCGGCGCCGCGCCCCTCGCGCCAGCGGCTTCTTGGCACAGCAGATCGTCGTCCGCCGAGCCGCCGCGAAGGAAAGGCGTAAGGCAGGAGTGGGCGCCGGCGGCGAGTACTTCACCGTTGGCGTTCGCACCGGCAAGAAGGTCAAGTACGCCAACACCAAACGCAACCGCCGGCAGGGCAGGGCTGGGAAGCTCTACGAGCAGAGCGGATGGGCCTATTACTGGCGCTTCCTCGAGTTCGGCACGAAGAACATGCGCGCCAAGCCATTCTTGACACCTGCGGCGGAGGCCCGTGGCCCGCAGGCGGCCCAGGTAATGATTGATGAAACCCGCAACGCGATCGACAAGATCATGAAGGCAAGGGGCTGGAAATGATGGTTCCGCTGATCCAGGCAGTGATGCAGGGCAGCGCCGGCGTGCTGGCCCAGCTGGGCAACCCAATCCGGTTCTTCTACGGCACCGCGCCGCTCGATACCGCGATGCCATACGGCGTCTGGGACATCGTCGGTGGCAGCCCGGAAAACCTGCTGAGCGAAGCCCCGCCGGCGGACGGTTGGCGGGTGCGCATCACCGTGTGGGGCGGGTCCCTCACTCAGGCCAACGCCGCGGCCGTGGCGATCCGCGATGAGGTCGAGCGCCGCGGCAGTATTGAATCCTACAACCCCACCCCCGACAACGACGACACCGGCGCCTTCGGCATCTCCTTCGACGTGCGGTTGCTGGAACTCCGGTAACCGTACGCAGCAGCAACCCCAACCGCCGGCGCTCGCCGGTTTTTTTTGTGCCCGGCGATCGGGCTCCACTCCAGGAGACAACGCAATGCCTGTCTTGAAGTCCAAACACACCCAGCTCTTCATCGCCGTGGGCGCCGCCGAGGTCATCAAGGTGACCCGCGTCCGCTCCGTCGGCTTCCCCGACGGCCAGGCTTCGGAGATCGATATCTCCGACTTCGACGACGACTGGGATCAGTTCGTGGCCGGCCGCAAGGCGACCGGCAGCACCACCATCGAGGTGATCTACGACCCCGAAGACCACGAGGCGCTGGAAGAGCTGCACCGCACCGGCGAAGTCGTGGACTTCCTGGTCACCGCGCCGCTGTCCGAAACCGCTGGCGTACCGCTGCCGGTGGCGGTCGATGGCGTGATCACCGCGCCCACCACGGTGGTTTCCAAGCAGTTCCGTGGATTTGTCCAGAACTTCGCGGTGAACGTGGCCGACAACGACGTCTGGAAGGCTACGATGACCATCCGCGGCTCTGGCGCGGTCATCACCAACCGCCCGGCCCCGTAACGAGGGGAACGGCTTCTAGGCCCGCTCCGGCGGGCCTTCTCTTTTGGCAGAGCGCGCGGATCATCCGCGTGTTAGCCGTGCGCGGCCCGCGCGCTCTGCCGCCATTTCAGGAAACGGCCAATGAGCAAGACCAACGAAAACCCGGTGACCGCGCAAGACGCAGTCACGCAGTCCCTCCTGCAGACCTTCCAGACCCTGGGCATGTTCGCGCCCAAGGACGTGCAGCCCGACACCATCGAACTGGAGCCCGGCGTCACCGCGCAGTTCCACGTGCGCGCGCTGCCGGATGCTGAGTTCCGCAAGTTGTGGTCCGATGGCGACCGCGCCAAGCTGATCGCTGCCACCATCTGCGACGAGGATGGCCGCACGGTCATGACCGAGAAGCAGGCCGGCCAGCTGAAGCCGCGCGTGGCGGCAAGCTTCCAGCAGATCGCCCTCAAGCACGCCGGCTTCGGTGAGGCTGCCGAGGTGATCCAGGAAGAGGCGGGAAACGACTAAGGCAGCATGGCGAGGACTGGTTCTGGCACGTCCTCGCCGGGCACCTGCACCGGTCCGTCGGGGAGCTGCGTGCCGTGATGACGCGGCGCGAGTTCCTGTGGTGGTGGGAATTTCACAAGCGAAACCCCATCGACCCGGTCAGCCTGCATATCAAGCCCGCTGCCTTCATGGCGTACATCACCGCCGCGCACAGCCAGGGCGGCACCAAGCGAAGCATGAAGCATTTCCTCGATTCCCTGCTGCCCCGCTCCGACGAGGACGAGGCCCAGGACTGGTTCGATTCTCTGTGAGGCCACATGGCTGAAACTTTCGGTCGCTTCGCTGCGGCACCCATTGGCCCGTTGCTGGCTGCCCGCGATGGCGGGCTCACACTGGCCACGACAGCGGCCGCCGACGTAAACCGCATGGCCCGCTCCGACATTGCCCAGACCGAAGGCACGGTCGGGGTGGAGTTCGCCGTGTGGGGCGAGGACGAGATGTCGGCCGTCGTGGGCATCGTGACCGGCTCGGCGCCGCTGGACGCCTATCCGGGCGCAACCGCCGGCGGTCTGGGCTGGAACCTGGCCGCCGGTCGCCTGGTGATCAACGGCAGCGCCGCAGCTGTTGGGCTCCCGTTCGTGGGCCGTGGCGACACCGCCGGGCTTCTGGTGGAGATTGGCAGTCCGAATCGCCTGAAGCTGTACCGCAATGGCGAGCTGGTGCACCAGCGTGACTTCGTCATGGCCGGTCCGCTCTACTTCGCCGCTGCGCTCGCAGCGTCGGAGGCCGGCGGCCTAAACATGGCCGTCAACGCTGGTCAGTGGGGCGCCCGCAGCCCGGCCGCTGCGGCAGGCTGGGGCTTGGCGGAGCCGGCAACAGAGGTTGTTCGGCTTTCCGACGTGGACTGGCTGACCGCGCCCGGGGACACCCCGAGCAATGCCAGGTTCGAGGGCGTGCTGGCCGAGGGCATCAACCTGGTCAGCGAGATCAACTTCTGGCCGTGGGGCGGCGAACCGGTGAGCCAGACCAGCGCCGCCGAGTGCACGGTGTTGGATGCAGAGGGACGGTTGGACGAGCTGGCGCAGCGCGGCGTGTCCGGCCTGCCCGTGCGGATCCGCATGGGGTCCGAGGCCGGCATGCTCAACGATACAGTGCCGGTCTTCCGCTTCTCCGTTGACCGCATCGAGATCAACGACGACGGTAGCAAGACACTGCACTTCAAGGACGCCCACGATGACCTCGACGGCACAATCAACCGCGGGGTGTTCCTGCCCAACATCACCGGCTTGGCATGGAAGCCCCAGCCGGTTGTGATCGGCGCGGTGGCCAGCGTACCGGCGATGGGTGCCAATTCCGACGCCACCGCCATGTTCGTGGCTGACGGCCCGGTCTTCGCCGACCTTGTCATGGATCGTGGCGACACGATGGAGCCGGGCACCTACAGCGTGTCGCCCGACGGCCAGCAGCTGATCATGAAGTCGCCGCCGGTGACGCCGGTGGTGGCCGATCTGTCCAGCGTAGGTCCAGGGCAGCAGCCCGCGACGCTGCAGCAGGCGATGGCCGACATCATGGGGCGACTGGACAAGTCAGCCTGGGTGGCCACCGACTGCGCCGCGATTGACGCCGCGACCGGATACGCCGGCATCGGCTATTACGCCGGCAATGCCATCACCGGCCGGGACGCAATGAACGCGATCCTGCCCAGCTACAGCGCCGCGTGTTACCAGGATCCGAATGGGACGCTGCGATTTACCCGCGTGGTCGCGCCGGAGAGCTATGCCGGCGCGCCGGCCTTCGACCTGATGGAAGACGACCTGGCCGAAGACCTGCTCTGCGTACCGGACGATGCGCCGAACCTGACCCGCCGTATGGCTTACCGTCCGAATGCGCAGGCGTTGGCGGCGTCCGATCTGGTCACCGACGTGGTAGACGTCCCCCAGTGGCGCCGAGACGAGCTTTCGGGCCTGTTCCGGGCCCAGGTGTACGGCGCCGGGTCGCTGCACCCGCACTATCGCCGGGCGGACGCCGCAGATCCGGTCATCGCACTGTTCTGGCGCGCAGTGGATGCCCAGGCAGAGATTGACCGGGTGGTGGCCATCTACCGCGAGCAGCGGTTCTTCTACCGGGTCAGCGTGCGCGGCGATCAGGAGCTGGCGCCGCAGCCCGGGCAGATCGGTCGGATCTCCTACAGCCGATACGGCTTGGCCGGCGGCAAGCTGGTGCTGGTCCGGCGCGTAGAGCGCAACCCTGCCACGGGGGACGTGGTTTTGACGGTGTGGGGGTGATCCGGTGTTGATCGGGTATGGAATGCCGGCGGTCCAGTCGGTTTCGCTGGTGGGAGGCACCTGGCTGACGGGCGATGGCGGCTCGGCGCTTTTCGATGGCAAGCCCGGGCGGCGCAGCCGCATCAGCCGCTCCGGCGCGCTGTCCATCAGCATCGTCTTGGCCGAGGCCATCGTGCCCGGCATAGTGGCGGTCTTGGGGCTCAACGTCCCGCCCGGCGTCCAGGTCAGCGCCGCCGGCGCGACCGCGACCACCATACGCCTTCCCGACGGCAGCGTATGCGCCTGGCTGTTTCCGCAGGCGGGCGGTCCGGTATCGAGCGTTGCAGTGCAGATCGATACCTTGGTCGCGAACGTCGAGGTCGGCGAGGTAGCCATCTTCCGTGCCGTGGACGTGGGGATCGGAGACGGCTGGGCGGTGGCGCCGATCGATACCAGCATGCACACCCGCACGAAGGGCGGCCAGGTCAACACGGTTGCCGGCGCCACCTTTCGCCGCCTGACGGCCACGATGAGCGCCAGGGCCACGGAGGTGGTTCGAAAGGGCGGGCTGGCCGGGGCGGACTGGGAGAACGTAGCCCACGCGATGGCCGGGCGCCGGCGCGCATGCGTTGTGCCGCAATATCGGGACATGCGCACAAAGGCGTTCGATTCGGTGCTGGCCGCGCGCGCTGCGCTGTATGGCTATGCGACACAGCTGCCGAGCGCGGAGAACGTGAGCAGGCAGTACTTCACGGGTTACCTCGAATTCGAAGAAATCCCGGCCTGAGGGCAGATGACTGGCAATATGGGGCCTCCAGTGCCAACGGAGGGTTCATGCACATAGTTCTGATCGTCATCGCAATACTGACCGCCATCGCCGGCGCATTGATGCTCACACAAGCGACCATGGGTGTTGGGGTGATTGCCTTCGGGATATTCCTGGTTGCCCTGGCAAGGGTCGTACAGGCTGAGAGGCATCATTCCCAGCTATTGAATCGGCTCGAGTAGCACCTAACAGCCCACCCCAAGCCCCGCGTATAGCGGGGCTTTTTTGTTTCTGGAGCCTACATGTCCCTCTACACGCTCACTGTCGACCTTCTCATGAAGACGGGCTCCTTCGTGAAGGATGCCGGTAAGTCTGCGCGCCAGTTTGAACAGAGCATGCTGGGCATGCAGGCGACCGCGAAGAAGGCCGGCACCGCGATTGGCGTGGCGATCTCAGCGGGCTTGGCGGCCGGCAGCACGGCGGTGGTCCAGTGGACCCGCCAAGTAGCAGCACTGAGCGTCGAGTACGACCGCATGTCGGCTCTTTCGGGGACCACGTCTCAGATGTTCCAGCGGTGGGCAGCGGGCGCCCAAGTGGTAGGCGTTTCCCACGAAAAATTGGCTGACATCTTCAAGGACGTGCAGGACAAGATCGGCGACTATATTCAGACCGGCGGCGGCGCCATGGCTGACTTCTTCGACAACATCGCGAAGAGGACAGGGGTTACCGCCGAGCAGATGCGAAAGCTCTCCGGCCCGGACGCGCTCGGTCTCTACTTCAAGAGCCTGGAGCGAGCAAACCTGTCGCAGACAGAGATGACCTTCTATATGGAGGCCATTGCGAGTGATGCATCGGCATTGATTCCGCTGCTACGCAACAATAGCGCCGGGTTGAAGCAGTGGGGCGACGCGGCCGAGTCCGTTGGCGCGATTATTGACGGCAAGACCACGAAGGCCACGCAACGGCTTCGGGAAATGTCGGTGCAGGCCGACCTGGCGATGCAGGGCCTTAAGAACAGTGTTGCCGAGGAGCTGTTGCCCGAACTACAGAGCCTGACGGAGGTCATGGGCTCCGAGCAAACGCGCAACGCTTTCGCAAGTATCACGCGCTGGACCGCCCAGCTGACGGGCGAGATGGCGAACGGCGCTGTCCAGATTGTGAACCTCATCGACCGGTTCGCTGAGCTGCAGCGACTTGAGGGTGCAACGCCCAGTGCCCTTGGGGCTGCGTCGGAAGACGCCCTCAACGAGCAATTGGGCTCGCTCAATGCTCGGCGCAAGTTGCTGCTCGCCGTCGAAAGTCCGTCGGAGAAGCGAGATGCAGAAGCAAAGCGGCTCGAGGACGAACGCCTCCGCATCCAACGTGAGCTGACAAGGCGGTACAAGCCCCAGGCAGTCCTGATTGACGCCGGCCAGAATTTGCCGGAGGAAGCGCTTAAGTCAAACACTGTGCCCTACCGGCCCACTGGCAACATTGGCAAGGCGGAGCGCGACAAGGCGGCAGGTGAAGCGAAGCAAGCGGCCGAGGCGCTCAAGCGGCAGCGTGAATCCATAGACCGCTTTCATCAACAGGCGGAGGAGGCAGCCGGCGCAATGAGCGGGCCCCTGGCAGCGGCCATGGCGAAGCACCTGGGCAACATGTCCGAGTACAACGGCCTGCTGGGGGAAGGAAACATTGCCCAAGCTGACGCTAACGTACTGATGGCGCAAAGCGCCGCCGAGTACGCCAAGGTGGCTGCCGAGGTCGACGCCGCTATGGCAGGACCTGAATCGCTAATCGCCACTATGGATGGCGAGTTGGCCATGCTGGGCAAGATCGGCCGCGCCCGCGAGCTCCATCGGCGCCAGCTGATGAACGAGCGGGACATGCGCCAGGAGCTTCAGAAAGCGGTCGAAGCAGCGGGCAGCAAGGAGACGCTCGCTTTGGCAAAGGGCGCGGCGAGCTATGAGGAGTACGAACGTTCGATGCTGGCCGCCGCCGACGCGGCTGCGGCCATGTCCATTCAGGTGGAGGAGGCAGCGGCCAACTTGGAGGCGTGGGCCGACGTGGTGATGCACGGCGTCGATGGGGCTGCTGATGCCCTCGCTGACTTCGCGGCAAGCGGGTTGCGCGACTTCGACAACCTCTGGGACGACATGAAGGACGTGGCCAAGCAGGGCCTGCGCGACATCGCCCGAGAGCTGCTGCAGCAGAAGCTGGTTATTCCGATCCAAACGAAGGTCATGGAGGGGATCAGCAACTGGGGCAGCCAGGGTGGCGGCTTCAGCATGGACAGTCTGATGGGACTGTTCGGCGGCAACGGGACCGCTGGCGGCGGGCAGAACCTTGGAAACATCGCCGGCCTGCTGTCGAAGGGGCAGGGGCTCTTCAGCGCGGGGGCTGGCGCGGCAAGCAGCGGCGCCAGCGCTGGAACGCTGATGGGCTTCGGCAACAACGTGGCGGCGCTGACCGGTGGCGGTGCTGCGGCGGCTGGTGGATCGTCCGCCGCTGCCGGCGCCGGCGCGGCCAGCTCGTCGATGGCTGCGGCGGTCCCGATCATCGGCTGGATCGTCGCCGGCATGATGAAGAACGCCGAGCTGTTCGATCAGGGCTGGGACATCGCCAATGGAGAGAGCTGGGCTGGCAAGATTGCAACCGCCGGCGCGGTCGGCCTGGCCGATAAGGGCTTCCGTGGGCTTGGCTTCAACGACAAGACCGCCTCGATCCTGTCCGGCTCGAGCATCCACGCCAAGCTGTTCGGGCGCAGCGCGCCCAAGATCACCGGCCAGGGCCTGACGGGCAGCTACGGGTTCGGCGGGTTTGAAGGGCAGAGCTACGCGGACATCAAGGCCAAGGGTGGCCTGTTCCGGAGCGACAAGAAATGGACCCAGTACACCGGGCTGGATCCGAACATTGATCGCACGTTCGACATGGCGGCGCGCCAGGTGCGCGGCGCCAGCACGGACTTGGCCAAGCAGCTCGGCGTGGATCTGTCGCAGCAGCTCGCCGGGGTGAAGGTCACGCTGGGCAAGTTGACCCTGTCGGCCGACTCGGCCGAAGCCAAGGAGCAGCTGGCGGCCTACTTGGGCGATATGACGGACCGGCTGTTCACGGAGTCCGTGAAAGCCGCAGGCTTCGGCGGCCAGCTGGACGACTACTTCGAGGCTTCGGACGTGTTCGGCGCACTGAGTGCGTCGATCGCGCTGGCGGTAGGCAACGCCGACGAGCTGGGCCGCGCGCTGAACGGGTTGGAGATCGACAAGGTCAACAAGGCTGTTGATTACTTCCAGGACCTGGCCAGCGTGGCCGGCACGGACTTGGCCACCCAGATCGAGAAGGTGACCGGGCTGCTTGGCAACTACGCCACCCTGATGGCAGACGTTTCCACCCAGCTGCTCACCGGTGACCTTACCGGCTACCAGTCGCAGGCCCTGACCATCGAGCGCACCTATCGCCAACAGGTGAAGGCAGCGAACGATTACGCCAAGGCGCTGGGCCTGTCCGGCGCGCGCGCTGAGGACCTGGCTAAGATCGAGGCGCTGCGGGCCACCAACATGGGCAAGCTCCAGGCCCAGATCGACGCCGAGAAGAAGGCGATGACCTACGGGCTGTCGGTGAGCGACCTGTCGCCGTTGACCGATCAGGAGAAGCTGCAGACAACGATGCGTGAGTTGGAGCGCGCAGTGTCGGGTGGTGACTCCAGTGCAGCGCAGGCGGCCGCTCAGGCGGCTCTGGGCTTTGGTCGGAACCTCTATGCCAGCGGCAAGGACTACAACGCCCTGTATGGCCAAGTCACCGGACTGATCGACGGGATGAAGGTTGGCAACCTCGATCTCGAGGACGGCACCAGCATGGGGCAGTTGGCGGACACCATTGAGGCGTTGCCCGACAACTTCAGCCGGGCGGTGTTTGACCTGGTCGTGGACAACAAGGCGCAGGCCGAAACGACCGCAGCTGTGCAGCAAAGCAATGCCCTGCTCGCCGAACAGAACCAGGTGCTTCGGAGCCTGCTGCAGATCACCACCCAAGGGGTCCGTACCACCTCGAGCACCGCAATGCGCGAAGCCCTCAACGCAAGGTAAATTCACATGCAGGCAAGGAAAATCACCCTGATCGAGATCGGGGCGGGCGCACTGCCGTCCATTACCCCGGTGCCGGTGCGCCAGTCGTCCTGGTTCCCGATCGTGTACGTCTCGCCGGACGTGCCACCGGTGGAGGGCGTGGTGCCCAACCCGGTGGCGGACGGCGTCCTGATCGAATGGGACGCCGTTGACCAGGAGGGGGTCATCTACATCATTGAGCGGGGGCCCACGGCGGACGGCCCGTGGATGGAGATCGCCCGGGTGGTGGAAACCCGCTACCTTTACAGCGACGGCAGCGGGCAGGAGTGGTGGTTCAAGATCACGGCCAGCGTCCGAGGCAAGCCAGGGCAGGGGTCAATCGTGGTTGCGACCCCTCCGCCGACTGTCCAAGAGATCCTCGACCTGTTCGCCGAGCAGGCGCGACTGGCCGCCGAAATGGCGGCTGGCTTTTCAGACCAGGCCGCGCAGATCGCCAGCTTGGAGGCTGCCTTGGCGGCGGCCGACTTCGACGCAGACGTGGCATACAGCCCGGCCGCGGTGGTGAAGTGGCAGGGTGGTCTGTACTACGCGTTGGTCGAGACGCTCGGAAATCTGCCGTCAAATACGACGTACTGGCGCAAGATCGGCGAGTACGACAGCCTGGCGGAGGCCGTTGGTGCGCAGGCGGTGATCATCGCCAACCAGCAGACGCGCCTCGAGCAGACCGAAACCGGCTTGGCAGCCGTTGCACAGCAGGCCAACGCAGTTGCTGCCGCGCTGCCGGGGAAAGCCGACGCCTCAGCGGTTAACGCTCTGTCCGGCCGGGTGACCCAAACCGAACAAGGTGTGGCCGCCAATACCCAGGCGATTAACTCTGCGAACGCGGCGATTGGCAACAAGGCCGACGCATCAACCGTTCAAGCCCTTCAGGGCACCGTGGCGCAGCAAGGGAACAAGCTGGACGCCCAGGCCATTGCCCTCACAGGCGTCACGGCGCGGACCAACTCCAATCCGAATGCACTCCAGAACCCGACGTTCCGTGATGGCTTCCGTGCGTGGAGCGGCGGAGTTCTCGGGAGCGCTGCGACATACTATGACGCTGGTCAGGGCCACTTCTTCAACGCAAATGGCGTCGCGGGCGGCGTTTCACTCGATCAGGCAGTGTCGGGAAGCTGGCCACCCGGTCAATACACCCTTTCTGGTGAGGTTAGCCGAGCCAACGCTATCGGCACGGCCCGGTTTGAACTTGGCGCATTTAACAGTGCCGGGCAGCAACTTGGATCGGCCACCGTGTTATCGAACCAAAGTATTGTCGGAAATTGGCAGCCTCTCGCTGTGACATTAATCGTTCCTGCAGGCACCGCGAGCCTTAACTCAAGAATCATTCTAGAGAACGCGGCCGGCGGCAACTACTCATTCCGGCGGATGAAGCTCGAGCGCAGTCCCGTGGCGACGGTCTGGAGTGACGAGACCACCGTCAACGGCACAGCGTCGGCCACCCAGGCGCTGGAAGCACGTACCACCATCAACGAGAACGGACTCGCCTCGTACTTCGCCAGCTGGACCATGTCGCTGGATGCCAACGGACGCGTCGCTGGCATCAGGTCAGTGAACAATGGCGCGACAAGCACCATCGATTTTCTGTTCGACAAGGTGCGGTTCGTTTCTCCAGGGAGCGGGCGCCGCATGGAGTACAGCGACGGCCACTTCCTCGGGTATGACGAAAACAACGTGCGCCGCCTCCGCCTCGGAACCTGGAACAGCTGATGCCTACCGGACTTCAATGCTGGGACGCGAGCGGCAACTTGACGGTCGATCTGACCAGCCGCATGACCCGTCTCTTGGGGTACGTGAATCAGGGGGCGGGTTCCATCCAGGAGCCTGCGCTCGCTCAGGGAATCCCCTTCGTGATCCCCGTTCTGAATCAGAACGGGCTCATGTACCCGGAGAACGTCAACGTCCCGGCGATTAGCGGGACCACCGTGACATGGGCTGGCGCTGCGCACTTTTACTACGGGACGTACTGATGCCTGCCGGTTTTGAGTTTGTGAACAACAACCAGAACATCATCATCGACGAGAAGTTCTTCAACTACGCCTTCATCTCGAAACACACGCTCACGTTCCAGCAGGCGGGTGGACCAGTCACTGGCGGGTTCGGGCGCCAGGCATTCCTGGCGGTGGCCGGAGACCGCCCTATCGTGGCCGCGCGCTGTAGCAAACCATTTACCGTCAGCCGGGCGCGGCCGGTGGCAGGCGGCTGGGAGTTTGGATGGATCAGCGTCAACGGTGGTCCAGGCGCGGTGATCGGTGACACGATTGAGGTGTTCGTCTTCGACCGGCCGCCCGCGCGATCGGGCCCGGGCTTCGGCCTGCAGGTTTTCGGTGCCGATGGGCGTGTGGTCTTCGACTCGCAGAACCGGTACATGAAGGTGGTGGACGCTCGCACGCTACAGGGAGCGACACCTTCGGCGAACGTCAACTTGGGGCCTGGTTCCTACGCGCAAATCGTCACAGTCCCTGGCTTCCGTTGGACCGGGGTGCAAGCCACCCCCACGGCTGACTGGCAGTGGGCCTGTTTCGCCGGGGTGGTTACCTCAAATGGCAATGGATACACCGTCGCCCAAGGCACTACAGGGGAGGGCACTTACGCGTTCTTCGGCATGCCAGCGCCACGAGCCGAAAGCGCCCAGATGCACATCATGACCGTAGACGTAACCGGATACTGACCGGAGATACAGGATGGCCCTTTTGAGCGAGAACACCACCTTTGGGACGCGTGTCGAGGCGATCGCGCCTCGCATTGTGATCGACTGGAACCCTTACACCAACGATGGTCCAGTGACGTTCCACTACGAGAAGCTGACGACGCAGGGGGATGGCACGGTATTGGAGCGCACCTTCCTGGGCGTGTTACCCGCCCAGATTAGCACCCTCCTGGCCGCCACCTACACGATCATCGACCCGACCACAGGTGAAGAACTGGCGGAGCCCGGCTGGAAGCTGATGGCGATGATCAAGGCGGCAACCGATACCGTCTACGAGGCCGCAACCCAGCCAGCCACGCAGCCGACTACGCCACTGGATCCAGCAGAGTAGGCGCGTTGCTGCGCGGGGTGTTGACGGCGCGGCTGACGCGGTACGCCTCCATCGCCGGCGGCTCGCTGGCCAGCAGCATCGCCATGGCGCCGTCGGCGTCCGCCCTCATCCACTCTTCGGCCTGGCCAGGGGCCAGCCACACCGGCATGCGGTCGTGGATGTCAGCCGATACGCCGCTGCTATCGCCGGTGATGACGGTGAAGGTGCCCAGGTTGTCCTCGCCGAGCAGCTTGCTCGCGTCCTCCCACAGGCCGGCCGCCCAAAGCGGCGTTGCGGTATGAATAAACCACGGGTCCTTCTTCCCGTCCTCTGGGCTCACCGACCACTCGTAGTAGCCGGCCATCGGGATCAGACACCGGCGCGCCTTAAACGCGCTGCGGAACGCCGGCTTCGTGGCCACGGTCTCGATTCGGGCGTTGATGGTGGCACCCTGCAGGCCCTTCGCCTTTGCCCAGAACGGCAGCAGGCCCCAAGCCAGCCGCTGCACCTGCAGGCCGTCGCCCCGGTCCAGCACTACCGCGGCGCGCTGCGTGGGCGCCAGGTTGTAGCTGGCCGGCACGGAAAGCAGGTCGCCCACCAGCTGGGGGAAGCCCAGGCTAGCAGCGTCTCGGATCGGGGTCTGGACGAATCGGCCGCACATGGCGCCACCATAGTCCACTGGCAGCCGGCCGGCGTTCGCAAGCCGTGCACAATCCTGGTCGATCACGCCATGTTTCTTTTCTTGGGCGTACCGTCGAATTCCCGGGGGGACCAACCAGCAGAGGAGCAGCCGGCATGGCCCTGCAAGCAATCGCCTACGCCAGTGAGGCGGTCCCTGGCTTGGGCACGGACGGGCTCGAGTGGATGGTTCAGCGGTCCTTCGCCCATAACCAGTTGGCGGGTGTGACTGGCCTTCTGCTGTTCGACGGCAGGAGGTTCCTTCAGTACATCGAGGGGCCGGACGACGGCTTGGCGGTGATTTACTCCCGCATCATCTATTCCCGTCTGCACACCGATGTAATCGAGCTCGCGCGGGGCAGCGTCTCCCAGCGCCGCATGCCTTACTGGTCCATGCGTTGGATACCGGTGGAGGACACGCAGTTGAAGGAGGCCGCCTTCAGCGACTGGACGAACTTGACCCGCCGTACGGCGGGGTCTCGGACTTCCCCAAACGGGGTGGAAAGGCTGGCGTCCCTGGCCGCTCCTTACTTGGTGTAACTCGGCGCCAGAGGTCTCGTAGCGTTCTCGCACGCTTCATGCCCTCCGGCGCAAATTTCTGCTCAATAACGGGGGAGACACCACCCATTGGGTGGACTCCAGCTGGACGCGGCGCGGATCCGCGGGGCAGGGCGACACCGCACTCGCCCGACCACCCTGAGGATCCGCGAGGCGGCCGTTCGCTGACCACCGTCGCAGGATTTGAGAGCCGGACCCGTAGGATTCCGCGCCATGCTCCCTCCCGACTTCCACTGGCGATCCGTGGCCTCCCGCCCTGACGGGAAGGACGACAGCGTATTCTGCGACGGCACCCAGGTGCTGCGGATGTCCGAGCGAATCAACGGCGGAGGGTGGTTTGCCGACCTTAACACCCAACGGCCCGACCGCCGCCGCTGGACGACGCGGGAATGCACCAACTATGACCAGGGCGTCGTCGGCGCAGAGCTGTGGGTGGTCCGTCACCAAGACCGCCTCCGTGCTGAGATCGACTTGATGCGGGCAACAAGAAGCGCGGCGCGGGTCCGGCGCTGACTCAACCGATGGTCGCGCCTGCGCCGAGGCGAGTACAGTCGCCCCGGCGCCCTCAGGCCTATGCGTCGGCTTTTGCGCGCGGCTTCAGCCGGAAGCTGACGCCGAGACGATTGATAGCATTCATCGCGGCGATGGTGAGCGTGAGGTCAACCAGGTCCTTCTCATTAAAGCTGGCGGCCGCTTTGGCATAGGCTTCATCCGATGCGTGCGTTTCGCTGACAAGGGTGACCTCCTCGGCCCAAGCCAACGCGGCGCGTTCCTGGTCGGAGAAAAGATACGCAGCCTCTTCCCAGACCGGCACGAGCGCGACAGTGTCGAATGACATTCCCTCTTTGATGAGGTCGCGCGTGTGGATGTCGATGCAGTGGGCGCAACCGTTGAGCTGGGATACCCGTAGGAATACCAGGTGGATAAGCTTGGAAGGCAGCGCCGTGCCGGTCGTGACGAATTGATGAAGTTGTCCTACAGCTTTAGCGCCTTCGGGGGAAACCACAAACCAGTTCGAGCGATTCATTTATGTTCATTCCTTTTGCTTGGTAGGTCGATCTCGGCTTGCATAGCCTGCCGATCACCCAGTCAGACGGATGACTGCGCTCGGCTGTGACACCGGCGCGCTATCCTCCAGCGCGAGGTTGCGCGATAAGGGAGCGGGGCGATCCAGGGGGCTATTAGGTCCAGTCAGCGGGCGTTGCCTCCGTATCGCACTATGCGATGCCCCGCATTCACTATCGATACCATGAAAAAAGCAGACATCGGCAAGGCGGGCTGGGTGCGCGCATGGGCGGCTTCGCTATGGCAGCAGCCCGACGCCTTGGACCTCGATCGCAGCGGCGACTGGCGTGCACGGGCGCAGCGGGGACGGGGAGTGGCGCGACTGCGCGCCGAGGCCGCTCGGTTCGACAGGATGGCAAGTCGGTTCGAGGCGGCACTGGAGGATCAAGCTGCCTGACGGTGACCCCAAACTGACCCTACGCCGCAGCTAACCCATTGATTCCGAAAGAGTGCATGTGATCGCGGATGATCGGCTTAGTCGTTGCCTTTGTTGATTTTCCGCGACCTTGACATGGTAGTGGTCGGGCGGCCCGGCTACATGCAAAATGCGACCTCCTAGGAAGGGGGTTTCGATGAATCCAGAAATCAAGGACCTGCTTGAAGCGGGCGCGGCGATGGCTGCAATCCTCACTTGCGTTGCCGGTGGGTTGGTTGTTGTCGTGAGGCATTTCAGGGCGCGCGCGCGCGCTCGCAAGCCTGCAAGTCAAGCGCTGCAGGAGAAGTTTTCCTATCCTGAGATGGGAGAGGCGGGTCGGAATCTGCTGCACCCTGGCTGTCGAAAGGTTATGCAAGGTGAGCATGTCGCCGTCAGCGCTGTCGTGCCGGCGAACCAGGAGTTGATGGTCTGCTTCACTGGCGCACCCACGCCGCCGATGAGGGGCTTGGCGGAGGCGCCCATCGGAATGCTCAGCATGGGCGATTGGTTCTACAGTATCGCTCCGGCGCCCCTCAACTGGCGCGGGCAGAGGTACGAGCAAGGCAACTCAAGCGTTGGCCCTTCACAGACCTTCAAGGCTGTCGGCGGCAAAGCCGAACTTGACATGCACTTCGAGCGCGTCGGGGCAGTGGAGGTGGCGGTCTTCGAGTGCGGCTCCCATTCTCCCAGCTGGACAAAGACCTTCCACGTGGTGCCTCGCGAATAGCCTCGAATCTGCTCCGCAATGCTCCCATTTCGCCAGTTTTCCACGCGTAAATAGCACGCGCTGTTTGTTGGTTTGCGGAGCGAAAGGATAGCTTAAGTATCTGAATAATAAGGATTAGTCGCGAGCTTCCCAAGCTACTGACGAGGGTTCGATTCCCTTCACCCGCTCCATCTCTGCCAAGGCTTTCGGCCATCAGCGCCGCTCCGCAATATCAGCTCCGCTCCGCACCTGAGATGGAATGCGGTGTCAGGGAATGGCCGGGCAGGCCACGCTGACCAGACGGTCGCCATCGAAGCGCGCGACGATGGTATCGCCGGAGACCTTGTCTGCCGGCCAGCGTAGTTCCTGTGGCGGGCCGGGCAGCGGGTTGCCGAGTTCGAAGTGCACCTTGGCGCGGTGGTCGCCTAGGCTCACGTGCGGGCACTGCGCGATCGGTGCGGCCCAGTCGCCGCAGTCGCCGGCTTCAAAGCAGCGCGGTGTGTAGCACTTCATCTGTGCCATGGCCCAGCGCCCGCCGCGCAGCGTGCAGCCCGGTTCGCTAAAGGCCACCAGCAGCACGCCGCAGACAATCAGCCCGGCCACGGCGAGGCCGAGCGCGGGCCACAGCAGGTGCTGCAGGCGCGACTTGGATGCACAGGGCGGTGTTTTCATCGGCGCAATGATGCGCGATGCCGCCGCTTCACTCCACTGCATGGCTGCCAAGGCAGGCAGCGGTGTGTAATAGACGGACCTGAAATTCTATCCACAGGTCCCCGGCCAGCCTGCAACTGGAGATTGCGGCCGGGGTTTCTGGCGGGTGGGTAATAGACGGTTCTCCGGCCCGTGAACGAAAGGCGCAGCGCCTTTTTCCCCGGTGACGCGGATAAATTCGTGCCTTGGCGGATGATGATCCGTCTATTACACACCCCATCCGTCCCGGCAGAACTGGTAGCCCCGGCGTCGGATCCGTCTATTACCCACCGTCGCCGCCTCGCCTGCCGCAGGCCTGGCACCAGCTGCAGGACCGACGCTCGGCCAAGGACGGGGCGGCTAGCAAAGCGGCACTCCGGGAAGTAGGCTTGCCGACGCGATTGTGTTGGTACGCAGTGCCTGAAAAAGTTGGTATTGGTGTTGGTACAGAACGACTAGATAAACAACGTCTATCTTTAAATTCAATAGGTTACTTCGATTTCGCGCATCATCAAGGTCGATGCGGAGCAGTTGGCGGCGGCAGCTGACCAAGCGGCTGCCATTCTTGGCACGGGCCACCGCACAAATAATCCGCCTATCGCTTAATTTCAACGGATTTGCTCGCCGCTTCGTCCTCCAGCCGGCGGGAGAGCTGTCCAAGAAACTGGGCATGCCGCTCTAGCTCCACCAGAATCCGTTCGAGTTGAGGTATTAGAAGAATGCGAAACCCCGCATTGGCATTGGCGTCGTCGCTTGGGACGCGACCCCAACCCTCTGGCGACTTGTGATTGAGCCGCGTAGAGAGAAAAAAGTAAGCCTCGTGCCCCTTGATGCGCCGCCCAGCCCAGTGTGCAAGGCTGTGTCGAACCTGTTGGTTGGCCCCAAAGAGAATACCGGCTTGCACAAGGGCGGTGCCGGTCTGAGGGTCACCACGCCATTCCCGACCGCAACGTTCCACGTGGGTCGGCACGTCCGTGTCCCGCATGTTGGCGACGTTTACTGACTTGCCTACTAGTTCGCCGACGGCTCCAACGATCCGTCTAGACTCGAAGTCAGCCACACAAAAGACCTGGACGACTCTGCCGATGAGCTGAAAGTCGTTTGGTCTCAGCCGCTCAGTGTCTGCATACAGGTCGCGTAGCGAGTTGTATGCGCTGTACAGCGCCGCTTGTTCTTCGTCCTTGGTCACTGGCCTATGCCTATCTCCGCCCCCACGTCCTCATTGTAGGCGGGGACGCGCAGGCGTGCGACTGCACCACGTGCAAATTCCGTGCAACTCAAAAAGAAAAAGGGCTCGCATTGCTGCGAACCCTTGAAAAATGGTGGCCGAGGACGGAATCGAACCGCCGACACGGGGATTTTCAATCACCTTCTCGGTGGCTCATGTACCGAATCCGGGGTCCGCTAGACCCCGGACTAATTGCGAAATCCCGGACGCGGACCGTCCCTGCGCACTGCTAATGCCAAGTCGTTCCCGCTAATCCTTCGCATCGCGGAGGCAGCAATAAACTGGCTTGCCTGGGCAAGCTCAACAATTTGCAACCGGGTCAGTCCTGAAGCCGCGTAACGACTAGCGACGAGGTTCGGCATCTTTTCGCAGGCCTGCAATAGCGCTTCGTCTTCTTGATGCGGACACAACTTAGCAACTTCGCGCGCCAGCTCGGGGAGCTTGTGCCCGAATTGATCTTTAAGCGTCTTCATCCTTACGCCGAGTTGAAGAAGTGCTCCTTTCAACCCCAGTTCGGCGATTAGCAATATATGCTGCAGAGCAGCCTCCGAGCTTCCGCCGGTGTTCGCCAGACTTGCGGCGAGGTCTCCTAAGTGTTGCATCGAACGATGAAATAGCAAGTCCTGCTCAGATCCCTGCGGCAAGCTGTCGAGACCGTAGCAGAGGTCGTACAAATCGGCGAAGGCGTACGCTGATTTCAAAGCGATCTCCGGGTCATTCCGACACCATGTCCGCCACTCCGATGCGTCGGCAAACCCGAGCCCGGAATGCAGGTCGACATTTCCCTGTCCGAAAATCACGGGCAGAGTTATAAGACGAACTCGATCAACTGACGCGGCGAGACCTTGGCCGGCGCCAGGCCAGAAATCGCCCCCGGGAAACAGCGAGCGGTAAGCTGCGCAAATTTCTTCCACTTCATCACCGGTGTGGAACGGGCCGACCGAGAAGCTAGCCCCCAAGATGCGCACAGCGGCTTGGAACGGCCGTGCGTGGAGAGGAATGTTCCGTTCCGCGAATTCGCGATCCAGTGCTAACAAATCCTCATTGGTGAAGCTCGCCATTGCGGTAGTCCGTCCTTGGGTTTCAAATTGGAGCACGGCTTGTCAGCGCCGCGCAATGGCGGAGCCACGCAGCCCTTCAAGGTAGTCGGCCCATTCCTGCATCATTCTCACGCGCTCGCCGAGATGGGTGGTGCGGTTGTACGCGCGTCCGTTCGGATCCTTTACCGCGTGCGCCAACTGGTGCTCGATGATGTCCGGCCGGAAGCCCAGAACCTCGTCCAGAAGCGTGCGGGCCGTGGCGCGGAACCCGTGGCCCGTGACCGTTTCCTTGTCGAACCCCATGCTCCGCAGAGCGGCCAGGACGGCAACTTCCGACATCGGGCGGGAGTCTGTGCGCAGACCCGGGAACACGTACTTGCCAGCGTAGTCCGTCGGCATCGCGTCTCTCAGGTCTCGCAGGATCGCAACTGCCTGCTGGGCCAGCGGCACCACGTGGGGCTGCCGCATCTTCATTCTGCCGGCGGGGATGCTCCACAGGGCCGCGTCCAGGTCGATCTCTGCCCACTCCGCCGCGCGCAGCTCGATCGGGCGAACGAACACCATCGGCATCAGCTTCAGTGCGGCGCTGACGACGCCCATGCCCCGGTACGCGTACAGAGCCCGCAGCAGGCCACCCAGCTGGACCGGGTCCACCACCGCCGCATGGTTACGCTCGGGTGCCGGCACCAGCGCACCGCGCAGGTCCTGCACAGGATTCCGTTCGGCTCGGTCGGTGGCCACGGCATACCGCATGACCTGGCCGCAGTTCTGCATCACGCGGTGCGCCGATTCGAATGCCTCCCGTCCCTCCATCTTCCTGGCTATGGCGAGAAAGTCAGACGCCTTTAGGTCGGCCGCGCGCCGTGCGCCTATGGCTGGGAACACGTCGTTTTCGAACCAGGCCGCCACCTTCTTCTCGTAGCCGGGCACCCACTGGCGGCCACGCAGCCACTCCCGGGTAATCGACTCGAAGCTGTCGACGGGTATGCCCGCGGGGGAGGCAGCCACTGCTTTGCGCTGCACGCCGGGGTCGACGCCGGTGCGCAGGAGGCGCCTGGCGTCATCGCGCGCCTCGCGGGCGCTGGCCAGTGTGACGTCCGGGTACAGCCCCAGCGTCAGCAGCTTCTCCTTCCCGGCCACCCGGTACTTCCAGCGCCAGCTCTTGGCGCCGGCCGTAGTGATCAGGAGGTACAGGCCGCCACCGTCAGCCAGCTTCTGCGGCTTGTCGGACGGCTTGGCGCGACGAATAGCGACGTCGGTCAGGGGCATGGGGGTATCGGGTTTTGGGGCGGAGGCGATACCCCAAGATATACCCCCACAGTCGCATGGACTGCAACGGATACCCCCGGACTGCATTGGACAAAAAGAAAGCCGAGAGGCCCGTTTTATAAGGCTTTCTCGGCTTCTGTGGGTCCCGTGGGACCCAGCGTTGGTGGAGGTGGGCGGAATTGAACCGCCGTCCGAAGGCACTCCATCCCCAGTTCTACATGCTTAGCTCACCGTTTGGTGTCGTCCTGTGGCAGTACGGTGTGCGAAACGCACCCCAGGAT
>Ga0163161_10000299_pt1 | contig 42983 bp, 40 predicted proteins | sample S45metaG_FD_129847 | JGI IMG/M metagenome (GOLD analysis project Ga0163161, IMG submission 129847) | Switchgrass rhizosphere microbial communities from Kellogg Biological Station, Michigan, USA - S4-5 metaG | ecosystem: Host-associated > Plants > Roots > Rhizosphere > Soil | place: USA... | reverse complement strand
TGCAGGTATTACAGTTACACCAGTTACTGCAGATGCTACAGCAACAGTAACAGTAAATGGAAAAGAAGTACCAAGCGGAACTGCTAGTCAAAACATTCCTTTAGAAGTAGGTAAAAATGAGATAACTACTGTTATAACAGCACAGGACGGAACAATTAGTACTTATACAGTAGTTGTTACGAGAGAAGAAGCTGCAGCTTCTGATAATGCTGGTTTATCTGATATTGTTATCAGCGATGGTGCTTTAAGTCCCGCTTTTAATACAGATACAAAGGATTATAGTGTAGATGTACCTTATGAAACTGATTCAATAATAATTACTCCTAAAACAATCGATCCAAACGCAACAGTTGAGATGATAGTTGACGGAAAAACAATTACTGATGCTACAGCTCCAATAGATTTAAAGGTAGGAGATAATGAAATTACAGTAGTTGTTACTGCTCCTGATGGAACTCAAGAAACATATGTTGTTATTGTAAACAGGGCTGATGCAGTACCACAGGAAGTTATACCTACAAACATTATTACTCCAAACGGAGATGGTAAAAATGATAATTGGATAGTTCCGGGTCTTGATAAATATCCAAACAATTCAGTTAAAGTTTTTGACAGAGCAGCAAGATTGGTGTATTCTAAAAATAATTATAACAATGAGTGGGATGGTACTTATAAAGGCTCTCCGCTTAACGAGGATACTTATTACTATTTAATTAACCTAGGAAATGGTTCTCCTAAAATTAAAGGATTCATTACAATTATTAGAGACAATAATTAAGAATAAAATAAATAAGAATAGTAAAAATGGTTAAAAGATAACCACACAGAAATGAATATAATGAAAATTAAATCAATGAAAACAATATATATACAGGTAATTATGTTCCTGATTATATTAGGGACCAACTCCGCAAATGCGCAGTTAACTGAATACGAGTCCATGTATTTTCAAAATCAATATTTGAACAACCCTGCAATGGCAGGGTTGGATCAAGGAGTTAAACTAAATATTGGATACCAAAGGCAATGGGATCAGGTTCCGGGAAATCCGATATTAATGAATGCTACTTTCGAATACAATTCCGGAAACAGAACTGGACTTGGATTAAATGCGAATAGTGACAGAGCTGGTTTGATCAATAGAACAAGGATAATGGGAACTTATGCTTACCATTTGCCAATAGGAGCTGATGAAAAATTACATTTTGGATTGTCTGCAGGGGCAAAATTTTCTTCTATAGATTATGCTAAAGTGTCAGGAAGTCTTGATGATGTGGCATTACAGAACTATAATGAAGGTGCCATTTTAGATGGAGATTTGGGTATTGCTTATACTAGCAGATTATTAACTGTTCAGGCATCATTGCCAAAACTTCATAATCTTTTCTATGAAAATGATAATGGTATTAAAAATTATGCGGATCGTTCTACCTTTTATTCAGCCGTGAGTTACAAGATACTATTATCAAATGAAGATGAAAACTTAAATATTGAGCCATTGGTAGCTTACAGAGGTATTAAAGGACACAAAGATATTTTAGATATGGGTGGAAGATTTAATTTTCCAGATTATAAGATGAACATATCAGCGTTTTACCATACCAATAAGATTGTTTCTACAGCATTTGGAATTTCATTGGATGATTTGGGGGTTTTCTTAGCTTACTCTAAATATTTTGGAAGTCTTGGTGCTTATGCAAACAATACTTTTGAATGCGGACTTAGTTATAAAATGTAATTAAAAGAGTTTTTTAGACTTCCAATAAGAAAGCTAAGGATATGTAATGTATTCCTTAGCTTTTTTTATTTGATGATTTTTTAACCAATCTAATTTTGATTATTCGTACAAGAATTTTTAGAATCTAAATAAGTTACTAAATTAAATTTGAGACCAACTTTTTTGCCTCAAAGTAATTTGGAAATAGATTTTATAATTAAAAGGGAGGAAGACGTTTTTGGAAGGGATAATACATTGAGTGCTCATTTGAAATTCAATTATAAAGTGAGGAACTAAGTAAATGTGATTATTTCAATTAGGCAGGCATCTAAAATTAGAAACTTCATTTTAAGGATATCCATTTTAAGTTTTCTATAAATAAAGAGGAGGTTGTCATCAATAATTTATATTGATGACAACCTCCTCTTTGCATGATTTGAAAAAATATTTAGTTTATTATAGATCTCAGTTAGCTAAAATGTAAACGGAGGTGTTCCTTCTGCATTTGACACAACAACATCGATTTGAATTAGTGCATCTTTAAGTAGAGATGATACGCCAACTGCTCTTCGTGCAGGAATACCTTTTGGAAAGAATGTTGTATAAACTTCGTCTACAGCATCAATATCTGTGATGTTTTTAAGAAAGATGTTCACTTTAACCACATCTTCCATAGTATGGTCGATACTCTTTAAAATAGCCTTGATATTTTTTAAACACTGTTCGGTTTGTTCTTTTACACCGCCAGTTACTATCTCACCAGATTTTGGATCGAGTGGTAATTGAGCTGAAATATGATTGTAATGAGAAAATGCTACAGTTTGTGTAGATAAAGAACACTTTGGAGCATTTTCAGTGTTTTTTGCTTTTATGACAATTCCATGTCGGTCTTCAATAGCTTGCGGAGGCGTACCGTCTCCGTGTGAAACCACTGCTTCAATCTGCACTAAAGCATCCATTGGTAAAGCCGAAGCTGCAATTGTTGTTCGTGCTGGGAAATAGGCAGCCGTTCTGGCGATAGAAGAGTCTGGGAAAAATGTTCTATAAATTTCGTTTACAGCTTCACTATCCGATAGGTTTTTAATGAAGACATTAATTTTGACAATATCATCAAAAGGAACATCAATACTTTCTAAAATTGCTTTGATATTTTTTAAACACTGTACCGTTTGCTCTTTTACTCCGCCAACTACTAATCTGCCTGTTTTTGGATCGATAGGTAATTGTGCAGAAAGATTATTGTAATGAGAAAAAGCTATAGTTTGAGTAGATAGTGAACATGTTGGTGCATTTGCTGTGTTATTTGTTAGCTTTATAAGATCACCTGATTGTGGTTCATTTGGAATTGTACCTTCGCCGTTTGAAACAAGCGCTTCAATTTGCACTAATGCTCCCATAGGCAAAGCTGCAACGGCAACTACTGTTCGTGTAGGAACATAGGTTGGGAAGAATGTTTTGTAAACCTCGTCTACAACATTAACATCTTTGATGTTTTTAACAAATACAGTAATTTTAACAACATCGCTCATAACATGATCGATGCTTTCTACAATTGCCTTGATGTTTTTAAAGCACTGTTCAGCCTGTTCTTTTATACCTCCGGCTACTAATTTACCCGATTTTGGATCGATGGGTAATTGAGTAGAGAGATTGTTATAATGAGAAAAAGCTACAGTTTGTGAATACGGAGCTATACTCTTTGGAGCATTATCAGTATTTCTTGCTAATACTGAATTTACTTTTTTTGATGACATTTTGTTTATTTTTTAGTTATTAATTTGAATTGCTTTTTGTTAAGCTTTAATAGAATTTTCTATTAAAGCTGTATTTCATTTTTTGAATATTAAAAATTGACTTTTATTCCTGTTTTAAAATAAAATGGAGTGCCCGGCGTGAAATTAATATCATTTATTGGAGCTGTTTCATTCTTTAATTTGCTGACTGTTTCAAATTGCGCTTCGTACCATTTTACATTAAAAAGGTTCTGCATTTGAATGTTAAGCTCCCAGTTTTTTTTGGTGTAAGCCAAGACTAGATCATTTACAAAATATCCTTTGGCTGTTAAAGTATAATCTTCGTTTGCTGGTCGGTCAGCCATGTAACGATATCTTAGATTGGCCGAAATACCCGAAGAAAGTTTTGCCGAAATTCCTCCAGTCGAAGTAAAGGTTGGTGCCAAAGGAATATAATTTTGTCCCGCAGCTTCATTTGTAAAACGTGGTTTGGCATAATTACCATCTATATCAATATATAACCATTTTAGAGGTTGATAGCGAAGACTTAGATCAATTCCGATTCTTCTGGTTTTTCCTGAAGGTTCCCAAGTTCCTTCATCACCACTAAAAACAAATTCTTGCTGTAAATCTAACCACCATAAAGCCGGTTGTATATATAAACCAGATAATGGCTTGATAGCCGCACCAATATCGACACCAATTGAGGATGGCAACACATTGTAACCAGATTGTGCTATTACTACCCGAACATCATTTGAATGAAATCCTTGCCCAGCTTTTGCATACAATTGTAATTTTGAATTTGCAGTATAAAAAACATTTAGTTTAGGACTAATTTTGGTTGCTTGCTGACCTTGTGTTGAGCCTAAAGGAGATAATCTGTCGAAGTAATTGAAAATAAAATGATCTAACCGAATGGAAGGATTAAATAACCATTTGCCCGAATGCCATTCTACCTGAGTGTATAAATTCAGATTGGTTTCTGTGGCGGAAGCATCGGTGATTTGATCCAGTAAAGTGTTTCTTCTGTAAACATGATTCAGTTGCAAATTCTTAATATCATCCATTCTAAATCCTGTGCCGGATTCCCAAACTATATCACTGTTATTTAAGAAAAACTTTTGCGTGTATTTGTGGTTGTATCCATAAATATTGCGATTATCGATCTGATTTATCTCATCTCCATTTACAGGATCTTTAGCATAAAACGTAAAATTTGAATACAGATTAAAGGCATATTTTGAATAAAAGAAAAAACTCTGCCAATCTTTATCATCGTCAATCTTGTACTTATATTGAAGCGAAAGATTGGTTCTTGAAGTATTACCACCTTCTGTAGGATCGATAGAACCCCATTGCGAAATGATTTCCTGAGCAACGGCACGCTCCGGAATTTGTCCCGAAGCATTCCAATTAGAATTGAAAGTCGAGACTTGAAATTTTATATAATTGTTTGCATTGAGTTGTGCGTCATATTTAGCAAATAAGTTGAATCTGTTAAAATTTTGCTTTACCTCAAAAGGGCCTTTTGTAAAATTGTATTCTCCGGCCACATAAGCATTTTGAGTTGTCATTTCTTTTGGCAAAAGATTAAAAACACCTACGGTACGAATGGTATTAAAAGACCCTGCTTCTAATTTAAGCATACTATTGTCAACACGATCGAGTGTGGCAAAATTGACATAACCGGCAGTATTAAAATCTCCTTTATCTGCATAATAGGCTCCCTTACCAAAATCAATATCTTTTACTGTTTCGGGAATAACAAAATGTAAATCAGAATAGCCTTGCCCATGTGCGTGTGATGGCATATTTACGGGAATTCCGTCTACACTTATATTTACATCTGTTCCATGATCGGCATCAAAGCCGCGTAGAAAAACTTGCTCAGCTTTTCCACCTCCGGCGTGCTGCGCAATAAAAAGTCCCGGCACTTTTCTAAGTAAATCCTGAGCACTATTAATAGGAGTCATTTTCAAGTCAACTTTCATTATTTGTCCGGTTAAAAATTTTGAATTGCTCACGACGACATTACTCAATTTTATACCGGATCGCTCTAAATCAATAATGAATTTCTGATCCGTATTTGAAACCACTATTATTTTTTGTTCAAATTCAACATGACTTACAACCAAGGTATCGGGGACATTATCTATCTGTAATGAAAAACTTCCATCCGCCAGAGAATGTGTATGTTCATCACTGTTACGCAATACTATTGATGCATTTTCCAATGGTTTTCCGGTAGATTCATCCTTTACAAATCCTTTGACCTGAGCATGTGAGGGTACCATTAACAATAGAAAAATAACAAAACCGACTTTAGATAGCCAGTTACAAAAAATATTTTTTTTCAAAATATATAGAATAAAATAGAGAAAATTTATTTCAGTTTTTCCGGGATTAATCTTTTTATTCCCAATACGATCCAGGAAGCAGCTACAAAAGGAAATGTCAATACGGAATAATCATAAGTAATCATCAATATTTCAATAAAAACGGTTAGTGCAACAGATATTAAAACATATAAACTATCTATTTTTCTAATTCCTGAAAAAGTAATGGCACATAAAACGGCATTGAAACTAAAAATTCCCATTTGAACATCCTGAGTAGGTTCATGAAAATAATAGGCTAATGTGGCACTCAAGACTGAACCTGCCAAACCATATAAGGCAGCCACGGGAGATTCCAGAAATACAGCGATAAAAAATAAAATTCCGGCTAAGACGCTTCCTTGAAAAATTACTTCTCCAAAGCCATGAGTGCTTAGAATAAAGCTGTTGTTTACCAAAACGTCTTTTACCGTTTCATGAACAGCGGGCGCTACATGTAAAAGATTATTAAAAAAGCAAAGAAAAATCCAGGTAACCATTATAAATGGAAATGTAAAGACTGGAATATTTTTACTAATAAAAAAATGCTGGATAATCGTAGCTAATGCGGAACCAACTATAATTGCGCCCCAAATTATGGGTGTAGCATCAAAATAAAAGACCAGAGCCACACCAATTAATGTTGCGCTAAAGCCATAAAGCCCCATATTTATTTCGTCCTCATCGTATTTAAGGATTTTTGCTGTAAGTGTTCCTATTGTTACAGCCAATACTGCTGCAATACCAGAAACAATGGAATCATAAAAAATGCCGACCAAAAACAATAGACCTGTCCATTGATTATTTTGAAGCATTATTTGCCCAACACCTTTTAGATAAGGTGTTAAGATATTTTTATTATTTAAATTCATGATTTTTATTATTTTATTTTACCATCCAAAGAAGACCATTCCAATGCCACAGACGGTGACAACGGCACCTCCAATTGCAGGAACATATCGTTCTATTTTTTCAGAATTAAAAAAAGAATAACCGAATGTGCCCATTAAAACCATTACTACCATTGTTAAAGCTGTAACAACTGCAAATATGCCGATTAGTACTAATATTTGAAAAGTTGACCGCTGCGTGCCGGAATAAAACAGTAATGGCACTAAAGGCTCACTTGGCCCCATAACAAAAATGGCAAAGAGTATCCAGGGTGTAACTTTAGTTCTATCCTGAGGATATACAACCTCTCCATGCTTGTGATTATAGACATAAATATCTCCGGAGTCATAGACATCAAAATGCTTGTGTGCCTTATTTAAATAAGCTTGGCGCAAGCCCCACATTAAATATATAAGACCAAAAACGAGTAAGCACCAACCTGAAAAATTACCTCTTAAATCCTGAAACATCGTCAGTTTTGAAAGCTCCCAACCCAATACAACACCAATTAAACCAATAACAACGGAACTAAGAATATGTCCGAAACCACAAATAATTGTCCACATTATTGTTTTAGACATCGACCATTTTCTGGAACGTGACAAAACTATAAAGGGTAAATAATGATCAGGACCCGTTGCCGTATGCAGACAACTTATGGTAATGGCGGAGAGAATTAATGTAGTCAATTCGGCATTCATGATAGTACTTGTTCTGCTTCCGCATTAATAATTATATTCTGTTTATCAGTATCCTGCAGCCACAAATGTTTTTGGATCTGTTTAAAACTGTTGTGTAGTTTTTCACCACCGTTCCCCAGCATTCTTACCACGACTGTATTTTGAGAAGATAGGGATACTCCAAAAACAATATCCTGATCTTCTTCAAACATATCGTGAATAATGTTGGGTAAATTTTCTAAATCAAGACCAGAAGTATTTACATACATCAAAGTTCCCTGATGAGTATAATTTTCTGTTTGCCCAATCGTATTCATATCGGTTATTTTGGGTTGTAATAGCACATTGTCCTTAAGAATCATTTTTTGGTTGTGGTAAACCTCGACAAGGTTATGAAAACGGGAAAATTTGAATAATTCTCCGGAATGTTTTCTTCCACATGTTATTATTTCCCCTAATACGAAGCTGCAATTGTCTTTTAGCTGAACAATACTTTTGCTTTTAAAAATAGATTCTTCATGCGGAACAACAGGATGCGGAACATAACTAAATACAGCTCCGTCTTCTATATTGATGTTGATATGTTGCTCAGCTCCTGTTTTCATATTAAACAATCTTTGATAAGACTGTGATTGCATTTGAAAACAACTGCCTTTTTCGATTTTAAGATCAATCTCGTATCTGTCTCCATCTAATATTCCTGGAGAAGAACTCATAATCATTAAATACAAAGCAGGATCAGTTCTGTCTTCGCTAATGTTAGCCACTCGAAACGGCGGCGTAAAGAAGGTATCTTTTAAATAACTTCTACCTTCTTTATAACCCGTCGTTATATTTAATTTATTGATCATCAAATTACTTTTTGTGCAGATTATTTTTTTGAGAAAATCTCTTATAATCTTATTAGCATTTCTATCTTTTTAAATCTGGTTCTGCAACCTCTTCTAGTAATGCATACCTTTTGATCCATCCAATTACTTGGTCTACACCTTGTAAACTCATTAGATTGGTAAATACAAACGGACGTCCGGCACGCATTCTTTTTGAATCTCGTTCCATCATTTCTAAGTCGGCATTTACATAAGGAGCAAGGTCAATTTTGTTTATGACCAATAAATCTGATCTTGTTATACCAGGACCACCTTTACGCGGAATTTTGTCTCCTTCGGCAACGTCAATTACAAAAATGGTTACATCTGCTAAATCCGGACTAAAGGTTGCCGATAAGTTATCGCCGCCACTTTCGATTAAAATCAATTCAATTTCAGGAAATCTGTCTGCCATTTCATCTACAGCTTCCAAATTCATACTTGCATCCTCGCGAATGGCAGTATGAGGACAACCGCCTGTTTCTACACCAATAATTCTATCCTTTGGCAATTGGCTGTTTTTTGTTAAGAATTCAGCATCCTCTTTTGTATAAATATCATTTGTAATAACTCCTATACTGTATTCATTCATTAGTGTTCTTGACAAACGTTCTATTAACGCGGTTTTACCTGAACCTACAGGTCCTGCCACACCTGTTTTCACATATTTTCTTTCGCTCATTTTTTTATTTTTTAAATTTTAAATCTATTTTTTATGACATATACAATCTCGAATACAATCGTTCGTGCTGCATACATCGCACATCAAAACCTACATTACAAAGACCTACTAAATCACGTTCAAAAGTGTCTGCATTTTCGACTAGTTTTTTTATTACAATAGATAATCTGTATAAAATATCCTGACCATCTAATTGTCCAAGAGGTACAAGTTTGACAGCATTGGTTACCATACCCACTGATGCATTATAATAAAATGCATACAATGCTTCTTGCAAAGGGATCTGCATTAGCGAAGCCAAAATACCATATACAATGCAATAATGACCAGAGGCTGTTTTATCAGCAAGAGCTGCTTCATACATTTGCAAAAATTCATAGGATTGATGTCTGCGAAATATTTTTAGCAATCTGGTACCTAATTTTAAACTTGCCTGTTTGATTTCCCTTGGCGCTTTTAAGGATGAACATTCATCCTCTAACTTTAAAAGTGTTTTAAGATCATTGCTTGTTGTCGCCTTGTAAGCAAGTGAAACAAAGGCAGCGTCATTATATTGAAGATTATTTTCCAGCATATTACGTACAAACAACTCTGTTGAGGGAACATCTTTTACAATTTCCAATTGTCGGTAAGTTTCAAGTCCATTTGAGTGGGAGAACCCGCCAATAGGCAATGTAGGATCACTTAAATGAAGTAAATTTCCCAGATAGTGTATATCGTTCATTTTCATTATTCTTTAGAAACTAATCCGATTACTTTTGAAAAAAGAGAAGAATTTGAATTTCCTCCATGTCCATGAGGTGCTACATTTGCATTAAGCATGTTTAAAAGTTTCATATGTTCTTTTCGAACGCTATAAAAAGAAGCCATCAGCCAGCGATAAATAGGTTCCTCAAAAGGCAATAATACTTCGCCGTTTTCGATAAACATGGGTAAATGTTTGTTGCCAATTTCATAACAAACTCTTCCCATTTCTGTAAGAGAATGCGGATGGACAATAATAGCGTCACAAGGCAAAATGTCTACTAGAACAGCATAATCTTCGCCAATAAACAAAACATCATCCTGAGATAATCTTTGTCCTTCTTTTAAGAATTTAATAGATACCTCTCTTCCGGCTGCGGTATGTCTGCGTTGTACACGTTTGGAAACCTCGAACCATTCCACTTGCAACAAATCAATTTCTTTTGACTCCAGAGATAAGTCTTTTCTGTTTCCGACTATTTCTTTAATAATCATGTACTTTTCTTTTTAAACATTATATTTTTAGAAACACCTATGCCCATAGTATTACCATTTATTCCGGAAATAAAATTGGTTCCGTTTGTATTGGTATGATTGTACGATAGTTCTCCAAACTTTGCCTTCAATGCCCACCCTTTGCCTAACATTACAGCGACAATAGGATACACTCGAACTAAATAACCGCTATAGTTTTCTGAAGCTTGTGTGTCAACAGCAGTTTGTCCCCATTGATAATGCGCGTCTGTTTGTGCAATTATCAAAAAGTGTTCTCCTACCTGCCACGCATAACTATAAAAAGGACCTATTTCGTAGTGACGGGAAGTAACATCGTTATTTTTATTCTCAGCAATTGTTGTTGCAAAGTTTAAACCTGCTACTACATGATTGTCAAACTGATAACCTACTCCAAGCGGATTCATTGAGAATTGACTGTTAATATCAGAGTCTTTTGCATGATTATAATTAACTGAACCGTAGAACATGACAGAACCTGTTTGTGCACTTACTTTATTAGATAGAATCACCAGTATAAAAAGGCATACAACGGTTTTCAATTTTGTATTCATTTTTTTAATTTTTATAAAGAATTTAAATAGGCCTGACAGGATTTGAATACTGTCAGGCCTATTTAAAAAATATTTAGAATAAGAAATAACGTTGTGCCAAAGACAGTTCTTTAGCAGGCTCGCAAGTTATTTTTTCACCATCAACTCTCACTTCGTAGTTTTCAGGATTTACTGTTATTTCTGGAGTTTTGTCATTATGAATCAGATCCTTTTTAGAAATATTTCTACAGCCAATAACTGGAAGGATTTGTTTCTGTAATCCGTATTCAGCAGCAATACCTTTTTCTACAGAAATCTGTGAAACAAATGTTGCGCAGGTTTTAAGTACAGCTTTTCCATAAGCACCAAACATATTGCGGTAAATTACAGGCTGAGGTGTAGGTATAGAAGCATTAGGATCTCCCATACGGCTCGCTATGATCATACCTCCTTTTACCATAATTTCTGGTTTTACACCAAATAATGCTGGTTTCCAGATCACAAGATCAGCCATTTTACCAGCTTCAATAGAACCTACATATTGAGATATACCATGCGCAATAGCGGGATTGATAGTGTATTTTGCAATGAAACGTTTTACACGAAAATTATCATTGTCGTTTCCTTTATCTTCCTCTATGGCTCCGCGTTGTTTTCTCATTTTATCAGCGGTCTGCCAGGTACGTGTTACTACTTCTCCAACGCGTCCCATTGCTTGAGAATCAGAACTCATGATGCTAAAAACTCCCATATCGTGCAAAATATCTTCGGCAGCAATTGTTTCCGGACGAATTCTTGAATCGGCAAAAGCCACATCTTCCGGAATGTTTTTACTTAAGTGATGACATACCATTAACATATCTAAATGTTCATCGATCGTATTAACCGTAAACGGACGTGTTGGGTTTGTTGATGCTGGTAATACATTATGGTACATCGCTGCTTTAATGATATCCGGTGCATGTCCTCCACCAGCACCTTCTGTGTGGAAAGTGTGTATGGTACGACCGTTAATAGCATTCATGGTGTCTTCTAAAAATCCAGCCTCGTTTAAGGTATCAGTATGAATAGCTACTTGCACGTCGTACTTATCAGCTACATTTAAAGAGGCATCAATTACTGCAGGAGTTGCTCCCCAGTCTTCGTGAATTTTCAATCCTAATGCTCCGGCTTCAATTTGTTCAATCAAAGGCGCTTCAGTAGAACAGTTTCCTTTTCCAAAGAACCCTAAGTTCATAGGAAATGCTTCTGCGGCCTGCAACATCTTTTCCATGTTCCATTTACCCGGAGTAACCGTTGTAGCGTTTGTTCCGTCTGCAGGACCTGTACCACCACCAATCATGGTTGTAATTCCGCTATATAAAGCTGTTTCAATTTGCTGTGGACTAATAAAATGAATGTGAGTATCAATCCCACCGGCTGTCACAATATGACCTTCACCACCATGTACCTCAGTCGATGCACCAATGATTAAGTTAGGATGTACACCTTCCATAGTGTCTGGATTACCAGCCTTTCCTACACCTACAATTTTACCGTCTCTGATCCCGATATCGCCTTTTACGATTCCCCAATGGTCAATGATAGTAGCATTTGTAATCACAAAATCAAGAACTCCCTGATCACGTGTTGCTGTAGCAGATTGCGCCATTCCGTCACGAATAGTTTTTCCTCCACCAAATTTGCTTTCATCACCGTAAACAGTAAAGTCTTTTTCAATCTCAATTATCAAATCAGTATCACCCAGGCGAACTTTATCGCCTTTTGTTGGGCCATACATAGCAGCGTATTTCTGTTTATTTATTTTCAGGCTCATCGCTATATGTTTTTAAAGTTTTCTTTTTTAGCCAATTCCAAACTTTTTTGTTTGTTAGCCTCTCTTGTTGTATCACCATTCACCAGATTGTTAATACCCATAGCTCTTCTGCCGCCGCCAAGCTCAACCAATTCAACTTCTTTTTCTTCGCCGGGTTCAAAACGAATAGCTGTTCCTGCCGCAATATTCAATCGCATACCAAATGCTTTTTCGCGGCTAAAGCTCATCATACGGTTTACTTCAAAAAAGTGAAAATGCGAACCTACCTGTATTGGCCTGTCTGCTGTATTAATTACTTTTACCATTACGGTCGCTCGCCCAACATTACATTCAATGTCTCCTTTGGCTATAATATATTCTCCAGGTATCATATTTCTTTTTTAATAAATTAACGAATAGGTTCGTGAACCGTTACCAACTTTGTCCCGTCCGGAAAAGTTGCTTCAATCTGAACATCATGAATCATTTCAGAAATGCCCGACATAACATCATCTTTAGTCAATAATGTAGCGCCGTACTGCATTAATTCGGCTACAGATTTTCCATCACGTGCAGCTTCCAACAAGTGGCTGCTGATGTAGGCAATGGATTCTGGATAATTAAGTTTTAGACCTCGTGCCTTACGTTTAGACGCAAGCTCTCCTGCCAAATGTAACAGCAGTTTCTCTGTTTCTCTCGGTGTTAAATGCATAGAATTTAATTTTAAACTATTAAAAAATTTAAGGAAGGTAAATGCAATAGTAATTACACCGTATTTATGAACGAAGTCATAAATCGGGCATAACAAAAAATACCTTTTAAGATTACTTTGAAAAGTGACTACTCCTTACGAAAAAGGAATAATAAGTGCATGGTTCAAAATGTAGATAGGCAACAGTACGATACTATTGTATGGGTTGCCATAATGTTTTTTGTAGTTTAAATTATCGACTACCGAAAATGATGCCGAATTGAACATTGTTAAAGAAGGAAACAATGCTAATTTCTCTTTATAATTATTACCACCTTTGTCAAAATTATCATCTTCAATATCTCCGTTTTCCTGGAAATAAGAGGTTAACAAATTATCCTTTATAGTAGTACTAACTTTCTGTTTTGCATGAGTTGCTGTCATATCATAATCAAAACACAACTTTGCAGTAACGCTCTGAATATTTGCTGTTATTTTACTTGCAGAAAAAACGGCAGTAAAAGCTAGCAGAATTAATATGACACATGTTTTTCTCATGTTTGCTCTTTATGATTTTAAAATATTATTGTAGATGTATACTTTTGAAGTAAGAAGTTGTCAAAAAAATCACAACTATTTTATATTACAATATTAAGATATAGTCATGCAAGACAAAGACCACGATAAGTCATTAAAATACTAAAATAAGACGTTTAATCTTATTGGAAAATAAATCAAGCAATCAGGATAAACTTTTGAAAATTAAACAATTGACTTTATTAGCCTATATTAAGTCGCTTAAAAAGGAAAACTCTAAGTAAAAGAATCGGATTTTGTATCAAGGTGTTTAGAAATTAAAAAGCCTATTTCGAAAACAAATAGGCTTTTTAATTGTAATTAATTGGTGTATTAAGCACTTGTTTTTATTTTATCATTCTCATTAAGGTCTGTATGAAATTAACAATGTTGTGCGACAGTACAGGAAACAAAATACTTTTACTTTCTACTGTTATCCAACTCAAAACATAACCAGACACAAATGTGCATATAAACGGATAAAATTCAAATCTAAATTCAAGACTGTTTGTTACGCTAAATCCATGTGCGAGACCAAACAAAACAGCGATAATAAAGATACTTGGATTGCCAAGAGTTTTTTCTACAATTTTAATTTTGTCTTGTAAACAAGTTAATAAAAGCGCCAAAAGAATTCCTCTAAACATAATTTCTTCATCAAATCCAGGCATTGTCAATTGAAAAGCAAGAATTTCTATATCAAAGTTTCTAGGGCTGTCGAAGTAGGAGAAGAAACCGGTGCAAATCATTATAGAAGATGCTAAAACTGTTTTTAGCAATGCTTTTGGTTCTTGTTTAAAACGCAGGAAATTAAAAGGTTCTAATCTTCGATATAATAATGAATATGTCAATAAACCAAAAAAGATACCCAGCAGTTTTCCGGTCCAATTTTGTTTTCCATTGATAATATCAAACTCATTATATTCTAATGGAATTTTTAGAATTATCTGATAGCAAGTAAAAATTAATATAAAAAGACTAATTGTTTTAACATGATTTCTATCTTTTATAAAAATCAAAATTAAAGGCAAGAGCAATAAAACAGGCACAACGCTCTCCAAAAATATTTTTAGAATCATCTCTTAATGGTTATACTCAGAAAGTACTAATATAGAGCTAATTTTATTAGAGGAATGAAAATAGCACAAAGAAGAATACATCTTTTTTGTTCTATTTTTTTTATTCAGAAGCTTTTCCAGCCATCCACTATATCTTTAATGGCTCCCGATAGCTATCGGGACGCCATTAAAGGATGTCGTTCCTGTCTGGGCTAGGGCACCAGTTTTCATGAGAAGTTTTATTTATTCTGAAGAAAATTATCAATATAATTAACCACTAACGTCACATGTTGATGTTGTGGCGCATGCCCTGTTTGTGGGAGTACAATCAGTTGGGCTGTAGAAAGTTTTCGGATTAATGGATACCAGTTTTCAACCGCAAAACTAATGTCATGATCGCCGGAAATAATAAGAATTGGCGTTTTAGTACTTTTAAGTTTTTCTTTAAAATTTTCTTTGTCTTCCGTCAATCCTGCACTGCCTTGAAAGTATAGCTGAAAAACATCCATTGTTGATGGGATTTTAGAAACATCTAATCTTTTTGCAATTCGGTCATGTGAGGCTTTAGCTTGTTTTTTACTTTCATCAGAAGTTGGCTCAAAGAAAAGTACGATTTCATCATTAAAATCATTTATCGGTTTTAATGCAACATCCAGAAAAGCTTGCTCAAGCGGAACAACTCTTTCGCCAGGAGGCCCCGTTCCTAATAATACTGTTTGAGTAATCAGATCGGAGTATTGCAAAGTGGCAACCTGGGTTACTAATCCGCCATAAGACCAGCCCATGATAATTGTTTTTTTTATTTTCAGAAAATCAGCCAAATCTTTTACATCTTTTGCTACATCTTTTAAATCAGTTGGTAAAGTTCCGGTTGAATAGCCAATGCCCGAATAATCAAAAGTAATTACTCTGTATTTTTCGGCAAGCTGATCTAAAAATAATGGATCCCAAGTATCAAGAGTTCCTCTAAAACGGTTTACCAAAATGATTGGATCACCTTTGCCGATAGAACGATAGGCAATTTTTCGCCCGGAAACATCAGCATATTCTGTTTTCGAATTCAAAGCATTAATAGTTTGTGTATTCATAATGTATAAATTTAAAATTAGCATCAAAAAAATAAATGAGGTTGTAAATGTTCTCATTGTTCTGAATTTTTAATTCGTGATAAATTCAGACAAACAATTTTAATGCCTTGACTAAAAACATTTATAAATCTAATATTTTAGAGATAGTGAACCGATCTGTGGTTTTAGTTTTTTGTTTTATTTCGTTAAAGTAGAGATGATTAGCGAAATATAGAGAAATTACAATTCTATTATTTCGCCAATTTTAGGCAAATACAAGTTTAGATTTTCTTTTGCAAAAGCATTCAAAGCTTTTTGATGATCCATAACAATGAAACCAAAAGTATCATAGTGAACACCTAAAATTTTATCAATACCAACGAGTTTTGACGCTTCAATTGCTTCTTCAATTCCCATAGTTAGTCCGTCGCCAATAGGAAAAATGGCAAAATTAAGTTTGGTGAATTTTGGGATAATTTGCATGTCGAGAGTCAAAGCTGTATCGCCGCTATAATAAAAATTTCCGTCGACGGTAGTTAAAACAAAACCGCAGGCGATTCCGCCATAAGAACCATCTATAAAACTGCTTGGATGTTGCGCAATTACACATTTTACAGTTCCAAAATCAAAGTCAAATTTACCTCCTGGATTAATAGGATGTGCGTTTTCGATTCCGTTTTTTAAGAGCCAATTATAGATTTCAAAGTTCCCAAGAACTTTAGCTCCGGTATTTTTTGCAATTCTTTCAACGTCTAAAATATGATCATAATGTGCATGTGAAATCAAAATATAATCGGCTTTTATAGCGTCAACGTCAACATCTTTTGCTAATTTGTTTGCAGTAATAAAAGGATCAAATAGAATGTTTTTATCATTGGCTAAAACAGAAAAACAAGAATGTCCATAATAAGTTATTTTCATAATAAATGGATTTGCAAGTTAATAATGATTTATACTTGAAGTAGTTAGCTTCGGTATTCAAAAAACATACCACTGAAATTGAGTTTCAATGATCCAATGCAATAAGGAATTATTCCTCAAAGATTTTTTCGGTATCTACATGATTATTTTCCTGATATAATTTTTTGCCAATTTCACCGCTGTCGCCTAGAGCACGGCCTTTAATTAGCCAGGCAATTCCGAAAGCAAATAAGGCAAGAGCTTCGAGAATTAAAGTAGAATATCGAAATAATTTTAAAGTTTCAGAAATAGGGACAAGAATTACAAAAGCAATGATTGAATATCCACAAAACCGATAAATATTGTTTTCGTTTAAAATGCTTTTCTGATCCCGGTTTCCGTTTTCCTGACCAATAGTAAATACATTAATGGCGAGTAAAGCCATAATCAGAAAAAGTAGCGCTGCAAAAGTATAATGAAGCCAGCCCAGCCATTTTTCAGGATATGGAACCAAAGTATAAATTTTAGAAGCAAAATCATCCGGATTCATAGGAAACAGTGCTACTCCAATGGCCATAATTCCGGCGATATTAGTCAGCAGATTATCGTTTTTAAAAATAGAAGCATTACCGTATCCTTTGTACCGAATTAAAAATAACCCGACAGCAGCCAAAGTTCCTGTAAAAAATTCCCTGAGATTGGTGTAGTAATAATTGCTTATAGAAGGCTGAAGTGGTGTTTTGAAAAAAGCGATAAAAGATAAACCTACCAAAAATATCGGAAGACTAATACCCAAATACCCAATAGCGCGCCTGATTCTTCGATAGGTAAAAATATCAAAGCTTTCAATTTTAACTTCTTTGTTATTTATCTTCATAGCCAATCGATTTGTTGTTCCTTGTTTCAAAATGACAAGCTTGTGTGAAAAAAGCTAAACAAAAAAAACTGTGTTAGCCTACGTCATCTGCGTGCCATTATCACAGCATTTTTTTAAAACTACTTTCTGGAGAACAAATTTTCTACAACCCAAGCCGGACCAATCATTAAAAATTGAAGATCTTTTAAGAAAGAAGGTTTTTTGCCTTCAATATTATGTCCGTAGAATTGTCCGATCCAGGCGATAACAAAAACACCAATCGAAAACATCCATAAAGGAAAAATCTGTCCGATATAATAATTTACAATTAAACAAATAGCAGAGAAAATGGCAATTTTAATCGCCATTGCAATTGATAATCGGATGTAAAAAACAAGAACAAAAAGGAGTACAACAACTGCCCAGTTTTCAATAATTGGAGCATTTAGTTTTAGAGTATTGGCAATAAAACCACTCGGAATATTCATTAACAGGCCCACTATTGAAAAGTAAATTGCAGGCACACAAACATAATGTATCGCCTTATTTTTTGGGTTCTGATGACTTACTGCATATTCTTCAAACCATTGCTCTAATGTTCTCATTGTTTTGGATTTAGGTATACGTAAATCTAATAATTTTTTTAGAAGGAGCAAAGGCTTAAAGGAGCAAAGGTTCAAAGGTTGAAAATTGTATAGGTTTTCTTGAAAATATTTATGATTTTCAAAAACATTTCTACTATTGTATTTGTTGGGCGTAATTAGTTTTAACACATAGAAACATAGATTCTGTACGCTCAAAAAAGACGTTTCATTTCTTTAAAAGGCACAGAGTCCAGCTATGTGAAAGAAACATGTTTCTTTTTATACTCTTTTTATAGATCCAAAATCTATGTTTTAAATGAAATTTCAGGAATTAAACACAATGGTTATTGTATATAAAAACAAGCCGGGGATTTTAGTTTTCTAGTCCCTTTGTAACTTTAAGTCTTTGTAACTTTGAACCTGATTATAATCAAAAACACCATCCCATAATTCATCAATTGTGATTAATGCCTGATCAAATGGCAGAACTTCCCATTTTCCATTAGTTTCAATACCCAGGCCAATGTTTTTTAGTTTCTCTAAAGCATCTTTTACGTCAAAATCAAGATCGGTTTTTAGATTTGTTTCGAACCAGGATTCAATTTGGGAATCCAATTCTTCTGCCGTAAGAGGTTTGCTGCTTTTATACAAAAAAGTATAAGCCAGAATTGTTTCTTTAAGCACTTCTTCTTCAGAAGAATTTAAAAGTGAATAAAAAGCACCGCTATTGTTTCCCAGATTCTTAAAGTAAAGACTGTCTGAGAGTATTTTAGAATATTTAATTTTCTTATTGACAAAGTTGTTGTATTGACGAAACAAATAAAGTGACAAAATTCCAAGTGCAATTAAACCTTGATTAAGTGACGTTTTACTGTCTAATAAATCAATAGTTTCACCTGTTTCGTAGGCATTATACATATTGATTAAAGCAGGAATTACTTTGGCACTTAAAAGCGAAATTCCACCAAAAATTCCGGGAACCCATAACAATAGTTTGTCTGTGGTTGACATTCTTGGAATTGCATTTGGAAAAATAGTTTCGATATCGTTTTTAGGAACTCGTTTAAAAATTTTTAAAACTACAGATCCTGGTTCAATTGGCATTTTACCCAATTTGACTTTCTTTTGCTTGAGAAAATGGGTGTCATTATAATGCAGATAAATCATGACGCGATCATAATATTCGATCTCAATTTCTTTTTTCCAAAAGAAATATTTTTTGACTTTTTCTTTCGATTTGTGATGTCCGCGAACATACAATTCATAATCTTGAAAAGCATTAAAATCGATCGAAAGTTTTAAGCCAATTAAATCAGAATCCTGAAATGCTTTGTTTAAAGTCTCCTGATCGATTCGTATATAATTTCCTTGTTCCAGAACTGTAAGCAAAGTTGCTTTGAAAAGGGAGAAATCACTTTTACCCATAAAACTTTTTCGCTCTTTTAAACTCAAATCCGGATCAAACAAGGCATAATTTTGTTTTAGATTTCGGTTTAAATTAAAGGCTTCATAATGAAAATAATGTTCGATAATGTCAAACAATTTTTTAAATTCATCAACTTTTTTGGGGTCTTCGGAGAAGGTATTTATTTGTTGTTCGAGTAAGAATTCCTTGTTGAAGGGAATATAATGTTCTCGTGTCATATTTTTTCTTTGTAGGTTCTGAAGGACTAAGGTTCAAAGATACAAAGGTTTTTTTTAAAAGGTTCAAAGGTTTTGAGGAACAGAGGGACAAAGTTTTTTTATTTTTGGAATTTAGAAAAAAAGTGAGATTTTTAATCGATGGCATCGACTAAAAATCTCACTTAATTGTTCCAAAAAAATGACAGCATTTTAATAATTCTCCTTTAGGGGAAAACTATGTTTTAAAAGTAAAATTATTCAGGGCAATTTTACCACTAAATAAAGTTTTGGCAATGCGTATTTATACGTGTTTTTTATGAGGAGGTAAATATTAACAATCTTTATAAGTTTTTTAGGGAGCAACTTGAAGAATATTGTCTGAAGTATTTCAGTTTGTGTTTTTTAGTTCGATTACTTTTTCAATAAATTGTATCAGATTTTTTCTTTCTAAGGAGAATAAAGCAGTTTCATCTTCAGTATTTAGATATAAATCGGCAATACTTATAGCATCCATGTTATTGTTTGAGTAATGATGTTCAGCATATTTGATAAGATTGTCTAAAAAAAGATCACGCAATCTTCCTTTTTCCAGCGTTTCTGCGTTGCCTTCTTTTATTTTGTCCATTTCTGATTCCGGCAAATCTATAGTGAGATAAGTATAGTCTACAGGAACATTTGTAATCATCTCTTTAGTAACTTTTCCAGTTCCAAGGCAATATGCACATGGCGCAGGCACCCATTTTAATTGTCTATTTAAGCGTTTTATATCATCCCAATCAACAAAAGTTTTTCCAAGGCATCTGGGGCATTCTAAATCTGATTTTCTAAATAGTTTCTTGAAAATGGTCATTTTTCTACAATTATTTTTAAACGATTAGTGGCATTGCGAATATAATTATTTATGTAGGAAAAATTGTTTTGCTGAAGGTTTTTTTGAAGAAAAGATTTACGGTTGCTGAAAATTATAAGCTTTTAAAAAATGACAAATTTTGCTTTGCGGCTTTTTGAAAGAATTTTTGAGAAACATAGTGTGCATTTGTGTAGTTGTATGGTTTATACTTTATGGAGTGGATGCACAAACTATTCACAATAAAGCCATGACCTTAGCATGAGCCATTTCTATTAGTCTACCTTACGAAAAAAACAATGGCAATAGAACTGAAAGTTAGGCTGATTGAGGAATTGTTTGACCGTCTTGAAATTGAAATAACCACTTTCAAATCTGAAACTCATTTGTATTGCAACGCAGGTTGTGGTAAATGTTGTTCTAAACCAAATATAGATGCTTCTCCTTTAGAATTTTTGCCTTGGGCGTTTCATTTATTTTTGAATGGCAAAGCTGAAGAAACCTTAGGAGAATTAAACAATTCGTCTACTAAAAACTGCCTTTTATATCGACCACTTTCCGTATTAGAACATCATAAAGGAAGTTGCAGTAATTATCGCTATCGCGGATTAATATGCCGTCTTTTTGGTTATGCTGCAAATACAGATAAATTTGGAAAACTAAGATTAGCTACCTGCAAAATTATTAAAGAAGAACAACTAGAGAACTTTAATGCTGGTGAAGAAATGATTAATAATGGAAAGTATGTACCCATTTTCACCGATTATTATATGCAGCTTGCACAAATTGATTATAAAATGGGAATGACTTTATTACCCATAAATGAAGCATTAAAAAGAGCTATCGAAGAGGTTTTGCATTATTACGCCTACAGACCATTTCCGGGTGAACTTGACAATATTGCATAAGAAGACTTTATAAGGTATAATAACGAGAATTATCTAATAATCAAATTGACACATTCTCAAATTTAAAACAACAAAATCTGATATTTCCTTCCTATAGGAATAATTTTTCCATTAGATAAGGTTAGTGTTTTAAAAGTTTTTGAGGAGATTTCGCGCGTGTTTACGATATAAGAACGATGAACCTGAAGAAAGTCAATGCTGTTGATTTCGTCTGCAATATTAGAGAGTGAGCCGTAGATAATTAAAGGAGATTTTAATTTTTTGCTGTGCAATTTCATGTAGTTGCCCAGACTTTCGATATAAAGAATATCACTTAAAAGCGTCTCGATCATTTGACCGTTGGCACGGTATGAAAGTGTTCTTTCGCTGGCAGTGTTTTCTTTTTTAAGACTTTTCCCTGAGTAAAAGGTTTTGGCTTTTTCGATTGCTTTAGAAAATTTTTCGAATGAAATAGGTTTCAATAAATAATCAATAGCATCGTTTTGATAGGCAGAAAGTGCAAAGTCAGAATAAGCTGTGGTAACGATGGTTATTGGACGATTGGGTTGTAGCTCCATTAATTCAATACCGGAAATTACGGGCATGTTAATATCCAGAAAAATAATATCGTATTTGTTTTCGTTGAGCATTTTTACCGCTTCCATACCACTAAAAGCACTTCCGGAGTATTCCAGATCGTCATATTTTGCGATATGAGAAGCTAGCGCCTTGTGTGCAGGCGTTTCGTCATCAATGATCAGGCAACGATAGGTAAGTCCCATATGTTCAGTTTTACGCTAAAGGTGTTTTTTTCTCTTTTGCAGCTCAGTTCATGTTTCAAACCGTAGACTTCAAGCCGTCTTTTTAGATTTTCGATTCCAATTCCTGTTCCTGAAAGTCTGGAACCTGATTCTAAATAATTATTTCTCAGAGTAAATGATAAATGTCGTGATTTTACTTTTAAATCCAGGGAAATAAATGGTTCGGCAGTTTCTCCAGAAAACTTAATGGCATTTTCGACCAAAGGTAAAAAAAACAAAGGCGGAATATCAATGTTGTTAAAATCGCCCATATAATTTTGAATTACATTTAATCTGTCGTTTCTAAAAGTATAATATTCAATATATTTTTTAATAAAACCTATTTCTTCAGCAACCAGAACATAATCTTTTTTGGTAGCTTCAATTTGGTAGCGCAACATGTCAGAAAGATTTAAAATCCTATCCGGAACTTTATCAGGTTCTGTCAGAGATTCTCCGTATAAATTATTCATTGCATTCAGTAAAAAATGCGGATTAAGCTGTTGTTTCAAAAACAAAAGCTCAGACTTGAAATTCATAATGTCTTTATCTGTATCCATGATTTTTTTAGTGATTACAACATGAATAAAGTAAAAAAACATTCCGTTGATAATAAGCGATAATATTTGAAGTGTTTTGAAATTTCCTAACCCCATAAGAGGAAAAAACCAATTCATGAAAAAGTAAAAACAAGTCCAGTAAATCGCAAAAAGTGTAAAGAATATTTTAACCTTTTTTTTGAATAAGAAAGGTTTGATAATAAAAAGATTGAAAATCGTAATCCATACAATACAAGGAAAATAGCCAACGGTTATTTTACTGATCATGTACGACCAACTATGGCCGTCTAATCGTATTTCGTCATAAACACAGGCCAAAATCACCAAAAATATAAAAGTGTGTACGATGAGGTTTCGGAGAAAAAAGTTCTGATATATTTTGAGAATCGTCATAACGGCAAAATTAGCGAAATAGTATAGTTTTTACTTTTTTAGGAGCCATAATTATACAAACGCCATTGGTATAAATAATACGCCATTGGTATAATTAAGCTATTATAGTCAGGACTTCGCAATTACATTTGCCTCGAGATTTAGTCCTCTTTCTTTAATCAAACGTTGAAATTTCATTGGCTTATGAAAAAAACAAAAATCATTTGTGTTTTAATTGTATTTGCATCTATGCGAACAGTTGCTCAGGAAAAAGATGCTCCAATAAAAACGGTTGCAAAAGTGGTAATGGATAAATTTCCGACCACGAGAATTTTGGACGTACAATACGAACAGTTAGGGCCAACTAATTTTGATTCAAAGCTTTTTGGAGAACGTTTTGAAAGAGGAAGAATTGAAAGTCATAACCGATTTAAAGCAGCAATCAATGTGCCTTTTTTTAGTTCACAATCTAAAAGGTTTGTTTTAACAAGTTCACTGCGTTATAAATATGAAACCTATGAATTTGGTGATATTTATAACTATAATTCAGCAACAACTTATACCAGAGAAAAAGAGGAAATTCATTTTTTTGCAGCTGCTTTAAGCGCAACTTATGTTTCGACGCTTTTTCATAAACCTGTTATTTACAATGCTACTGCCACTGTAGACGGAAATGAGGATGGTTTTCAGCGTGTAAAAGGTTTTGTTACCGCCAATATTGTCCTGAAAAGAACGACCAATACAACTCTTACCGTTGGAGCCTTGGTTATGTTAGATCCGTCGTCGATTATTCCGGTTACACCACTTTTGACCTATAATCACAAATTTGAAAATTCAAAATGGGACATCGATTTTATTTTGCCACAGCGTTTACAGTTTAGGAGAGAATTGCTGGAAAATGGAAGAATTTCCTTAGGAACCGAATTGAACACCGAAAGTTTTTACTTAAATTTAAACAATTCAAAATTGAAAGGAATTTATGAATTGAATCAGTTGGAATTAAAGTCGGGAATTACATATGAATACCGCTTTACGCCAAGAATTATTGGAGTAATTAAAGGCGGCGTTAATAATGTTATGAGTGTACGTATAACAGAAAAAGGGGAACGAACGTCTAAGTATGTATGCGATCAGAAGGAAGATGCACAGGGGTATTTTAGATTTGGGATTTCCTATAATCCGTTTTAAAAGTAGATTTTAAATTAAAGAAGTATTAAAATTAGCAATTATGATTGTTGAAGTTTTTAAAACAAATGTTCAAAAAGAAGCAGACAAAAATTATGTTATTGCTGTTATTCAAAATCAATTTCCCAATTATAAAATCAATTTTGATTTAGAAGACTGCGACAAGATATTAAGAGTTGAAGGCATTGATTTAGAACCCAAAAGTATAATTGATTTCGTAAATTGTCTGGGGTATATATGCATAAAACTAGAGTAAAATTAATGTACCAATTTGATAATTAGAAAATGAGATAATTATTATGCGCGATCTATAAAATTTTCTAATCATCTCATTTTCTAATTGACACATTATCTCAATTGCTGTATTTTCTAATTGACAAATTTTCTACATTTGTCCTCTTATGAAAAAAGCTTTCCAACTCTTCGACTTTACTCAAAAAGTCAATTATAAAACTGAAATTTTAGCCGGTTTAACAGTTGCGATGACAATGATTCCTGAATCTTTATCATTTGCTATTTTAGCCGGATTTCCACCTCTTGTGGGTTTATATGCCGCTTTTATTGCGGGTTTAGTGACTGCTATTTTTGGAGGAAGACCCGGAATGATCTCAGGTGGAGCAGGAGCAACAGTTATTGTTTTGATTGCTTTAATGAAGTCACACGGAATCGAATACGTTTTTGCTGCAGTGGTACTTGGCGGTGTGGTGCAAATTTGCATTGGACTTTTTAAACTCGGAAAATTTATTCGATTAGTTCCCCAACCCGTTATGTTTGGTTTTGTAAACGGTTTGGCGGTGGTGATTTTTATGTCGCAGTTAGAACAGTTTAAAACCGTAGTTAATGGTCAGGTTTCTTGGTTGCAAGGGACGCCTTTATATATTATGTTAGGCCTGGTTGCGCTTACAGTTGGTATCGTTTTACTTTTTCCTAAAATCACAAAAGCAATTCCGGCTTCTTTAGTAGCAATTTTAGTGGTGTTTGCGATTGTACTTTTATTTAATATTGAAACCAAAACGGTCGAAGATATTGCTTCAGTTCAAGGCGGATTTCCGCCGTTTCACATTCCTAAGATTCCGTTTTCTTTTGAAACCTTCAAAGTAATTTTTCCCTACTCGGTAATTGTTGCGGCAGTTGGTTTAACTGAAGGTTTGCTTACGCTAAATTTAGTTGATGAAATTACCGGAACCCGAGGTAACAGCAATAGAGAATGTATTGCTCAGGGAAGCTCAAATATTTTAAACGGTTTCTTTTTCGGAATGGGTGGATGTCCGATGATTGCTCAAACTCTGGTCAATCTTTCTGCCGGATCTAGAGCCAGACTTTCAGGAATAATTGCTTCTTTGACTATTTTGTTAATCATACTTTTTGGAGCGCCGGTAATCGGAAAATTACCAATGGCAGCATTGGTTGGTGTAATGATGATGGTCGCAATTACTACTTTTGAATGGGCGAGTTTTAGAATCATAAATAAAATGCCTAAACATGATATTTTTGTTGGAATTCTGGTTGCAGTAATTACAATTCTATTGCACAATTTGGCTTTGGCAGTTTTAATTGGGGTGATTATTTCAGCTTTGGTTTTTGCCTGGGAAAGTGCCAAAAGAATCCGTGCCCGACATTTTACTGATGAAGCAGGAGTAAAGCATTACGAAATTTATGGGCCATTGTTTTTTGGTTCTATAGCAGCTTTTATAGAAAAATTTGATCCGGTAAACGATCCAAATCATGTAATTATTGACTTTAAAGAAAGCCGTATAGCCGATATGTCTGCGATTGAAGCACTAAATAATTTAACTAAGAAATACAGTCAACTTGATAAGGTAATCGAGTTGGAGCATTTAAGCCCGGATTGTCGGGAATTGCTTAAAAATGCTGAAGCTGTTATCAAAGTAAATGTGATTGAAGATCCTACTTACAAAGTGGTTTCTTAATTAGATAATGATTATGCTTGTCTATAAAATTATCTAATTGCCACATTACCCCCATTATCTAATTAACAAGCATGTTTTTTACTTCACTAAACTTACCGTCTACTCCTTCAATTTGTAAACCTAAAATATGAGCAATTAAAGGGTAGACGGAAACATTTTGAAACGAGCTAACCTCTTTATCTACTTTAAAAGCGGGACCTTTTGCATAGAAAATAGCCTGCATATCTTTTCGTTTATTGTCATAACCATGAGTTCCGCCTTTTATGTTTTGATCTTTTTTGGTTACTAAACTATATCCTTTTTTAGCTTCAATAACAAAATCATGAACGCGTGGATTTGTACCATAATGCAGTCTTTTAGGAAGTTCACTTGATCTCCAAAATTTAATATGTGGAACTTTTTTTAAAGCTTTTGCGATAGAATCCTGAAAGCCCGGTTTTGCCTGAAGACTCATAATGGGGTTGATTACATCTTTATAACCCAACCATTCCGGTTTTAGATAATCCAGAATAGCTACTTTTTTATCATTGCTAATATCGGCCATTCCGTGATCTGAAACAATAATCAGATTAATTTGTTTTCCGATGGATAATTGATCCAGTTTAGATGATAATTGTCCCATAACCGAATCCATTTTGTGAACCATTTTTTCGTTTTCAGGAGAAAGCGGACCAAAATTATGACCAGTATGATCTGGTTCGTCAAAATATAAAGTAACCAAATGTGGGCGTTGTTTTTCAGGAAGTTGCAACCATTTTATAATGGTATCAATTCTATTTCCGTACGGAATTTTATTGTCGTAATTTTTGTAAATACCAGGTCTTTTTTTATCCGTATCAGATCCCGGCCAGAAGAAAGAAGCGCTTTTTACACCTTGTTGTTCAGCTACATTCCAAATGGGATTTCCACCATAAAAACGGGAGTCATTTTTTGCATTTGTCGATAAAGAGAAAGATTCGTTTAAAGCTGAATCATAGAAAACATTATTGATAATGCCATGATGATCCGGATAAAGACCCGTCACAATCGAATAATGATTAGGAAATGTTTTACTTGGATAGGACGGTCGCATAGATTTTGCGTGAACACCTTCTTTAGCTATTTTATCAAGATTTTGAAGATGAAAATGTTTAGCATAATCCCAACGAAATCCATCCATAGAAACTAATACGACATAATTGTCTTTGGAAGATTGTGAATAGGAAAAAGCGGTAAGAAGTAAGAATGTAAAAGATAATAGGTGAGTTGTAAATTTTCTCATTTTGCAATTTTAATAGAACTGCAAAGATATCGATAACTGATTTTTTAAAGAAAAAGAGAATGTTAAACTAAGTGAAATTTTGCCACGAATTTTCAAAAATGCTATATATGAGATAAAAAGGTTGCCACGAATTTCACGAATTAACACTAATTTTTTATGCGTAATTATAAGAAAATTAATTCGTGATAATTCGTGAAATTCGTGGCGAAAAAAAAATCTTTTAATTCATTTAATCTGTGGCAAAAACAAAAAAACCGCCAAACAGAAATTTCTGTTTGGCGGTTATAGTTTAAGAAGTTAGAACGATTACATCATTCCTGGCATACCGCCACCCATTGGCATACCGCCAGCGCTTTCTTCTTTAATATCAATTAATGCACATTCTGTAGTTAAGATCATTCCTGCAACAGACGCAGCATTTTCTAATGCTACACGAGTTACTTTTTTAGGATCGATAATTCCAGCTTTAAGCATATCTACGTATTCGTCAGTTTTAGCGTTGTAGCCAAAATCACCAGAACCTTCAGCAACTTTTGCCACAACTACAGAACCTTCAAGACCTGCATTTTCGACAATAGTTCTTAATGGAGATTCAACAGCGCGAGAAACGATTTGAATTCCTGTTGCTTCGTCAGCGTTATCAGCTTTAATTCCAGCTAATGCAGCTTTTGCTCTTAACAAAGCAACACCACCACCTGCAACAATTCCTTCTTCAACAGCAGCACGAGTAGCATGTAAAGCATCATCAACTCTGTCTTTTTTCTCTTTCATTTCAACTTCAGATGCAGCACCAACATAAAGAACAGCAACACCACCAGCTAATTTAGCCAAACGCTCTTGCAATTTTTCTTTATCATAATCAGATGTAGTAGTCTCCATCTGACCTTTAATTTGGTTTACTCTGTTTTTGATGATATCAGCTTCACCAGCACCACTTACAATTGTAGTGTTGTCTTTATCGATAGAAACTCTTTTTGCAGTTCCTAACATTTCGATAGTTGTATTTTCAAGAGTATATCCTCTTTCTTCAGAAATTACAGTTCCACCAGTTAAGATTGCGATATCTTCTAACATTGCTTTTCTTCTGTCTCCAAAACCTGGAGCTTTTACAGCAGCAATTTTAAGAGCACCTCTTAATTTATTTACTACAAGAGTTGAAAGAGCTTCTCCATCAACATCTTCAGCAATAATTAATAATGGCTTTCCTGATTGAGCAACTGGCTCTAAAACAGGTAGTAACTCTTTTAAAGAAGATACTTTTTTGTCGTATAATAGGATATATGGAGAGTCTAATTCAACTTCCATTTTCTCAGGGTTTGTTACGAAGTAAGGAGAAAGATATCCTCTGTCAAACTGCATACCTTCAACAACATCCACGAAAGTGTCCGTTCCTTTAGCTTCTTCAACAGTGATAACACCTTCTTTTCCTACTTTAGCGAAAGCAGTAGCAATTAATTCACCAATAACTTCGTCATTATTAGCAGAGATAGAAGCAATTTGTTTGATTTTATCAGAATCGCTTCCAACTACTTTAGCTTGTTTTGCAAGATCAGCAACGATAGCTTCAACAGCTTTATCGATACCACGTTTCAAATCCATTGGATTTGCACCTGCAGCAACGTTTTTAAGACCTTCTTTTACGATTGCCTGAGCTAAAACTGTAGCAGTTGTAGTTCCGTCACCCGCTAAATCATTGGTTTTAGAAGCTACTTCTTTAACCATTTGCGCACCCATATTTTCTAATGGGTCTTTTAATTCGATTTCTTTTGCAACAGAAACACCATCTTTAGTAACAGTTGGTCCACCAAATGATTTTCCGATAATTACGTTACGACCTTTTGGTCCAAGAGTTACTTTTACAGCATTTGCTAATGCATCAACACCACGTTTTAATCCGTCACGTGCTTCAATATCAAATTTTATATCTTTTGCCATTTTTTTAATTTTTTTTAATGTTTTGTTTGTTTCAGGTTTTCCCTGATACTTAATTCTTGAGACCTGTTTTTTTTAGATAATTTCAAGGATATCTTCCTCACGCATAATCAAATAATCAGTTCCTTCAAGTTTTAATTCTGTTCCTGCATATTTACCATATAGAACAGTATCGCCAACTTTTACGGTCATAGTATGATCTTTAGATCCATTTCCAACAGCTACAACAGTTCCTTTTTGTGGTTTCTCTTTGGCAGTATCCGGAATAAAAATCCCTGAGGCAGTTTTAGTTTCAGCTGCAACAGGCTCAATAAGTACGCGATCTGAAAGCGGTTTAATGTTTAAGGCCATGATTTTATATTATTATAAAGTTATACGTTTTTTATGCTCTATTGGATTTCAGAAATTGTGCCATGCTCTTAAAACTGACATTATTTCTTAAAAAAAATGCCAGCTTTGACAGGCTGGCATTTAATATTTATATCTATGTGATTATTTTGCTGCAGGAGTCGCCGGAGCAGGTGTTTGTTGAACTGGAGCAGCTGGTGTGTTAGCAGCAGGAGCTTCAGTTTTTTCAATGATTTTAGAATCAGAATCACTCAATGATCCTGTAAAGCTTAAGCTTGAAAGCAAAATTAAAGCAATCAAAATAGTAGCTAGTGTCCAGGTACTTTTATCTAAAAAGTCTGTTGTTTTTTGTACTCCACCTAACATTTGAGTTCCGCTGATAGTAGAGGATAATCCGCCTCCTTTAGGGTTTTGAACCATGATTACTACGATCAATAGAAAACAAACTATTGTGATTAAAACTAAAAAAATTGAAAATGTGCTCATTGCTTAATTATTATTGTTATTTTGTTGTAAAATCTTTATATCCGAAATACGGTCTGCAAAGAAACTAATTTTTTCTGGATATTTCAAAATTAATATTTCATATGCTTGTATTGCTTTTGTATATTTCTTTTGTTCCAAATATACTCTGGCTAAAGTCTCTGTCATTAAGTAGGAATTATCCTCTTGATTGATGTCAAATTGTACCGTTGGGTTTATCGCAACTTGTTTTATAGGAGAAATTTTTGGATTAGTCTCAATAAACTTATCGATTATTTCAGCTTTTTTCTTTTTCTCTTCGTCAATTATTTCGACTACAGCTTTTGGTTCTGCTTTCGGCGTTATTTTTTGTTCAACAGTTTTTTCAACTTGTTTTACCTCTTCAGGAGTTTTTGGTGCTTCTTCTGTTCTGTCAATAGGTTCAGTTTTTGCTAATTGCAGCCATTCCTGAAAAGAGTGCTTTTCATTAACAGAAAAATCTAATGGTTTTCCTATTTCCAGATTTTCTTCCGCAATTTTTACAGTTTCGGGAACCTCGGCGTCTTTAATTTCTTCAATTTCCTTTGATTCTTCAAAAACTACTGATGAAGTTTCTTTAATAGAGTTTAAGATTGATTTCTCAATCGGATCAACTTGTACTTCCGGAATTTCATCATCATCATCAACTGTTTCATCAAAAAAAGTTGAAGTTACGATTTTAACAGGTTGCTCAATGATAGGATCAACCTTTGGTTCGTCAACTTTTATTGGTTCGTCAAAAGTTATGTTTGTTTCTTCTTTAATCGAAGTTGAAATTGGCTGCTCAATAATAGGGTCAGTTTTTGGTTCCTCAATTATTGCAGGTTCTTCAATAGTTACTTCTTCGAAAGTATCTAAAATTGATTGTTCACTTATTGACTCAATTTTAATTTCCTCTGTTTTAAAAGGCTCTTCAGAAGTTACTGTTGTTACTTCTTCAAAAGAATCTAAAAATGATTGTTCGTTAATTAGTTCAATCTTAATCTCCTCTATTCTTATAGGTTCTTCAAAAGTTGTGATCGTCACTTCTTTAAAAGAATCTAAAATTGATTGCTCACTAATAGGCTCGTCAAAAGTTATGTTTGTTTCCTCTTTTGTAGAAGTTAAAACAGGTTGTTCAACAATAGAATCGATTTTTGTTTCCTCGATTATTGCAGGTTTTTCAAAAGTAACAGTTGTAGCTTCTTTAATAGAATCTAAAATTGATTTCTCAATTGGATCAATCCGAACCTCTGTGACTTTCTTAATTTGTTCTGTCGAGACGATTTCGCTGTCAAAAACAGTAATATTCAAAAGGTCTTTCAGCTTTCTATCATAATATTCATTCTGAATAGAAGTAAAAGTTTCAGATGTTATAAAATCAAATAAAACCGACCGATCAGTTGTATAAGCTGCCGTAACTTTTAGAGCATAATTATACTTAAAGCTGTTTTGATCATAAAGTCCTTTTAATCGCAATGCGCGCGCACTTTGAAAATACGGAAATTCATTCAAAACACTTCCTAATGCATCCGCTTGCTTTTCTGTAATAGCATCGGGTTTGTTCATTAAGTAGGTATAATCAGTTACGTTCATTATTTATTGTTTAATCGTATTGTTGTTTAATTTTTTATCGGTTGATTTGTTAGATTGCTTGTGAAATCGATTTAACGATTAACCAATTTAACAAATCAACATTTTTACCACTTAGCAAGTGACTCATTAAAGATATCCTGAGTAATTCTCTCAAAAATTACTTTAAGAGCTTCATTCAAAATAGCTCCGGTTGGAAGACCTGATCCCGGAAAGTCATAGTAAAACTCAAATGACTTTTCAAAATCGTCAGTCTCTTTCTTTTTATTGGTAAATCTAACTTGTACACGAATTGTTAAACGGTTTTGTGCTGCCCCTACATCTCCACCTGATGTCACGGCAGTTGCTGTCATTGGCGTTGTTCTGTAATCGATAATTTCACCTTCATAAACTAAATCTCCACCATTGCTTACTAAGTTTAAATTGGTTTGACCCATAATTAAATCTTGTAGCGCGAGTGTAAATTGTCTGTCGATTCCCGGTTCAACTAAATCAGCATTATTCTGAAAGAAATTAACCTGAAAAGTTTTAGCGTCAATTTTTCCTGTTCCTGTAAAATTATAAACATTGCAACCGCTGAAAGTTGTTGCAATTAATAGAATTAAAAGATATTTTAAGTTTTTCATTTTTTATTTTAAGAGTTCAAAGATATTGATTTTCATCTAAAACTTTTTTGTGTCTTTGTTGCAAAACTACAAATCAAATTGTTTAATTTTTCTATATAAAGTTCGTTCAGAAATACCTAGCTCATCTGCAGCAGCTTTTCGTTTCCCTTTGTTTTTCTCTAATGATTTTTTGATCATTTCGATTTCTTTTTGCTCCAGACGTAAAATTTCTTCTTCCTCAATTGTTTCTGCAAACAGGTAATTATCGTCCTGCATCTGATAATTTTCCTCGCGGGTTGCAGGCGTCATGACAGCAGTTCTTGGCTCTTCTTCAAAATCAATTTCGCTTTCATTTTCTTGAGAGCCATATATTTTCTGAATCAGATTAGGATTGATGTCTTGTACTTTTGTACCATTTTTCATCAACTCTAAAGTGAGTTTCTTCAAGTCATTCAAATCACTTTTCATATCAAAAAGGACTTTGTATAAGATGTCTCTTTCGGTACTAAAATCACTTTCTTTTTTCTTATCACTAATTACAGAAGGCAAATTACTCCCTTCATTAGTAGGAAGATAAGATTGTAAAGTGGCTAATGTAATATCCCGATTAGTTTCTAAAACCGAAATTTGTTCCGCTACATTTCGCAATTGACGTATGTTACCATTCCATCTGAATTTTTGTAAAAGCTGAACTGCATCATCGTCTAACTTTAACGGAGGCATTTTGTATTTATGTGCAAAATCGGCAACAAATTTTCTAAATAACAAATGTATGTCTTCGTTTCTTTCGCGTAAAGGCGGTAAAGTAATTTCGACAGTTGTCAAACGATAATACAAATCCTCACGGAATTTTCCTTTTTCAATTGCATTGAATAAGTTCACGTTTGTAGCCGCTACGATTCGAACATTTGTTTTCTGAACCTGAGATGAACCTACTTTTATAAACTCACCATTTTCAAGTACACGAAGTAAACGAACCTGAGTTGTTAAAGGTAATTCACCAACTTCATCGAGGAAAATAGTTCCGCCGTCAGCTACTTCAAAATAACCTTCACGTGTACTTGTTGCGCCTGTAAAAGCACCTTTTTCGTGACCAAAAAGTTCACTATCAATAGTTCCTTCCGGAATTGCTCCACAGTTTACCGCAATATATTTACCATGCTTTCTGTGCGAAAGCGAATGGATTATTCTTGGAATATTTTCTTTACCAACACCACTTTCCCCAGTTACCATTACCGAAATATCAGTAGGAGCAACCTGAATGGCTTTTTCAATGGCGCGATTTAATTTCGGATCGTTTCCAATAATCTCAAATCGCTGTTTTATTGCTTGAACTGTTTCCATGTGTAATTTTGTTTCAAGTTTTTATTTGTTTCAGGTTTCAAGTTTTGCCCTTAACTTTTTAAACTCTTTTTTATATCTATCGAATTAAAAAGCTGTTTTAATTCGTTGTATTGATCGGCTTTTAAGTCTTCTTTAATAATAGGGAATGCAGAATTTTTAGTTAAATAAATCAATATCCATTTGTTTGTTTCTTTAATTTGAAAACATTCTTTCCAAGGATTTTCTATTCTAAAACTTTCTGCTTGTTGTGTAAAGGAATCTTTTGTAAAAGTTATTTTTTGAAACTCCAGATTTTTTTTATTTTTAAGAATATTCTTTTTGATATTAAAGATCGTTAGAAAATATATACCAAACCAAATCAAAATAACCATTCCGAAAGGGAGAAGATCAAAAAGATCCCATCTTATATTGGTTTCAGATTGTGTAGTTGATAGAATTATGTTCTGTAAGAGAACAAAAAAGAAAATAAAAATAATGAATTTTACAAAACCCATTCTCGAAAGCAGATATTTAGAAACTTTAACTAATGTATCCACGTTAGGCTTATATTCAATAACGATTTCTTTTTCCATTCTTATTTTTATTTGGCTTTTAATAACTCTTAATCAATCTAATATAAGTTTCAAGTTACAAAGAAAACCTGAAACTTGAAACCTGAAACAATTTTTAATTCATTTCAGAATATCCAACTGCTTCACCTTTTAAAGTTCCGCTGGTGCAACTTGTGATTTTTACATTTACGAAATCTCCAATCTTATAGTTCTCTTTAGGGAAAACCACTGTAATACTTTGGGAGTTTCTTCCGGAGAATTCTTCGGTTGATTTTTTAGAAACTTTTTCTACCAAAACTTCAACGATTTGTCCAACGAATTCCTCGCTTCTAAACCAAGCATGTTTTTGTTGTAAATCGACAATTTCCTGCAATCTTCTGGCTTTAGTTTCTTCCGGAACATCATCGTCCATTTTTCTTCCTGCCAAAGTTCCCGGGCGTTCAGAATACGAATACATATAACCAAAATTATATTTTACATATTCCATTAAACTCATTGTATCCTGATGATCTTCTTCTGTTTCTGTTGGGAAACCGGCAATCATATCTTGCGAAATCGAAGCATTTGGAATAATCGCCTTGATTTTATCAATCAAAGCCATATATTCTTCACGAGTATGCAAACGATTCATTTCTTTTAGAATTCGGTTACTTCCAGACTGAACCGGTAAGTGAATGTGTTTACAAATATTTGGATATTTCGCAATTACGTGCAAAATACTTTCGTGCATATCCTGCGGATTAGAAGTCGAAAATCTAATACGCATTTTAGGAAAACCAACGGCAACCATTTCAAGCAATTGATCAAAATCAACCGCAGTTGCTTTTTGCATTTCAGAAGCGTTTACAAAGTCTTTTTTCAAACCGCCGCCGTACCAAAGATAACTGTCAACGTTTTGACCCAAAAGAGTAATTTCCTTAAAGCCTTTATCCCATAAATCCTGAATTTCTTTCATAATACTCTGAGGTTCACGACTACGCTCGCGTCCACGTGTAAAAGGTACAACGCAAAACGTACACATATTATCGCAGCCACGAGTGATCGAAACTAAAGCTGTAATTCCGTTACTCATCAAACGAACCGGCGAAATATCTCCGTACGTTTCTTCTTTCGATAAAATTACATTGATAGCGTCGCGGCCTTCCTCAACTTCCGCCAATAAATTCGGCAAATCCTTATAAGCATCAGGACCAACAACAAGATCGACTATTTTTTCTTCCTCTAGAAATTGACTTTTCAAACGCTCAGCCATACAGCCCAAAACGCCAACTTTCATTTTTGGGTTAATACGTTTCACTGCATTATATTTCTCCAGACGTTTACGGATAGTTTGCTCCGCCTTATCTCGAATCGAGCAGGTATTTACAAGAACCAAGTCGGCATCTTCAAGAGTTTGTGTAGTGTTATATCCGTTTATTGATAAGATAGAAGCTACGACTTCACTGTCCGAAAAATTCATCGCACAACCGTAACTTTCTATAAAAAGTTTCTTAGTATTCTCAGGTTTATTCTCCAAAACAAGACTTTCGCCCTGTTTGCTTTCCTCAATAATCTTTTCCATTGTATAATTTCAAAGTGCAAAGATAACGTAAATGCGGTCAATGTGACAAGATGGCAGAAAAGAAATTTTAGATTTTGGAGTTAAGATTTTAGAGTTAAGATTTTAGATCGGTGATTAACGATTGCTGGTTTTAGATTTTAATAATAACTACGCAAATAATGATCAAGTAAAAAAAATCTGTAGATAAAGAGGATTAATCTAAAATCTAAAATCAACAATCTAAGATAGATGAAACTATTTCCAGCTTTCCGTTTCATCCAGATAGCTATCGGGACATAAAAAACACAAATTTTCTGATGTTTTAAAAAGAGCTTTTCCTGAAGTTTCGGGAGTCGTTTTTTTAAAACAAGAAACTTTTGCATTTTTTTACTCCAGGCTTTATACTATAATCTGAGCTATGGCTTTAAGAGAAAAAGAACATTTCTCGCCCATAAACCGCTAAAAGTTATACCTATATATATAATAGGTAGGAATACAGATAAATCTGCAATTTTAAGAAAGATAATATTAAAATAACTCAAAAATGCATTAGCAAGGCTGATATTTAAAAAAAATAGATACTTTTGTTGCAGAAAAATAGAGCAATGGCAAAGAATTTAGTAATAGTGGAGTCACCTGCAAAGGCGAAAACGATAGAGAAATTTCTGGGAAGTGATTTTCAAGTAGAATCAAGTTACGGACATATCGCAGACTTACCATCAAAGGAAATAGGTGTAGATGTTGAGAATGGTTTTAAACCTAAGTACGAAGTTTCTCCAGACAAAAAAGCTTTAGTAAGTAAACTGAAAACACTATCTAAGAATGCCGAAATGGTTTGGTTAGCAAGTGATGAGGACCGCGAAGGAGAAGCTATTTCATGGCACTTGGCGGAAGAATTAAAACTAGATGTTAAAAAAACCAAGCGAATTGTTTTTCACGAAATTACAAAATCAGCGATTCTTAAAGCAATCGAGAATCCAAGAGAAATTGATTATAACTTAGTAAATGCACAACAAGCACGACGTGTTTTAGACCGTTTAGTAGGGTACGAATTATCTCCGGTTTTATGGAGAAAAATCAAAGGCGGACTTTCTGCCGGACGTGTACAATCAGTTTCTGTTCGTTTGATTGTTGAGAGAGAACGCGAAATTCAAAACTTTAATGCAGTTGCAAGTTATTCTATCGTAGCAGAATTTGTGAATGAGGCAGGAAAAACTTTCAAAGCCAAATTACCAAAGAACTTCAATACTAAAAAAGAAGCCGAAGATTTTTTAAATAAAAATATCGGATCACAATATAAGGTAGCAGATTTAGAAACTAAACCTACCAAAAAATCTCCAACAGCACCTTTTACAACTTCTACATTGCAACAAGAAGCAGCGAGAAAATTGTATTTGCCAGTTGGAATCACAATGCAGCTTGCACAGCGTTTGTACGAAGCCGGACTTATTACTTATATGAGAACGGATAGTGTGAATCTTTCTGCTGAAGCAATGAGTGCTGCAGAAGCTGAAATCATAAAATCATACGGAAAAGAATTTTCTAAACCTCGAACTTTTGCTAACAAAAGTAAAGGAGCGCAAGAAGCGCACGAGGCAATTCGCCCGACAGATATGTCGCGTCACACTGTAAATATTGATCGTGATCAGGCTCGTTTATATGATTTGATCTGGAAAAGAACATTGGCATCTCAAATGAGCGATGCACAATTAGAAAGAACAAATGTAAAAATTGAAGCGAATAATCACAGTGAGATTTTTACAGCTTCTGGAGAAGTTTTGCTTTTCGAAGGATTCCTGAAAGTGTATTTAGAAGGTCATGATGACGATGAAGAAGAACAAGAAGGAATGTTGCCTGCATTAAAAGTAAACGAAAAATTAGTTAACAACTATATTACAGCTACAGAACGATATTCAAGACCTCCGGCTCGTTATACAGAAGCTTCATTGGTGAAAAAATTAGAAGAATTAGGAATTGGTCGTCCGTCTACGTACGCGCCAACTATTTCGACTATCATCAACAGAAATTATGTCGAAAAAGGGACTCTTGAAGGTCAGGAACGTAATTATACACAACTTACTTTGCAAGCCAATAAAGTAGGTGAGAAGTTGCTTAAAGAAAATACAGGATCTGATAAAGGAAAATTGGTTCCTACAGATATCGGGACAATTGTTACAGATTTCTTAGTGAAGAATTTCGGAAATATTCTGGACTATAATTTTACTGCAAAAGTAGAGCAGGATTTTGATGAGATTGCCGAAGGAAATATTGACTGGGCAATTATGATGCAGGAATTCTATAATAAGTTTCACCCGAATGTAAAAGAGGTTGAAGCAAATGCAGAACGCGAAAGCGGAGAAAGAATTTTAGGAAAAGATGCTGACGGAAGACAAGTTTCTGTTCGTTTAGGAAAATTTGGACCAATGGCTCAAATTGGAGAAGCGGATGATGAAGATAAAAAATTCGCAAGTTTAATGTCTGATCAAAATATTGGAAACATTACCCTGGAAGAAGCTTTGAATTTATTTTTATTGCCTAAAAATTTAGGGGAATATAAAGGAGAAGAAGTAGAAGTTAGCAATGGTCGTTACGGTCCTTATGTACGTCATGGAAGTGTATTTATTTCTTTGCCAAAAGGGGAAGATCCATTAAGTCTTTCAAAAGAAAGAGCACAAGAGCTAATTGACGAAAAAGCAATTGCCGATGCGCCAATCGCGGTTTATAAAGGAGAAGGAGTTCAGAAAGGTGTGGGGCGTTTTGGTCCGTTTATCAAATGGAATGGTCTTTTTGTAAATGTCAGCAAAAAATACAATTTCGATAATTTATCGCAACAAGATGTTGAAGAACTGATCGAAGATAAATTACAAAAAAACATAGACAAAGTACTTCACAATTGGGAAGACGAAGGGATTTTGGTTGAGAAAGCGCGTTGGGGACGCTCGGTTATTACAAAAGGTAAAATCAAAATTGAATTAAGTAAAGATGTTGATGCGACAAAATTGACATTGGCAGAAGTTCAGGAAATGATTGCTAAAAAAACACCAGCAAAGAAAACTCCAGCAAAAAAAGCGACAACAACTAAGAAAGCTCCAGCTAAAAAAACAGCTGCTAAAAAGAAATAATAAATGGAATTTGATTTTCTAGAACCAGTTAACGACGGAATTTTAAAATTCATTAGTTCGTTGTCTTCACAAGAATTGGGCAGTAAAATAGTTTTGCATACTCAAGATCAGTTTCCGGATATTAGCAAAATAAATATTGCTATAGTTGGTGTTTTAGAAGACCGTCGTAGCAGTGATATGATTAATGAGGTTAGTCTTACGGCAGTTCGTAAAAAGATTTATAGTATGTTTCCGGGAAATTGGGATGCTTCAATTGCAGATTTAGGAGATATACTTGCCGGAGACTCTGTAGAGGATACTTATTTTGCACTTAAAAAAGTAACTTCCACATTAATTAAGAATAAAGTGATTCCGATAGTCCTGGGAGGTTCTCAAGATTTGACCTATGCTTTGTATCGCGCTTACGATGATTTGGAGCAGATGGTAAACATGGTTTCGGTAGATAATAAATTTGATTTTGGTAAAGAAAACGAAACGGTTTCGGCTAATTCTTTTTTAACTAAAATCATAATAGATGAGCCTAATAACCTCTTCAATTATTGTAATATAGGATATCAGACTTATTACAATTCGCAGGAAGAAATTGATTTGATCGAAAAACTATTCTTTGATGCCTATCGTTTGGGCGAAATATCAAATAATATAGCACTGGCAGAACCTGTTTTTAGAGATGCTGATTTGGTAAGTATTGATTTGAACTCGGTAAAGTCTTCGGCTTCAGGGAATATGAAATCTTTTGAGCCAAATGGTTTTAACGGAAAAGAGATTTGTTCTTTGGCGCGATATGCTGGAATTAGTGATAAAGTTTCCTCTTTTGGAGTTTTTAATCACAATAGTACAGTACAGGAATCAGGTATTATTGCTCAAATCGTTTGGTATTTTATAGAAGGGTATCATTATCGATCTAAAGAATATCCGTTTGGAAGCAGAACAAATTATTTAAAATATATTGTTCCGCTCGAAGAAGAAGAATTGATTTTTTATAAAAGTGATAAAACGGAACGTTGGTGGATAGAAATTCCTTACGAATCGAACGGTCACAATAAATTAAAAAGAAATACGTTATTACCGTGTTCCTACGACGAATACCTCTCCGCTTGCAACCAAGAATTGCCGGAAAGATGGTGGAAAGCACAAAGAAAAAATGCTTTATGAAGTAAAGCTTTACAATAAATTTTACGGTTTTTATGTTATAGAAAAATCATTAAGAATTATTAGTAGGGCAATGTTTACAAAATATAAAATTTAACGTTTTACGTCGATTTTTTGAATCAGTTTATCGATGAAATATTTTTTTTTTATTTTATTTAACATTATTTTTGAACGGTAAAATAAATTTCGCAACTAGTATTGTTTTTTAGATAAATAATAAATACGTTTACGAACTTATAATAATGAATAGATAATCCAAATTTATATGAAGAAGTTTATTGCATTTGCAGCAATGTTAACACTGGTAATTGGCTGTGGTAAGTCAGGAGACAAAGGTGAATTGGTTGGTGTTACAGGAGGGAAATGGCATCCTGAAAAACCTTATGGAATGACCTTGGTTCCAGGTGGATCTTTTATAATGGGTAAGGCTGATGCTGATTTAGCTAACGTGGAGGATGCTCCGACTAAAACAGTAACTGTTCGTTCGTTTTATATGGATGAAACCGAAATCACAAATAGCGAATATCGCCAGTTTGTAGAGTGGGTAAAAGACTCTACAATGAGAGTTCGTCTTGCTATTTTGGCTGATGAAACCGGGCAAAAAGCTACAGGTGATTCTAAAGGTAAAAAAGGCGGTAGTATCGCTGATTATGCATTTAATGATTCTGAGCCGGACAAAATGACGGCTTATGATAAATATATGTATGATAACTACTATAGTGTAGGGACAAAAGATGATCCTTATGCTGGAAGAAAATTAAACAAAAAAGTTAAGTTGATTAAAGATACTAAAGCTTACCCAGATGAGTATTATACTGAGGTAATGGATTCTATGTATTTGCCAATTGAAGAATCATATAATGGTTTAAGAACAATTGATGTAAATAAATTGAAATTCCGTTATTCTTGGATGGATATTCAGGCTGCTGCAAAAGCCAAAGTAGGAAAAAGAAAAGACTTCGTTAAAACGGAACAAGTTAGTGTTTATCCAGATACAACAGTTTGGATTAAAGATTTTGCTTATTCATATAATGAGCCAATGCACAATGATTATTTCTGGCACAAAGCTTATGGGGATTATCCTGTAGTTGGTGTGACTTGGAAACAAGCTAAAGCATTTTGTGCTTGGAGAACTTTAAATAAAAACAGCTATATCAAATCTAAGAAAAAAGGACGTGATTTAGTTAATGCTTTCAGATTGCCAACTGAGGCAGAATGGGAGTATGCTGCAAGAGGTGGACTTGAGTCTGCTACTTATCCTTGGGGAGGTCCTTATACTAAAAGTGACAGAGGTTGTTTCTTAGCAAACTTTAAACCTAATAGAGGAGATTATGCTGCTGATGAAGCTTTATACACTGTTGAAGCTAAATCTTATGAGCCAAATGGATATGGATTGTATAACATGGCAGGAAACGTTTCAGAATGGACGGATTCAGCTTACAACCCAAATGCATACGAATACGTTTCTACAATGAACCCTAACGTAATTGATGGAAATAATCAAAGAAAAGTTGTTCGTGGAGGATCTTGGAAAGATGTTGCTTACTTCCTACAAGTAAGTACTCGTGATCACGAATATGCTGACTCTGCAAGAAGTTATATTGGTTTCAGAACTGTACAAGATTACATGGGAACTCAAACAACAGGAAGCGGAAAAAAGAAAAGTAAATTATAATTAAATCAATAACCAAATCGAATCTATTTAAAATTAAAACCTAAAAAAAAGTATTATGGCATTATTAAGTAAAAAAGCAATGAATTTCGCTTATGGTATGGGAGCGGCAGTAGTAATTATTGGAGCATTATTCAAAATTACTCACTTTGAAATTGGACCATTAACAGGTACATTGATGCTTTCAATTGGATTAGTAACTGAGGCGTTAATCTTTGCACTTTCTGCTTTTGAACCAGTAGATGATGAGTTAGATTGGACTCTTGTTTACCCTGAATTGGCTAACGGTCAAGCTAGAAAAAAAGCGGATAAAGTTGAAACTCCATCTGATGCCCAAGGTTTATTGTCTCAAAAATTAGACACTATGTTGAAAGAAGCTAAAATTGACGGAGAATTAATGTCAAGTTTAGGAAACTCTATCAAAAATTTCGAAGGTGCTGCAAAAGCAATTTCTCCAACGGTAGATTCTATTGCAGGACAAAAGAAATATGCTGAAGAAATGTCTATGGCTGCTGCACAAATGGAATCATTAAACAGCTTATACAAAGTACAATTAGAGAGTGCTTCAAGAAATGCACAAGCAAACAGCGAAATTGCTGAAAATGCTTCTAAATTAAAAGAACAAATGCAATCAATGACTGCAAACATTGCTTCTTTGAACAGTGTTTACGGTGGTATGCTTTCTGCAATGAGTAACAAAGGATAATTAGTTTTTAACTATTGTATTAAATTTATTAATAAGAACTAATTAGAAAAAAATGGCAGGAGGAAAATTAACCCCTAGACAGAAGATGATTAACCTGATGTATCTGGTTTTCATCGCAATGTTAGCAATGAATATGTCAAAAGAAGTTTTATCAGCTTTTGGCTTAATGAATGAAAAATTTGAAAGCGCTAATACCTCTTCAGAG
>Ga0163161_10000298_pt1 | contig 43019 bp, 73 predicted proteins | sample S45metaG_FD_129847 | JGI IMG/M metagenome (GOLD analysis project Ga0163161, IMG submission 129847) | Switchgrass rhizosphere microbial communities from Kellogg Biological Station, Michigan, USA - S4-5 metaG | ecosystem: Host-associated > Plants > Roots > Rhizosphere > Soil | place: USA... | reverse complement strand
GGGTAATCAGCCAGCGCTGCGTCGCCCATTGCCGCGCCGATCAGGTCGAAACGGTTGTTGGCGAGGCCGGCCGCGGTCAGGGTCGCGGCGGTGTAGCCGTGAGCCGTGAAGTTGCCGGTGTTCAGCAGGCCGTTGATGTTCGGCGCGGTGCCGTTGCCGACCAGGAGCTGGTTCTCGACACGGAGGTTCACACCGTAGACCATGCGGCGGTTGATGTACGCGGCCAGGGCGGCGTTGTCCATCGCGAGCTGGCGCGTGATCTTGATCCAGTGCGCCACGGTCGAGATGGGCATGGTGCCCGGCGTGAACGTGATGCTGGATTGCGGCTTGGCCGTGCCTTCAGCGGTTTCCGCTGCGGCGTTGGTGAACACGTTTTCGCGCACCCAGTCGATCGAAGGTGCCGAGGTCGGGATCTTCGTCAGCAGGTCTTCGATCGTGAAAAGGCGGAAGGCACCCTCGACGATGCCAGGGCGGCGCTCGCTGAAGGTGTTGCCGATCGCGTTGGTCACAGTGTTCTTCAACTCGAGCCGCACACGGCCGTGGGCATCGGCCGTCTTGAACGACTCGAAGTTCGCAGCCTTGACGAACTGCTCACCGTAGCCATCTTCCTGCGTGGGCAGGTCGTTGGTGGCCTTGCGCTCTTGCTCGAGCTTCACCAGGCGGTCGGCCAGCTCGCGCTGTTCGATGCCATAGGCGTCCAGTGCCGCCTTGGTGTCTTCGGCGACTTTGCCGATGGTCTTCAGTTGACCTTCTGCCTTGTCGGCTTCGGTCTTGATCTTGGTTTCGACGGCTTCGATAGCCTTGAGGATTGCGTCGGACATGGTGTCCCTTTCAGAAATGAAAAAGCCGCCTCAGAGGGCGGCCGGGATTGCAGGGTGGCGGTGTTACGCGCCGAGCTTCTTCAGACGCTCAAGGATGAGCGCCGCGGTTTTCGCTTCGGCTTCTTCTGGGGCATCCCGCCCGTCAAAGATCGCCTTCGCGCGGGAGACGATCGCCATCGCTTCCCATTTGCCCAGCCCTGCATCCCGCAGCAGCCGTTCAATGTCACGCTCGGTCTTGCACTCGGGCAAGAGAGCTTCGAAATCCATGTTCTTGACCGACGCCAAGTCGATCTGAGCGGCCTTGTCGGCTGGATGAACCACCACCGACACCTCGTAGAGGTTGTGCCAGCGCTTGATCAGCTTGCCGCCAGACGGCGTGACGTCGTAGTCACCCTTCTTGACAAGGCCGCCGATGCTCAGGCCGCCGATCGTGCCGTGCTTCATCGCCGCGAGGACATCCGAAGCGATGGCCAGACCGGGCGTCAGTTCGCCGCGAAGATGCAGGCCGACAGAGTCCTCAACGCATTCGGCCTTGCCGATCGGCAGAAGCGCGCCGCCGAGCTTCCACGAATGCTCCAGAAACAGCTTCGGCTGGCCGTTGGCCTTCAACGTGTCGACGAACGCGCCCTTGACGATGGTGTCGCCGTATGAATCGACGCCGCCCCACTTCGACGCATATCCTTCGAAGACGCCAGTAGCACCTTCGAGCTTGAGCGACACATCGTCCAGGCTGAGTGACTTGTGAATGTGCATGTTTTCCCTTTACTGCGCGATGTCCGCGCCATCGCCGCCGGAGGCGGGCTTCTGGGTGCCGAGCTTGTTGAGCGGCAACAGGTTGCTCTGGGCCGTGAGGAAGTCCGTGCCGTCTTTCTTGGGCCAGCCCTCGAGTTGGCGCACCTCGGCACGGGTAATCCAGCCGTTTTGCAGCCCTTTTGCGTAGATTTCAGCCCGTTTTGTGGCACTTCCACGCAGCAAAGCATCCATCTGGAACTCGCAGACCATGCTGGCACGTTGCCGCGGCGTCATCACGCGCTTGCGGAATGCCTGTTCGATGCTCTCCACAAGGGGGGAAATCGTCAGCTTGTAGAAGATGTCTTCGATGATGTCGTCGTTGCCGTACTTGATCTGGCCGGGGTGATTGACCAAAACAGGGGGCACATCGAACCAGCGGCACAGTTCCTCGATGCCGAACTTGCGCGTCTCGATCAACTGCTGGTCAGCAGGGCTCAAGCTGAGCTGCTGATACTTCATGTTCGCTTCGAGCACTGCCAGGCGCTGCGTGCTGCCCGACGTCAGCTCGCCATAGTTGGCGCGCAGCCCCTCACGTTGAGCAGGAGACAGGGCCGAATCGATCATCAGCACGGCGGTCGGCTTGCCGCTGTTGCCGAACATCTTGCTCGCGCTTGATTGGGCGTTCGCCAGTTCATCGGTGCTCGCCGCCATGAAGTCCAGCTTCGCCAAGCCGATGGTTCCGTTGCCGAGGTTCTTCAGGTGGAGAACGTTTTCCTCAGCCAGGATCGCGACCTTGCCGCTGATCATGTATTCGTAGACCATCGATCCGTCTTCGAGCACCACCGGGCGCACCTGGTCGGCCGGCATGGGCCACATCGCCACCGCCTCGCCGATGGACTGACCCGGGCCGGGTGCATCTCGATCGATCCGCGCGTAAGCATTGCCGCGCAGGTCATAGTTCATCATCAGCGCGCGCCAGAACTCGAAGGGCGTCATGCGCGAGTTCGGCGACTCCTTCAGCAGCGAGTACAGGCGTGACGTGCGAGCCAGCTCTTTCTCGCCGTCGCGCTCCTTGTAGGCGAAGAAGGGCAGGCTCGCTACGATGTTGGCGCGCTTGTCGATACACGCCCACACGACGCTCAACTGCAACGCACCGTCTGCCGAGATCGTGCGCGTACCGGAGATCAGCTTGCCGTCGGGCAGGCCAGTCTGCTGACCGGTGTTCTCGCCCATGGCTCCGCCCCAGCCGAACCAGCGGCCGACGGTCTGAAAAATGGACGCCATCAGAAGACGATCGGGTTGGCGATGATGGCGTCGACGTTCATCGATGGCATCGGATTGAGTGACATCAAGGTCACTGCATTGAAGGTGGCCATGAGCGGGTCGATCTTTGCGGTGCCGGAGGCTTGTTTCGTGATCACGATGGCATTCCCCCGCGGTTCGACCTTCGCGTTTCCTACGCACCAGGCCATGAGTTTCTGCGCGCCGTGAATCAGCCCGCCTTCTGCGAGCTTTCGCTCCGTCGTCTTGATCGCGCCGGTCATCTTCCAGCCCTGCGAGATGCCGATCACCTTTTCTTGAGGCACCTCGGCTTCTACGAGCGCATCCAAGATCCCGCCGAGGCCGGCCGGGTCACACCCCACCTTGTCGAGCAGACCAGACGCTTCGCACTTCGCGACGATCTCGGCGACTTCGTAGACGTCATCGCCGATCGACCGCACAAGCGTCAGATCGCCATCCTTGGCGAAGTCCTGCAGCCGCGGCGCGATCTCCTTGCGGCGCTCCATCACTGACGGATGCGCCCAGGCATGCGTCCAGAGCAGCCACTTGCGCTTTTCGAGGCTCGCACTGTCTGCCTTCAGCCGGCCGACGACGGACAGGCCCAGCAAGTCGTCGAGACCGCCCCCGTCGATGCCAACAGCGACCACCTCGCAGCGCTCGAGCAGCGAATCGAGCGACAAGCCCTTCTCGATGCCCTGTTGCACCCAGAAATCGGCTCCAGCCCATCGATCGGAGCGCAGATTCAAGCCGATCTCGACGTTCAGATGCTTCGCGAGAAACTCGACGAAGTCCTTCTCGCCACCCTCCTGCGCTTGGCTGTGCAGTTGCGAGATGCGGGCGATGTCCACGGACGCGCCCCAATTCGGGTTCGTCACATAGGCATTCGCCAGATCCTTGTGCGCGCCGGCATCAAGCATTGCCTGCGGGAACTCGTAGATGACCGGCAGAAACCGCGGATCGACGATCTGCCCGTCCCGCACCTTGCGCGCGTAGTTCAGCTTGTCGCGGAACACCCCGGCAGGCGGCTCCGCAGACTGCGTGGTCGCGTAGATCACGAAGCCTTCCGGCCTCGATGTGAGTCCACCGGTGGCCTCCAGCAGCATGTTCGATGCCTTGGCCTGCTTGCCGAACTCATGGAGCTCGTCGACAAAGACGAACGACGCCTTCTTGCCGGAAACCGTGTCGCTGTCGGCTGCCACCACCTTCAGCGTGGCCGCGTTTTCCTTGTGCGTGATGGTGCGGAAATAGTCCTGCACCTTGAGCTGGTCCTGCAGACCTTCGTCCGCCTTGATCATGTCGCGGATCGGCTTGTAGCTGTTGTCCGCGATCTCCTTGGTCGGCGACAGGATCAGCAACTCGCCCGACGGGCGCCAATTGAGGATCAGCGCCGTGAGCATCGTGCCGGCGGCGATCGTCGATTTGCCGTTCTTCTTGCTCACCATGAAGAAGAACTCGTTGATCAACCGACGGCCGACGGCGTCATCGTAGGCGCCGAAGACCGCCTTCACCCATCCTTCGACCCATGGCAGGCAGGCTTCCCGCATCAGCGGTTGCCCAACCACGTCAACCATCCGAAGTCCGCCGAACACGTCCCACGCCTCGTCAGCCTGCGACTGGAACAAGGGCGGCGCGGCAATCAGGCTCTCGCGCGCGACGATCCGACGCTCCCAATCGGGGCAGGCGGTCGACCACTCCATCGCTTACTTGCTGGCGACCAGGCGCGGGCCTTGCCGAACTGCGTACTTGGTGTTGGGCGACCGCTCAGGCGTGGCTGGCTTTACTGCTTCGGTCTTCTTGGCGTGCTGAACGCCGAGCAAGGCGATCGCCGCCTTCAACTGCGCGGGGCTCGGCTCGATGACGCCCTGCATCGCCTGTGTGAGGAACGCTTTCGAGTCGTCCGTCGACACCAGATCAGGCTCTTTCGGCTTCCGACCGGCACCCGGACGGGCACCGCCGCTCCGTCCTTTGACTCCGGCCATTTGATTTCCTTTTGATAGCGGGGGCGAGTTTTGCGCGTGAGGAACCGGGTGGTTTCCGGCCCCGCCGATCCCCGAACATTCGACCCCCCTACCCCTCAGACCGCCCCTCAGTGCCCCCAGGAGGGCGCTAGGCAGACGATCTCATCGACCTGCTCTAGCCTTGGCCTCTGCATCCGTCTTACGCTTGTGGCACTCACAGCACAGCGGCTGCAAGTTGCTCTCGTCGTTGCTGCCTCCCTGCTCGCGAGGGATGCGGTGATCGATCTGGTCCTTGTCGCTACGCCACACCAGACCACAGCCTGGCCCTTGGCAGATGTAGTTGAAGCGTTGGGCTACACGTTGACGCTTGGCCATCCATGCCCTGCCCCGCTCCATCTCAGTAGCGCCTGCCTTGGTCTGCAGTACAGGGGTGCGGGTGAGGCTGCCTACTGTGAGCCGGGGTTTGAGAGTGGCCAGTGACATGTCCACTCCATGTGTGGGCCGGCACGCCCCAGCATCCTGAGGAGGCAGGTGTATAGCTGGGGCGGTCGGAGGCGCACCGTTGCAACCACGGGTAGGCGCTGGGGTTGAGCTATCAGCAGAGGGTCAGCAAAGAAGGGAACGCTGCCGGCTGATACGAATGCTCGGGAAAGAAACTGCCCAGCGCGGGACGACCGTGCTTTGTGCTCCGTGCGGAAATCACGCGAGCCCGGCTGAGCAATGAGAAAAGCCACCGGGTACTGCTACCGGGTGGCTCATGAATATGTGAAGGTGGCTCCGCCATCAAGGGCGGGCCTGCTCTATTGCTTTTCCGGCAACACGCCGGATTTGTACAGGTGCGCGGGACTGTACACGAATAACGCCTCTGCGTCTACGGGCTTATATCCAGTGCTTCAGAAGTCCAACCTTGGGGCAATTGCCTTCAATGCAGCCGGCCCTGCCCTGCCCTGCTCGCGTTCCATCTCGGACACCAGCCAGCGGGCGAGTTCGCGCCATTCGTGGCGGAATTGACGCTCGAAAGGCATGCGGCCCGTGCCCCTGCATGGCCGGCAGAAAGCGCCGCCGATCGTCTTGGTGCCCCTGATGAGAAGCTGACCGTGACCACCGCAGGGCTTGCACACGCCATCCCGGTGCCAAGCAAGGCAGGCTTTCGCCATGTCGTTGGCCTGGAGGACGGTGATGTCGGTCCTCAGTGCTGGCGCCTTACCGCGAGCCATCACAGCGAGGACTTCGACGATCGCGACCGCAGCCTTGTTGTCTCCGCTGAACAGGCGCTGAAGGGGCACGGCCAGAGGGTGGTCCTGAATCTCCAGAAGTCGGCCGGCCAGACCGAATGCACCTAGGACGTCGGTGTCGCTGTAGGTGGTGCGCTCGTCCACAGTGAGGCAGCTCGAGCGGACGGCCGATGCGTATCGGTCGGTGATCTTCATCCTGGTTCCTTTCGAATTAAAAGGCTAGGCGACACCGCTACGACAACAACCTCGGCGGGCTCGGCCTTACCGAACACGGAGCCGAGAACTGCGGCGAACGATGCGTTGAAACCGCCATGGTCAACCATAAGAATCACCTTGCCTTGGACGCCTTGGCGGATCTCTCTGAGTTCCCACATCCCGTTCCATTCGGACACCTTGCGCATGTCCTTGATTGGCTCGAAGCCCTCGATGTGAACGGTGACGAGTTCTGTCGTCGTGATGGTTGCTTTGTTGTTGATGCTCATGCCTTCCCCTCGACTTCGCGCGCGATCATTGATGGGTGATGCGAATCAGTCATGAGCTTCGCAGCGCGTACAGCCATGTGATGGCCTGGGTCCGCTGGGCTGGTGGTCGTCCTTGGGAAATAGCTCTCCGACCACCAGGCCAATGCGTATCCCTCGGCCACTGATTCCGGGTAGACGATCAACGTGCCGTCTTCTCTCAAATGTGCCTTCATGCCCGCCCCTTCCCGCTGATGTGGCGGACAAACCGCTCACATCCGCGCTTGGCAGAGCTGCGGCGGGTGTAGCGGCGCTCTGACATGGCGCCCCGAAAGACCCATCGCCATTCGCTCCATGAGCGCAAGTTGGTGCCCATTTCAATTTCGAGGAATTTGCAGTTCATGGTGTCGGGCCTTTCGTGGGGGTGGTGGAATCGCCTTTCGGCTCGTATGCGCATGCCATCCAAAGCATGGCGGCCATGAAAACAAGGACTGCCACGCCGGCGACGATGATCCCGATGAAGATCAAGCCATCCTTCAAGCCGGCTGCGGCGAGAACGAAAACGATTAGCGGCGAAAGCGCTGCCAACACAAACAGCGCTCTCATGCCTTCTCTCCTGTGGGGTGGGAGAGAGCATCGTCAAGCCAGCGGCACACATCGTCTGCGTCACAAAGAAGACCGATGTTTGCTTGAGCGTGCGCCTTCAAGTGCTCCAGCGCCTGCTGGCGGGATGCTTGCCAGCACTGGCGCGCGTACCAGTAGCCGATCTCATTCCAGTCGGCCGGACGGTTGGCGCACGCGGCCATGTACGCGGCGATGAATTCCGGGCTCGGTGCTTCTCTCTCGGTCATGGGTGCTCTCCTTGGATTCGTTTCTCGAGCCTGCGAAGGCGCTTGCCCATCACAGCCTTAAAGCGGGTCAGGTATGGGATGTCGAACTTGGCGATGTGCTGCATGGCCTCGAGGGCTTCGACCCACTCGGCGCCGTGTTCCTCGACCAGCGCGCGGCGGAACGCCAGGGCCATGCCGCCCTTGTGGCGGTTGCAGACGATGCATTGCAGCCTGATCTGCGGCATCCAGAAGCGCAGGTGCGGCGCGCTGCCAACCGAGCGGAAATGGCCGGCGTCGTAGGTGCCGCCGAACTTCTGCGCGGGCTTGGCGCCGCAGGTGAAGCACCCTTCCCCGCGGGCCAGTGCTTTCAGCCGCTGGTAGCGATTCACGATGTACTGGCATTCGGACAGCCACTTGCTGCGGGGCTTCAGCTTCTCGCGCTGCACGCGGTCGACCTTCTTCTCTTCCCGCGCTGCCTTCGCTTCTTGAGCCAGCCGCTTCTTGCGCCCCACCTCCAGGCCGCACATCAGCCCACACACGACCTGCGTAGGGCGAACGGGCATGAATGCCGAGCTGCAGCCGCGGCATTTCTTGGGCTTGAGCTTGGTGGTCAGCATGCTCAATCCGACACGATGAGCGTGATAGCCCAGCCGAGCAAAACAACCATCAGGCCCGTCGCGAAGAACCCGACAAGCACGTAGCCAAGAATGGCGAGATCAATAAACCCGACCACTCCAAAAACGATGGCCCACCAAATGGCGAACAACATCCATCCAGCCTTTGCGCCTTTCATTTTTCTGCCTTTATGTAGACGACACGTTTTTCAAGTCCCATGTCCTTCAGCATTGCTGCGTTGGGCTGCTTTCGACCATGGATCACCAAATTCACAAAGGTGCAGGAGCAGCCATAGACTTTGGCGGCTGCCGCCTGCGTCCTGTATTTCTCGCGCACATGGGCCGCGAACACTTCGGCGATGTTCATGCGTGCTCCCTCTGGTCAATCTCGACACCCCGAGCTGCAGACTTCCGGATCGGTACGCGCTGGCGGCCGAGTACGAACATCAAGCCGCACCGACGAAGTTGCAACCGATAAAAGCAGGTGGGGCGGCGCACAATCGGGTCATAGGACCCCATGCCGGCGCGGCAATAGTTCTGGCGCTTCATCGCATGCTCCTGTCCTGCGCCCGGGCCGAAGCCTCTTGCGTGCGCCAAATTTCAATGCGGGCCTGCGCGGCGATCAGATCCCAGCGCAATTTCTCTTCCACCTCGATCGATGCCTTGAGGCCGCCCAGCAGCGAGAGATAGTCTTCGTGGGCATAGGCGTACTGCTCTCGCTCGACGGCGGCCTTGGCGGTGCTCTGGCCCATCAAGATCGCCTTTTTGGACTTGCGGAACTCTTCGAGGTAGACCCGCTGGGCCTTCGCCGCGGCGAACTTTCCGGCGTTGGCGATGATGTAATCGGCGGCCTTGTTGGGATCGCGCAGTTCTTCGGTCATTCCCAGTACCTCACCCACGCTTCGTCCTTGGCAGCCTGGGCCGTGTAGCCAACACCGTTTACGCGCCGTCCGTTGGCGCACTGGATGGTGAAGGTGTAGAGCGGAGCGCCGCCGTCAGCAGGACCGGTAGTTCCGCCAACTCCGGGTCCGCTGCCAACTCCTTGGCGCGGTGCCAGACCCAGTGTTTCCAGCCCTCGGCGTACTCGCTCTGCATGAGCGATATCAGCCATTGAAGGTGCCATTCGAGCCGACTCCCAGGCACGACGGCGCTCTTCCCATTCGTGCTCTCGATGCTGCTCATACATGCGAAGCCTCCTGCTCTCTTGCTACGGACCAGGCGCGCACCAGAGGCGGCTGCATGGCCAGCACATCGGCAATATCAACGGGCTTCGACGCAGGCTCCCAGTCTTCGTCGTCGTTGAGGTCCAGCAACTCGCGGCCGAGCCCCGTCACGACGTACCGCTGCGGCTTATGCCCAGGATTCAGGCGCTCGACGTGCTGGTTTTGGACGTACCAGGAGATTCGATTGCTGACGATCTCGATTTCGATTCCCGTAGCGTCTGCGACCTGACGGGCCGTGGTGCCTTCGCTGTCAACCAGAACGGCCAACATGCGCATGCTTTCGGTGGTGCGCCTCATGCCTGCGACCTCCACAGCCAGGACCAGAAGCCCGGTTTAGGCTCCCGAAGCGCGTTCTCTTGCGGTGGACCGATGACCGACCACATTGCGGGGTCCATGTCGAAGCCGTAGGGGTCGCGGTCATCCTGAATCGCTGCCGTCACCCCCGTAACCCCATCCAGCGGCCACACTCGGTTCGCTGCGATGTCGGTCAGGTCGGGGATCGGCTTGCTGTGCTCGATCGTCATGATTAGCGTCGTCTTCATGCCGGCTCCCTCTTCCGCCCGCTGCCCATGAGCGAATGCGGAATCTTGGCGCTGCCGTCAGCGTCGCCCAGGTACGACAGCGCCCAGGTGATCTGCTCCGGCAAGCCGTGGCCGCTGCGGGCCTTGTCGAGGATCAGGTGAGCGCAGCGCGCCCACACGTCGGAAGATTCGCGGGCTTGAATCATCAGTGAACTCCTTGGCGCTGCTGCGCCATGCCGGCAAGCGCATCAAGCGACAGGCCGGGTTGCTTCGGGCCGCGGACGCGGGCTTTGTAGATGTGCCATTGCTCGTTGATCTCGTTCCACGGGCCGATGCCCTTGGCGACGCCTTCAGCGATCACGGCTTGCATGGAGTCGGGGTCGACCACGGCACTGACGGCAGCGGGACCGGCAGCGATCGACGCCGCTTCTGAGAGCTGGCGTTTCACGATGGCCAGGAGGTAGGCCATGCCCTTCGGTGGGTTGCCCTTGGCGCACTTCTCGGCGGCGGCTTCGAACGCTTCGACCGAAACACCCTGAGCAATCAGGGCTCGCAGTTCGGGATGGGATGGGTTCACGTCCATGACACCCTTGGCGCGGATGGCCTTGCAGACGGAGCCTGCATTCAGGACTTCCTTCTCGCCACCCCCATCAGCCGTCACGGCGGCGGGATCATGATTCATTGATTCATCTTTCAGTGAATCAGGGATCAGGGCGTCTTTGGACAGTTGTTTAACTGTTATTGAACGGTTAGACACCAGTTGCTTACCGGTGATGTATCCGTTGTCCGACCGTGTATGAACAGTGAACAAACCGGAAGAATCAGGAAGGTCACTGTCTTTCTCGGTGCCGTGCGGCTTCTGGTGCTTGGGGAAGCTGATGATCTGAATGCAGGACAGGCCGGCAGCTTCGTAGCGGCTGATGAAGCCTGCCTTATCGAGGTCCGCAAGCATCCCGGCAACGTCGGCGGTGCGGTCGTACGCAAGGGCCTGCACAGCAATGCGCTTGGGCCGATCCTCAAGCCGGCCTTCGCGATCGGCCAGCATCCACAGGTAGATGAAGAACAGGCGCGTCAGTGGCTTCAACTCCGCAAGCTGTTCGTTGTCCATGATGGACGGCTTGATGTTGCGCGAGCGGGCCATGAGTCAGGCAGCCTCAGCGAACAGGTCGGCCGTCTTGGCCTTCGCGTTCGCGACGTTGGCGACCATCTGCCGGTAGTAGCTGTCCTTCAACTCGACGGCCACAGCCTTACGGCCCATTTCGACGGCGGTGTATGGCTCGCTGCCGATGCCACCGAACGGCGACAGCACGATATCGCCGGGGTTCGTCCACAGAGCGATGCCGCGGCGGATCACGCCCAGTTGCAGCGGGCAGATATGGCGCTCGTCGTCGTGCTCGCGCGCCGATCGGAACTGCAGGGTGTCGGACGGATCGATATCCATCCACACAGGACTGGCGTACCGCTGCCACTGCGACACAGGGAATTCCTCCGCGGTGTGGGTGACGTGCTCGGACTCGCCAGGGCAGCGAACCGTAATGAGGTAGTCGGGGATACCCATGCGCGTCATTTCCGACCGCTCGCGGATGCTTTTGTGCAGCAGGCCGAGTGCCTTGGTGCGGGTCATCGCCGTTACCGGGTCTTTCCAGATCGTGGCCTTCGCGTGGAAGATGAAGCCGTGCCGCTGGAAGGCGCGCAGCAGATCGCCAGGAAAGTCCTTGAGGCCGATCACGCCATCGCGCTCCTTGCTGCTCGGCATGTCCATGCAGTGGAACGACACGTTCCGGCCTGGCTTCATGACGCGGCGAAGCTCGGCAATGAGGAACTCGAAGTGCTCGAAGAACTCCCCGTCGTTGCGGACGTTGCCCATGTCGCGGGGGCTATTCGAGTAGGTGTAGAGGCTGGCGAACGGCGGGGAGAAGATGGAGTAGCCCACCGATGCGTCGGGCAAACCCCGCAGGACTTCGACGCAATCCCCGTGGTACAGGGCGTAGCTGTCGGTCACGACTTGATCGATACAATTCATGCTGCTTCCAGAAAGGCCGGGACCGTGACAGGCCGGCTTGAGTTGAAGGAATTCGTCTCGCGGACGGTTCCCGTGACTTCCGCCATGACGGCGGCTTGTGTCTCAGCGGAAAGGGCGTCGGCCATCTCACCGGCCTCCCGCTCTTTCCGCTTGAGGTTCGATACGACGGCGCCTTCCGCCTTGCTGGCGAAGATGTGAACGTGCACGTCGCGTGTCTGGCCGAAGCGCCAGCAACGGCGGACGGCTTGGTAATACGCTTCGTAGCTGTCGGTCACGCCGACGAATGCCATGCGCGCGGAGTGCTGCCAGTTCAGGCCCCATCCGCAGATCGAAGGCTTGCTCACCAGAACACGCACGCGGCCCTCGCTGAAATCCTGCAACCGCTGCTCTTTGACCTCGACCGAATCAGCGCCCGCGATCTGCACGGCGCCGTCGATCGCCTTCGTGAGTGCATCGCCTTCCGAATTCAGGTCGCACCACACAATCCATGGCTCGGCGCTCTCGGCATTGACCAGCGCGGCGCACTCCCTCACGCGGTCCTCGACCGAGGCGCGGCGGGCCTCGCGGCGCTCGCTAAGGCTCTGCGCCTCGGCGGCGAACAACATGCCATTCAGCGGAAGCTCGTAGGAGACATGGTGCTCATGCAGATGCAGCGCCGGCAGGTTGTATGCGCCGTCATCGAACCCGAGATTCGAGGGCTTGCGGATCATTGCGCCCCACGTCGCTACCCATCGCCAGAAGATCGAGCGCGCGTGTCCCTTGAGCCGCCAGACGCTGGTGTCGCCGCCGTCGTGCGTGAAGAACTCGGCGAGCATTTCGGCGCGGGTGCAGATACCCAGGAACTCGGCGTGCGTGCCTAGCTCGGTCCAGTCGTTGGGCGCTGGCGTGGCCGTGGCGGGCAGCTTGAACGGCGTGTCACGGTAGGCCGCGGTCAGTGACTGGAATGTCTTCGTGTCGTGGTGCTTAATGCAGCCCGATTCGTCAAGGACGACGCCGCCGAACATCGACGCATCAAACTTGTGCAGCCGCTCATAGTTCGCGATGTTGATCCCATCCGTCAGGTCGGAGGCATCGCGGCAGACCTTGGCGGCGACGCCGATCTTCTGCGCCTCTGCGGCAAGCTGCGCAGCGACGGCCAGCGGCGTGTGGATCATCACCGGGCGCTTGGTGTACTTGCGCACGGCGTCAGCCCATGCCAATTCCATGCGCATCTTCCCGAGGCCGGTATCGGCAAAGATGGCGGCGCGACCGCGGCGCAGTGCCCATGCGGTCAGCGCGTTCTGATGGGGAAACATTCCAGCAGGCAAACCGAAGCCATCGGCGATGCCGGTCGGCGGGACGGTCGAAAGCTTCGTCGCCACAAAGTCAGCGTAGTTCATGCCTTCCTCCACACCATGCAGCCGTCGCGGCGCTCGCCCGACTTCTCGATGCCTCCCACTTCGCTGATGCGGCGCTGAACCTCGATGTAGTCAATGTCGGTTTCGGCGGCCACTTCACGGGCGGTCATCGGTCCCTTGGTGGTCACGGCGATGAAGATCGACAGCCGCTCGGCGCAAGCCTTCTGGCTCAGCGAGTGGCGGGCAGCGTCCTTGCTGGTCTGCGAGTCGCTGCGACGCGCGCGGGTTTCGACATAGCTCATCAGATGCCGCCTTTTTGAAGTGCCGCGCGCTTCAAGGTGTCAGCGTCGCCTTGAGCGCGACCAGTGACGGTGATGGCTGCGGGGTGGTTGGTGGGTGCCGACAGACCGTTCACACGGAACTGCGTAGGGGTGCGGCCGGGGTTGATGCGGTCAGCCGTGGCGATGGTGGGGAATGGGGGCTTCATGCGGCCTCACCCTTCAGCCCGGCCATGAGCGCCATGAACTCGGGCAGCATCGATTCCACCTTCGACAGCACGCGCGCGCGGCGGGCTTCGGCGCTGTCGCAGTACTTGGCAGCCAGGTACTCGATGATTGCCGGCGCGTCCTTCGTCTCTTCAAGGTAGCGCTCCAGATCGTCCACGTTGAAGCGGCTGGTGTCGCCATCGCCGGGGTTCAGCTTGCGGCTCAGCGTCGACGGGCTCATGTCCATGTCGGCCGCAATGGACTTGGCCGGCTTCGGCAAACTGTTCACCCGGTGGGCGATGAACTCGCGCAACGTGCGGAATCGATCTGGAAGCGACGGCTCAAAATTGAAGGTCAGTTGAGGTGCGGAAAGTGACTTCATGACGCGTTGCGATCTGTTGTGATCTCGAAGAAGGACAAAAAAACGAGGATCGAAACCCTCATGAAACACATCTACGAACTGGTCCTACCCGCGCTCGCCGAGTTCGGCATCAGCGAGAGCTTCACAAGCGCCGAGGACCGCAATCAGCAGACCGCCAGCAAAGACGATCGGCTTGGTGATGAGCTGTCCAGCGAACCAGAGGTCAACGTGGAACGTGACGGCGTAGCCCATGACGAGAAAGCCAAGGGCGATGACGAAGTAGGGGGAGCGGCTCATGGCTCAGGCTGCCTTGAGTTCAGGCCAGATGGCGCGGAACCGATCCGGGAAGAGGTCTTGCCGACGAACCGCACGCTTGGTGTGCTTCTCGATGAGAACGGCCAGCTCAGCCGAAGGAGTGCGCGAGCCGTAGGCGCAATTCCTCAGGTGTCCGATCGACGTTTCGCATTTGGTAGCGAAGTCATCCCGGGCCTTGTCGGTCTTGAGGGTGGTGAGGTAGGTTCTGAGGTCCATGCCCCAAGTAAACCATGCGGTTGTCGGTAAGTCAACACCTTTCGGTTGTCCTGACTTGGTTTACTTCTAAAATGAACGACAACACGCTGATCCGTCGCGCGAACCTGCGTTCGCTCGGATTTACACCCAGCCAACTTGCCGAGCGTTTGGGCAAGACGAAGCAGTTCTATGGCGATCTCATACGGGAGAACAGCAAGAAATCGTTCGGCGAGTCAGTTGCTCGTCGGATTGAAGAGGGGCTGTCCCTGCCCCGTGGTTGTCTTGATGACCCGGAGATGTCTAAGCGTTTGGCGGGAGCGGGTAAAAGAGCGGTTGACGGAGTGCAAACAAATGTAAACACTTCACATCTCCGTCAGAACATTCCTACCTCCGCTGTGTTCACACCTATCAATCTGTCTTCCACGATCCTCTTGCTCGGTAGCTTGCTGGCAAGGATGGACGAAAGGAGCCGCCGCATGATGGGCCTGCTACTTACTGATCTCGCAAATGCTCCAGACGATGCGGAGGATGTGGCCGAGAAGGCATCCGGTATCGCGGCAAAGCAAAAGGCGGTCACGTCGAGCAAGTCGCTCGATGCGGCCATTCAAGGCAAAGAGGGGGCGTTCTTTGAGACTGCCCCCGGTCGACTGGAGTAACCATGAACCCCCGCCTCTTGTTATGCGCGTCCGTCATTAGCTTGGCGGGCTGCTCGATGCCGCTGTCGTCCTTCGAGACGACCGTGGTAACGACGCCCTCGAGCGATTCCACGGAGCGCACCTACAGGAACGTCGTGAACGCGATGCGAACCTGTTACCCGTCGCTCTACACCGTCGAGACGACCTACTACCCGGAGGCCAAGGAAGGCGAAGTGATCTTGGCCTACCCATTCGACTACGGGCGGGCGGAGTACTTCAAGGCGACCATCTCCAGCTCTGGCCCTGGCTCGCTGGTGTCCATGACCAGGCGCAGCAACTTCCCCGGCTTCGATGAAGGCATGCGGGCATGGGTGAGTGGCGGCGAAGGTGGCTGCCCTTACGGCACCAAGAGCACGAACCGCCCAGCAGGCAGCGCGTCCAACCACAACGCATCAGGCGGCAGCTAGACCGCCCCGACGCTCACCCCAACAACCCGCTTCGGCGGGTTTTCTTTTGGGCGCAATTTATTTTGCGCGCGACAACCGAAAGGTGTTGCACCAGACAACCGCATGGTTTACAGTCTCCTACATCGCAGCAAACCCGCTGCCCACAGGAGAAGAGATGTACTACCTCAAGAACCTCACCACCGGCCAGATCGTTGGCGGCAGCAAGTCAATCGGCGGCGCACGTCGCATGCGTGATGCCCAGCCGGCCGGCTCGCATGTCTTGCTGGATTCGATGATGCGGCCGGGGCGCTGAGATGAACGACTGGATTGAACCTTGCCGCGTTGCATCGGATTCGATGCGAGTGTGCGAGCGGGGAATAACGGGATGCGTGGCCGATCACAAGGCTGCGACCGAGCCGCTAGGGGCGGTCATCAACAACATCGAACGCACCGAACTGCTCGACTGGGCTTCTGCCTGCCAGTCGGCGTATCACATCGACAACACGCCAGGCCATCGCTTCGCCATGTGTGGCAGCAACCTACAAGAGAACCGCGAGGGGCTTGTCGAGTTCGTCGAAAGACTCGTCAGCCAGTACGCCTCTGTTGACCTGATGTGGCTGAACGGCAACCAAGCGCGAACGATTGATTCCTTGTCGGCGGACGCAGCACGGTACAGGCATTTGGTTGCCACTTGCAATGTGGCCTACGACCCGTCCGAGCCTTGGCAGCTTGTGATCTCGGAACCGTCGACGGGTGAAGACTGGAAGGCAAAGCTCGACGCAGCCATTGATGCCGCTATGGGCGCAAAGAACGGCGGTGCCGCATGAGCCGCCAATTCGACGACGCGCTGCACGTCATGGAGGTGCAGGGCGGCGGCTTCGTGAAGTCGCTCGCAGCCTGCTACTACGCCGCCGACTCGACCAATCGCCCAATCCTGCGCCAAGCGTTCGCCAAGTACTTCGACGAGTACGAGCGCCGCTTTCAGGTTTACGCAGCCATCGCCAAGGCCACGGGAGCCGCAGCATGACCACCTTCCACATCACCCTAGCCCTCGGTGTAGCCCTTGCTGCTTGGTGGCGGCTGCTGTGCCATTGGACGCCGAACGCATCGGCTCCGAAGGATGACTCCGGCTCCATCGACTACCGCCCTGCAGTCCTGCAAGCGCGCCGGTCGGGCTCCGCTTCTAAGGAGGTTGCATGACTGAGCGCGACCGCTTCGATTCGGGCGACGACGACCGCGCTGCACTGGCCCGCCAAGCCGCCGCCAAGCGCCGCCACCACGCCGCCTTCATGGCGCACCCCGACCCACGCGACCCCGACCACCCTGACGCCTTCTACGAGGACGACGAATCATGACGCGCGCCGAACACTGCATTGCATGGATCGGGACTGTCGGTCTCGTCGTGATCTGGCTCACAAGGAACTGACCATGAACCCGATCAGCCTTGCCGACCGCCGCGCCGCGCGCGCCACGCGCCGCATTCGTGCTGGCCGCATCCCTTCCGACTTCGCGCCAATCGATTACGCGGCCGACCCGTCACTGCCGCCCGAGCCCATCGAAGGCCCCGGCGTCCCATGGCCCGCGCTGGTTTTCATCGCCTGCGTTCTCGTTTCCATCCTGACGTCCGCCGTCTATGGCGTGCGCTGCTTCTTCTTCCATCCCTGAAAGAGACCCATGACCGAAGTTCTCGAATCCCCGAAGCTCGCAATCGCTGAGTACTCGCAGACCGCCGCCGCACTGGCCGAACTGCGCGGCCGGCTCGCCAATGTGGCCTACGACGTCTCGACCGGCAAGGGCCTGGACATCGCCAAGAAGGACCGCGCCGAAGTTCGTGGCCTGCGCGTCGCACTCGAAGCGAAGCGCGTCGAGTTGAAGGCCCCGGCGCTGGAGCGCTCACGGCTGATCGATGCCGAAGCGAAGGCGCTCACGGCCGAGCTGGTCGCGCTGGAGAAGCCGATCGATGACCAGATCAAGAGCGAAGAGCGCCGCAAGGAAGTCGAGAAGGCTGCTCGCGAGCAAGCCGAACGCGAAGCTGCTGCCGCCATTCAGGTGCGCATCGATGCAATCCGGGGCTTCGCCGTGATCCCCGCCAACGTCAAAGCCGCAGGCATTCAGCTTGCCATGGAAAACCTGGCTGCCGTCGAGATCACTCTTGAGGCATTCGGCGACCGTGCCGGCGAAGCTGAGCAGGCCAAGCAGCAGACCTACAGCCGGCTTGAGGACCTGCTGAGCGGCGCCCAGGAGTTCGAGGCTGAACAGGCGCGCGTAGCCGCTGAGCGCGAAGAACTTGCCCGTCAACGCGCCGAGCAGGAGGCACGCGAGAAGGCCGAGCGCGAGCGCGTTGCCGCCGAGCAGAAGAAGGAGTCCGACCGCCTGGCTGCCGAGCGTGCAGCCTTCGAAAAGGAACAGGCCGCCGCGCGCGCCGAAGCCAAGGCCCGCGAAGATGCCGACCGCGCGCGTCGCGACGAGGAAGACCGCCTGGCGCGCGAAGCCCGCGCCGCTGAGGACAAGCGCATTGCCGACGCTCGCGCCGCACTGGAGGTTGAGCAGCGCGCGGCACGCGCCGCCGAAGAAGCCAAGGCCGCAGCCGACCGCCGCGCCGAGCAGGAGAAGGCGGACAAGGCCGCTGCCGCCGAGCGCAAGCGCCTGGATAAGGAGGCTGCCGCGCGCCGCGCTGAGTCCGATCGCTTGGCCGCTGAACAGAAAGCTGCCGCCGAGAAGCTGGGCCGCATCCATGCCAAGGCGCAGGAGCTGTTCGACACGCTGTGCCAGTGGAAGGTTGGCGAGGAACGCCCTGACGCCGAAGAACTCGCCAACGCCCGCAGCAACCGCGATGCCCTGATCGCCGAACTCGAAGGAGAAGCAGCATGAGTGCCACCGATGTCATCGACGTGGAGCCGCACACGCCGCGCACCGCAGTCGCCGAGGTGTCCGAGGTCGCAGCCGGCCCGCTGGCGATGGCGATGCAAGCCATGAAGGCCGGGATGAGCATTGCCGACATGCGCGGCATGCTCGACCTGCAAAAGGACTGGGAAGCGAACGAGGCGCGTAAAGCCTACGTGCAGGCCATGTCCGAGTTCAAGCGCAACCCGCCCGAGATCCTGAAGCGCAAGGAAGTCGCTTTCGCCGGCACGCAGTACATGCACGCCACGCTCGGCGATGTCACCCAGGCCATCATGCAGGCGCTGGCTGAGCACGGCATCAGCCATCGGTGGGACACGAACCAGACGGACGGCCGGATCATCGTGACTTGCATCCTCACGCACAAGCTGGGCCACAGTGAAGCGACGACGCTGGAGGGTTCGCCGGACGACAGCGGGAAGAAGAACCGCATCCAGCAGGTTGCGTCGACCGTCACCTACCTGCAGCGCTATACGCTGCTTGCCGCGACTGGCCTGGCGACGAAGGACATGGAAGACGACGACGGCGCTGGCTCCGGCAATGCGCGCGACGACGCCGAAGGCCGGCTCCAAGAATGGACCGACAAGGCCAACGCTGCTGTCAACCTCCTGGCGCTGAACGAAACGCGGAAGATGGCCGGGGCCGACTTCAATGCGGCCAAGGACGTGGCCGGCTGGAACGCCTTCAAGCAGGTTGTCGAGGCCAAGCGCCTGACCCTGCCGCAAGGTGGCGCCAAGTGAGCCGCTACATCACCTGCGCCGCGCCGCAAGGCACCCCGCAGTGGTTCATCGACCGGCTCGGCAAGGTCACAGGTTCCAAGGCCGATTGCGTTACGGCCAAGTCCCGCGACGGCAAGAGCGAAGGCGTCACGCGCGCGAACTATCGCATGGACCTGGTGCTTGAGCGGCTGACCGAGAAGCCGGCCGCGCCCACGTTCGTGGAGAACGAAGCCATCCTGTGGGGTAAAGAGCAGGAACCGTTCTCCCGGATGGCCTTCGAACTTCAGACCGGCCTGACCATCGCGGAGTCGGGTTTCGTCTACCTGCCGGCCATCGCCGCAGGAACCAGCGTCGACGGCTTCCTCATCGAGGACGGGCGCTTTGGCTTCTGGGAGTCCAAGAGCCCGAAGAGCAAGAACCATTACGCCTACCTGCGCGGCGGCGTCGTGCCGACCGAGTACGTGCCCCAGGTCATCCACACGTTTTGGGTGACTGGTGCGGAGTTCTGCTACTTCCAATCGTTCGACCCGCGCATGCCGGCAAAGCTGCAAACGTTCCTCAAGCGCGTAGAGCGTGCCGAAGTTGAAAAGCAGATCGAAGCGCACGAGCGCGCCGTCCTCCAGTTCCTCATGGAAGTGGACGCCGAAGAACACCAAATGCGCCTGCTGGCCGCTTAAAGGAATCCCATGCCCAAAGAAACAACCCCGAGCGTGGCAGAGCAGGCCGACGAGCGCGCACTGCAGTATGTTGAAGCGCTGAATTGCCTGAGCAGCGTGATGCGTGCAGCCAGTCACGTTCTAGTCGGCTTGCCCCCGTCCGAGAAGGAAGCGAAGCTGCGAGACGTGCTCAGCAAAGCTCACGACTGGTACATGGCCGAGCGCGCCGCCCTTGCTGCATCCCAGGTCGCAAGCCATAGCGCCCCTGAGCCGGTGGAGCCAATTCAGAAATGGACTGACGCCGATGGCACGAGCTGGGAAGGTGTGCGTGGCGGGCCTTGGAAGAGGACGCCCCCGAGCGGGCCGCAATGCCGCGACTGCGCAGACTTCGGCCCCATTTGCCCCAACAGCGGCCGGCGATGCGATGGCGCTCCCCTTGGTGCCGAGAGCAAGGCATGCGCCTCTGTGGGAGTGGAGATTGTTGCGTGGCAAATGCGAATCTTCAACCCTGGCCACGGCTGGCAACCATGGCAGTACATCGACAAAGAAGCGTTTGATCTTCCTCGGGACGAATGGGTTAGCAACCCGAAAGCGCCTGAGTTTCGGGAGCTTGGCGTGGTCGCCTCCCTTGCTCCTCCCGCCCACTCTGTGGGGACAAGGGACGGCCAACGCTACAGAGTGTGGCGGGACCACATGATTACGAACGATGCTGAGTTTGCAGCCAAGGTGGCAAAGGCACTGCCCCCGGCTGTCGGCGTCATGCGACGCGCTACGGCGGAAGAATGGGACGCCGCTATTGATGCCGCCACCCCACCAGCGGCACCCGCTGTCACCGAGCCCGTGCCATACCTCAACGAACGGTTGCAGGACTTCACCTACCGCCGTGCCGAGAACGCCGGTGGTTGCGAGGGGATGACCCTCTACTTCACCAAGCTCGGCGCGCACAGCGAATACCAGCTTTACAGCAGCGAGGCGTTGGCCCTGTGGATCAACTTGGGCAAGGCGCTCGGCCCTCTCGCCGCTCCTGCAGCGGCAGTGCCTGAGAGCCCAGCCGCCACCGATACGACCATGTGGGCCGTGCGAATCGCCGGGCCGGACGACCTTTACGCGGCTCCAGATCGCCAGGTCGCAGATGCCCTGGCGCTCGTGTTGAACCGACAGTTTGCCCGGCACCCATTCCCCGACGAGGTGCGTGTGAGCGCGGAAGTCGTCGCGTGGCCGCACGGCTATGAAAGCTGGTCAGCCCAAAAGGATCTACTCCAACTGGAAGTGCGGGGTGTCGAGTCATGAGCAACCTTCCCACCCAGGCTCAAGCCGCCACCGAAGGAGGCGCGTCGTGAAGGTCTACGAACTGGCCCACATGGACGCATCCGAGGGCGCCTGTCTCTCCTGGCACGCCAGCAAGAACGCTGTGGCGCACGCCCTCGCTGATATCCGCAAGGAGCACGGCCGCGACACACCATTCGTCGTCACCCCGCACGACATCCCCACCGACCGCGACGGCCTGATTTCCTGGCTGAACACGCATGTCACAACCGACAACGGGTAACACCATGACCACGACCAACACCCAGGCCCCAGCCGCCACCGAGGCGCCGAGCGATGAGCCGTTCGATTCCGGATGGGAAAGTAGCACGGGAACTTCGCTCAATCCAAATCACCGGGCGCCGAAGTTCGACCCGCTTTCCGCAGAGGTGAGCGCCCTTCGCTGGCTGTTGAACATCACCACCGAGTTCGATCGCAAGGACGTGCGCACGCGGCAGGCCGCTCGACTTTTGGACGACTACTCCTGCGACGGGCGAACCAACCGTGAGCACCTTGAGTCGCTGTGGTCGAAGCTCGCAACCCCTGCGCCTGCTGTGGGTGCGAAGGAACCGTGGTTTGAAAGCGAACTGATTCATGCATCCAATGCGGGTTACGCGCAAGGGTTGATCGATGGCAAGGCCCTGGCCGCTGTGGGTGCGAGCGTGCAGCCCAGCGACTGGCTTCTGATCGACGGCGCGCCGAAGGATGGGACGGAGATCCTGCTGGGCCGGGCCGCCAACGAAGAGTTGGACCAGTACGCTATCTCTGTCCCTGGCTACTGGCAGAAGGGCTACGAAGATGGCGTCGACTACATGGGCGCCGATGACGGCTTTGTGGATAGTCATCACCAAGTGTTTAGCGGAGGTCGCAGCTTCGGCTCCGTCTCGCACCGTTACGCGCCGAACCAACCCACCCACTGGATGCCCCTGCCCGCACCTCCCGCCGCTCTTCATGCGGGTGCTGGGGAGAAGACATCGTGATCGCAGCGCTGTACGTCGAAGAAGGCGGCTGCTACACCATGACCGCAGATGTCGATGCCTGGACCGAGGCGCGTGACGCGCGGAAGTACACCGGGCCACATCCGGCCGTTGCTCACCCGCCGTGCCAACGTTGGGGCCGTTACTTCCACGGCGCGCCCAACAAGCCGAACCAGTACCGGCTTGGCGAGGACGGTGGCTGCTTCGCCTCGGCGCTTACGTCCGTTCGGAACTACGGTGGCGTGATCGAGCACCCCGCCCACTCTCGCGCCTGGCAGTTCTTCGGGCTGTCCACGCCGCCCTCTGCCGGTGGTTGGGTCAAGGCGGACGACTTCGGCGGTTGGACGTGCCACGTCGAGCAGGGCCACTACGGGCACCTCTCGCGCAAGGCAACCTGGCTGTACGCGGTCGGCACCGAGCGGCCGGAACTGAAGTGGGGGCCATCCGAGCAGCGCATCCACCCGCGTGCGCTGGAACTGCACGGCTACGCCAAGGCGCGCCGCATTGGGATGATGGCGATGGTCGGCGGCAAGGACAAGACGCGCATCCGCAACGCCACGCCGCCCGAGTTCCGCGACGTGCTGATCGCCATCGCGCGTTCGGCTCGATCCCTCTCCCATATCACCCTAAAGGGGGATGAAGCACCATGAGCGCGATCATGACTGACGACGAACTGCAGGAAATCACGGGCTACAAGCGCCCGCAGGACCGCGTGGCCGAGCTGCACCGCCAAGGGTTCTACCGCGCCCGCCGCGCGCCGTCTGACGGCTCTGTGATCCTCGAGCGCGCCCACTACGATGCGGTGTGCGCCGGAGCCAGCAAGCCAGCGAACGAACCGCGTCTGCGTCCGCGCCTGGCGAGGGCTGCCCGGTGAGGCGAGTGCTCCCGCCGCGGGTGTACCTCAAGGACGGCTCCTACTGGCACGTCGCGTCCATCGGCAAGGTGCGGAAATGGACGAAGCTGTGCAGGGAGCGCGAGGGGCTGCCGGCGATGTACCTGGCGCTTGCCAAGCTGACGGCCGACAAGGGGCTGGACGACATGGTGCCGAAGCTGGTGTCCGACTGGCAGGCGACCGTCGGCATCAAGCGCGAGAAGAAGACCCGCGACGACGACGCCTTCCGGTGCCGGGAGGTCTCGGAGGCGTTCGCCGAGTTCCGCGCGGAGGAAATTAGGCCCCCCGATATCAACGGCTTCCTTGCCGACTTCAAGGAGACGCCGAGGACCTTCAACGCCTACCGCTCCCTGCTGCGCGAGCTGATGCGCTTTGCAGAGGAAAAGGGGTTCCGCCCGGCAGGCAGTAACCCGACCGCGGCCATCAAGCCGATGAAGACGCACGCACGAAATCGGTACATCACGGACAGCGAGCTGCGGCGCATCAAGGTCGGCGCCATGGTTGGCAAGGATGGGCAGCGCACGCGCTCAGGACCGATGATCTGCGCCCTGATCGACCTGGCCTACCTCACCGGCCAGCGCATCGGCGACCTGCTCGCCCTACAGTGGTCTGCGGTGGGCAAGGAAGGCATCCTGTTCAAGCCGCGGAAGAACGAGAAGAACACCCGGGTCGCGGTCCTGATCGAGTGGACGCCGAGCCTGCGCGCGCTGATTGATCGCATCAAGGCCGACAAAGGGCCGGCCGTCAAAAGCATCTCGCATGTCATCGCCACCCAGAAGGGGCAGCCCTACAAGTACCACGGTGCCGGCATCGCCTGGACTCGCGCCGTGGAGCGCGCCGGCATCGAGGACGTGCACTTTCACGACCTGCGCGCCAAGGCGCTGACGGACAAGGACCGGGCCGAAGGCATGGATGCGGCGCGCACGATGGGCGGCCATTCGACGGAGAATCAAACGGCCGAATATGTACGGCACAAGACCGCGAAACGCACGTCTGCTACTCGCTGAACTACCGTTCGTCGGATTGTTTGTGTATTGACAGAAATAGCTTGCACTTGATTGATTGCGTGCATACACTATCAACACACCAACCGAAAGCAAACATGTTCTATCTCAAGAATCTCACCACCGGCCAGATCGTCGGCAGCAGCAAGTCCATCGGCAGCGCACGTCGCATGCGTGATGCCCAACCGGCCGGCTCGCATGTCTTGCTGGATTCGATGATGCGGCCGGGGCGCTGAGATGAACGACTGGATTGAACCTTGCCGCGTTGCATCGGATTCGATGCGAGTGTGCGAACGTGGCATCACGGGCTGCGTGGTCGATCACAAGACTGCGGCCGCCACGCTCGCCGCCTGTGATCGCATGAACGAGAAGCCGCTGATGCTGGTCGAGATGGGCATTCAGATCGCCAAGGCAGCCATAGCGCGCGCTGCGCGGGAACGAACCACAAGCTGTGACGCGGAACGGTATCGGCACTTGGTCGCCAATTGCAATGTGGCCTACGACCCGTCCGAGCCTTGGCAGCTTGTGATCTCGGAACCGTCGACGGGTGAAGACTGGAAGGCAAAGCTCGACGCAGCCATTGATGCCGCTATAGGCGCAAAGAACGGCGGTGCCGCATGAGCCAGCAATTCGACGACGCGCTCCATGTGATGGAAGTGCAAGGCGGCGGGTTCGTGAAGTCGCTGGTCGCCTGCTACTACGCCGCGGACTCGACCAACAAGGCGATCTTGCACCAAGCGTTCGCCAAGTACTTTGACGAGTACGAGCGTCGCTTCGCGCGGTACAGCGCGCCCCATGCCAAAGCTATTGGAGAGAAATCGTGAACGCCGAGCAGATCGCCAACGACATCAAGGCTGCAATCTTGGAACTCGCCGAGGGGCATAGCTACCCTGATTTGCTTGAGGCCGTGGATAGCCTTGCCGCTCTCGCTGCAACTCATGCGCCGGCAGTGCCTGTGCAGCCGCTACATTCTGTGGATGACACGACCCATGAATGACCGAGGCCAAGGCCGGAAGCCCCTAAACGCATCCGGCGAGCTGATGAAGGCTCGCGCCATCCGCATGACCGATGCTGAGTGGGAAGACGCCAAGCTGGTTGGCATGGCGGAGATCCGAGCGTTCGTGACGAAGCGAGCGAAGAAAAAGCGTGCCGAAAAGCCTCTAACTTCGTTCACTGCGCCATAGGCAAATCACTCGCTCAACGCACTATCCAACGTAGAGAAAAATGCTCCAAGCCGTTGATTTCGTTGATTTGTGGGGCTGCCTTCTAAGCAGGTTGTCGGGGGTTCGATCCCCTCCGGGCAGGCCATTTCGATCTCTAACCGATCGGAAAGTCTCTAACTTTTCCGGCGTCAACCACCCCATCCCCCGACATCCCGGCCCCTTGTGCGGGCAAAGGAATTGACAATGACGAACGACCGTGAACTGCTTGAGGCTGCTGCGAAGGCGGCGGGGATGATTCCGCCACCGCCCGGAATGGATCTTGGCGAGCCCGGGCCGATGAGCAAAGGTGGGTTGGTCTTTTCGGGCAACGGCGAGTGCATCGACTGGAACCCGCTGACCGACGACGGCGATGCGCTGCGGCTGGTTGTGAAGCTGCGCATCAAGTTCCGCTACAACGAAGCGCTGGGGCAGGCGCTCGCGTGGTTTGGTGGCGCGAGCGAACGAGACGACTCCCACGCCAACATCGAGGACTTCGGACGCGACGAGAACGCATGCGCTCGCCGAGCGATCGTGCTGTGTGCTGCTGCCGCCCTGGCTCCCACCCCCTGATAGCACCCAAGGAGAGATTGATGACTGGCTGGATTTACGCCCTGTACCTCTTGGCGTTGCTTGCGATCGGCGTGGCAGCGCACTGGTGGATGTATCGCGACCACGACCGCAAGATCGACGCGCTCTATGCAGATCACAAAGCCAAGCTGGATGCGATTTATGAGAAGCACTATCCGGGGTGGGCTTCCCGCCGCTGATCACCCACTGACCCCCACCCGCAAGGCTGCAGAGTGCGTGCAGGCATCCTGCGGCCATGGGTGAGGCTGGCGGGGCTGGCCGTGCAATAGATCACGCTCGACTTCTGCAACAGGACGTAAACTAGTCGAACTCGCAAGGTGGTTGCACACCGAGCGAGTTCTAACCACATCAAACCATGCGGGGTTCTCAATGGCTTCAAAGATTCTAGTTCGCTGCGCTCGTCGCGGCATCGCGCTCGCCCTTCTCGCCGCTCTGTTCGGTTGCGGAGGTGGAGGTGGAGGCGGTGACGCTGCTGTCGAGCCTGTTGCAGTCGCTCCGCAGCCGCAGCAAGCGCCCCAAGTCGCGCCGGAGCCGATCCGATGCGACATCACGCTGTACGGTGACAGCATCTTGGCTGGCGTATACCTCGACGATAACGGCGTCGGGCAGACGTGGCCTCTCCATGCCGCGATCAGCATCAACCTGCACCGTCCGAAATATCGTGTCGTGGACAAAAGCCAGCCTGGGCAATCGCTATACGCGCTCACGCTCGACATCTACAACCAGCAGCGCGATACGAAGTTTGTTGTGGTCGAATCTGGCGTGATTGACTCATGGGTGGCCGAGCCGATTGGGCCGCGCCTCATGGGCCTGGTGCAGTTCCTGCAAGCAGAGGGGCGCAAAGTCATCATCACCGGCTTTGCCCGCCAGGCTGTAAAAACAGGCAAGTTCTTCTGGCTGACGCAGGATCAGATTGACTTCCACGACGAATGGAACGAGGCGGCCCGGTACGTCGCCCAGCAGACGGGCTCCACCTTTGCCGATTGGGGCGCTGTAGCGTTCAACGGGGAATCCGACATCATTGACGCGGTTCATCCAGCGGAGGCGTATTCGCTGCGGCTTGCGGATTCACTGATAGCAGCGATGGACAGGGCCGCGCCCGAGTGCCGCTAGGGCTTGAGCTTTCCCCCAAGGCTGTAGTCGACCTTCCCTACTGACTGGCCAGCAAGAGCGGCAGCTCGGCAATCACGATAGGTGTTGCCCAGGTCGATCAGCTTAGACAGCAGCGCGCCCATCGAGTCGTCACTTAGCGGGCTCGGTTCCGGGCAGCTTGCCACTACCAGCGGGCTCGGGCTTGCGTCCAGTGATGGCCTCGTTGGCAAGCTGCACGCCGGAAGCAGGCACGCGACAATCGCGATAAACCACGTTTTCATAGATTTCCTTCTCCGCGCGCTGCACGATGGTGCGGTTGATGGGCTTGTTGGCGGCGATGGCAGCGGCAGCGCCCTGCATAGCGTCTTCCTTGGTCTGCCGGCGCACGTCATCCTCTCGGGCGTTCTGGGCAGTCTTGCGGTCCTCGCCGACGTTCTCGCCGTAGAAGAACGCGCCGCCCAGGGACGCGCCCCAAGCGACGACCACGATCAGGATTGCGGTTAGGTTCACAGCAGCCCCAGCGCCGCCCGTGCGCGCGCGTGATAGCCGCCCCACTTCTCGGGATGGGGCTTGCCAGGGCGCCACGTCCGCTCATAAAGCCGCCACGCACCGTTCGCGTCGCCGACCTCGGGGAGCGACTTCGGGTCGGAGTACAGCAGCAGCCGAGCGAAGCACGATGCCAGAATGTCGTCCGTCTCCAGCTTCAGCCAGACGGATTGCGAGTTGAATGGAACGTCACGCTCTGCGCAGATTCTGTGCGCATGGGCGATGGTGGACGGGTGCCCCATCACACCCTTGACGCCTCCACCCTGTTCAAACTGCCAGAAGCCGCGCGCCGGCCCCTTCTTGGTCGGGTCGTTGAGCACTTGGTAGCGATGCTCGAAACGCGACTCTTGCAAGCCGATCGTGAGCAGCATCAGGCGCGCTTTGGGGCTGTCCATCGACATGGGCAGGCAGGCTTGCGCCGGCCCGATGATCTGGGCCAAGACTTCAGGGAGGTCCATTTATTGCTCCGTAGGTGGAAATTCGGACAGGGGTGCGTGGTCGGTGGCAACGTCGGGCGGCACGTCGCCGGCCCATGCCCTGCCGCTGGCCAGGAGCCCGCCGAGCAGCGCGACAGGCATGCACAGGTCGCCCCACTGCGGCCAGTTGCCGTACATGGGCTGGAAGCCGCATGCGACTGCTGCGCCGAGATAGACGGCGTATTCGATGCGGACGCGCCAGAGCACGCCCTTGCGCATCGCGTTCAGCCGGCACAGGGCAATGAAGCCAATGCCCGCGCAGAGCACCAGGTTCGCCATCGCGGAAAGGTAGAGGTCTCTCATGAGATCCCCCCTTTCCCGCGCGCCAGATCGAGCAAGCCACCGAGGAACTTCATCACCTTGCCAAGCAGTGCCGGCCAACCGTCGCCCACGAAGCCCACCAGCAGCGCGATAGGCGCCAGCAGCGAGCGTTCTTGCAGCGTCGGGTAGTAGGCGGTCGCCAGCGCGGCCAGGCCCACTGTCACCAGCACGGCCAGGATTACCAGCTTGGCGAAGAACCAGACGGCGCCGAGGCGGGTCGACTTGTCCCGGCGAGCGACCGAGAAAGAAGCCCCCACGGTTGCCGCCACAGCGATGACCATGTACGGGCCGACGACGCCGGCCACCTCGTTGCTGAAGACGAACGCCGCGATGAAGACGAACAGCCCCACGATGTCGGTTGTGGTTTGACTGCTCATCGGTCCCCCGTGTTGCGCGTGCGGAGCTTCTTCAGGGCTGCCAGGGCCTTGGATTTGAGCGCGGCCCAAGTTATCACCTGCCGCAGCTTCTGCCACTTAGGCACGATCCAGTCGACGAACCAGGCCCAGAATGCTTGTGCGAGGTACATAAGTCAGAACCCCGTCGCCGCGGTCCATTGGCCCGAAATCACCACGTCCGTACCAACAGACGCGCCAACTTCAAAACCCTTGTCCGTGATGTTGGCCGCAGTCGCTGTGCGAGAGATGAAAGCGCCGGCCGCGGTAAAGCTAAGGGTGCTATTGATGTTCCCATTCCCATCCCATGGCGTGACCGTGGGGGCAATCCGCATCGATACGGGAAATGGCACGAAACCCAGAATCGACCCTGAAACATTGCCCGAGAACCAATACCGACCGAGCGCAGTGACATTTCCCGGAGCAGTGGCGATCGCATAGCTCTTGGCGTAGTCGCGCTGGCAGAGCATCAGTTCGGTCAAAGGGGGGCGGTACTCGCGCGGAGTAGCCGAAGAACCGCGCTCGAACTGCACGTCGCTGACCGTGCCGCCCGTAAACCGCAGCGTGACCGCGGTGTTCGTCGCCAGGGATGCAGTCTGCCCGCCGCTGGTGATCGCGGCGCCGTTGACCGTTGCGGTCGCGGTGCCGCCCCATGACAGGGTATGCACGCCGCCGCGCACCCATCCTGCCTCGATGATCTGCTCCATGCCTCCGGCGGGCGCCGTCACCGTGCGGCCCGGAGATGCAGCGCCGAACGTGATCGCCTGGCCAGAAACCACTACGCGCCATCGATCGAGCGTCACCTGATTGGCGGCAGTCGTCAGCGTGCCGCCATAGACGCGCTGGTTGACCGAGAAGTCGCCGTTGACGACTAGGTTGCGATTGCTGATGGAATCGCCGATGCCGAGTGCAGCCCGCGCATCGACAGCATTCCCCGTGGTGCCGAGCAACCCCATGAGGAAGTCGTGCAGCTTGCCGATGCCCGTGCGGAACACCGCGTTAGAGGGGTTGGGGTAAGTGTCGGCGAGGTCTGTTCTTGCGGGAGGGGTTGCCATGGAGAAGCCTTTCGGGAACGACGAAAGGCCCGCATCGCGGCGGGCCGAAGGGATTGAAGAGAACCGGGCTAGTAGCCCTTGATGCGGAAGTCGGCAGTGGCGCCAGAGACGGCGGTGTGAGACGCGTTGAAAGCGCGAACGACTGGGGCCAGAGGATTGGTCTTGTCGGTCTCGATGTTTACAGCGCCACTGCCATTGGCCTGCAGTTGGCCAATCACCGTTCTGACGGCCGTGAACGGTTTGGTGAGTGGGATCACGGTGCCGCCAGAGCTAATCGGCAGGTCCTTTACTTCTTCCTCGAGATCCGGCGCGTCAATGGTGAGAACCATGGCCTGAAGGATGCCGCGCTCGACGCTCGCACCGATGGTCACGCGAAACTGGTAGACCTCATTCGCGGCCACCAGTTGGCCCGGCCACGGCTGCCAGCCACCAGGCGCGCCGTAAAAGGAATCGGCGTCGGGACCGTAGAACGATGAGTTGTCCGTCTCAAACAGCGAGCCAGGGCCAGAAAGGCGATAGTCGATGCGCAGGTCGTCGCCCTGGACCTGTGTCTCCAGCGTCATGATCGATCCGGCCAGGGCTGAGTTGATCGCGATCTCGGTGGTGACGTAGACCATCTGCCCGTAGGCCCCGGCGTCGTAAAACGAATCGTTGTCGGGGCCGTAGAAGCTCTGGTCGTCTGTCCCGTAGAGTGAATCCAGCGCATTGGCCGAAGGGTCGCCGCTGACGAGCGTCCAGCCGCTTTGCTCCCCGACCGCGAATGGCCACCCCATCGCGTCAAAGTCCCATTGCTCGACGATGTTTGCCACGGGCGGATCGCCCAAGTTCATGACGATGTTCGCCGTGGCGTTCGACACGTTGCCCGTGGTGTCGATGGCCTTTCCCATGATCGTGACCACGCCGCCCGGCCGCGTCTTCGGCTCCCACGGGTTCTCGGTCACGATGCCGTCGTGCAGCGGCGCAGCGCTCCCCCAGTCGAGGTTCACGCCGTAATGGAAGCGGAACACGAAACCGGCCAGGTCCGGCACGCGCCGCGGCAAGCTCCAGGCTAGCACTGCACCACTGATCGACAGGTTCTGGATGTCTGGTGGTGGCGCAGTCTTTCCGATCACCTGATGGCTGTTCTGCAGCCCCCAGTCGCTGGTTGCAACGCTGTTGCGCGTGCGCGCCGTGACGACGATAACCGCCCCGTCCCGCAGGCCTGAGATGACGGCCGAAGTGGCGGATCCTGGCATCGTGACTATGTGCGAAATGCCATCAACAACAGTGGTGTACTTCACATCAACAAATCCTCCGCTGAAGATCGATTGATCGAGAATCGGGTTCCAAATGACCAACACGCCGTTGACGACCGTTCCGTCAGATTGAACGATCAATTGGTCTTCGCCGCTCTGAATGTCGATGACTTGAGGGGGGCTGATGTCCCACGGCAGCGGCAGACCGCTGTTACTGGCATAGCCCTGTGGCACGAAGTCGCCGCCGTGTGCGTAGATGGCCGCAGCCGTTTCCTTCAAGGTCAGTTCGATCTGGCCTCCGGGAATCAACCGCCGGCCGAGGATCTGGAATTCCTTCGCCGACCAGCCGTAGCGCGCTAGCGTGAGCGTGACCGAATCGAATAGCTCGAGCTGGTACGCCTTCATCTTGAACGGCAGCGTGACCGTCATCGGATCGCGGCCGTCACGCAGGATGATCCCGGCGATGTAGTGCGCCTGCGCGCCGTAGAAAACGGCCGGCATCGTGACCTCTTCGACCAGGTCAGCGCCGTCGGCCGCCACCAGCGCCGTCGCCCGGTACTGCTGAATCGGCGTCTCGGTGTAGTTCGCTGCCTGGTCCCAGATGCGCGGCAGGATCGTGTTGATCTTGTCGTTGCGCGGCCGGTGCGGGCTGATGCTGATCTGGCTCTGCGAAATTGACCCGTCATTCGAGCGCTGCACCACAGCCAACTCCGCATCGCTCAGGGCCATCACAGGCGCTTGGTACACCCCAGCGCGCACAAAGAACTCGCCGGACGCATAGGCCCACTGCCCGCCCATCGACTGCGACAGATCGTCTAGAGCGTCGCGCGCCGCTTGGCCAAACGGGATGACATTGGCTGCGCGATACGTGGCATAGACGTTGGTCCCGTCGTATGCGTAGCCAAGGTCGCAGGCGTTTGCCGCTGCCACAATTCGCGCATCCTCAGCAGCAGAAAGCACCGTGCGCTTCCCGAATTGAGGGTGAAGCAGGACGTGCCTCATCATCAACGCTGGGTTGTCGTGGAACGCTGTTGCTCCAGCGCGCGGGTCGTAGAGCTTGGCGCCTCGAATGAGCGCAGTGACAGTCGGGATGCCGCTCGGGTAGGCCGTCTCGTCGTAGTCGAATTCGACGATCAGGTATGCGATGCCTGTTGCGCGATGGTCGGCGGTCCACACGCCAGGCAGTAAGGCTTGCAGCCGAGCATCTGCCTGTTGTCCAGGAGCGCCGAGGTGCCAGCGAACCCGCGCGAATGAGAAGAGGTAGGTCGTCTGGTAGGCGCATGAGTACGTAAACGCCGGGTCGTAGTTGATCGTTACCGTCTGGCCGACCAGGGTGTACGGGATGATCTCTGCCACGCCGCTATCGGTATCGCCGCTGGCCGGTGCGCCCGACTTGGTGATTACCAGGGACCCAGCATTCGGGACAGCCTCCAGTACCGTGACAGGACCGAGCAGGCGAATGGGTGCTAGAGGGTTTCTCGGATAGGAGTCGGTCTTGAATCGCGCATACGGTCCCGAAAGCACAGCCCCGGACCCATCAATCGCCATCGGCTGATCGTTGAAGTAGACCTGCTCGATACCGTCGATTTCGTGCGCAGCCAAGGCGATGCAGGCGACGTACATCTCCTTGTAGGCACCGACGGTCGAGCGGAAGAAGATGGTCCCGCCTTTGCGCGTACGGCCCAACACCAGTTCCCGGCTGGCAACCGACGTCTGGATGTTCACCAGGCGGTCGATCTGGGCGGAGTCGAAGGCGGCGCGTGCCTTGCGCTGGCTCTTCCGCTTTTGGTAGCTGGAGAGCGCCAGAGTGCCGATGAGGAACGTGATGTTCGCCAAAACGAGCGCGGTGGCCGCAGTCGCGCCGAGCGCCACGAAGATGGGGACAAGGGCTTGCGGCATCAGATCTTCCAGGCAGCCAGCGCCGCAGACATGTCGAGGGCGACAACACCGACAGGGCCAGCAGCGATCGCGCAGGTCCCATTGCAGACGGCAAGCAGCTCGCGGCCTTCGTTGAGCATCAGCACGGGGTCGCCGACAGCAGCGAAGGCAACGGGCACGGGCTCGCCCCATGCCTCAGTCGCCAGTCCGCGCACGCCGCCATTCGCCTTCAGCAACCGCCCTGCCCCGAGTTCGGTGTAGTAGCCGCGGAACCGCGCGCCGTGGTCCACACCGGTCATCGCCAGCACGGCATCGACCGTGAACAGGCAGCAGTCGTTGCGGCCCCACTCGAAAGGCATGGCCGAGCGTTCCCGCGCGAACTCCGAGAGCCGCGCTTGCCAGTCCGTCCGCCTCATCGCTGGCCCTTGTCGATGAACCACTGGCGCGTGGGCCACACCACGGGCTGTCCAATCTGCCCAGAGAGGTACTCAAACGCCCGGTCGGTCGGATCGATCGCGCGCTGGTCGGCATCGCTGTAGGTGGTCGGGTAGCCGTTGAGCAGGTCGACCGCTGTGCTTTCTGCCGTCACCGAGATCGTGCAGGTCTCGCCGTCTTCGGTGATGCTCATCGTGTCGAGCCGGCCAGCCCAGTCGAGCGGCGCGTCAACGACCTGGAAGTTCGCGTCGAGCAGCGCGGTGCGGATGTAGCACGGCGTGCCCTGCACGACGGCGGCATCGTCCAGTGCGAGCGCGATGTAGGCCGGGTCAACGCCCGCGAGCGAGAACGACAGCCCCTTGATCTCACCAGGGGAGTCGTCGATCTCGCTCACCGCACCGATCGCGCCGGCACCCTTGTAGGTCATCCCACCGAAGTCGATGTCGTAGGTCGACAGGTTCAGACCGATCGGCAAGGCGAAACCGAGGTACACCAGTTGCACCATCAGGACCGTCTGACCGTTCAGCACGGCGACAACCGGGGCAGCAAGCGACCTCATTGGATGGCCTCGGCGAAGTCCAGGGACACGCCCTCGGCATAGCCTGGCTGATACAGCACCGAGGCGTTCGTCATCAACCGGAAGGGCGCTGTCGGCTTGTCCCAAACGACCGGCGTCAACGCGGGCAGGCTTTTGCGCACGCGGTTGACGACCGGGACGACGAATTCGCCCGCGCCGTCGGCTGTCACGTCGCTGGCGACCTGAAACAGCATGCCGCCAACGCCAAACATGTCGCCAGCCAAAAGGGTAGCCCCTGGCGTGGTGTAGATGAACACAGTCGAAGCCCCTTGGAAGACGCCGTTAGTCAGCGGGCTAGCGCGCATCGTCCCCCTTGGCACCGGCCGCTGCATGTGCCAGAGGTTGCAGGTGTTGGTCTGGCCGCGCATGGCGTTCACGAAGGCTTCGATGCTGGCCTGCGTGTCGGAGCCGCGGCGCGGGATCGACACCGTCGCCGTCCAGCGGTCGTTCAGCATGTCGCTGACCTGCTCGCTTCCGCCGAATGGCGATGCGAAGGAGCGTTGATTGGTCGACATCCGCATGGAGAACGACTCAGGCCGGAAGGACGAAGGCAAGGCAATCGTCGCCATTACGCGGCCTCCCCGGCATAGGCGCGGCTGCGACGGAAGCCGTTCTGCGTGCGGCGCTCGGAGCCTTGGATGGCCTCGCGCACCATGCTGACGGTGGCCACGTCGCCCACGGTGAAGCTGTAGTGGTAGGTGTCTCCCCCTCCGCTGCCACCGAGCGCATTGTTCGGGACGATGGAGCCGGTTGCGCCGGGCACGAACACTTCTGGCCCTTTCTCGCCAACCAGGTACGGCGTACCGCCATTCACAGGGCCACCGGCCGCGCGCGCACTCAGCCCGCTAATGAATCCGCCGAGGACATCGTCTCCGCCTGCCGAAGATCCGCCGCCGCCGAACATACCAAGCAGACCGTTCGCCAGAGGGCCGGTGATCGATTGCTTGATCGCGATGCGCGCGAGGTCGGCGATGATCGAATCCGCCAATCCTTTGAAGTTGAGTTTTCCCGTGGTCACGAAGTCGACAAGGGCATCTTCTGCCCCCTTGAAACCATTCGACAGCGCATCCTCAGTCATGGCCGCAACGTTGTTCACAGCATCGACGTAGTTCGCAAGCGCGGTGGTCGCACCGTTCTTCCAATCGGCCTGCTTGGATTTCAGAGCGTCGAAGTAGGCTCCTTGGGCCGTCAGGGCGTCGTCGAGTGCGTCCTTGATGCGGCCGACCTCATTCTTGTATGCGTCTGAGCCGAGCTGGTTCTTGTCGGCGGCCTGCCTGGTGATCTGCGTCAGGTAGCGCTGGAACTCATTCCGGATCGAGCGCTGTGCTTCCACCTCTTGGCGGGCGCGGTCCCCAAGGCCGAATGCACCCAGCGAGCGCGACGATTGATCGTCACGCCCTTCTTGCGCGGCCTGCATAGAGATGTTCGCCGCCTCAACCTGGCGCGCGAACTCCGCAGCATCGGTCGCCGACTTCTTGACCAGATCGGCGATCTTTTCCTCGAATTTGATCTGGTTCGACAGGCCGACGTTCTTGGCAAGCTGCGCGCCGATCGAATCCTTGCTGGCGAGCAGGCTCTTCTGCTCGGCGGTGAGAATCTTCTTGTCCTTCAGGTCGGCGATGAGCTGCTGGAACTTGACTTGTTCGCGCTGCTCGCCCGTGAGCTTCTCTTCGCCGGCCAGTTGAGCGGCAAGCGATGCTTCGGTCTGCCGCAGCGTCTCCAGGAACTTGGTCGCCGCGTCGTCCTGCACGGCCTTGGGCTTCGGGCCTTTCGGGTCCTTGTACTTCTCGTTGATGGCCGCGGCGCGCTTGTCGTACTCATCTTGAGCCAGGCCAACCAGGGCGGCGTCGCGCTTGAGCTGGTCAATCTCATCCTTGCGCTGGGCGGCCTTGTCCCTGGTCGCCTTCTTCTGATCGGCCAGGCGCTGCGATGCCGCAATCTTTGCCTGCTCCGTGCGTGCGCGGTCGGCTTCGGCCGCTGCGTTGTCCTGGTCGCGAATGGCCTGGCGCGACAGACTCGACACATCGCCCTGCGCGTTTGCCAGAGCCTCGGACGTTCCACCGTTCTGCTTGAGATAGTTCAGTTTGCGCTGGGCGTCGATCAGCTTCTCGGCGGCGGTCTGCTGTGCGCCGATGCTGGCAAGACCGCCCGAGATCGCCTCCCACATCCCCGTGGCGATGCCCTTGAGACCGCTCAGCGAACGCGACAGAAGCCCGGCTTGCTCCTGCACCTGCTTGAAGCGCGAGATGGCGGCGGCGGCGTAGGTCGACTGGGCCAGCGCCGCTGCCTCTTCCTGCCTGCCTTGATCTTCAAGTGCTCGGATGCGCTCGTAGGTCGCTAGATTGAGGTAGTTCAGCGACTCGTTCAGCTTCGCCGACGCCTTTGTGGGCTCTTCGGCTAGTTTGACGTACTCGGCAACCAGTTCCTTGATCGCGGTCCCGGCGACCTTGTTCTGGGAGACGATGGCGGTGGCCACCTGCTCGAGCGACTCGCCAGCGATGCGGCCCGTTGCGGCGAGCGCCGTCAGGGCGTCCGCGGCCTGGCCTTGGGTGCCGACGGTGCCAGAGATCTTGAGCGACAGGGCTTCTAGTTGCCCCGCCGTCGTGCCGGCGTAGTTGCCGGTGGTGATCAGCGCCTTGTTGAACTCCAGGTTCCGCTGGGAGGCTTGGTAGTAGGCATACGCCAGCACACCAACGCCGGCAGCCGCCAGGGTCAGCGGCGAGACCAGGCTGGCGATGTACCCGCCCAGAGCGCGCGCGGCTGGACCGAGGCCGCCGAACATATCCTTGAGCTGTCCACCCTGCTGCAGGAAGACCGTCAGCGGGGCCTGCCCCCCTTGGAGGCTGGTGACGATGTCGGTGAACTGCGCAGGAACGCCGCGCATCGCTGCTGCGGTCGCGCGCGCCGACATGCCGATGTTGTTCAGCGATGGCGTCGTGGAGTCAATGGCCGCCTTCGCAGCGGCCTGCTTCGCGTTGACGGCGTCGAGCTGCGCCAGGTAAGGCTTGAGCGCATTCGGATCGATGCCGCGCTGCGCCGCCAGGGTCTCGAAGTACTTGGAGCCGCTCCGGCCCCCTGCCTCCAGCGCCGCTGTGGTGCGCTGGATCGACCCGATCATGTTCTTGGTCGACGCATCCAGCTTGGCGGCAGACGTGTCGCTACCCTTGCCGATGCTGCTGATGCCTTCGGCAGCCTTCTTGCCTTCGGTGACGGCAGCAACGCCGAGATCCGCGAGCGAACGCTTGGCCTTGCCGACACCGGCCTCTACGCCAGATGCATCAGCGGATAGGGCAATCTGCTTTTTGTAGTCGGCCATGTCGCCCCAGAAAAGAGAAAGCCACCCGGAGGTGGCTATGGGTTTTGAGCGCGCATGACCACCAGGGCCTCGCGCTCCATGACCCGAAGGTCTTGGAACAGTTGCGGCCAGTCCTTGCGGTCAATGCCTTCCATCTCAAAGACGAAAGGCAGCTCGCTGTAGATCAAGCCGATCGCGCCACCCATGCCGGCATAGCGCCACTGGGTTCGCGTCAGGGTGAAGATGTGGACAGGCAGGACGTTGTCCGGCCAAAGCTCGACGGGCGGCCCACTCATCTCCTCTACGGTCAAACCCCATTCCGCCGCCACATCGGACGACGGGCCGGGATCGCAGAGGGCGCGAGCCGCCTCGACTAGTTTTTTTCCTTCGCCTTCGTCAGCTCTTCAAGGTAGGTGTTGAAGATCACGCGCGGGGCAGCGAAGTAGTTGGCGACCACCTGCGCCAGGTTCTCCGGCGTGAAGGCGTCGGCCAGTTCCCAGCCGCTGGCCATGTCCATGATAATCGCCACGTCGTCGCGGTCGGTCATGCCTTCTGCGAATGCCTTCAGCTCCGCGCGATTGCGGTGCTTGAAGGTGAATTCGACTTCCACCGGCTCCGCGCCGGGCACAGGAATCGCCACCTTCGCTTGGAAGGTGGGATTCGGCTTAAGGCTGAGGCGGGCCATCAGGAGGCGTACCGAATGAATCGGGCGGCGCTGGTGATCGTCAGCGAGACCTGCATGATGTTGTTGAACGACAGCGTCGGCTCGTCGTCGAACCCGATGTAAGCGTTGTAGTAGATGAAGGAACCGTTCGGCAGGGCAAGCCGGATGAGGCGCGGCGTGCCGGACGCGTCGGCCGCCTTCAGCACTGCGTTCCATGCCTTCGACGGGTCGTCGGCCAGCTTGAGCGTCAGCACCTTGGCTGCTTTGTTGGTCGGCTTGGCGCGCTCTGGAGCGTTGCCGTCTTCCAGGTAGTTCCAGTTGACGAATCGCTGGTCGCCGCCCGAGGTGGACGGGTCCATCACCTGGTCGATCTGCGTCCAGGTGAGCACCTTGCGCACCGAGCCGACGCCACCGCCTGCCGGGAAGCTGACGACGTTGGTCGTGTCGTGACCTTCGTAGTTGAAGCTGTTCGTGGCAGAGCCGATCACGCGAGCCGGGCGCTGGTCAAGGCCGAGCCAGCCGGACGAGACCTCAAGGATGTCAGCGTTCGTGAGGCCGTGGCCGGTGGCCGTGGCAACAGGAGGCGCGGCGTTGGTCAGCGCCGTAACGGGGATCACGGCGCCGTAGGTCGTCGCGATGGACAGGGTTGCGCCATTTGGGAGGGATGCACTCATGATGAGCCTTTCGATGGGACGAAAAAAAACCGCCAGAGGCGGCGGTGGTTAACGCCCTCACGGGCAAGAAACTGGCTCGCTTTCGGCGGGCCGGGGAACGGGGTCTAGCGGTTGCTCCAGATGCCGAAGTCCTGCTGCTGACCGAAGAGGTCAACCATCGATCCGTCGACATCCAGCGGGGCGCCGATCGCTTCGGCTTGGAATGCGGTGGCCAGCACGACAGCGGACTCGACGGCCAGCATCAGGGCGGCAGTTGTGGCGGCGTCGTCGGCCCAGCAGTTGATCTGGAATCGGCCGTGTTTTTTCGACGGCATGGCACGTTCCAGGAACGAAACGGTTTGGCCGCCAACCTGCTGATAGGTGATGTACGGCCTAGCGACGCCATCAGGCGCTTCCAACTTGGAGACGCGACCAGAAACAAGCGGGTCCAGGACGGCGATCAGGTCTGCTTCCACGGTCATTGCAACTTCTCCAGGATCTCGACCATGCCGCGGTCCAACCGAGCAATCACGGCCTGTTCGGCGCGGGAGCCTGCAGCGTCATAGCTCGAGCGGATAAACGGGATTGCCGCAACCCACTTCGGCTGCATCGGACCATCCTTGCCGACCATCCGCATCCAGTGACCGTTCTCGATCAAGTGGCCGTGCGGCGCCTTCCGGGCGTTCCAACTGATGTGATAGGTCGCCGTGCGGTCGCTGCTGTTGTCGGCGCTGTACGCCTGGTATATCGAAGCCTTGAGCGCACCGGGAGCGATGACCTTGCCAGACTTGCGCTTGACCGTCTTGGTGGCCACAGGAACCCGCGTCAGCACCTCGTCGTAGAACACCTGAGCACCTGCCTGGGCCGCCGGTCGCATCAGCCCGCGCGCGTCCACGTCCAGCGCATCCAGCTTCGTGAAGATGTCGCTCATGTCGACGTCCATCTCGAACGCGCTACCCATTTCCCAGCCCCTGCTCGCACGCGAGATCCAGCCAGCGCGCACCGGTCGGGTCCGGCAGCACCGCCTTGATGTCGTAGAACTTGCCGTCGTGCACCACGCGCATGTCAGCAGTCACGCCGGCCAAGTCGCGGATGCGGATCGATGCGCGGACCATCGGGACCGGCGAATCGGCGCGGACCGTCTCCATGCCGTTCAGGAACCGCACGTCAGCCCAGACCGAGGCGAAGTCGGTCCAAGTCTTGGTGACACCGCCAGCGGCATCCCGGCCCGTCACCAGGCTCTGGATCACCACCGGGTGGCGCAGCTTTCCGGCTTGCATCAGACGCCCCACACCTTCACGGTATCGAGCAGCGATTTCACGCCCAGCGGCAAGTCCCACACCTGAGCAGGCGCCGAGGCTTCACGGTTCTCGAAGAGGTGCCCGACGAACAACAGCAAGGCAGAGCGCACGGCTGGCGTCACTTCGCCTGCCACGTAGCGCACCTTCACGGCGTTCGCCACCGAATCAATCGACGGCCACGTTGTATCCACCGCAGGCACCGCCCAGCACTGCAGCGCGTCGTAGTTGTCCAGCGTGTAGAGCGTGTTCGACAGCGTCTGCGTCAGGCCAACTGCGTCTACATAGGTGATCGACGTGATGGCCGTGACCGACCCGCGAGGCAGTTCGATCGCGCCGGCCGGAAAGGCGTCCAGAGCCAGTTCCAGCGTCTGCGTGCCGATCGCCCGCCCTGTGTAGTGCTCGGCATAGGCCGCGGCACCAGCCAGGAACGCCATCAGTTGCGCATCCTCGGTCGTCCCGGTACGGCAGTGCGCGCGCAGGTCGGCAATCGTGATCGATGCGCTCAGATCCGGCGGGGTGATGACTTTGACGCCCATTTCTTACCTCTTCGAGCGTTGCTCGTTTCTGCGGGTCGATGTCTGCATCGAGGACCGAATTCCAAAGGCGTGTCGCGGCCGACCCGTGAGGGATCCGCGGACATTGGGCGCACCGCCCACACCGACTGCAGACACGGTGCTCATGCCCTGCGCCAGACCACTCGCGCCGGCAAGACTCGCAGCAAATGCCGATACAGCAGAAGCTCCGGTCACGGTCATCGCCGTTGCAACTGAGCCCGCCAGGTAGCTCCCGGAAGCGCTAACCGTGGCACTACCAGCCGCCGATGCTGCCGCTATGGCTGTCGATCGACCGAGGGCGGAAACCGCGGCCACGCCGGTGGCCGGAACCACCGCGCTCGAGCCGATCGTCGCACTGCTGCCGACGGCGCTGGTTGTTGCAATACCCACTGCCGCCGCTGCCACCGAGGCTACTTTGCTTGCCCCTACTGCGGACGCTGCCGCCAAACCCGCCGCCGACCCCGCCGAAACCGCGAGCGCCGCGCATTGAGCGGACACAGCGGCCTGCCCTGCTGCAGGTACTGCCGCGCCTTGCGCCGGTGACGCTGCCGCGCCAACGGCGGAAGCGGTCGCGACGCCATCCGCTGGGATCGCGCTGGAGGTGGCCGTCGATGCCGCAGCCAAGCCTGGCACCGAGGCCGAACCATCAGCAGGCGTTGCTGTAGCAGCGCCTTGCGCAGCACTCGCTGCGCCTACCGTTGCTAACCCAGCGGCGACGCTCGCGCCTGACGACGCAAGAGCACGCCCGACGGCACCGGTTGCTGCGACGCCTGCCGCAGCGGTAGCAGTGCTGCGCTTGGATGCACGACCAACTGCACTGACCGTCGCGATGCCCGCCGCAGCCGTTCCGGCGCCGCGCTTGATGGACCGGACCGCTGCCGATACTGCTGCTGAGCCGGCCGCCGCTGTGGCTGTCGTCGGCGTTCCGCCGCTGGCGGCTCCGGGGAAGGGCGAACTGATTGCCGGGGTATAGCTGGCCGTGTGCCCGCCGACCCCCTTGAACACCTGAAGTTCATCCACCCACCCGTCGAAGAACTCCGGCGCGTGCGGCTGGTGGCAGATGAACCACTCGGTTTGATTGGCGTAGGCGTCGGCCTGTGCGTCGCCACCAGGGTTCATCAGCGTGCCATCGTGGAACGCATAGACGCGACCAGAAACCCGGCTGATCTCTATTTCGTGATCGGTCCCGAGCGCCTTCGCGCCCCCTGGGATGGCGAAGGAGTGATCGGGAATGGCGAACTCGTTGCCGTTGTCCCGGAACGTGAACACCGGGTTGCCCGGCCCGCTGCCCAGCACTGCGGCGTAGAAGTTTGTCCAGTTGTAGGCCCGGTACTTGAACCGGACACACCAGTCCTCGGTCGTGTTGAATGCCAGCGCCGCGCGCACCGCCGTATTCGTAGAGCGAATGAAGTGCGTGTCGTCGTTGTTCGATATGTCAAACGAACCGGCGCCAGCGATCGGCGACGTCGCCGACTGAATTGCCGTACCGGCGAATGTCCAGACGCCTGACCCGTTGATCTCGTCGATGATGGTCGACGAGCCTGGGTTATCTGCCCGAAGGTGGATAACGCAATTCGCGTAGTCGAAGGCCGCCATCGCGGCGCCTTACTCTTCGGTGACCAGCGTGCCGGCGTTGATCTGCGGCGTCACGCCGTTCCCGCACACGATCGTCGGGGAGATGGCACCCTTGTAGAGAAGCACGCCCGCTCCGCTCGCCGCGGTGCCGATGCCGAAGAAGGCGGCTGTGCCACTGCCACCGGTGCCGGCCGGAAAGCTGGTCAGCGCAGCAAGCGACGCCGCATTGCCCGACACCGTGATGGCGGTGCCGTTTCGGGCCACAGCCACACGCGCATAGCTCGTATACGCGATCTCGCTGGTGGTCTGGTCGCCGGCCTCGCCAGGATCAGCCGTGTGCAGCGAGAGATACAGGCTGCCGGCCGTGGTCGAGCCGCGCAGGCCCGTTGCGTCGCCGATGTTCGCCGCGGTGGTGTTCGCGAACAGCAGGCTCAGCAGCGCGGTTTCCCAGGAGTTGGTCTTGGACATGGGGTTTGCCTTTCAGTTGATCGCACAAAGCAAAACGCCCTCGCAGGGAGGGCGCTTCACTTGATGGCCTGGGGTCAGGCTTACTTGGCTTTCGCCTTGCCCTTGGGCTCGTCAGCGGGTTCGGCCTTCTTGACGGTCGTGTACTTGGCCGCCTTGGCGTCTTCCACCAGGTGCTTCGCAAACTCCGGCGAAGTGCGCAGGATGTCGCCCTGGGCGAGCGTGCCGAACTGCGTAACGGCTGTGGTGAGGATCTCGACTTCGACTTGTTCCATGATTTCTCCTTGGAAGTGATCGGGGCCGACCGACGCCGGCCCCTTGTGGCTTAAGCCGGGACCAGCAGGCCGAAGCGCGCAGCAGCCGGCTTTTCAACCGTCAGCGCCAGACGACGTTCCGCACGGATCGTGATCAGGTTGAGCTGGAAGTTGTTTTCGTCGCTGTCCGACATCTCGACCACAACGCCTTCGCGAATCCACAGGGTGGCCGCTTGTGCGAGGTTGCCGACCCAGACGCTGCCGGCGGTCATGGCGTTCGATGCCACGACGCTCGCGCCGAACAGTTGCGGCACAGCAGCCGAGCCCGGTTCGCCGAGCAGGTAGCGACCTTGCGAGTCCTTCGCGAGGCGCATCTTCCACCAGTCACCCGTGTTCAGGATGACGGTGTCAGCTGGGTAATCAGCCAGCGCTGCGTCGCCCATTGCCGCGCCGATCAGGTCGAAACGGTTGTTGGCGAGGCCGGCCGCGGTCAGGGTCGCGGCGGTGTAGCCGTGAGCCGTGAAGTTGCCGGTGTTC
>Ga0163161_10000296_pt1 | contig 43497 bp, 34 predicted proteins | sample S45metaG_FD_129847 | JGI IMG/M metagenome (GOLD analysis project Ga0163161, IMG submission 129847) | Switchgrass rhizosphere microbial communities from Kellogg Biological Station, Michigan, USA - S4-5 metaG | ecosystem: Host-associated > Plants > Roots > Rhizosphere > Soil | place: USA... | reverse complement strand
TCGTACCAGCCGACGAGGACCGCGCCTTCAGCGTTCACCGCCAGGCTGGGCGTCCACTGCGCCATAGCGGTCGCATCTGTGTTCAACCGGAGCGGGGCCGACCATGTGGCGCCGTTGTTAGTCGAGCGGATGTATATAATGTCACCGGCGTCCTCGCCTGGCCCATGCTGCGTATAGGCATAATGCACCACGCCACCAGGCCCGACACCAGGCTGACCCCAGCCTACCTCCCGCCAATAGAGGGGATACATCGAAGTCCAGCCACTGGGCTGGCCGTTGCAGGTACTGCTGCCTGGGGAGGTGAAAGTGGCGGTCTGCTGGGTCTCCGTCCAGTTCAGTCCGCCGTCGGTCGAGCGATAGATGTAGTTGGTGCGAGGCCCGAAACTGAGACTGCTGACCTCGAGGCCCTGTATAAACACAGTAGGGCCACCATTCGCGCCAGTCAGATCGGGGCTACCGATCATGTGTACGTTGCTAATATTGGGGTTTGTGGTCAGGCTTTGCGGACTGCTCCACGTAGCTCCCCCGTCGTCGCTATAGATCACGAAAAAGCGGGGCGTGCTGGGGCTGTTAGTGCTTAGCCACATGCGACCATAAGTGGTGCTGGCGGGGTTATTGTCCACCCAACCGGAGGGTTTCTCGGCATGTACCGTGGAGATGGCGCAACCGATAAAGCTCCAGGTCTGAGCATCAGGGGACGAGTAGACCGCCAGCCCATGTACACCGCAAAGCCCCGACATCCAAACAACATGCCACGTACTGCGTTGCGTGTCCCAGAGGGCGATTGGGTCGCCATAGCTGCCTGGAAAGGGGCTGTGGCCGTTAGGCTCGGTAACGCGGGTCCAGGTTGCTCCACCGTCGGAGGACCAAGAGACGCCACCAATGTTGAGTGGGCTTTGCGTCACTCCACGAGAGTCGTTATAGGCCACGATGATAGTGCTACCGTTGGTCGCCACAAAGCTTTCGCTCTGTGTGACATGAGGGAAGGTTTCGGCACCGGTGATGATAATGCGGTCCATCCCTCCATAGCCCTGCGGCGAGGCCCGCGGACCGGCGGTGCGCGCCGGCCAGACAGGCCAGGGGGCCTCCCGACCGGAATTGTCGAGGAGATCACCACCATCTAGCAGCGGTCCTGCATCATGGGGCATGAGTGGGGTGTTGGGTGGGATGGTGGATAGAGCCATCTGGGCCAACAGGGCCACTAGGGCCACGCCCATGCCACCCAGCAACCCCATCAGCGCCCGCAACCAACGATGCAGGAAATCGCAGCCCATTCTAGTCCCTCCTTGAATGTCGGATCGATCTGTCCGAAGCAGGGAGTCGCGACAAGAAAAATGGCGAAGATCGTAAGTATCAGGCTGGATCGGTACTTCATCGTGGGTCCCCCCTTCAGCCCAGGGCCGGCGGGCGGAAGGGTCAGTCTGCGGTCCTGGTCTGGTGATGCGACCATTCTACCGCATTTCCTCCCCCCGCAAAACTTTTTTCTCGACATGATGCAGCCCGGCAGAAACGCGAGTGTGAACGAGCGTGCAGCGTCTAATGCCCACGGGGGCACGCTCCTTAACAGTCGCGTTTCTGCCCGATCTGCGGGCATACTCCAAGGTAAAAAAAGGCCGCGAGTGAATGCTCGCGGCCTTTGAAATGCTCCGGTCACTACCGTTCCCGGTACTGACAACAGGTCCGGACCGTTAGTACCTAAACGCACTTGGCGTCGGCCGGTCGCCGCTTAGGCCGAAAAGCACGCCAAAGAATGAGCCGTCAAACGAGTTGAGGCGGTACCATGCGCCGTTTGACGGGCGGAAGACGCTGATATCCGCACGGCCGTCTCCGTCGTAATCGGCGGCGGTCGGGATGTCTTCCGCGACGCCGAACTGCGCCGCGCGGAACGCCCCTCCGTTTGCGCTGCTGAGCCAGTACCATGTGCCGTTCGACGGGCGGTAAACGGCGATGTCTGTCTTCCGGTCGCCGTCAAAGTCGGCCGGTGTGACCAGATCGGTCGAAAGTCCGAACGGGACCGCGGTAAAGTGATGCCCTGGGTCGACGAAATTGCTCGAGTAATACCAAGTGCCATTAGATGGACGGAACACGGCGAGTTCAGGTCCGCCGAATCCTTCGTAATCTCCCGGAACCGGAATATCGCCGCTCTGCCCGAAGGCCAAGCTTGTCACGCCAGGGATCGTCGTGAACGAGACGTACCATACACCCAATGACGGTCGAAAGACGGAGATGTCCGCCAGACCGTCACGGTCAAAGTCCGCCGTGACGGGAAGGTCCTCTGCAACTCCGAAGTGTGTCGCAAAGAGTGTTCCGTTGGAGCTTCTAAGGGCGTACCAATTGCCCTCCGACGGGCGATACACCGCAATGTCAGTCTTGCCGTCGCCGTCATAATCCGCGGGCGTGATCTTGTCAGTCGAAAAGCCCCAGTGAGCGGCCGAAAATCCATCGCGCGACCGCATCAGATACCAATTCCCGTCCGATGGCCTGAACACCGACACATCCGCCCGGCCGTCAAAATCGTAATCAAATGCCGTGCGCTGACTTGGAGTCGGCGTCGGTGTCGGCGTAGGTGTCACAGTCGCTACGGGCGTCGGCGTTGTAGGAGGCGTCGGCGTCGGCGTTCGAGTTGGAGTCGGCATTGGCGAAGATGCCGTCGGAGTAGGCGTAGGTGTGCGCGTTGGACTCGGAGATGGGGTCGGCGTCGGCGTAGGTATCACAGTCGGTGTAGGCGTCGGCGTCGGTCCTCCAGCGGGGGCGACGCGAACGTAATAAATGTCTTCTTCCTGGTTGAACGTCGCGGCAAAGGCAACGTCGGCGCCGGTGTTGTCCGATACCATGGTCATGTAATCGCCCATCTTGTTCTGATTGGGATAACCGAGGAAAGGATTGAATGGACCGGTTACCGCCACGCTGGGCGACCAGGTTACTCCCGCATCTGTGCTGTAAGAATAGAAGAGCTGCGAGTCGGTGTTGTTGGCGGCGTTTCGCGTGTCGAACCAAACCGAATCGATGCGTCCATTCGGAGCGACCGCAAGGGTGCCGAACCAGTGCCATTTGTTGTGATTTACCGGGTCGTCGTTGACGCGGATCGGCGCGCTGAATGTCGTCCCGCCGTTGGTGCTGCGGGCGAACATCACTTCGCTGCCGGTCGAGAAGCCGGTCGGCTGGACGCTGCACATCATGTAGATGTTGTTATTGGTAGCGGTGCCCGAACGGTCGATCTTCAGAAAGACCTGTCCGATCAGGCCCTCGGGATTGATCGTGTCAAAGTAATCAACGACGCCGCCCATGTTGACCGACGTGCTTTGGTCAAAGGTCGGTGTGACGGAACCGTTCTTCGCATTGGTCGAGCGGACGCACCAAAACTGGGTCAAGGAGGTAGTTACGCCGCCGTAAAAGAGGTTGCCGTTCGTGTCGACGTCGGTCGTTCCCCATTGAGGCGAGTGGGGGACCTGGATCGGATTCATCCATGTCAATCCGGCGTCGGTGGAACGGCTAAATTCGTTGGGGGCGAAAGGGCTGGCGCCATCCCAAAACTGGTATTGGAAGTGGTAGCCCGTGCTGGCCGGGTTATTGTCTATAACAAACCACTGCTTGTCGCCGCCTTTTGCCGGGGCTCTAGTGGGGAAAGTCACGCCGCCGTCGACCGATCGCCACATCGTGGTGGGATATGGATTATTTTCCAGACTGAGATAGAAGAAAAGCCCCATGTCATCGGCATACAGGACGGGATCGCTGCGAAAGACATTGTTCTCAAGAACGCCCGGGAAATGCCACGTCAAACCGCCGTCCGTGGTGTATCCATAACCGGCCTGTCGAAAGTTAGACGAAACGCTATTGAATTGCCTCCAGCCGATCACCATCTTGTTGTGATCTGTCGGATCGACCGTGATGGACGACTCATTAGCGGCGTCGCCGGTGATGTTCATCCCGTTCGCATCGACGTTGACCTGGTGAATAGTAAAGCCGTCGAATACCAATACCATTCCGGGAGAAAGCCCCGTCACCGGAAAGAGGGCCGGCGGGTCGTCGTATTGTTCGAGCGCCTCGGTCGGCGGTGGCTTGGGCCGCACGATCTGGGCCGAAGCGATCGAAGCCGCACCCGTAAAACAAACAAAAAACGCGACCCCGGCGGTTAACAGCAAACCGGCACGAACCAATTGCAAGCCAGAAATAAACATACAAATAAATTCCCTAAAGTCTATAAAATATAACTCACATTCGACAGATAAGCCTAAGACGTTGTCGCCATCGCACGCCAGATCTCCGACCAAGGCTCTGCCCAATTGACCACAAATCGCGCGACTTTGACCCAGAAATGCGCCTCTATTGTGTCCAACGCGGCTTCGCCGGCCTTGTTTTGTGGCAGCTTCCAGAGTACCGTAGAGAACCAAAAAAGGAGGAGCAATCGAATGAACACGTACATGATCGCGGTCCTTGTGATCCTGATGGCCGTTGTCCTGGGATGCAACATGAGCAAGTTGGGACTAGGCGGCGGCGAGTATACCAGCGAGGCCGATAAGTTCTCGGTCGCATTTCCCAGCGGCCCGAGCGGCGTCGAGACCGGAAGTGCGAAGGGAGGAAAGTACCTTCCTGACGGCAATAACTATTCCAAATCCTTTGACAATCGAAGCGACAATTATCGCAGCTATGAAGTTCAGGTATTTAGAGTATCGAACCCGCCGACGTCTGAGTCCGATCGGAGAACAACACTTTTATTCGCTTTGAACGGCTGGGACGAGGAGCCGGATACTGTCGTCAAAGACGTCACCATCAACGGTCAAAAGGCGATCGACAGTGTCCGCACGGTCGAGGTCGGGCCCGCCAAGATGTCATTTCGCGAGGTCGTGTTTTACTCGGATGCGGACAAAAAGCTCTATATGCTCCAGATCGCTGCCGTAAAGAAGGAAAACCTCACTGCCAAGGAAGCTGACGATTTTGTAAAATCCTTTAAGATCAAAGGCTAGAGGCCCCAGACCACGATCATTGGCCGAGATAGCATATGCGGATCAAAGAGCGGCTATAACTTCAAATCCTTCTTTGCGTCTTTCGGCGTCGCCGGTTTTGCAAAGATCGATTCCGGAATAGTTTTGTTGAACTCGACCGATTCGTAGTTGATCCGCGAGGCGTGGCTGCCGTTGGTGAAGCGGTCGACGACGAATGGGGTTTTTATGCCGTCGATGTCGATGAACTGGGCGTAGCGGTCCTCTTCCTTTAGCTCTTCGCCGGCGGCGTTGAGGTGTTTGTGGATGGCCTTTTGCGGCAGGCCGTCGTCGGCAAATTCGAACTCGACGGTGAAACCGTCCTTGAACGTCAGCCGCACGACGTCGTTGCGTTTGCCTAGCGTCCCGGGCCGCCGGCCGGCGTATGTCAGGTCGGCGTCGCCCTTCCACGAGCCGCGGAGCAGATAATCGATGGTTGTGCGGATGCTTTCCCTGAAGTTGGCGATCTGAACGGGCGTTTGGACTTTGACGACCTCGAGATCGCTGTCATAGATCCAGCCGGTGTCGCCGCTGTTGGCCTGAATGGTCCGCGTCCCAGCACTTTTAAAATCCGTGCGTTCCTTATCGGGGAATACCAGTACGTCCACGAACTTCTGAGATGACGCTTCACCACCGATCTGCTTCAAAAAGACAACTCCACCTTCATGAATGAGATAGAAAGTGCCGCGTCCCACCTGCGACTTGATCTGCAGATAGCGGTCGCCGCCGAGGTTTTGAATGGCCTTGGCCAAAACGGCCTGGGCTTTTTCGTCCGTTTTTTGAGCGTTCACGCAGAAGGCGAACAACAACACTAAAAGGCCGGTGTAAAAAGCCACAAGGCCTCGTCCTGATCTCATATTCTATTATTACAACTGCTATATCTGACGTCCGATGATATCGAACGTAAACTTCAAACCATTTTTGACGCGAACCATGCCGTGAAAGGCGCTCGTCGCTTTGATGTTAAAATCCGACCGGTCGAGGGTGAATTCGCCGGTAGCGTGAAGTGAGTTGCCTTCGACCGAGACCGTCGCCGGTATCGTGACGTGTTTTGTAACGCCGTGGAGCGTCATGTCGCCGCCGATCTTGACTTCGAATTTGCCGCCCTTCAGCTCGCCTTTTACGTCGGTCGAGCGAAATGTGATCTCGGGATATTTGTCGGGCTCGAGAACGATCTCTTTTAGCTCTTTGTTGATTATCCCTTTCTGCTGCGGCGTAAAAACGTCGCTTGTTTCCTCGAGCGAAGCGGCCCGAACGGTCATTTCGAGCGACGCCGGGTTGAGCGCGTCGAGCGTGAGGTCGGCATGGCCGGAAAAATCGCGCACCGCGATGTGATGATCGTGTCCCTTGAACCACAACAGTCCGCCGCGGCTCGCTTTGACCATGAACTTGCTCCGCGACGGATCGATCTCGAACCGCAAGGCCGTTGCCGCAACGCTCTCGACATCCGCAGCGTTAGCCGGACCCGGTGAATTATCAAACACATAGAGAACGCTGGTCGGTGCGGCCAGCGCGAGGCAAAACATTGCCGCCCAGATCTTCATAAGGTCACCCCCTTGAAATAAAAAAGACCCTGATGAAATATATCATCAAAGTCTGGGATGCTGTGACTTTTGCTGGGGTTTAGTTCAAACTGAACGCCTCGCCGGGCTTGACCGCGATCTCGCCGTCCTCGACGTCGACCGTGAATTTCATCGCTACTTTCCACTCGTTAGTGATCGGCAGCTTGACCTTCTGGTCGATGTGACGCTTTAGGAACCGCGCGCCGTACGCCGGTGAAAAACCTTTCTCGGTCAGCAGGTCGAGAGCCGCCTCGGTCACCTCGACGAGCTTGCCCTGGCGTTCCATATTGCGTTGCAGCTTGGTGAGGTAGAGCTTGGCGATCTCGCGAACCTCGTCCATCGTGAGTGGCGCGAAGACGATGATCTCGTCGATGCGGTTGCGAAACTCGGGCGTAAACCGGTGCTCGGCCGCCTTCATCGCCTCGCCCTTGATCTGCATTATGTCGCCGTACGATTTCTGGCCAAAGCCGAGCGGCTTTTCGTAACGCTTGAAATTCTCGGAACCGAGATTCGACGTCATTATCACGATCGCGTCCGATAGATAGACCTTCTTGCCGCGTCCGTCCGTTATCCAGCCCTCGTCGAACGCCTGGAGAAAAATGTTCATCAGGTAACCCGACGCCTTCTCTACTTCGTCTAAAAGCAAGACAGTATAGGGGTTATCGCGAAGCTGCTCGGTGAGGATGCCTCCACGCTCGCTTCCAACGATGCCTCGGGGCATACCTATGAGCTTCTCTATACCTATGGTTCCATCTCCGTATTCGGACATGTCGATCCGTATCATTTTGCTCTCGTCGCCGAACATGAATTCCGCGACAGCCTTTGCCAGCTCGGTCTTGCCTACTCCGGTCGGGCCGAGAAAGAGCAAGACGCCGTCGGGAGCATAATGATTTTCTTTGAGCGGGCCTTTGTTCAGCCGCAGCCGCTCGGCAACAGCGCGGACAGCTTCTTTCTGGCCGATGACACGCTTGCCGAGGTCTGCTTCCATCGTTGCAAATCTATCCGACGTGTCGCGATAGATCATGTCCTTAGGAATACGCGATTCCTGCGATATAACATCGATGATGTGCTCGGGGCGGACGACTAACTCAGCCGGCCCATTGATCTCCACCTTGACCGAAGCCGTGTCGAGCCAGCCGATGGCCTTGTCCGGCAGGTGAAGGTTGCGGATGTACTTGGGCGACATCTCGAGGGCGGTGTCGATCGCCTCATCCGAAATGCTCACCGAATAATTTTTCTCAAGGCGCGGTCTGAGGCCAAGCAGGATCTGCTTTGTCTCGTCGATCGACGGCTCCTCGACCTTGACGAGCCGGAAGCGCCGCGACAACGCTTCGTCGTCGCTTATATATTCCTTGTACTCGTTCATCGTCGTCGCACCAATGATGCGCAGCTCCCCGCGGGCGAGCGCGGATTTGAACATATTCGCCGCGTCCGACGTCGTGCCCATCGCCGCGCCTGCGCCAATGATCGTGTGTGCTTCGTCAATGAACAGAATGATGTGATCCTTTTCCTTGACCTCGTCGATGATGCCCTTGATACGCTCCTCGAACATGCCGCGGAGCATCGTTCCGGCAACGATGCCACCCATTTGAAGCTGGACGATGTGCGAGTTACGCAGTCGAACAGGTACCTTTTCAGGCTCAAGCTCGATGAGACGCGCGAGACCCTCGACGACCGCCGTCTTACCTACGCCAGGCTCGCCGACGAGCATCGGCGAATTTGACCGCTCGCGATGCGACAGGATCTCGATCATCTGCAGGATCTCGCGCTCGCGCCCGATCGTCGGCGGGATCTTATCCTGACGCGCGAGCTTGTTGAGCGAAACGCCAAAATGGCGGAGGAACGATGGCAGCTCGTATTTTTGCCGGACGCGTTCCTCCTCTTTTTCCCGCTTGCGGATGCGCGTTCGGGCAGTCTGCGCAACCTCTTCGGACGGCACTCCCAGATTCTGTAGAACGTCATTCAGCACGCTGCGCTCATCGTTAGAGAGCACGTAAAAAATGTCGCTGCTGTCAATGACGCGGCGCCCCTGCGACCGGGCACGGTCCATGGCGCGTTTGAAAAGCTCGGTCGTTTCCGGCGCGATGCGATAGCCTTTGCCAGTGTGCTGGCGGCTGGCATCCATTCTTTTTTCTATCAGAAGCTTGACCGATCGCGGGTCGACCGCGAGGTCGCGCATTGTGGCGGAAAAAAGCTCTTCCTCCTCAAAGGCAAGCGCATGCAGGATGTGTTCGATAGAGACGTAATTCTGATCGCGTTTCTTCGATTCGCCGAGCGCGGTCTCTAAAACGCGTTGGCCGCTTTCGCTGAATTTATCCTTGTATGCGTCTATATCTGCCATAAAACTACTTGGTCGGACCGAAAATCTGATGCGGGCGCGGGTGGAAGACTTTGCCTAAATTCAATCATATCACCCGCTGCAAGCCTCTGGAAAGCACTATTGTTGCCTGGGGTCATTCGCCCGCTGAATCTGCCATCGCCCGCCCGACCTGAACGCGTGCCGGCCGCAGCAGCTTGTCGCCAAACCGATAGCCACGAGAATATTCGGCAATGATCTTTCCATCATCCTCGGCGTCTGCCGGGACCATGTCAACCGCTTCGTGAAGCTCGGGATCAAAGACCTCGCCGACAGAACCAACGGGCTGCACGCCGACGCTCTCAAGTGCTTTTTCGAAGCTTCGGGCCGTGCCGATGACGCCTTGACGCAGGTGATCCAGCGACGGGTCTTTTTCGCTCGCCTCGATCGCACGAATGAGGTTGTCTAGGACAGGCAAGAGCGTCGTGAGAAAGTTGAACTGTCCTTGTTTCGCCTGGGCGTCAAGGGTCTTCTTGAGGCGCTCGCGCATCTCGGCCGTTTCGCGCTCCATCGCCCCTTTAGCCTCGTCAAATTTTGCCTGCACTCCAACAAGCTTTGCCTCGGCCGCCTCGCGGCGCTCGGTCTCAGCCCTTAGCTTCGATTCCAGAGCTACCTCAGCGGCAGGCTTTGACGGTACAGCGGCGGGCGTCTCGTCTTCGGCGATCAGATCGCCGTCGGCATTGAACCGCCGCTTGTCGCGGAAGGGGATCTTTTCCTCTGCGTGGCCGTTGCCGGGTGTGTCCTTCTTCGTCATCTTCTTCTATTATAGGGCGCGGTTACTGCTGCGAGCTAACGGCCTTCTTACCGCCCTCAGCGGGCGTGAATTTCATTTCGCCGTTCTCGGCTGAAACCCGAACCGTTTGGCCGCTTGCGATCTCGCCTTTGAGAAGCTTCACTGCCAGCGGATTTTGTATCAGCGACTGGATTGCACGCTTGAGCGGTCGCGCGCCATAGACCGGATCGTAACCTTCCTTGATCAGCAACTCGCGAGCCGAATTGTCGAGCTCGATCGCGATACCCCGCTCTTCGAGGTTCTTTCGCAGCTTCTCGAGCTGGACGTCGATGATCCTGGCGATCTCTTCCTTGCCCAACTGCTTGAATACGACAATGTCGTCTATGCGGTTCAGGAACTCGGGCTTGAAGTGGTCGCGAAGGACCTGTAAAACGTCTTTCTTGATATCGCGATCGGCGAGCGGATTCTCGGTTGCAGACTGGATCTCACGCGAACCAAGATTCGACGTCATGATCAGGACCGTGTTCTTGAAATCGACAACGCGTCCCTTCGAGTCGGTCAATCGGCCGTCGTCGAGGATCTGCAGCAGCACGTTAAAAACGTCCGGATGCGCCTTCTCGATCTCATCGAAGAGCACGACGGAATATGGCCGGCGGCGAACGGCCTCGGTCAGCTGTCCGCCTTCCTCATAGCCTACGTAGCCTGGTGGCGCGCCGATCATTCGTGCGACTGCATGCTTTTCCATGTACTCGGACATATCGAGCCGGACCATCGCTCGCTCGTCATCGAAAAGGAATTCCGCAAGTGCACGCGCCGTTTCCGTCTTGCCAACGCCTGTGGGCCCGAGAAAAATGAAAGAGCCAACGGGCCTGTTCGGGTCCTGCAGTCCTGCACGCGCACGGCGGACGGCGTTTGCGACCGCCTCGAGCGCCTCGTCCTGGCCGATGACGCGTTTGCTGAGGTTCTCTTCCATCGCGACGAGCTTTTGCATCTCGCCCTCGAGCATCTTTGAAACAGGCACGCCCGTCCATTTGGCGACGACCTCGGCGACGTCTTCCTCGTCGACCTCTTCCTTAAGATAAACGCCGTCTTTCTGCAGCTCGGCGAGCCGTTGTTGTTCGGACTCGAGAAGCTTTTCAACCTCGGGAATGCGTCCGTACTGGATCTCGGCCGCCTTTGCGAGATCGCCCATCTGCCGGGCACGCTCAAGCTCAAGCTTCGCTTCCTCCAGCTGCTCCTTGGCGGTCCGCATCTTTTCGATCTCTTCTTTTTCGGATTGCCATTTGGCCTTCATGGCCGAGGATTTTTCCTTAAGATCCGCGATGCGTTTCTCGATGTCGCCAAGCCGCTCCTTGCTCTTCTTGTCGGTTTCATGCGACAGCGCCTGCCGCTCGATCTCGAGCTGCAAGATCTCGCGCTCAAGCACGTCGATCTCCTGCGGCAGCGAGTCGATCTCAATGCGAATACGTGAAGCGGCCTCGTCGATCAGGTCTATCGCCTTGTCAGGCAGGAAGCGGTCCGTGATGTATCTGTTCGACAGCGTCGCCGCCGCGACGATCGCCGCGTCCTTGATGCGGACACCATGATGGACCTCGTAGCGTTCCTTCAATCCACGAAGGATCGCGATCGTGTCCTCGACGGTCGGTTCGCCGACATAGACCTGCTGGAACCGTCGTTCGAGCGCTTTGTCCTTTTCGATGTATTTCTGATATTCGCCGAGGGTCGTCGCGCCGACCGCACGCAGCGTACCGCGAGCCAGTGTTGGCTTTAGCATGTTCGACGCGTCGATAGCGCCTTCGCTCGCGCCGGCTCCGACGAGCGTGTGCAGCTCGTCGATGAAAAGAATGATCTGCCCTTCGGCTTTTTCGATCTCTTTAAGAACGGCCTTAAGCCTGTCTTCGAATTCACCGCGATACTTTGCACCCGCGAGCATCGAGCCGAGATCGAGCGAGACGAGCCGCTTGTTTTTCAGCGTCTCGGGAACGTCGCCTGAGACGATACGTTGAGCGAGACCCTCGACAATGGCAGTCTTGCCGACGCCCGGCTCGCCGATCAGCACCGGATTGTTCTTTGTTCTGCGGGAAAGTATCTGGATCGTCCGCCGGATCTCGTCGTCGCGGCCGATTACCGGATCAAGCTTCCCCTTTCGGGCCCGTTCGGTAAGGTCGGTCGCGTATTTTTCGAGCGCCTGGAAGTTCTCCTCAGCATTCGGATCCGTTATCCGTGAGCCGCCGCGCATGTCGGTCACGACCTTTTCAAGATCGTCGCGCGTAATGCCGTTCGAACGTAGAATGCGGCCGGCGTCGCCTTCCTTTTCGGCGGCGATAGCAAGCAATAGATGCTCGGTCGACACATAATCGTCCTGCATCTTCTCAGCTTCTTTCTGCGCTTCCTGAAAGATCGTGTTGGTGCGCGAGCTGAAATATTGCTGTCCGCCGGAAACCTTGGGAAACTTCTCGATCGCCGTCTCGATGTCGGTCTGGATCGCCTGCGTATTTGCGCCGATCTTGCCAAATATCGGACGGACGACGCCCTCTTTCTGATCAAGCATCGCGGCCAGTAAGTGCTCTGGTTCGACCTGCTGATTTTGGTTCTTTTCAGCAACACCGATGGCTTCTTGTACGGCTTCCTGGCCGCGGATCGTGAACCTGTCGAATCTCATAAAATTATCTTACTCAGAACACTCGAAGACGCAGAGTCTGCGAGATTACTCTCACACGACCCCGCGTCTTGTGAGGTGTCAATGTGATCAGGCGTTGGCCGTGCTCGACTTGCTCTCGGTGTCGATCGTTTTCGGCGTTGAGCCGGCGTCGCTGCCGGTGACCTCTATCTTGCGGGCCTTGGTCTCCTCGCGTTTCGGAAAACTGACGTTCAGGACACCGTCCTTGAACTCCGCCTTAGCACCTTCGGACGAGACCGTCGGCGGCAACGAGAACGAACGCGTGAACGAGCCATACGCCCGCTCGATGCGGTGATAGTTGTCGCCTTCGTCCTTCTTCTCAAATTTGCGCTCGCCCTTGAGCGTGACGACGTTGTTCTCAATCGAGAGGTCAAAATCGTCGCGAGTCATGCCCGGCAACTCGGCCTCAAGCATCAACTTGTCCTTGTTCTCAAAAATATTTACACGCGGGTTCCACGAGGCGTTCAGGCCTTCCTCATTGTCCCAGCCGGGCATGAGGCCGCTAAAAACGCGGTTCATATCGCTCTGCAGACCGCGGAGTTCTCTAAAAGGGTCGTATCTGACTATGTTCATGATCATTTCCTCCAACAAAAATCAGTAAAATGACTAATTACTTAGTCAATAAGCATAATAAAATATGAGTCTAGGCTTGTCAAGTACTTATGTCGAAAAAATATTGAGCCAAATCAAGCCCTTTTTCCGGTTTCAAGATGACATCGTTCGCCATTGTCGGGTATATTGGTTGACGCAGCTTTCCTCTATTAAATGAACATTTTCCGGGAGATCTTCTGGCCTCTTATCGCTGTGCTCGCGGCGTTTATCGTCGGCGGCTTGATCATTTTGCTGATCGGCGATAACCCGATGCAGGCGTTCGGCCTGCTGATCGGCAACTCGTTCGGCTCGGCAAGGGACCTCGGGTGGACGCTGCATTATGCGACTCCGCTCATTTTTACGGGCCTCGCGGTGGCCGTTGCATTTCGCTGCGGCCTGTTTAATATCGGCGCCGAAGGTCAGCTCTATGTAGCGGCATTTGCTACCGCATGGGTCGGTATCAAGTTCGGCGGCACTGTCGTCAACATCTTTGGCAAGGACGAGAATTGGTCGTGGACGAGCCTGCCGTGGTACGTACTGGTTCCAATGTGCGTCGCGACGGCGATAATTGTCGGTGCGATCTGGGGTGCGATACCCGGAATATTGAAAGCCAAATTTGGCTCGCACGAGGTGATCAACACGATCATGCTCAACTTTATCGGCATCGCGCTGGTCAGTTACTTTACGCAATATTTCTACAAGATCCCGGGCGACCCGATCATGCAGTCGGCTCCGATCGGCGAGGCCGCGCACATACCGCAGCTGAACCAATTCCTTCCCTTCATTCCCAAAGATGTGCCGCTTAATGTCGCTTTTCTGCTCGCGATATTGATGTGCGTGCTCGTTTACATCTTTTTGTGGAAGACAAAGTGGGGCTATGAGCTGAGGGCAACCGGAGAGAATCCTTTCGCAGCCGAATATGGCGGCATCTCGCCAAAGAAGCAGATCGTCATCGCCATGACGATTTCCGGCGGGCTTGCCGGCATGGTCGCGATCGGTGAGGTGCTCGGGAACCGGCACAACTACTACGACGGCTTTTCGGCCGAATGGGGCTTTTGGGGAATCGCGGTGGCGCTGCTCGGGCGCAATCATCCCCTCGGCGTATTCATCGCCGCGATATTTTTCGGCGTGCTGATGCGAGGCGAGATATTTGTCGACGCGTTTACGGTCAAGGTTTCCAAGGACCTCGGCCAGGTTCTGCAGGCGATCATCATTCTTTTTGTCGCGTGTCTGCAGGTCTATTCGCTGGGCCGCAAGCGACTCGTCAAGGGTAAGGTATGAAGATCTGGGACGTCATCAATCTAGCTCTTCTGTTCTCAGCTCTTAGGCTGGCGACACCGCTCATCTTTGCGGCGCTGGGCGGCCTGTTCTCGGAGCGCTCGGGCGTCATCAATATCGCCCTCGAGGGTCTGATGCTCGCCGGTGCGTTTACGGCAGCCGTCGCTACATACCAGCTTCACGATCCGTTTTTGGGCCTGTTGTGTGCGATGGCTGCGGGCGCCGTATTGGCGCTTGTTTACGCGGTGGCTTGTATCAAGTTCCAGGCTGACCAGGTCGTCACGGGAATGGCGATCAATTTCCTTATGATCGGCCTACCGGCGCTCATCAGCGGTGCTGTCTACGATTCGTCGGGCTCTACGCCGCAGATCGATAAGGTCGACCAGCTGCCTCTCTATTTCAACAATGAGATCTCGATCGCCACGATCGTTGTGTTCGTACTTGTCCCGGTCGTTTGGTTCGTGCTTTACAAAACGCCGTTCGGATTGCGGCTGCGCGCCGTCGGCGAGAACCCGGAAGCCGCGGACGCCGCGGGCGTCAACGTAATGCGGCTGCGATATATCGCCGTTGTAATCTCTGGGATCCTTGCGGCCGCGGGCGGTGCGTATCTGTCGACCGGCCAGTCGTCGCTGTTCACCCGCAACATGACGGCCGGCCGCGGATTTATCGCTCTCGCCGCGTTGATCCTGGCAAAGTGGCGGCCGGTCCAGGTTTTGGTGGCGTGTTTGTTCTTCGGCTTCACCGAAGCCCTTGCGATACAAATGCAGGGCGTTATCAAAATGCCGTCGGGCGAGGACGTGCCCGTCCAGTTCATCCAAATGATTCCTTACGTCCTGACGATCATCGTTCTCGCCGGCTTTATCGGCCTGTCGCGTGCTCCGAAGGCGTTGGGAATTCCATATAGAAAAGAGAATTGATCTCATACGGGCAGTGGTGATACGGGTGGCATTCAAGCAACCGCGTTTTTGTGTGTTACCCTGTGATTCTTTAGTTATGTCGTATGAATTAGCTGTTGAGGCAGCCGATTTCATCAAGTCGAAATACGCAGGCGATGTGAGCACCGCGATCGTGCTCGGCAGTGGGCTGGGCACGTTTGCGGATGTGCTCGATGGCGTTCGCGTGCCGTTCTCGGATATTCCGGGCTTTGCAAAAACGACGATCGAGGGCCATGCCGGGCAGCTGGTTTTTGCGGAGATCGACGATTCTCCGGTCGTAGTGCAGCAAGGGCGGTTCCATTTCTACGAAGGTCATGAAATGGAACAGGTGATATTTCCCGTTCATGTCTTTGGCGTGATGGGCATCAAGAATCTGATACTCACAAACGCCGCGGGCAGCCTAAACACAGACATGCCGCCGGGCAGCCTGGTCGTGATCACCGACCATCTCAACTGCATCGGCGTTAATCCGCTGCGAGGCAAGAACGACGAGCGTTTTGGTCCGCGATTTCCTGATCTAACCGAGGTGTACGACCGCGAATTCCACCAGATCGTGAATGAGGAAGCAACGGCGATCGCGCAAGAGAGATCCGATAACGGCAAGGACCAAAACCTGACCGAGTTCCTGCACAGCGGCGTCTATTGCGCGCTGTCCGGGCCGACCTACGAGACGCCGGCCGAGATCAGAATGTACCGCTCGCTCGGAGCCGACGTCGTCGGAATGTCGACCGTCCCCGAGGCGATCGCGGCACGGTATCAGGGAATGAAAGTGCTGGGTATTTCGTGCGTTACCAACTACGCGGCAGGAATGACAGCGGGAGCAATAGAGCACGAGCACGTGATCGAGACCGGTCTGAAAACGGCGGAGGTCTTCGGCGAATTGATCAGACGCGTGGTAAAGAGATTATGTTCATAGGTATTTGCGGCGGAACGGGTTCGGGCAAGACGACGATCGCGCGGGCGATAGTCGAAACGGTGGGCGCCGAGAATGTCGTGCTGGTCGAGCAAGATTCGTATTACCGCAATCTCGCGGACATGCCTCTCGACGAACGTCACCAGGCTAATTTTGACCACCCTGATTCGCTCGACAGCGAGATGCTGGTCAATCATCTTCGCAGGTTGAAGCAGGGTTTGATCGTCGAGATGCCGCTGTATGATTTTAAGACGCACACGCGAAGCGATCAGATAGAGATCATCGAGCCAAAACCGGTCGTGATCGTTGAGGGCATTCTTATCTTTGCTGAGCCACGTGTCTTAGACCTGTTGGATGTTCGCGTTTTTGTCGACACGCCGGCAGACGTCAGGTTCATCCGCAGGCTGCAACGGGACATCTCGGAACGTGGACGCACGGTCGAGATGGTCATCGGCCAGTATCACCGCACCGTGCGCCCGATGCATCACGAGTTCGTCGAGCCTTCAAAGCGTCACGCCGACATCATTATTCCCGAGGGCGGGCAGATGGGCGTGAGCGTCGATTTTCTGTGCGGCCTTGTCCGTGAGAAACTGAATAAAGAGAAACATGCAGGCAATATTATCGATGGAACATTCGGACAAGGAACTGGTTGAGGCAGCACGGAAGGTGCGCGAGAATGCATACGCGCCGTTCTCAGAATTCATGGTAGGGGCGGCTCTCGAGACCGACGACGGCGAGATCATCACGGGCAGCAATGTAGAATCGGCGAGCTACGGTCTAACAGTCTGCGCCGAGCGCGTTGCGGTGTGGAACGCCATCTCACAGGGCAAACGCAAGATCAAAAAAATCGCCGTCGTCGCCGACACTGAAGAACTCACACCACCCTGCGGCGTCTGCCGCCAGATCATCTGGGAATTCGGCGGCGACATCCCCGTGATTTTCGCCAATCTCCACGGCAAGGTCGAGACGGTACAAATGAAAGATCTCCTACCGCGGGCCTTCGATACAAAATTCCTGAAGTGATCAATCGAAAATAAGGTGCGTGCCAACTCCGGCGGCTGGGATGAAGCTCGGCTCGACGCCGAAGACATTCCGAATATTTTCGGATGTCAAAACGTCGACTGCCGCGCCGACCGCCTTCACGCGGCCTTCGTGGAGCATCACGACATCGTCGGCAAAGCGGCCGGCTAGATTGAGGTCGTGCACTACGCCCACCGTGACGACATCCGCATGGCTCGCAAAGTCCTTCACCATCTTCATAAATGCCAACTGGTGCCTAATGTCGAGGAATGTAAGCGGCTCATCGAGGAATAGATATCTTGGGCCGAGGCCATCGTGCGACGAGTGTTCGCGATCGATCCAGATCTGTGCCAGAACACGTGCAAAATTGACTCGCTGACGCTCGCCGCCGCTCAGGGTTTGATAGTTGCGGTCGGCAAATTCGGCGACATCAAAAAGCTCCATCATCTCGTCGACGATCTTCTCATCGACTGGCCCCGGCCTGCCGCCGAAATGCGGATAGCGACCCATCATGACGATCTCGCGTGCTGTGAGCGGAAAGGCGGCCTCGACGGCCTGTGAGAGCACGGCTCGCCGTTTTGCAAGGTCAGCCTCGCCCGTGTTGGCAACATCAATACCATCGTATTCGACGCGGCCAATCTGAGGCCGCAGGTACCGTGCGAGGACCTTGATAAGCGTCGATTTCCCGGCACCGTTGGGCCCGACGATGAGATGCAGCTTGCCGGGCGCGAACAGGACCGAGATGCCCGAGATCAACTCGCGGCCGCCTACTTTATATGTTACGTCGATCGCTTCAAGCATCGGATCAAAAAACGTACTGCCGCCGTCGCAGCAAATAGAGAAAGACCGGCACACCGACCGCCGAAGTAACGATACCGATCGGCAGTTCGGCCGGCCGCAGCGCGAGCCGAGCGACGAGGTCGGCGACGCTGAGCAAGATCGCACCGGTTACGGCGCTGCCCGCGATGAGAAAACGATTGTCCGCTCCGCGCATCATCCGGAGGATATGCGGAACGATCAGCCCGACAAAGCTGATCACGCCGGTAAACGCCGTCGCAACCGCCACGATCACGACGTTTACGGACAGGATGATCCACTTCAGGCGGTTGACGTTGACGCCTAGATAGGCCGCTTCCTCTTCGCCGATCATAAGGGCGTTCAGTTGTTTCGAATAGCGCAGGGCTACCGTCGTTCCCGCGACGGTCGAAAAGGCAACGATGCAAACCGAGCGCCAATTAGCGCCGGACAACGTGCCGAGACTCCAGAAAGTGATGGACCGCGCCTGCGGATCGCGGGCGAGATACGACAAAAAGCCGATGGCACTCATAAAGAGTGCGTTTACCGCGAGCCCGGTCAGAAGGAGCATCACGATCGATGCCCGGCCATCCTCGCGCGAACGAGCGAGCAGGAAAACGAGGTACGTCGACACCACGCCGCCTAGACATGCAGCAAGCGGCAAGCTCCAAATCGCGTCGGCAAAATGAAACGCACCGCCCAGGACAAAAAAGAATGCAGACCCGAACGCCGCGCCGCTCGACGTGCCTACCAGCCCAGGCTCGACGATCGGATTGCGAAACAGCGCCTGCATCAACGTCCCGCCGACACCGAGGCTAGCGCCGACAAACAGGCAAAGTATCGTTCTCGGCAGACGCAGCTCGAGAAAGATGCGCTGATCTATTGTCGGTTCGGCATGGCCAGGAAGCAGCGAGGAAAGAGCGGCCGAAATATCGGCAAATGAAAAGTCGATAGCTCCGTATCGGATCGCGGCTGCCGTCACGATAAGCGCGACGGCGACAAGTGCCAAAGAGAGTGCACGCTCGCTCGGTCGGTTTGCCACTATTGATGAATAAGGGCGGCAACTTTGGCGACATTCTCGCCGGAGCGCGGGCCAAAATAGTTAAGTTGGTTTTCTTCGACGCGATAGATGCGCCCGTTCTTGGCTGCATTCGAGGTCTCGACACCGGGAAGCGCCTTGATCTGGTCGATCGAACCGCCAAGTCGGTCGAATCCGTAATCGGTAACCAGCACGACGTCGGGATTTGCCTGAGCGATGATCTCGGGCGATTCCATCCGCTGCATTCCGGATTTTTCCAAAGCCATTTCGCCGCCGGCCAGCTCGATCATCTTACTCACTCCGCCGGCGTCACCGCCGCCGCCCTTGCCGACGACGAGATAGACGTTGGACGCGCGGCCAAAGTGGATGACCGCGACGCGCGGATGATCGGAATACTGTTTTACTTTCTCAAGCGATGCCGCCAACTGGCTGTCGAGGTTGCGGCACAGCTCCTCGCCTTTTTCTTCTTTGTGAAAGAATGCGGCGATCTCGCGGATCAAGGCCTTTGTCCCGTCGACCGAGTCGTTCTTTGCCTTGAAACTTTGGATCGGAATATTCAGGCCCTTTATTTGCTCAATGACCTGTGGCGGGCCAATGTTGCCCTCAGAGGTAAGGATCGCCGTCGGATGCAGAGACAAGATACCTTCTGCGCTCAACGCACGATGATATCCGACGGTCGTAACGCCTTTGATCTCGGGCGGATAAGTGCTCGAAAGATCGACACCGACCACGTGGTCCTGGGCTCCTAATGCCCAGATTATCTCGTTATAGATCGGCGAGATGACCACAACGCGGTCGCCCGTCGTGTCGTTGCTAGGATTGCCGAATCGGCCGCAGCCTGGACCTGCGACGATAGCGGTCAGGAGAAGGATTATCGATAAAAGAGCCTTCATACTCAAAACCTTGAAAACAGTTTATTAAAACATAAAGAGCGCGTGGGTCTCACGCGCTCTCGTTTTTAGATCAGTATCAAGCCTAGAACGTAAACCGCGCCTGCAGCTGGAACATCCTCGGCGGATCGATATTGGCAAATGCCGGTATTGCCAACGTATCCGCATTGCTTACGGGCACAAACCGACCGAATTCCGGATTGGGCGCTGCGCCGTTGCCGTAGACGGTTACTCCGCGGGCGAGCATGTTCGTGTGGTTGAAGATGTTAAACCCCTCGAGCCGCAGCGTCAGAGCAGCCCGTTCGGAAAGCCGAATGCGGTTCTCAACATACATCGAGATGTCCTGCGTGGCGCGTCCGCGAAATGCGGATTTAGGCACGACAACGCCGTCGATCACGGGCCGGTCGTTCTGGATGCCGTCGCCGTTGTTATCGACGCCAGTTGTCGAATTGAACGGCCTTCCTGATGCGAACATCATTAACGTCCCCGCTGTAAAATTCCACGGGAAAAGATAGCTCGCCTGGAACACCGCGCGGTGCCGCTGGTCGACCACCGACGGGCCGCGTTCCTGCTCGCCGAGTTCGGTGAGGTTACTTTCATTGGGTCCGATGCCGTTACCGTCAGGCTCCGTCGTGTTCGTAGCTTTTGACAGCGTGTAGCTCAGCGATGCAAGGAACTTGTGGCTGCCGCGATAAGAGATCTGATTCTGGAGGCCATTGTACTCAGCCTCGCCCAGATTCATAAATGTGTTGATTTGCCGGATCCCCCCGTTAACCGGCAGAATCGGCCGAGTGAGGTTGGCGTTTGCGACCGTCCGCGTCTGGCCCTGAGCCGTGCGGGCAAACGGCGTCGGCGCGTTCAGATCGACGGTGCGGTCGGCGTTGCTCAGGCGCTGGTGCACAAAATCGCTTCCAACAAAAAGACCCTTGAAAAACTCATGCTCGACGCCGATCGTGAACACCTGGCTGCGGGGATTTTCGAGCTTGTCGGGATAATTGGCGGCAATAGCATTGAAATTAAGCCCGTAGCGTGCGAACTGCTGCTGATAGAAGTCGCGCTTGCCAGCGACGATCGTAATATCGCGTGCCGGAAGCTGGCTTGGCGGCAGAATATGAGGGTCGACATTGACGGGCAGACAAGAGCCCATCAGGCATGTCGGAAACCCGGTCTGTCCTGGCGTCGCTGTGTAGGTCGCGATTCCGTCGAGCCCGTTGATAAGGTAGCCGGCAAGGGCGTTGGTGCGGATCTGCGTGTAATACATTCCGTAACCACCACGGATCACAGTACGCGCATCGCCTCCCGGGTTCCATGCAAAACCGAGCCGCGGCTGGAAGTTCGATTTAGCGTCAGTGATCGTCTGCCGGTCGTAACGCAGCCCGAGATCGAGTGTCAGTTCAGGCGACACCCGCCATTTATCCTGAACAAAACCCGTGAGGAGCCATTGGCCGAGGTCGTAACTCGAAACACCGAAATTGATCGGCTGCTGATAATTCAGAACATCTGCGAGCGTGAGCTGGTCGAGCGGACGCGTATTGCTCGCTGTGTTCGCAAGGAACGTGAATGTCCCCAATGTCAACGCACCCGGCTCATTGCCCGTACCACCCGATTGGTGATGAATTATGCTCGCCCCAAAGCGAAGATAATGCTTGCCGGTCGTCCATGAGAGCGTGTCAGCAAATTGGAATTGCCTGCTGAATAGATCCGATTGTCGCGACTGCCCCGTGGTAAAAGGAATTGAGCTGGTGGGCACCGGGCAAGTGGGCACGGGGCACGTTCCGACTCCGCGCGTGTAGATCGTCGAGAGTGTGGCTGCTTCCCACTTTGTCACCGGATCGGCGTTCAGATACGCAAATCGAAATTCGTTCAAAAGATCGGCTTCGAGAATAGCGGTGTGATTCACCTGCGTGGTCCACGACTTTCGCGAATAGCGACGAGCGACGCTCGGGGCATTCGTTCCGCCAACCGCATCCTGCGGGTTGTCGTCATGGAACTGGTCAAAGTTGAACCGCCACATCAGATTCTGGTTCGACGTAAGCCGGTGGTCGAGCCTGGCATCAAAGATCGTCTGGCGATAATGGCCGGTCCACTCCAAATTTCCATCCGGAGGCAAAACGAACGCCGGTAGCGTCGGCGAAAGGAATGTCGTCCGGTCCTGGTGTGTCCTCTCGGCGGTAAGGAAAAAGAATGTTTTATCCTTTACGATCGGCCCTCCGACCGAGCCGGCGAACTGTGCCAGCTTATCGGGAATATCAACAGGCAGGATCCCCGTCAGCGCCGTGGGCACTGTGCACGTCGGCACGGATGAAGGGCAAAATCCGTCGGTTGAGAACCGCTTCGCCTGCCACCCTCCGCCAGGACGGTACAAGAACAGGCCTTCGCCATGAAAAGCATTCGAGCCCGACTTTGTGACAATGTTAAGTGCGGGTCCCGACGTCCAGCCAAACTCTGACGAAAATGCATTCGTCATTACATTGACCTCTTGCACGGCACCGATCGGAATTGTCGCGACGCCGACCTGGCGGCCCCAGCCTTCGTCATTGCTGGCACCGTCGAGAAGGAACGTCGTAGCCCGACGCGAACCAACGCCTGTGATGAAATATGTTTGGTTCACAAAAAGGTCGCCGGTGCCCTTGCCCTGGCGAAATGCCGAATTGAGGAGCGGCACGCTGCTGAACTTCCTGCCCAGTATCGGCGTCTCGTCGATCTGTCTTTTGTTGACAAGCAGGCCGATCTGCGGGTCCGAGCGGACGCCTTCGGTCGTTCCGATCACAGTCACTTCGCTGCTGCTTCCGCTTACGGCAAGTTTGATCTTGACCTGTGCGGTCTCGCCTGCACGGATCTCGAGCCCGCCCGCGTCATTTGCCGTAAACCCCTGCTTACTTACGGTAACTTTGTATTGACCATTCAGCGATAGAGCAGTAAACGTCGCGGAGCCTTCGGAATTGGACGAGCCGTTGCGCTCTTCGCCCGTCGCGGTATTCACGACCGTGATGTTTGCTCTTGGAACGACGGCATCGTTCTGGTCGACGATCGTCACAACGATGGCGCCGGTATTAGGCGATTGAGCCGCGGCGGACGCTGCAAAGATCGCCACCAGCGCCAACAAGAGCACAAACGAATCAGCTGGAAACAGCCTGCAAATGGAACGCATATCTTCTCCAAGAGATCGAATTTTAGATCAGCAATCCGAAATGGTAACCATTACGGACAACTACTACCAGCATTCGTAGAGAAATATTATTGAAGGGTGGCGAGGACCTTTTCGGTCGCATTGTGGACAAAGGCAAGGAAAGCGGCGTTGAGGCTTAGGGAAAGCACGGCAACCACGGTAACGAGCATGGCATAGAGATAGATTGCGGGAACGGCGGATGAAGGAGCTACTGCGTTATTACCGGCCATTCCGACAAGCGCCTCGATGCGTCCAGCAAGCGAAGCGTCATCGGGTTCGAGCAGATATGCCCCGGCCGGCAGCTTATAGGTCGAGCCGACGGGCACAAGGCGCCCAATCTTTATCAATGCGGAAGCAAGGTCAAGAGCGGTCGAACGGCCGGCGGCGGACTCATCAGCCGCGGATTCGGCGGCCTCGGCCCAGTCGCGATCAAGGGCCGAAGTGAAAGGAAAGACAAGCAGGTCGGAGCACAGCCGCATCGCTATTCGCTTGAGGTTGTCGCACGCCGCGATGTGGCCAAGCTCGTGAGCGATCGACGCCTGCAGTTCGCCGGGCTCGAGGCCGGTGAGCACCTTTTCGGCAACAAAAACACGCGGCCGAAAAATACCGACGACGGCAAGCACCGGAAATTCGTGCTCGATGCGGTATGCCGGAATATCAAAACCACCGACGACCTGCGGCGAGGAACCGCGGAGCCACGCCCTGATAAGCCGCTTCGTCCGCCACCAGGACGCAAAGATACGGACTAACGCCGCGGTCAGGCCACCGGCCGAGATAACAGCAATGATAGCGAGTTTGAAGCCGACGGACTCGCTCGACGCGGTCGGCTCGAACGTCAGAAATGCCGGGAGAACAAAGGCAAGCGCGAACGTCGCCGCGACTGCAAGCGGCATGATCCGCAGCGCACAAAATACGTTGCTCCGGCGTCTGCCGGACCACTGCGAAGCCCGTCGACGAATGACGCGCCAGACGGCTACCGACAACAGCGACGCCGCAAAAAGAATGGCGTAAAAAAAGCCGAACAGCAGCGATGTCCCTATCAGGAAATACATGCCCTAGCCTCGTCCCAGCTCCGCTTTCTTTGCGTTCACCAAACGCTCAAGGTCGTCGAGCAGGTCGCGGTCCTTTTCGCCGACGGCGTCGACGATACAAGCGAGCACGGGCTCGACTCCGCCCGTCGCACGATCCATCAGTCCCGCGATAAAATCGCCTGCCATTCCGATCTGCAGGTCCTCGCGCGACCAGCGGGCGGAATAGACAAATGCACGCCCGTCCTTGCGCCGCGTCAGGTAGCCTTTCTTATAAAGCCTGTCGAGCGTGGTCATCACGGTCGTGTAAGCGAACCTTTCGCCGAAGGCATCGACGACGTCGCGGACGACGACCTCTTTCCTGCTCCAGACCTGCTCGAGCGTCTGGCGTTCGAGCGAGCCAAGCGATGTGAGGACCGCCTCACGCGGCGCCTTGAACCCGCGTATCGTAAATCTTGGTAATGGCATAGAGGTATGATAGCTGCTTTTGTTTTGAGGTCAAGCCCAAAATTGCGCACGATGTGATTTCTGTTGTAACTTCAGCTATGAAAAAACTCAGGCTACCGTTCACTTTCTTTCTGTTGGTCTTGCTTTCGGCCTTCTCGGCAGCAGGTCAGGTGTCGCCGGTCGATTCGAATGACCGCCCGTCCCGACGTCTCCCGCTTATACCACTCAACAAACCCGTTGATCTGATCATATCCGGCGGCACGATCGTAACGATGGACACCGCGCTCAAGGTCATCGAAGACGGTGCGATCGCGATCCACAAAGGCGAAATAATCTTGATCGGTAAACGCTCCGAGGTCATCCGCAGTGTGACGGCACGCCGGACGATCAACGCCGCCGGCAAGGTCATCATTCCCGGCCTGATCAACACGCACACGCATGTGCCGATGACGCTGTTTCGTGGCATTTCCGACGATCTCGATCTGAACGACTGGCTGACGAAATTCATTTTCCCGGCCGAGGCGAAGAATGTCGACGAGGCGTTCGTCCGGGCCGGCACGCGGCTCGGTCTGGCCGAGATGATACGCGGTGGAACGACGACGTACTGCGATATGTATTATTTCGAGGATGCGATCGCTGACGAATCGAAAAAGGCCGGCGTGCGAGGCGTTTTGGGCGAGACGGTCATCGACTTTCCCGTCGCCGACAACAAAACGTGGGGCCAGGCGATGGCCTATTCCGAGCGGTTCATCAACAAATGGAAGAGCGACGACCTCATCGTGCCCGCGATCGCTCCGCACGCTCCTTACACCGTTTCAACCGCTCATCTGAAGGACGTTAAAACGCTTTCGGACAAATACAATGCCGCCGTCGTGACGCACGTTGCCGAGACAAAGAAGGAACGCGACGACATCAAAAAACAATACGGCGACACGCCCGTGACCTATCTGAATAAGATCGGCTTTCTCTCGAACCGAGTCATCGCTGCCCATACGGTTTGGATCACCGATAACGAGATCGACATTCTAAAAAGCGTCGGCGTCGGCGCCGCGCACAACCCGCAATCCAACATGAAGCTTGCCTCGGGCGTCGCGCCCGTGCCCGCGATGCTGGCGAAAGATGTCGCGGTCGGCCTCGGCACTGACGGAGCCGCGTCGAACAATGATCTCGACATGTGGGAAGAGATGGACACGGCTGCAAAGCTCGCCAAGGAATTCTCGGGCGACCCAAAGGTCGTCACCGCAGAGCAGGCATTCGAAATGGCGACGATCCGCGGGGCGCGTGCGCTCCACCTCAACGAGATCATCGGCTCGATCGAGGCCGGAAAACGTGCCGACATCGCGATCGTCGACATGGACAGCCTCAATCAAACGCCCTATTTCAACGTCTATTCGGCCCTTGTTTACTCGACAAAAGCGGCCGACGTCCGCACGGTCATCATCAACGGCCGCGTCGTAATGCTCGACCGCCGTTTGCTCACCCTTAACGAAAATGTTATAAAAAAAGACGCAAACGCTTTCCGCGATAAAATCATCAAGAGTTTACGCAATTGATTCGCGGGCCTTGGAAACAACGGTCGTTATGATGATTTGATGCGGAGTTTGCAGCGTAGTTCGGGTCGTATAAGTGAGCCTTCGTCAGGGCAGTGTTCGCTTGACCTTTACGGAGAGTTGTAGTCGCAAGGAGGACTAAATGCCGTTAAATGTCAGAAGGTTTTGCATGTCGATCTTTCTCGTCCTGTTTGGCCTCGTAACATTTTCTTTTTCACAAACCGTCACATCTTCGCCCGCAGTGGCCAATGTAACGCCGCCGGCCGCAGTTATTCAGCAGGCGCCGATCGCGGGCCCAACTTCCGGCGATATCATGCGCGAGCGCATCTCGAAGGCCAAGGCCTATATCGTCGTGCGCAACTACAATGCCGCGATCTACGAGCTTGAGAACATTCGCAAAGAGACGGGCGACCAGGCCGTCCAGGGCGTGGTCAACGTCCTCCTGATGAACAGCTATCTCGAACAGGGCGATTTCAAGCGTGCCCAGGATATGCTGACCGAGTTTTACAATATTCAAAAAACGACCAAGCCGAACGCCATGGCCTCGTATTTGGCCGTAGCCGGCCAGGTCGTCAAGGGTGCCCGCACGCGCGTCGAGCGTTACAAGGCGCTGGGGCTGAATATCACCGACCGGACGCTGCCGCTCGAGGCATTGAACGATCTAGAAAAGATGCGCGAGACGGTCGAGCTGGTCATCACGCAATCAAAAGACATCGGCAAGATGCCGGCAAAGACGACCGACGCGATGATGATGCTGGAAGAGGCCGCAAGTTCGCGCAGCATGATCGGCCGCGACGATTACGACGCACGGCACTGGCGTGACGAGGTCGCCGACACGCGTGAGCAGATGGCAAATTCGCGAAGCGTGGTGCGGAGCGCGGTCAACGATCCTAATGCCTCACCGGTCACGGAAACGGTCGCCGAGAACAAGCCCGCACCTCCGCCCGTGACGCAACAGGCCTCGAATCCGCCTGCGAATACGGCGAGCCGCGAACGCGAGGTCGCCGACAATGACAAACCAGCCTATGTGCCCCTGACCCAGCAGCAGTCGCAGCCGCAGCAGCAGCAGCAATCACAGCCGCAGTTGCAACAGCAGCCGCAGCAGCAGCCTGTCGCCGAAAAGCCCAAAACACCCGTCGAAGATTCAAAACCGAGGGTCATGGTCCCCAATGCGGCGCCCGCAACAACTGAGAGCACCACGGCCGCAACAACTGACAACGCCACAGCCGCAACAACCGGCAACGTATCGCCGCTCGACGTTGGCTCGTTGGTCGCGTACGCCACGAATCAGCCGCCGCCGGTCTATCCGGCCGCCGCAAAGACGATGCGGACGAGCGGGACGGTTCGCGTTGACGTCACGGTCGACGAAAAGGGCGACGTCATCGTTGACAAGACCACCGGCCCAACACTGCTGCAAAATGCCGCCAAGGACGCCATCAAAAAGTGGAAATTCAAGCCCTTCGTCCGCGACGGCCAGCCGGTCAAGGCGACAGGCTTTGTAAGCTTCAACTTCAACCTTTAAGATCTTTAGCCACGAAGGAACACGAATGGCACGAATGGGCGCTCCTATTCGTGCCATTCGTGTCTATTCGTGGCGAACTTCCTGTTTCGTTTCACCTCACATGAAACAACTGAAACGGCCTGAATCGACTCAAAGGTAGTAATATTCGACCTATGCGAGTAATTCTCCTGATTTGCCTGTTCGCGGCTGCGGCCCTGGCCCAAATGCCAAAGATCGAGCCGGGCGTTTGGCAGGAATTGGCGAAGTGGCGGGCCGTTCAGTACTCGAACATCAGCTACAAGCTCAACCTGACGCTCGAAAAGATGTCGCCCGTCCTCAAGGGCTCGATCGAGATCCACGTCACCCAAGCCGCCTACGCCTGCGCCGAGCCGAATTGCCCGCGGCTCAACATTGTCCTCGATTGGCGGAAGATCCCGGGGCACGAAAAAGACTCTACAATTAGCAACGTAACCATCAATGGTGTCGGTGCGGCGCGTGACTACGGATCCGGACCAGATCTTGGAGCGGGCGAACTCTACCTTGAAGAAAACGACCATCTCATCTTCGGCTCAGGCGTGCGGATGGGCGAGAACGTCATCAAGCTCGATTTCACGTCGCCGATATTGACCTCGGGCTCCGCGATCACGCGTTACATCGACAAAGAGGACGGCGCGGAATATATCTATTCGCTCTTCGTCCCCTCCGACGCCAGCACCGTGTTCCCCTGCTTCGACCAGCCGGATCTGAAGGCGAGGTTTAGACTTAATGTCGTTGGCCCGCCATCAAACTGGAAGGTCGTGTCTAATACGGAGTCGGAACACTGGAGCATCGATGGGGCAAATCCTTGGAATGACAGCTGGAATTTCCCTGAGACAAAGCCCATCAGCACCTACGTCTTCGCATTCGCTGCCGGGCCTTTCGAGGAGTTTAACGAGAAAACCGCAAGGATCAGGAATATTGAAAACCAACCGACAAGCCCTGGCCGTACGCGGGGGAGCCTCGACTTCACGTCTGAGTTAAGTCCGGATCCTGCGAAAAATTCTCGCATCTTTGTCCGCAAATCGCAGGCAAAAAAATTCGAGCCGCACGCTCTTGAGGTCTTTCGCCTCACTCGCGAAGGCATCAAATATCTCGAAACCTACTTCGACTACAAATTCCCCTTCCCAAAACTCGATCTCGTTCTCATCCCCGAGTTCCCGTTTGGCGGTATGGAGCATGCGGGGGCGATATTCTTGCGGGAGGACCGCGTCATTTTCCCGGCCGAGCCGACGAAGGGCGACTATCTGACGCGGGCGAACCTGATCTTTCACGAGACGGCGCACCAGTGGTTTGGCGACACGGTGACGATGAAATGGTTCGACGACCTGTGGCTAAAGGAAGGCTTTGCCGAGTTCATGGCCTACAAGACACTCGAAAAGGTCATGCCCGACGCCAACGCCTGGAAGGTCTTTTACGAACGCAACAAACAGGCCGCCTACCTGACCGACTCGACCCGCGGCACCACGCCCATCTACCAGCCGATCGCAAATCTCTCCGCCGCAAAAAGCGCCTACGGCAACATCGTCTACCGCAAAGCCCCTTCGTTCCTGCGCCAAGCCGAGTTCTACCTCGGCGAAGACAAATTCCAAACCGCCGTCCGCGCGTTTTTGAAGAAGCACGAGTTTGCGAATGCGGGGTGGAAAGATCTGGTGGTTGAGTTTGAGAATGCGACCAAGTTTACTGAAATCAGCAAAGCAGACTTGAACCGGTTTGCAGCCGCGTTCGTTAACAAACGGGGAGTTCCCCGCTTTCGTCTTACGTCAGAAGAAATGCCAAGTCGCCTTCGTTTTAGTATCACGCAGGAAAACGCTCTCGGCGAAGAGACGTTTTGGCTGATGCACACGAAGAACCTTCTCCGGTTTCTTCCTTCTAACACTGATCAGTACGCAAGTATTGAGCTTGAGGATCGTCCTAATTCTTTACGTAGTGAGCGCTCCTGCGATCATTGTGACTTTTTCTCGCGTTTCATTTTTCCAAACTACGGCGACTACGGCTACGGCATCTTCCTGCTCGACGACAAGAGCCGCGATTACGTCCTGAAGAACATCCAAAACGAAAAGGACCCGTTCCTGCGTTCGATGATGTGGGGCAGCCTCTGGGACAGCGTCCGCGAGGCCGAGCTCGACCCCAAGGATTATGTCGAGCTCGCCATAAAGAACCTCCCGGCCGAGACCGACGAGACGATCGTGTCGTCGATCCTCAGCCGCGTGTCGACGGCGATGAACTACTACGTGAGTGCCGCGCAGGCTGAGGCACTCGCACCTCGACTGGAAGGTGTCCTCCTCGACCGCCTCCAGCACGCACCGGCGGCAGGACAGCGAATCACGTTCTACCGAGCGTTTGTTGCGAATGCGACAACCGAAAAAGGCCGAGAGGTGCTCAAGCAGATGCTTGCCGCCGCGCAACAACGCACGCAGGCTGGCAGCCTGCGGTCCGACGCGCCGCCGCTCCGCACCAAGGACAAGTTCGACATCGTCACTCGCCTCGCAATACTCGGCGACGCGGACGCGCCGAAATTGCTTGCTGAGCTTGAAAAGACGGAAACGTCCGACGACGCCAAGCGTTATGCCTACGCCGCGCACGCCGCGTTCGGGACGGCAGAGAACAAGACGAAATTTTTTAATGATTTCCTGGGCAACAAGAATATCAGCGAAAGCTGGATCGAGTCGGCGGCCGTGCCGTTCAACGCCATAAGGCAGGCCGGGCTGACGCAGCAGTACCTGCCACGAGCAATGAATGAACTGCCGATCCTCAAACGCACGCGGAAGATATTCTTTATCAACAACTGGCTCGCGGCTTTCATCGGCGGACAGCGCGATCAGCAGGCTCTCGATATCATCAACAAGTTCCTCGCCGATAATCCTAATCTTGACAACGACTTGCGGTTAAAGGTCCTCGAGAACCTCGATCTCATCGAACGGGCCGTCAAGATCCGGACGAAATATCCCGCGAAATAGACCGTTTTTGGCTTAACATTTGGGTCGATTTCTGATAGGCTCTTTTGTTCTTCTGGAGATTAAAAAGAAAATGAAAGTAAGCTGCGGTAGAGTTTTATTTGTTGTCGTGCTGTGCCTTTTCGCATTGGCGCCTGTTTTTGGCCAGGACCGTGAGGCTCCTGTGATGGGCCGCATCACGGTCAAGACGGACGCCGATGCTCGGCTTGCCGTCGACCTCGGGCTCGACCTGATGGAGTATCGCGAGGGCCACGATCTCGTCTTTTTGACGACGCGTGCCGAGCTTGACCACCTCGCCGCCGAGGGCTGGCACGTGCGTATCGACGTGGAGGCGACCGCCACTCTGTCCGGCGCTAACTCGCCCGACACGTTCGGCGGAGGCTACCGCACCGTTGAGGAGACATATGCTTATCTCAACGAATTGCAGGCACAGTATCCTAACCTCTGCCAGGTCTTTAGTTATGGCCAGAGCTGGCAAAAGATACAGAATCCGAACCAGGGCTATAATCTGATGGCCGTCAGGCTGACCAGCAATGTGAACTTTGAGAGCTTTAAGCCGACCACCTATATACAGGGCGGCATACACGCCCGCGAGTATGTTCCGCCCGAGCTCGCGACAAGGCTCATTACATATTTGCTTACCAATTACGGCATCGACGGCGACGCGACCTGGCTCCTCGACGAACAGCAGCTCGTCATCGTCCCGATCCTCAACCCCGACGGCCGCAAGATCGCCGAGACCGGGCAGTTGAAGCGAAAGAACATGAATACGAACACCGGCGGCTGCTCGCAGTTGAATACCGGCATCGACCTCAACCGCAACTACGCCTTCGACTGGGGCACCGTCAACAGGCCGAGCGATCCGCCGTGCGGCGAGACGTGGCCCGGATTGACCCCGGCGTCAGAGCCGGAAATATCCGCCGGCCAGGCTCTCATCGCGTCGATTTTTCCAGACCAACGGCCGGCCACCGACAGGACGACACCCGCGCCTCTCGATGCAACGGGCGTGACGCTCGACATGCACTCGACCGGCAATCTGATGCTCTACCCCTGGGGAGAGGACACTCTGCCCCCGCCGAACCTCCAGCTGCGGACTATCATGCGAAAGTGTGCCTCTTACAACGGCTACAACCCGATACAGACGATCCAGCTTTATGCAACGAGCGGCACGTCGCAGGATTGGACTTACGGTGAGCTGGGCGTAGCCGGATTTGGAATGGAGGTCGGCCTTGGCTCGGGCAGCTGCGGCGGGTTCATGCCGGCGTATTCGTGTCTCGACGGCGGATCGGGCGGCAATTTCTGGAACCTCGACCGGCCGGTGCTCCTTTATTTGGCAAAACTCGCGAGGACGCCATTCATGACCGGCGAGGGCCCGACGGCCGAGACGCTGACGGCCTCGCATGCCGGCATCAATACATACTCTTTCAGGGCCCAGATCAACGACGTCAATAACGGCAACAACAATGTCACCGCAGCCGAGCTCTACGTCGACACGCCGCCATGGCGCGGCGGTACGCCGGTTGCGATGACGGCTGAGGATGGCACCTTTAACAGCCCGAACGAGTTTGCCATCGCCACCGTCAGCATGACCCCGGGCCGGCATCTGGTCTATGTTCGCGGAAGCGACTCGGGCAATTTCGGCGTCATCAAGGCCGTCTTTACACCCGCAAAAGGCGTAAACGCCGACTTTGACGGCGATCGAAAGACGGACATCTCGGTCTTTAGGCCGAGCGACGGCTTTTGGTATGAGACGTTGAGCAGCAACAATACGTTTAGGGGTGCACAATTCGGCATTTCGACCGACCGCCTGGTCCCGCAGGACTATGACGGCGACGGCAGGACGGACCTCGCTGTTTATCGCGGTGGTATCTGGTACTTCATCAAGAGCGGGACGGGCACGTTCTCGGCTAGCAGTTTCGGTGTCGCGAGCGATATTCCGGTCCCGGCCGATTACGACGGCGACGATAAGGCCGATATCGCCGTCTATCGCGACGGCGTCTGGTACATGCTCCGCAGCACCGACGGCGGTTTTGCGGGCGTAGAGTTCGGCGTGGCCGGCGACAAGCCAGTGGCCGGGGATTATGACGGCGACGGCCGAATGGATTTTGCTGTTTACCGCCCGTCGGTCGGCATCTGGTACGAGCTGCGAAGCAACGAAGGATTTTACTGGGTGCGTTACGGCATACCGACCGATCTTCCCGTGCAGGGTGATTATGACGGCGACAGTAAGACGGACGCAGCGGTCTTTCGGGATGGCGTCTGGTACGTTCGGCAAAGCTCGGGTGGCGAGAACCAGTTCCTCTTTGGCCAGGCAGGCGACATACCGGTTACAGGCGATTACGACGGTGACGGCCGGGCCGACGGCGCGGTCTATCGCGGCGGTACGTGGTACCTGCGGCAGAGCACGGGCGGGTTCCGCGCAGCCTCCTTTGGCCTGGCGTCCGACCAGCCTATACCGAGCGCTTATTTCCCTCAGTAGTTTTCGGAAAAACCGGCCCTGTTCGTTGGGCCGGTTTTCTTTTCCACACAATCTTGACAAAAAAATAATGATTTGAGAAAATCCTTGTTATTGAGGTAGTTATGAAGATCTCGGCGCAAGAAGAATACGGGCTGCGGTGCCTGGTGCAGCTTGCGAGCTTGCCCGCGGGCGAGTCGCTCACGCTACCCCAGATCGCCGAGCGCGAGGGCATCTCAACGGCGAATGCGGGCAAGCTGATGTGGCTCTTGAATAAGGCAGGCTTTGTGCAGTCTACCCGCGGCACAAAGGGCGGCTATTACCTGGCCCGGCCGGCCGGCGACATCCACCTGAACGAGATCATTAAGGTCCTCGATCATGAGGTAGTCAGCACGCATTGCGGCAGCTACACAGGCGTCAAGGACGAATGCGTTCATACCGGCGACTGCGGCATCCGGCCCGTGATCGTCGGCCTGCACGAGATCGTCGAGAACGCGCTTTCGCGGATAACCTTGGCACAGCTCGTCGGTGACGAGAAGTCGGTCGACGCGATGTTCCACTCGATACAGGGAATTCACCGGACGATCGAGCCGATGGGCACCAGGCACTAAGGTACAACATGAGCACAGCAGCAGAGCTACTAACAAATCGGGAATATAAATACGGTTTCGTTACCGATATCGAGACGGAGACGATCGAGCGTGGATTGAGCGAGGACACCGTTCGTCTGATCTCGAAAAAGAAGAACGAACCTGAGTGGATGCTCGAGTTTCGTCTGAAAGCCTTCCGGCAATGGCTGAAGATGTCCGAGCCGAATTATTGGGCAAACTTCGACTACCCGCGTATCGATTTTCAAGACATCTCGTACTACTCGGCGCCGAAGGAGAAGCCCAAAAAAGCCAGCCTCGACGAACTCGATCCCGAATTGCTACGGACGTTTGAAAAGCTCGGCATCCCGTTGAGCGAACAGAAAATGCTCGGAAACGTTGCGGTCGATGCCGTGTTTGACTCGGTGTCTGTTGCGACGACCTTTAAGAAAAAACTGCTTGAGGCGGGCGTTTTATTTTGCTCGTTTACCGAGGCGGTCGAACTCTACCCGGACCTGATCAAGAAATATCTCGGCTCGGTCGTGCCGGTCAATGACAACTATTACGCGGCTTTGAACTCGGCGGTCTTCTCGGACGGTTCATTCGTCTTTATCCCCAAAGGCGTTCGCTGCCCGATGGAACTGTCGACATATTTCCGCATCAACACGCAGGAAGCGGGACAGTTCGAGCGGACGTTAATTGTTGCCGAGGAAGGCGGTTACGTCGCCTATAACGAGGGCTGCACGGCACCGCAGTTTGATACGAACCAGCTTCATGCCGCGGTCGTCGAGCTTGTCGCGTTGGATGACGCTGAGATCAAATACTCGACCGTGCAGAACTGGTACGCCGGCGACGAGACCGGCAAGGGCGGCATTTATAATTTTGTGACGAAGCGCGGTGCGTGCCGCGGCGTGAACTCAAAGATCTCGTGGACTCAGGTCGAGACCGGTTCGGCGATAACCTGGAAATATCCCAGCGTGATCCTGCAGGGCGACAATTCGATCGGTGAATTTTACTCGGTCGCGCTTACCAACAACGCACAGATCGCCGACACCGGCACGAAGATGATCCACCTGGGCAAGAACACAAAGTCGACGATCATATCAAAAGGCATTTCTGCGGGGAAATCTAACAACTCGTATCGTGGCCTCGTCAAGATAATGCCGAAAGCCGAGGGTGCGCGAAACTACACCCAGTGCGACTCGATGCTCATCGGCGGCAAATCGGAGGCGAACACATTCCCCTATATAGAGGTGATGAACAACACTGCCCGCGTCGAGCACGAGGCGACCACGTCAAAGATCAGCGAGGAGCAACTGTTCTATCTCCAACAGCGCGGCATCTCGCAGGAGGACGCCGTTTCGCTCATCATCAACGGCTTTTGTAAAGAGGTATTTCGAGAGCTGCCGATGGAATACGCCGTCGAGGCGACGAAGCTTTTGGGGTTGAAGTTGGAAGGAAGTGTTGGCTAGAAATGGGACTGCGTTGGTTTTATCCTTTTCTCGTTATTTTCGCTGCGGTTGCCAACTCGACCGCCCAGAGTTCTGCATCGGCGAGAAGTACCATCTTGCGAGATGCGACGAAGCCTCCGGTATATATCGAGTTTGTCAGGAGCGGCAAATGTACCAAGGATTTGTCGAACTTCAATTTTGGCGATCTATGCGCTTCTAAGCGAGAAGATGCAGTGACGTTCGACGCGGCTTGGTTGCGGTTAGTTAACAACACAAGTTGGTCAATCGGCGTCACCGTAGAAAAAGCCGCCACCGAAAGAAATGCGACTTCGGTCGTTATACCTTCAACCGAGTTCATGGACGATGATGGGCAGAAAGCTTGGTTTGGGAAATTGGTCGCGACTAACGGCGCGGAGATGGATGTAGTGTACAAGTCAGAATCGGAAACTGGATGCGACTTTAGCAAAGAAGCTCCGAAGGGGCAGCGATGCTTTCGGCGTGAGTCGATCCCTCCCGAGATTCCGCTTCCTGCTCTGTCGTCCGATTTGTTTATAGCCCCCGGTAAATCAATAGCTTTCCCGATCAACCGGGCACACGTAAAGCACTATGTGAATCTTTACGTCTTATATAACTTCTCGTGGGAATATTCAGGCAAGCTGTTTTCGCATTTTCCGGATTACGATTCCCAGCACCGGGCATATTTTGGCTGGTTCGATTTGGAGAAAGGAATTCGGGCAGAATCGGAAAAAAGGCGGGCCGCTTAGGAGATAGGCTTATGGACAGCGCACAGATGATCAGATCACAGCCGTCGGTATTTGATGCGGCGGTTCAGGAAGAGCTGCTTGGGCGGCTGCAAAAGCTGCGCAGGGTCTCGCTCGAGAACGGCAACACGTCCGACTTTGCACGGTTCGTTGCGGAGGTCGATGCCGCTCTCAAGAAGTTTGAAGAGGGCACCTACGGCATTTGCGAGGAGTGCCACGAGACGATGAATGTCGAAACGATGCTCGCCGATCCGCTGGCACGCATCTGCCTCGACGAGCTGACGGGCAAGCAAAGGTCGGCGCTCGAAGACGACCTGCAATTTGCCGCGCAGATACAGCGCGGATTGCTGCCGGCTCGCGACATCCGTCACGGCCGCTGGCATGTCGATCATGTTTATGAGCCGGTGCAGTTGATCAGCGGCGACTATTGCGACGTCATCGTTGAAGGCGGAGACCTGTATTTTATTCTCGGCGACGTTTCGGGACACGGCATGGCGGCGAGTTTGCTGATGTCGAACCTGCACGCGATATTCCATTCGCTAGTACCGCTGAAGTTAGATCTCCCGGAATTGATGACGCGTGCCAATCGTTTGCTGATGCGCAGCAGCTTGGCAAACCAGTTCGCGACGCTCGTCGTCGGTAAAGCATCGGCCGACGGCCAGGTCGAGACGGTCAACGCCGGTCACCTGCCGCCGCTCCTTATCAAGAACCACGTCAAAGGCGAGCTCGATCTCTCGGGCTTGCCGCTTGGAATGTTCAACGACGCCGAGTTTGCGTCGCAAAAAGTAAATTTGCATGACGGCGATTCGTTGTTGCTCTATACCGACGGGGTGACCGAGGCCATCAACAGCAACGGCGAAGAGTTTGGCTCGGCGCGGTTATGCGAGTCGATCAACGGTTTTGATTTTGCTCATCCCCGCGATCTGATCGCGAGATGTGTCGGCGAGCTGACCAGCTTTCGCGGTGCTGCCGAGAGGCACGACGATCTGACGATGCTGGCATTGAGGTTTGGCTAAGATGAAACTCGACATTTACCAGATTGACGCATTTACAAGTGAGCCGTTCCACGGCAATCCCGCGGCGGTCGTGCCGCTCGACGCTTGGCTGCCGGACGAGACCATGCTGGCGATCGCGGCGGAGAACAATCTGGCCGAGACCGCATTCTTTGTGAAGGAAGCTGACGGTTACGGCCTGCGATGGTTTACGCCGACCGTCGAGATCGACCTTTGCGGCCACGCGACCGTCGGGTCCGCTTACGTTCTTTATAACGAGCTTGGCTTCGACGGGCCGGAGATAAAATTCCGGTCAAAGAGCGGCGAGCTGCGTGTGGCACGTGATGGCGAACGGTTCGTTTTGAATTTTCCGTCGCGCCCGCCGGTTGAATGTGAAGTGCCGGCAGGTCTCGTCGAGGCGCTAGGCCGTGAACCGAAGAAGGTATTGAAATCACGCGATTATCTAGCGGTATATGAAACAGAGGACGACATTCTCGCACTAGAGCCCGACTTTCGTGCCATCGCGGCATTGGATGTACACGCCGTCATCGTTACAGCACCGGGCGAGCGGTCGGATTTTGTTTCGCGGTTTTTCGCACCGGCTGTCGGCGTCGACGAAGACCCGGTCACAGGCTCGGCGCATTGCACGTTGACACCGTATTGGGCGGAACGGCTCGGCAACAATTCATTATTCGCGCGTCAGCTATCGAAACGTGGTGGTGAAGTTTATTGCGAGCTTACCGGCGACCGGGTCCATCTGGGGGGCGATGCCGTTCTGTATATGAAGGGCGAGATCTATGTCGACGCCGGCCAGAGCGATGCGGCTGCGGGCGGATAGAGGCATGCCGGAGGCCGTGATCAGGCAAGCAACAGTCGACGATGCGGAGTCGATATCGGTGATACTTCGCGAGGCTTTTGATCGGTTCAAGAACGATTACACCGCCGACGCTTTTGATATTGTGCGTCCCGCCGTGCCCGAGATCGTTCGCCGGTTTGACGAAGGCCCTCAGTGGATCGCCGAGATAGACGGTAACCCCGCCGGAACGGTCTCCGTCCTGCCCGAGCCCGAGTGGCTCTACATAAGAAGTATGGCGGTACTTCCCGCAGCGCAAGGCCATGGTGTTGGCGGGCATCTTCTCAATGCGGTCGAGGAGTATGCGACGGGCGAAGGTTTTGAAAAGCTGTTCTTATACACGACGCACTTTTCGCAGAGCGCGATCCGCTTGTATGAGAAGCACGGGTTTTACTGGGTCCGCGATACGCCGGCCGACGAGTGGTTTGGCACGCCGGGCCTGGCAATGGAGAAGAAACTACCCCATGTCCGAGACTAGCAGGAGTGTGCGATATGAAGAATAGTCTGGCGATAGTTTTGGGGTTAGCAACGATGTTAGGGCTCGGTTTGACGGGCCTGCATGCTCAACCTTCGCGGGTGCCGCATGTTCAGACAAAAGAATCGCAGGCGGCGATGACACCAGCTACGGCGCTTCAGCGGTTGAAGGATGGCAATAAGCGCTTTGTGTTGGGATCCAGCCTTGTTCACAGCAATTACCGCAAAGAGGTTCTCGAGACCGCGAAAGGCCAGTTCCCGTTTGGCGCGATCCTGAGTTGCATTGATTCGCGGGTGAGCGTTGACGATATTTTTGATCTCGAGAACGGCGACGCATTCAGCGCTCGCGTTGCAGGTGCAACGTTTGGGGCGATCGATCTGGGCGGATTGGAATACGCGACCAAAGTCTCCGGGGCGAAGGTGCTCGTCGTATTGGGACATACAAACTGCGGGGCGATCAAGGGAGCCTGTGACGATGTTCAGTTGGGCAACTTAACGACATTATTGAACGAGATCAAGCCGGCGGTCCAGCAGGTGAGCAAAGGCTGGACGGGCGGCGAGAAGAATTCGCACAATCACGAGTTTGTCGAGGCGGTCAATGAGGTCAACGTGCGATTGACTATGCATAAAATGCTGCATGATAGCCCTGTCATAAAGGAGATGGTGGACAGCGGAAAACTGCTCTTGATCGGTGCGATCTACGACGTGGAGACCGGAAAGGTACGATTTCTCGATCAGAAAGGCGGCCACAAAGGAAACTAGACGATGTTATTGGAAGTAAAAGACTTACACGCCGGTATCGACGGCAAGGAAATTCTCAAGGGCCTCAATTTACAGGTCAACGCGGGCGAGGTCCATGCGATCATGGGCCCCAACGGCTCGGGCAAATCGACGTTGTCGAAGGTGCTCGCCGGCCACCCGTCGTATGAAGTGATCTCGGGCGAAGTTTTGTATGAAGGCAAGAACCTGCTCGAGCTCGAGCCTGACGAACGCGCGCGTGAAGGACTCTTTATGGCGTTTCAGTACCCGGTCGAGGTGCCGGGCGTTTCGAATTCGCAATTCCTGCGGCTCGCTTATAACGAGAAAATGAAGCACAAAGGTGAGGAAGAGCTAGACCCACTCGAGTTCAACGACTATCTCAAAGAGAAGGCGAAGATCGTCGACATGAGTCCAGAGTTCTTCAAACGGTCGGTCAACGAGGGCTTCTCGGGCGGCGAGAAAAAGCGCAACGAGATATTGCAAATGGCCGTGCTCGATCCGAAGCTCGCCATTCTGGACGAGACCGACTCGGGTCTGGACATCGACGCTCTTCGCATAGTGGCCGAGGGCGTCAACAAGCTCCGCGCAAAGGACAATGCGATCATTCTTGTCACGCATTACCAGCGTCTTTTGAACTTCATAGTCCCCGACCAGGTCCACGTCCTCGCCGGCGGCCGCATCGTAAAGGAGGGCGGCAAGGAACTGGCGCTCGAGCTTGAAGAGAAAGGCTACGACTGGGTCAAGGGAGCCGCGAACACCAGCTAGTTGATGACGACCGCTGACAACAACGCCATCAAACGCATCATCGCCTTCGTTACCAGAACGGAGGTGCTTCTCTTCCTGGCCTTGTGGTTGATCTACGGGATGCTCATCAATGCGAAGAACACTCTGAACTTTGGGCAACCTGCCGTCGAGGCAATAGTGGACCAACATCGTTTCAGCGTCGAGGACCTCCCGAATTGGATCCAGGGAGAGGGTTTCGATTATGCGGGGCATTTCTACACGAATAAGCAGCCGGGCCAGGCGATGATCGGCTCCGTCGTATATGCGCACCTCAAGCTTCTCGGGTTTAGTTATACGGGTGACAAGTTGTTTACCGGCGCACTCGTGGTATTTTTCTCGGCGTCTTTCTTGGCCGCCTTCGCTGGTGTTATCGTGTTTAGGCTCGCGCGTGGGCTTAGCGGTGGCGACTCAACGCTGTGGCCGCTCGCGGCAGCGCTCGTATTCGGTTTGGGAACAACTGCATTCGCTTATTCAGGTATCGGCCATCACGATACGATAGCCACTGCCTTTCTCATAACTGCTTTTTACCTGATCTTTCTTATCAGGAATGACCCACGTGCCGACCGGGACAGGTTCAGGGCGCTGGCGGCTGGATTGCTGCTTGGTTTGACGCTGACGACGTCTATGCTTCTTTTTTTTATGGTAATCGTCGTCGGTCTCTATTTCCTGTCACTCTGGCGGTGGAGGTTATTCGTCCCATTGATGATCGGTGGCGTAGTAGCCTTGTTGCCGCTCTTGATCTACGATGCGGTCAATTTTGGAGATCCTTTCCTGCTCCCCGCTATAGCGAATTACAAGTTTACGGGCTACGACCCTGAAGTATTTTTCTCGTACGATTGGGACCACTTTCTTGGAATGATCGGCGTCTATGTCGGGCTGGTCAACTTGTACACACCTGCGCTCTGGTGCGGCCTGATCGGACTTTTCTTTATAAGCTTTAAGCGTAGGCGCGAGGTTCTGACAATCGTCTCGGCGATCGCGGTCCTGGTCTTCTATATCACGAACGTGGAGGGCATCGGCACCTGCGCCTACGGTCCGCGATACATGCTTCCGATCATGCCTTTCGCGTCGCTCGGGATAGTGGGTTTCCGGCGGGTTCCAACAGCGGGTCTTCGATTGCTGGCGGGGTCGGTACTCTTCTACATAGCCGTAAAGTCTGCCGTCATAAATCTCGTCGGGGCGATGGGCGGCGCTATGTACTGCAATATGGGCGTGAGCGGAAATGGCTACTTGGAGTACATTAGCCGAATGAAAACCGGGCAAATGCCCGAACTCTTGCTCCTGCCCTGGCTGCTTCCGTTTGCCGCAGCCATTCTAGCGTTGATAATTCTGAAGCCATTCATTGCTGATGCAGTTCGCAGGACTGCTCACAGCAAAGTCGATTCCATATCGCCAGACGCGACACGCAGAGGATGGGCCGCTCGAACTGGAGAACCCAAGAGCGCCGTATGTTTTAAATGCGGTGCGAACCAAGTCCGCTACGTGCCCGAAGGTACCGGTGAATCCTCCATTACGACAACGGACGCGGCAGGTCTCGATCGCTATGTCTGTGTGGAATGCGGTTTTGTCGAACTCTATGTGCGGGACACATCTATTCTCACAGAGATCGCCGAACAAGATGTGAAGAAGTACTAGATGACCGCCGCGGAAAGTTTAGTTTGACAAAGGTTTTTTAAGAAATGGCATCAACAACGGTCGCGACCGAAACACAGTTCGCGGATACATTTAAGAAGTTTATCGAAGGCGAGACAGACGCGTCGGTCAGGAAGCTGCGTGAAGACGCATTTAATTATTTTCTTGAAGTCGGGTTTCCGACACCGAAACACGAAGATTGGAAATATACGAACATCGGCCCGGTCGGTAAAGAGCCGTGGATCTCTCCACCGCTATTTTCTCCTGGGCTGCATGGTGCGGACATCTCGGTCCTCGAGAATTTCGATTATCGTCGAACTGGCCTCGTGGCTCTCAATTTAGCGTTTGGTCATTTTTCGTTTGGCGGCAGTGCGAAGGGGAGAGTCTCTGATGAGCCTGGCAGTTTCGCTTATGCCGCGGCGGATGGAATGATGCTCGCACCGCACATGGTGTTTGTCGCTGAAGAGAGCAGCAAGGCAACGATCATCGAGTCGTATGCTTCGCCTGCTAAAGGGTTTGTAAATGCTGTGACGAGGATCATCGTGGGCGACAATGCTGACGTCACCCATTACCGCGTCCAGAAAGATTCGCCGAACGCCTATCACTGCGGCTTTACCGAAGTGACGCTCGGGCGGAATAGTCGGTACAATTCGACAAACATTAACCTTGGCGCGGCATTATCGCGACATGATATTGATTTGAAATTTACGGCCGAGGGCGGCGAGGCGCACGTCGACGGGCTTTATATGCTCAGCGGCTCGCAGCACAGCGACACGCATTCGGTCATCGACCATACTGTGCCAAATTGCACTTCGCGGCAGAATTATAAGGGTGTGCTGAATGACAAGTCTCGCGGAGTTTTTAACGGCAAGGTGTTTGTCCGCGAGAACGCCCACGGCACAGACGCGCAGCAGTCGAACAAGAATCTTTTGCTCTCTAACGACGCCCGCGTCGATACTAAGCCGCAGCTAGAGATATTCAACGACGACGTAAAATGCGCCCACGGCGCGACGGTTGGGCAACTTGAGGAAGAGGAATTGTTTTATCTACTAACGCGCGGCCTGCCCGACACGCTTGCACGCAACTTGCTGACGTATGGTTTCGCCGAGGCGATCATTCGCAAGATCGGTATCGAATCTATCAAGGCCGACCTCGACGAGGCCGTCCTGAACAGATTGAACGTAAAACTGGAAGTATAAGAATATGAGAATACGGACACAGCTCATCATCGCGGATGATGTATTGGCAAAGATCGATGAGATAGCCGGCGAAAAACATCGGCGCGCCATCGTAGTCGAGACCGCCCTGCGCGAATACATTGAACGCGAGGACGCGAGGCCGAAAAAAAAGGTCACGAAAGTTGCCGATAAAAAGTCTGCTCCAAAGAGGCATTAAGATGACAGCAGTAAAAACAATGAGCGAGTGGGACGTTGAGCAAATTAGAAAGGATTTCCCGGTGCTGTCACAAACGGTGAACAGCAAGCCGCTGGTCTATCTCGACAACAGCGCTTCGTCACAGGTGCCGCAGGTGGTGATCGATCGGGGGTCGAAATATCTGGAAGAAGAGCATTCAAACATTCACCGCGGCGTGCATTATCTCTCGCAGCACGCGACGACCGCTTACGAGGCGGCGCGCGAGAAAGTAAAACGCTTTATCAACGCACGCGAGGCAAAGGAGTGCATCTTTGTCCGCGGCACGACCGAGGGCATCAATCTTGTCGCGTATTCGTACGGAAAGAAGTTCATCGGCGAGGGCGACGAAATACTCGTTTCGCAGATGGAGCACCACTCGAACATCATTCCGTGGCAGCAGATCGCTGAGGAAAAGGGAGCAACGATCCGCGTTATCCCAATGAATGAGCGCGGCGAGCTGATCATCGACGAGTATGAGAACATGCTCAACGAGCGAACAAAGATCGTCGCCGTCGCCCATGTTTCAAATTCATTGGGCACGATCAACCCGATCAAGGAGATGGTCGCGACGGCGCACAAATTCGGCGTGCCGGTTTGTGTCGATGCGGCGCAGAGCGTGCCTCATTTTCCCGTCGATGTGCAGGACCTCGATTGCGATTTCTTCGCGTTCTCGGGACACAAGATGTTCGCACCGACGGGCAGCGGAATTCTCTACGGCAAACGCGAATGGCTCGATCAGATGCCGCCATATCAGACCGGCGGCGGGATGATACGAACGGTTAGTTTTGAAGGAACGACATTTGCTCCTATACCGGACAAATTCGAGGCCGGCACGCCTGCAATTGCTGCAGGCATAGGACTTGGGGCGGCGATCGATT
>Ga0163161_10000295_pt1 | contig 43605 bp, 39 predicted proteins | sample S45metaG_FD_129847 | JGI IMG/M metagenome (GOLD analysis project Ga0163161, IMG submission 129847) | Switchgrass rhizosphere microbial communities from Kellogg Biological Station, Michigan, USA - S4-5 metaG | ecosystem: Host-associated > Plants > Roots > Rhizosphere > Soil | place: USA... | reverse complement strand
CGGCGGTCTCCTCGGCGGCGTGCTCGGTGACGGTGGCGTCCTGGGTGGCGTTCTCGGTGGCGACGGCGGCTTGCTCGGCGGCGTGCTGGGCAGCGATGGCCTCGTCGGCGGCCTGCTCGGTGGTGACCTGCTCGGCGGCCTGACCGACGGCGGTCTCCTCGGTGGTGTGCTCGGTGACGGCGGCGTCCTGGGTGGCGTTCTCGGTGGCGACGGCGGCCTGCTCGGCGGTGTCCTCGGCAACGACGGCATCGTCGGTGGCCTGCTCGGAAACGACGGTCTGGTCGGTGGCGTGCTCGGCAACGATGGCCTGGTCGGCAGCCTGCTGGGCCATGACGGCCTGGTGGGTGGCTTGCTCGGCGGCGTGCTGGGCGGCGACGGTCCGGTCGCCAACATCCTGGAGCCGATCTCCGGCGTGGCAAGCGGCCTGACGGACACCGTCGCGCCGATCGTCTCGACGGTCACGGGTACGGTTTCCGGCGCAGTGGCACCGGTGGCCGACATCCTGGCCGGCGCATCGAGCGCGGTGGCCCCGGTGGTCGACACGGTGGGCACCGTGGTGAACACCGTGGACCACGCAGTCACCCCGCTGACGACCGAGGTCGTGACCCCGATCACCAGCCTGGTGGACCACGCGCTGACGCCTGTGACGAACGTCCTGCACGGCCTGCTGGGCTGATCAAGAACAAGGGCTGGAGGAGGAGAGGAAGAGCGACAGCACTGGGGCAGGCCACAACCGGCCTGCCCCGCGAAAGGATTGGTATGAAGATCAGCTATCAGACATTGACCATCGTTGCGCTCGCGGCAAGCCTTGCCGCCTGCGTAGGCCCGAAAAAAGGCCGTGACGACGTGAACTACTACTACTCGAACAAGGACGCGACGGCGGTCGCCAAGGTGGAGCCGCCACCCCCGGCACCGATGACGAACGGACCGGTTGGCGTGCCGAAGATCGTGTATTTCGACTTCGACAAATACAACATCCGTCCGCAGGACCAGCGGATCGTGGAAGCGCATGCGAGCTACCTGAAGAACCGCTCGACGAGCCGCGTGGTCATCGAAGGCCACACCGACTCGCGCGGTGGCCGCGAATACAACCTCGCGCTGGGGCAGCGCCGTTCGGAGTCGGTGCAACGGGCGCTCACGCAGCTCGGCGTGCCGGCCGAACGTGTCGAGGCCATCAGCTGGGGCATCGAGAAGCCCGCGTCCATGGAAACCACCGAGGAGGGCTACCAGCTCAATCGCCGCGCCGAATTCAGCTACCGCTGAAACCGGAGCCCAAGCGATGACGTCGAAGGCAACAGTCTCCGGTCAGCGATTCCGTCGTTCTAGCAGCGAGAGCAGATAGATGACGGACGCGGCCGGTCTCCCGCACTTTATCGGGGCCGAATGATGTCCTTTTCAGACCAGCTCCACGCCTGCCACGAACGCCTTGCGTCGGTGTGCGCGGCGCTGCCTGCCCCATACCCCGCGTTCACGCTGTTCTTCTCGGTGAGCGATGGATCGCAGCGTGCGCACGTCGTGCATGCGCGGGCCGCCGAGTTCGAGACCGCATGGAGCGAAGGCGCCGACATCGTCGAGCGCTGGGTGCGCGACCACGGTGTCGTGTCGCCCTGGCTTCGCATCGACTGGGTCGAGGGCGCGAGCCCGATGGACTGGGCGCAGTTCAAGACCCAGCTCACTGCCGTCAAGCGCAACTACTTCCGTCTGGGCCTGGCGTTCGACAAAGACTTCGAGATCGCCTTCACCGAGCAGGAGCTCAACGCCAACGCGATGCTGGCGGGCGACTCGACCATTGCGCATGCGGTGATGAATCCGCGCAACTTCGAGGCCTATGGCCAGGCGCGTTTCCAGCGCACGCTCGCGCTCGACATGCCGACGGACCACCCGGTCTACCTGCTCGCGACGGTGGGCGTTTTCTGCCAGCCCGACGGTGTGGTGCACAAGCTCATCGGCACGGGGCTCGATGCGGGACGCCGCCAGATGCCGGCGCTCAATCCGCAGTCGGCCATGGACCTCGTGCGCAGCGGCTCGGCCTACCTCGCGCGCCAGGTGCAGAGCGACGGGCTCTTCGTGTACGGCTACTTCCCTTGCTTCGACCGCCGCATCCCGACTTACGACGCGATGCGCCATGCAAGCGCGATCCACGCGATGCTCGAGGCGTGGGAAGTCACGCGCGACGAAACCCTGCGCTCGGCCATCGACCGCGCGCTCGACCATCTCACCAACTGGCTGATCCGCGACTACCAGCTCGCCGACGGCCGCGAGGTGGCTTTTCTTGTCGACACCGGCGGGGAAATCAAGCTGGGCGGCAACGCGGCCTGCGTGCTCGCGCTGGTGAAGTACTGCGAGCTCATAGACACGCGCCGCTGGCTGCCGCTGCTGGAAAAGCTGGCGCTGGGCATCGTGTCGCTGCAGGACCCGGCCACCGGTCGCTTCAACCATGTGCTGCACGCCACCGACCTGGCGGTGAAGCAGGCGTCGCGCGTCATCTATTACGACGGCGAGGCCGCCTACGGCCTCATGCGCCTCTATGGCCTCACGCGCGACGCGCGCTGGCTGGCGGCGGTGGAAAAAGCCTTCGATCATTTCATCGCGAGCCAGCACTGGCAGGCGCACGACCACTGGCTGAGCTGCTGCGTCAACGAGCTCACGCACTGGAGCCCGCAGGAAAAGTACTTCCGCTTCGGGCTGCAGAACGTCGCGGGCTATCTGGACTTCGTGCTCGACCGCAAGACCACCTTTCCGACCTTGCTCGGGCTCATGCTCGCCGCGCAGCAGATGCTCCAGCGCCTGGAAAGCATGCCCGCGATGCGGCACCTGCTCGACGAGCTGGACACCGAGAAGTTCTACCGCGCGCTCGACTACCGCGCGCACTATCTCCTCAACGGTTTCTTCTGGCCGGAGATGGCGATGTACTTCCGGCGGCCGTCCACCGTCGTCGGTTCGTTCTTCATTCGCCACCACGCGTTTCGGGTGCGCATCGACGACGTCGAGCAGTACGTCTCGGGCTTTGCCTCGTACCACCGCTACCTCATCGAGCGCCGCGTGCCGCTGGGTGCGATGAACGGTGCCGCCAGCAGCCCGCGCGACGACGGCGCCAGCTGGACCGCGAGCGAAATGGCGCGCGTGACCAGCGGCGAATGGGTGGTGCGCCCCGAGGACGGCTGGCGCGCGAGCGGCGTGACGCAGCGCTCCTTCATGCGCAAGGGCCGCGTGGTGTTCGAGAACCAGACGCGCCCGTCGAAGACGCCGCTCGCGGCGGTCACGCTCAAGGGCGTGCTGCAGCCGGCCGCGGCCGTGCTGTGCACCGACCCCAAGCCGCACCTGGACAAGCGCGTGCCGGTGCTCAAGGTGCCGAACGTGCTGCAGGCCGTGCTGCAACTGGGCGAGCATGCGCGCACCGAATTCACCGGCCGCGTCTGCGGCGTGCTGGGCCACGGCACCGGCAGCAGCACCGTGGCCGCGATGATGGCCGGCGCGCTCACCGTGTGGGGCGAGGTCGCCCAGCCCGAAGGCAACATCAGCCTGCCCTCGGGCATTGCGTGGAACCTCACCTGCATGCCGCGGCATGCGGCTTACTGGGTGCTGGAGATGGGCACCTCGCACATGCCCGCGTCGTCGCAACTGGTGCGGCCTTCGCTGGTGGTGGTGACCGGGCTCTCGGCCGCATCGCAGAAGCACCGCGGTCCCTCGGACGCCGCCGCGCGCATGGACGCGCGGATCTTCCAGGGCATGGCTGCCGGCGACAACGTGGTGCTCAACCGCGACATGCCCGAGTTCCCGATCTTTGCGGAAGCCGCGACGGCGCACCAACTGCAGATCGTGACCTACGGCGAGCACGAGGACGCCGACGTGCGCCTGCTGGCCTTCGACCACGGCGAGGTGCAGGCGCAGGTGGCGGGCGAGCCCTTTCAATTGCGGCTCAATGCGCCGGGCCGCCACATGGGCGCCGCCGCCGTCGCCGCGCTCGGCGCGCTGCAGTCGCTGCGCCTGCCGCTGGCCGCGGCCGTGGAGCCCTTCGCGCACTTCGAGCCGCCGGGCGGACGCGGTGCGCTGCACACCATTCACATCGGCGGCGGAAGCTTCAAGCTGATCGATGAAACCTATGACGCCAACCCCAGCTCGATGCGGGCGGCGCTCGAATTGCTGTCACAAGCCCCCTGCGAACCTGCGCGACGTGTCGCCATCCTCGGCGACATGCAGGAGCTGGGTCCTGCGGCGCAACGCCATCACCTCGACCTGGAGGCAGAGTTGCTGGCGTCGCAGCCCGACCGGGTGCTGCTGTGCGGTCCGCTCATGCGGGCGCTGCACGCGAGCATTCGTACCAAGGTCCGTTCACATTGGTTCGTGGACGTGTCGGACCTGTCGACCGCGTTGGGCGGTCTGCTGCAACCGGGCGACTGGGTGCTGGCCAAGAGTTCCGCGGGCGTCGGCCTGTCCCGGCTCGCCCGGGTTTTGAAAGCACTGCCATGAGATGGAATTCATTGATTCACATGCCCTACGAACGCGACGTGGAGGCGCCGCGACGCTGGTGGCTGGGCTGGCTGCAACTGCTGTTCGCATGGGTGCTGTGCATGCTGTTGTGCGCCAACATCGCGCTGGTGTTGGCTGAGGGTTTGCCCGCAGTGCGAGGGGAGGCGACGGTGGACCGGCAGGCCGGCTGCACGGCCGCGCAAACATCGTCGCTGCGCAAGGCAGAACAAGAGACGAGACATGAGCAACGGGTCGACTCGACAAAGGCAAGCGTGCCTCGATGCTGAGGCGCACAAAGCGCGAATTATTGCCTTGTAACAGTTGGGTAACAGTCGATAATGACGCACGCGTCATTGCACGACGGATCGGCCCTTTCTCATGATCAAGTTTCTCTTGCCCAGCCAACTGGTTGCCGAAACGCCGGACGAGCCGGGTGCCAGTCCTTACGCAAAGGCCCTGAACACGGCGTTCCGCGCGGCCTACCCGCTCGTGAAGAGCGCGGCATGGCGCTCGCTGCCCATCAGCCTGTTCGGGCTCTTGCCCTCCATCTTTCTCTTGCAGGTGTATGACCGCGTGCTCTCGCGCAGCGGCACCTCCACGCTCGCCGCGCTGGTGAGCGGCATCCTGTTCTTCCTGTGCATCGAGTTCTGGCTGCGCACGCGGCGCTCGCGCATGCTGCGCAATGCGGGCGCGATCATCGATCACGGTGTCTCCGGTGCGTTGCTGCAGTCGATGCTCGCGCGCCCGCTGCGCGCGCTCGAGGCGCGGCCCGCTTCGGTGTGGCAGCAGTACTTTCGCGACGTGGGCTCGGTGCGCGGCACCGTCACTGGCGGCTTGGCGCAATCGATCTTCGATTTGCCGATGGCGATCTTCGCGCTCGTGGTGATCGGCATCGTCGCGCTGCCGGTGCTGCCGGTGGTGGCCGCGTTCCTGGCGATCATGTCGTTCCTGGCGTGGTGGTGGGCCGACGAAGTGCGCGCCGGCCGCGTCGAGGAAGTGCAGCGCGGACGGGGCCTCGACCGCATGACCTCCGAGATCTGCAACGCGCGCGAAACGCTCAAGACGCAGGCCAACGACGGCCCCATCAGCGACATGTGGCGCCAGACGTACAACGCCTGGCTCACCGAGAGCTTCAGCAAGAACGGCCAGATCGAAACCGCGCGCGACGGCACCACGGTGCTGCTCACGGTTTTCTCGGTCGTCGTGGTGACCGTGGGCGCCATCTCGGTGATGGAGCAATGGATGACGGTGGGCGGCCTCGTGGCCTCCAACATGCTGGCGCTCAAGGCGCTGCAGCCAGTGGCCGGGCTGGTGTCGAACTGGCGCTCGCTGGCCACCGCGAAGGAAGCCGCCAAGCGCCTGGAAACCGTGCTGGGCGAGCAGGTCGAAAAGCCGCCCACGGGCATGACGCTGCCGCAGCCGCTCGGCCGCATCACGCTCAAGGACGTGAGCTTCAGCTTCACCGAGACCGCGCAGCAACCGGTGCTCGAAGGCGTCGACCTGGACATCGGTCCCGGCGGGCTGCATGTGATCGTCGGGCGGAACGGCGCGGGCAAGTCGACGCTCGTAAAGCTGCTCTCGGGCCTCTACACGCCCACCCGCGGGATCATCAGCATCGGCGAATACGACCTGTCGCAGTTCGGCCGCGAAGAGCTCTCGCGCTGGATCAGCTACCTCTCGCAGGAGGTCTACTGGTTCGGCGGCTCGCTGATCGACACCATGCGCCGCGCGGCACCCGGCCAGAGCGACGAGCAGATCGTCTCGGCCTGCAAGCTCTCGGGCGCGCACGACTTCATCTCGCGGCTGCCCGACGGCTACCGCACCATGGTCGGCGAAGGTGGTACCGGCGTCTCGGTGGGCGAACGCCGCAAGCTTGCGCTGGCCATGAGCTTCCTGCGCAAGCCATCGGTGCTGGTGCTCGACGAGCCCAGCAACGACCTGGATTTTCAGAGCGAGCGCAACCTGCTCGCCACGCTGCTCGCGGTGGCCAAGGTGCGCACCGTGGTGGTGGTCACGCACTCGCTGCGCATCGTCTCGGCCGCCTCGGCGGTCTACCACGTGACGGGCCAGGGCGACATCGAAGTGGGCACCGCCGCGGTCATGGTGCCCAAGCTCTTCGGCGTGAAGAAGCCGCTGGTGGCGGTGGGCGACGAAGACAACGCGGGGGCTCCGGCTTCCCGCTCCATGGCGTGATGCTGCCTGCTTGACTCATGACGAGTGATTGGGGACCGTGAACTTGAAATCAGACCTGCCGCAGATTCTTCAGGATGAAGAAACCAAGCGCGCGGCGCAGACCTCGCCCAAAGGGCGGCGGCGCCAATGGATCATCGGCGGCGCGGTCGCCGTGCTGGCGCTGGTCGGCCTCGGCTTTCCGATGGAAACCGTGGTCGTCGCGCCGGGCCGCGTGATCCCCTCGGACCGCGTCAAGTCCATCCAGCATCTGGAAGGCGGCATCGTCAGCGCCGTGCTGGTGAAGGAGGGCGAAACGGTCAAGCAAGGCCAGTCGCTGGTCGAGATCGACCTGGGCGGCAGCGGCCTCAATTTCGAGGAACTCACCGCGCGCTACGCGGCCACGCAGGCCACGCGCGTGCGCCTCATGGCCGAGAGCCGCGGCCAGCCGCTCAGCCGCCAGTCCTTCGCCGCCGACATCGACGAGAGCGTGTTCGAAGGCGAACTCGGCGCCTACCAGGCGCGCTCGCTCGAACAGCGCGGCGTGATGGCCGGCGCGGTGTCGGGTCTGGAGCAGGCGCGCAGCAAGCAACTGGAACAGCAGGCCAAGGTGAAGGGCCTGAGTGACCGGCTCGAGCTGATGCAGAAGGAGCTCGAGATCTCCGAGCAACTGCTCAGCGAAAAACTCGTTGGCCAGGTCGAGGTGCTGGAGAAGCGCCGGCAGGCCGAAGGCGTGCGCAGCGAACTCGCGGTGGCGCGCCAGGGCGTGATTTCCGCCAACGCCGCCATCACCGAATCGCAGGCCAAGATGGCCGAGGCCGAAGGCCGCTACCGCCGCCGCGCGTCGGACGAACTGGCCACGGTCGAGCGCCAGTTCGCGAGCTTGAGCGAAGACCTCGCACGCGCCCGCACGCAGCGTTCGCGCACCGTGGTGAAGGCGCCTTCGGACGGCATCGTCAAGGGCCTGCGCAACTCCAGCCCGGGCTGGGTGGTGAAGCCCGGCGAATCGATTCTCGAAGTGGTGCCCGACAAGGACGAGATCATGGTCGAGGCCCGGCTCAATCCGAACGACCGCGGCTTCGTCGAGATCGGCCAGTCGGCGCGCGTGAAGATCACCGCCTACGACTACCTGCGCTACGGCGCCGTCGAAGGCAAGGTGATGCTGGTGGCCGCCGATGCCGACCGCGATGCGGCCATCTCGCAAGGCGCGCCGTACTACCGCCTGCTGATCAGCATGTCGCAATCGCATGTGGGCCGTGTCGAAAACCGCATCACCGCCGGCATGGAGTCCGAGGTCGACCTGCGCGTCGGCACCGATCCGTTCATCTGGTACATCCTTCGTCCAGTGCTCAAGTTGCGGCGCGAAGCCTTCCGCGAGCCATGAAGGAGCGCAACGCCACAAGCCGGCGCCGCACGGGCACCGGGGTGCTGTGCGCAGCACTCTGCGCGAGCTTCGCACTGCCGCCGCAGGCCGCCTTTGCGCAGGACGCCGCGGCACAAGACGGCCCGCCGCCATCGCTCTCGCTCTCGCGCCGGCTTTCGACGCCCTCCATCGGCGCCGTGAGCTACGCCCAGCGCGTGAAGCAGGCGCTGATCACGCTCTCGCAGGAATACCCCGAGGTGCAGACGGCCCAGGCCGCCGCCGCCACCAGCAGCTACAGCGTCGATGCCGCCAAGCAGGCGCGCTACCCGCGCTTCAAGATCGGCACCTCGTCGGGCAACTACAACAGCGGCGCCGACAACGCCAAGACCCAGGGCTACACCGTGCTCACCGCCGAAGCGCGCGTGAGCCTGATCGACGGCGGTGCGATGAGCGCCGCGCAGCGCGCCGCCGAGGCCGGCAACAAGGCCGACGACGAGGCCGTCATCACCACCTCGCAGAAGGTGGTGCTGGACGCGCTCACCGCCTACCTCCAGGTGCAGCGCTTCGATCTGAAAAAGCAGATCGCGCACCGCGCCACCGAGGTGGTGGCGGAGTTGTCGAAGGCGGAAGCCCGCCGTGTCGCGCTCGGCGTGTCCGGCGACAACGACCTCAACATGGCCGCCTCGCGCCGCGCGCTCGTGGCTGCGCGCGAATCCGACTTCGAAGCGCAGCGCGACGAGGCGCTTGCGAAGTTCCGCAACTACTTCAAGTTCTCGCCCAACGCCGAGTCGCTGCCCGTGCTCGCGGCGCCGCTGCAGTGGCGCATCGGCTCGCAGGACGAGGCCTTGCGCCGCGCCGAGAGCCGCAGCACCGAGATCGCCGAAGCGCAAGGCCGCATCGATCGCGCGAGGGCGCTGGTCGAGCAGCAGGAGGCCAGCCTCTACCCGACGCTCGACGCCGTGGTTGTGAAGAGCAAGGACCCGCGCGGCGTGTCGCCGCAAGACCCGACGCGCGCGGCCTTCGAACTCAACTGGAACTTCGGCAACGGCTTCGACCGCCAGCTCCGCCTGAAGGGCGCGCTCGCCGAAGTCGCCAACCAGGAAGCCAAGCTCGAAGGCGTGAGGAACAACCTGTTCGAACTCACCTCGGCCTCATGGGCCCGCACCGTGTCGGGACGCGAGCGCGAGAAGCAGTTGATGGAAGCCGTCAGCACCTCGGGTCTGGCCTTCCGCGGCCGCCGCCGCCTGATGGAATTCGGCCGCGAGACCTTGCCCAAGGTGCTCGATGCGCAGCTGGACTACTACACGCTCCTGTTCGACTACGTCGACGGCGTCTTCGACCTGCGCATTTCCGAGCTGCGCCTCGCGCGCACCACCGGCGAATTGCGCATCGACCCCGACGGCACCAACAACTGGATGGACCGCATCTTCGGCCCGCCGAACCGCGCGGTCATCACCGAAGACGGCCTGCTCTCGCAGATGTGCATCTCGAGCAATTCGGCCTGTCCGAACGAGCCGATCGTCGAGCGCTCGCCGAGCGCCGCAAGTGCCAACCCGCCGCTGCGCCGCACACCGCGCCTAATGCCCCGCTGAACAAAAAGGGGCGAGCGAAGCAAAGCCCCGTGCGTTCGGGAAACACCGAGGAACCGGCTTCGCCGGGCCTCAGGTGTTGCCCCCGGTAGGGGGTTGGCGAAGCGACACGAAGTGCGCGCAGCCTGGGGGCGAGCCGAGTTCTCGGGCCTCAGGTGTTGCCCCCGGTAGGGGTTGGCGTAGCGACACGAAGTGCGCGTAGCCTGGGGCCGAGCCTTGTTCAGGCGTCTTCAGGGATGCCCGGCTCGCCGTCAAGAATTTGGTACTTGCGCATCTTTTCCCACAGCACCTTGCGGCTGATGCCCAGGTGCTGCGCGGTGTCCTGGCGCTTCCAGTCGTTGATCTCGAGCGCCGCGATGATGCGGTTGCGCTCGCTGCTGTTCCAGCCCTTGCGGTCGCCATTGCTGTCGAGCGCGACACCGCCGCCGCTGCCGCTCCCTCCGCCGCCATGTCGTTCGGCCGACATCGCCGGCGTCGGCGTGCCCCGCGTGAGCGCGATGGCGCGCTGGATCAGGTTCTGGTCCCAGCCGCGCAACTGCCGCGCGATCACGCCCACGCGCTCCGCGAGGTTGCGCAACTGCCGCACATTGCCGGGGAAGTAGGTTTCGGCGACGGCGTCACTGAGCCAGTGCGGCGTTTCGCCCAGCGTCTCGAGTTCGTCGCCGAGCACATTGCCCAGCAGCGCCTTGAAGATCGCGATCTTGTCGACCTCGCCCCGCTCTTCGAGGCTGGGCACATGCAGCTCGATCACCGCGAGCCGATAGAAAAGGTCGGCGCGAAACTCGCCGCTCGCCACCATCTCGCGCAGGTTGCGGTTGGTCGCCGCCACGAGCCGGAAGTCCACGCGCACCGGCGACGTGGCCCCCAGCCGCGTGACCGCGTTGTCTTCCAGCACGCGCAGCAACTTCACTTGCTGGTAGCGCGGCAGGTCGCCGATTTCGTCGAGGAACAGCGTGCCGCCCGTGGCTTGCTCGAAGTAGCCGCGGTGCGCATGCACGGCGCCGGTGAACGAGCCCTTGGTGTGGCCGAAGAACAGCGACTCGAAAAGCCCATCGGGAATCGCGCCGCAGTTCACCGCCACGAACGCGCCCTTGCTGTACGACTGGTGTCCGAGGTGCAGTTGCTGCGCAATGCGCTCCTTGCCCACGCCGGTTTCACCGCGCACCAGCACCGGATGGTTGCAGTCGGCAAAGGCGCCCACTTCGGCAAGCAGCGCCTTCATCGCTTCGGAGTGCGCCACCAGCACATCGGGCGCCTGCGGCGCGATCTCGCGCGCGCGCAACTGCCGCACCAGCTTCGCGACCAGCGTGCGCAGTTCGGCGCAGGTGAAGTCGTAGGGCAGCACGTGCAGGTACTCGGGCGGATAGGTGCGCGAATCGCGCTCGCGCGAACCCGCGGCCACCCAGATCACCGGCATGCCCTGGAGGAACTCGGTGGCGTGCGCGAGGCCGCCGCTGTCGATGACCGTGACGCTGATGATCGCGACCGCAGGCCGCATCGCCACGCCGCGCTCCTGCTGCGGAGGCGGCAGCCCGTCAGCCCGTGTGACTTCCACGTCGAAGCTCGCCATGCACCGCGCGATGCGGTCAAGGATGTCGGCTTTGCCTTCCCAGACAAAGAGGTCGAGTTCGTCGAAATGGGTGGGGGAACTCATGTAGATAAATAACGCAATTCAATAAACGAGCTCGGCACCACTCGAGCAGCTCAGCCGGCCACCCACTTCTGTCTGGGCCAAGTTTGCGCCAAGCACATTGCTCAGCAAGGTGTTGAGAAGGGGATCGATCAATGGAGACAGCGCGCCCGAGATGATGCCGATCAAGATGTTGATGACGCCGCTCAGGGCGCCTGTCAGGCCCGAGAGAACGTTCGACAGGCCGCCGCCTGGTGCCGTTGGTGGAATCACGACCAGGAGGTTGAGGGCCTTGAGCGTATTGCTCAGGCTATCGACGATGTTCTGTGTCGCAATGGCCAGATATGCGGGGACTTGATCCAGTGGCGGAGGATTCGCGAAGAACTGCGACTGTGTGGACGAGCCCACGGGAACGTCCGCCTTCAGGCCAAGGCCTCCGCCGTAGTAAGGCTTGCGTGTACTGGCGTCGCAGCTGATCACTCCAAGGCCGAGGGCACCGAGTTGGCAGCTTTGGGATCCGATGTCGATGATCGGCACAGGGTTGACCGTCGGCAGCGCATTTGAGGCAAAGGCATTTGTCTTCGCAATGGCCGCCGTTGCGCCAAGGCTGCCCACGCGCAGGGTTGCCACCGAAGTCGTGGTTTGCGCGGTGAGGGATTTCGCACCCTCCACGCAGCTGAAATCCGTGACTCGAGAACCCCCGCCAGCCGCATCAAGACTGATGTCCAGCCGTACCGGCGCAGGAAGTATCTTGATGTCGGTGACGTTGCGCGGGCACCCTAGCACGCAGCCCAAGAGATTTTGCAAGCCTGTGGCGAGATTCAGACTCAGGAGATTGTTCAGCAGGTCCGTGACTGGCGAGAGGGCCGTCGTCAGGGCGTTGACCAGATTGGTGACCCCGTTTAGCGCCGGCAGGTCGACCGAGATCAGTGCGCGAACCTGCGCCGTACGTACATAGATTTGGTCCGGCCCGGTCGGATTGAGTTTGGCCAGCCTGGGGTCGCCCGTGGCCGACAGCTGCGGCGGCTCGATAACCTTCACGTTCGTTGTCACCGAGGCCAGACCCGCAAGAGGCAATGTCGCCGTGACGACCACGCCGTTCTTTCCATTCGCAGCCTGCACCACGCCTTGGAGCAGTTGGAAAAGCTGAATGTCGGTGGTCAGCCCGGCCGCATCGGAGCCGGTTTGCACACCGAGCAGATCACCGAGTTTGAGCAGCGGCTGTGCAGAGGCCGCATTGGCCGTGAGCTTGATCAGGTTGAGGGCATCGATCGCGGCCTGCGCCGTGTTGCCGCTTTGCTGCAGCGCATCGACCATGGCTTGGATCAGGGTGCCGACCGACACGCTGGTGCCCAGCACCTGGTCGTATTTTCCGACGCCGATACCCAGGTTGATCCCCAGTTGATCGATGTAGGTCAGCAGCTTGAGGTTGGTATTGATCAGCCCATTCCAGCCCACGGCATCGACATTGAGACTGCCGCCCAGCATTCCGCCGATCACCGCATTGAGCAGCGGCGATTTTGTCGAGTCCACCGTCAGCAGTGTGGAGCGGATGGTCAGATTCGCGCGTGGAAACTGTTGGATCGCCACGGCGTCCGCGGTGATCTGTTGTGCCGGGCCGCCTGAAAGCCCGGGGAGCAGGAGTGCGGGAGCCCTGCTGATGGTGACGCGTACCGCATTGAATTTCTGTCCTGCATCGGGCGCGCCGAAATGAGGCGCCGTGGGCTTCAACGCCGGATCCCATCGACCGCACACGATGCTGTCGGCAGCAACGGGCGGAAGTCCGCCCGGCAGGTTCTGCGCCGCGTTCGCGATGGCTGCGGCCGTTGCTGCCGCGCAATTGTTCGTTCCCAACCCTTGAGCGCCCGCCAGCGCGGCCAGATCCGCCGTCTTCTGGAACTCGCGCTTCATGTAATACAGGAAGCCGATCTGGGTGCCGATCAGCGTGATGACGATCAGGCTCAGTGCAATGGCCGTATTGATGATGATCGAACCGCGGGTACGGTTCGGCGAACGGGAAAGTGTGCGAATAGGGACTTTCATGGCAAGGCCCTCAGGACGACCAGAGTGCGGCGCTCGCGCGGCTTCGCAATTGATCGGGCATCCAGCGGCTGGTGTCGAGCACTAGCATCGAAGGCAGCAAGCGGTTCGCGCTGTAGGGATAAGTGACCGTGACCATGTAGCTGACATAGGCACCGGGGCTGCTCGGTGCGCCCGAGGTGACGTCCACGCTGACCTGCGAAACGATCCAGCTGCGTCGGCTCGCCACGTTCGCGTTGGCAGAGACGGGTACGACCAGCGAGTTGGCCAGGGCGTCGTACACCGCGTCCTTCACCCGCGTGTCGCCGGCAACAGGAGCGGGCGTGAGCAGGCCCACGGCGCGCGCACCTTCTTCTGCGGCACGGGTAACGGCCTGCTGCGTGTAGAGCACGGCGCCGAAGGTCGCAACCGCGTAGACCACGCTGAACAGAACCACGAATACGAGCGCGAACTCGATGGCAGCGACGCCGCGCTGCAGGCCTCGCGTGCCCGTCCGCTGGCTGCCAGCACGCAGGGTGTTCATGGCGCTCTCCCGTCCAGCAGCATGCTGGCCTTGCCGACGATCTGGTTCGGTATCGCGAAGCTCGGGAAGGGCGGCAGCAACTGCTGCATGTTGGTGGTGGTGACGGTCACCACCATCTGGCAGCGATCGTTCCAGGCGGTCCCGCAGGTGGGTGTGCCGCAATTGTTGGTGACCACCCCGCAGACCGTCGCGCTGACAGTGGGCGCTACCACGACGGGCATCCAGCTGCTGCTCTGCGTCGCGATGGTCTTCGCCTGGGTGGCGCGCTGCGCGAAGGTGGACTGGTAGCGCAGCGCGGCACGCGCGCCGTCCTCGGCGGCATTCTGCAGACCGAGCCTGAACGCGAACAGGATGCCGTAGGTGATGATCCCGTAGAGCAGCGAGAAGAAGATCAGGAACACCATGGCGAACTCGACCGCGTACACACCGCGCTGGGTGTGCGCTCTTGTGCGAAGGCAGGGTGTTCTCATGATGATCCTTTGGCGTGCGCAAGCGGGGAGGTGCGCAGTTACTTGGTCGTGCCGCCGCTCGAGCCCGACTTGACGATCGAACTCATGCGCTCCGGAATCGGAAATTCGAAACTCTTCAGATACCGCTCGTAGCTGCGGTTCGCAACCTCGCCCGCAATGGGCCGCCGCGTGGGCGACGCAATCTCGCCGCTGCGCTGCCAGGCGAGCAGGCCTTGCGTGGCATCGCCCACTTGCAGCCGTTCGTACACGGGTTCCGCGTCTTCGGCGATCTGGGTCTGACCTTCGGCGCTGGTGGGGACCGGCGCCTCGGCGCTTGCGGGCGCCGCAGGAGGTCCGATGGGTTTGGCATCTTGCGCGAACGCCGCAGGGGCGACGGTCATCAGCACAGCGGCGAGCCCGAACACGGACGACATTGCAGCGAGGCGGGCGGCGCGTTCTTTTCTCATGGAGTACCTCGTGAGGTCGAATTGGGAGACAGGGACACGGCGGCTTCCGTGGCGGATGGATTCATCTGGCTGGCCGTGCGCAGGCCGCCGTTGCCGGACCAGCGTGACGCCTTGAGCATCAGGGGAAGCGTGGCCACCTCGTCGCGCACCGTGCTCGCGCTTTCGGGCGTGGTGCTGGCGGAGAGCGGGGGCAGCGCAGTGCTTGTCGCGAGCGGTGCGGCGCCGCCTGCGCGCAACTGGCGCGCGGCATCGCGCACGGCCGCGCGGGAGGCTTCGGGCATGCGGTTGGACTCCATCAGCCTGTTCGCCTGGTCGCTCTGGCCGGTGGCTTCGAGGTACATCGCAAGGTTGGCCTGGGCCTGGGAGTTGTTGGGGCTCAGCTGCAGCGCCTGCATCAATGGCAGCCGCGCTTCGGCGACCTGTCCTGCGCGCAGGCTGGCGTAGCCAAGATCGCTGAGCAGCAATGCATCGGTCGGGTTCTGGCGTTGCGCCTGCTTGAGCAGCTGCACCGATTCGGCATAGCTGCCGCGCGCGCCGGCCAGAAGGCCCAGGCCGCGGTAGGCGGCGCTTTCGAGCGGTGTGCCGATCAGGCGCTTGTAGGCTTCCTCGCTCAAGGCGGCCTGGCCGGTCTGGCGCAGCGCGTCAGCACGCATGCGGGTGGATTCGGGCGCCACGCCCCAGCGCTGCTCGAGCGCATCGATGTGCGCCAGCGATGCGAACCACAAGCCTTCCTTCTGCATCTGCTCGACGAGCTTGAGGTAGGTGGCCTTGGTGTCGATGTTGGCGCCGGCCTTGGTCTCGGCAGCGGCTTCGGCGGCCGCGCGCTGCTGTGCGTCGCCGTTCATGGCGTAGCCGCTTGGCTCCTTGAGGAGGCTGCAGCCCGTCATGGCAAGAGCCGCCATCGCAGTGGCGGTGCAAATAAGCAGGTGCCCGACAAGGCGCGAACGCTCGGGAAAGGCGGGTGATTTCATTTGCTGATGGCTCCCAGTGAACGGAATATCGCAATGAAGCCCGGCCCCGCCGTCACGATGACCAGCGCCGGCAGCAGCGTGGTCACCATGACGCCGGTCATCTTCACGGTGATCTTCCCGATGCGTTCCTTCATCTCCGAGCGCCGGCTTTCGCGCAGGCGGTCGCTGAACACGCGAAGCGGCTCCTGCACCGCGCCGCCGTGCCGATCGACTTGCACCAGCAGCGACACGAGGCCTCGAAGGTTTTCGTTCTTGTGCAGCGTGGCCAGGCGATGCAGCGAATGCTCGCGGGTGCGCCCCTGGCTGTACTGGGCATTGGCAATGCTCAGTTCGTAGCCCAGCACATGCAGCACGTGCCGGAAATCGGTCGCCATGATCTGCAGGCTCTGGTCCAGGCTCAGGCCCACGCCTTGCAGCAGCCGCAGAAGGTCGATGAACAGCGGAAGCTCGCTGGCCGCGCGTTCACGCCTTGCGGCGGCGATCCGGCCGAGCACCCACTTGGGCGCCATGAACCCGATGGCAGCCGTGGCCGTCAGCACGACGACGACAGTGCCTTGCTCATGCCCGCCGCTCCACAGCACGTAGGCCAGCAGCGGAAGCAGCAGCGCAAGCGTGATCCGTGTCACCAGAAAGATCAGCTGTGCGCGTTTGGAGGGCAGGCCGCACTGATCAATGAGGTTTCGGTCTTCGTCCGCTACCAGTGCGCGACCCAGTCGCGAATTGAGCCAATGGAACGGCAGGTCGAGTTCAGGGCGGAATGCCGCTTCGGTTTCTTCGTCCGATCCCACGGGCGAATTGAAGGCGTCCGGCGCGAGCGAGGCCTGCCGGATGGCGCGGCCGATGACCTGGCCGCTGCGCGTGCGGCGGAACTCGGTGGCGATCAGCGCACCAGCACCTATCACCAGGCCCATCGCCAGCAGCACGAGGCTGAAGATCGCCAGTTGGTTGGAGGTGAACGTCATGCGAGCCTCGCCAGGCGGTAGAGAAGCGCCGCACCCGTCAGTTGCAGGCCGACGGAAGAGAAGATCAGGATGCGACCGGTGCCATCGTTCCACATGCTCATGAAGTAGCTGGGATTGGTGAGGATCAAAAAGGCGCCCACACCCACGGGCAACAAGCCGAGGATCCATGCCGAGAGGCGAGTCTCCGCGGACATTGCGCTCAGTTCCTGCTCGGCCTGCTCGCGATCGCGCATGAAGTTGCCCACGCGCTCCAGCAACAGGTCGGCGCGGCCGCCGTAGCGTACGCCCAGGCCCAGGATCGAGGCCAACAGGAACATTTCTTCCACGCGCACGTGGGTTGCCGTCTGGTGCAGCGCGCGGTCCAGGTCCACGCCTGCGCGCACCAACGTGGCCGAGCGTTCCAGGTGGCCCCGCAGCGGTTCCTGTGTGGTGGGAATCGCCAGCTGGAAGGCGGCCTGCGTGGAGTTGCCGATGGTGATGAGGCGCACCATCGCGTCGATGTACGGGGGTAGCTGGCTCACCAGCTTGCGGCGAGCCTTCTGCAGCCGCCACCACAGCACGAAGCTCGCGACGAGCATCAGAAGGAACAGCACGGCCAGCGCAGCCAGCCATCCCGCCAGCACGCCGACCAGCACGCAGAGTCCGACGATGGTGAGCAGCGCGAACACCACGGTGCGTGGCTCGATCACGCCCACCAACCACCCTGGGAGGGCTCGTTCGAGCAGGCTGGTGGGTGTGGCGGCTGCGGTTGCCGCTTCCGATTCCAGCCAGGGGTCGGTCGTCAGGGTCGAGGTCGCGCTTTCTCCCGGCAGATCCCGCACGGGCATCGGCACGGCGGTGGCCGCGCTGGTGGCAAGAATCTGCTGGCTCAGGTGCCGGTCCGTGGCCTGGCGCACTTGCCGCCTCTTTGCCCATTGCCACAGCAACAGCCCCGCCGCTGCCATCAACAGCGCGATGCATGCCACGACAAGCAGGCCTTCACGCACGGTTGTCCCCCTGCGCTGCACGCGTCATCGATTGGCGAAAGCGCGTGATCTTGGGCGAATGCGGCGCAATGCCCAGCGACACCCAGCGGTCGCGTTCCTCGCCATCGGGCGAGACGATCGGCTCGTAGCGGTACAGCTCCTGCATCGCGACGATGTTGTCGTTGACGCCGGTGACTTCGCTCAGCGAAATGATCCGGCGTTGGCCGCCCGAGAGCCGCCCGATCTGCACGATGAAATCGATGGCGTTGGCGATCTGCCGGCGCAGGCTCACTTCGCTGCCCTGGTAGCCCGCGAAGCCCGCCAGCATTTCCAGGCGATAGAGACATTCGCGCGGCGAACTCGCGTGGATGGTGCCCATCGAACCTTCGTGGCCGGTGTTCATCGCCTGCATCATCTCGATCACTTCGGCGCCGCGAACTTCGCCGACGATGATCCGGTCGGGACGCATGCGCAGGCTGTTGCGCAGCAGGTCGCGAATGGAGATGACGCCAGTTCCGTCGAAGCCGCCCGGGCGGCTTTCGAGGCGCACCACGTGGCTGGTGCCCAGCGACAGTTCGGCCGTGTCCTCGATGGTGATGACGCGCTCGCGTCCGGGGATGAAACTCGCCAGCGCATTGAGCAGCGAGGTCTTGCCCGAACTGGTGCCGCCGCTCACGAGGATGTTGCAGCGCGCACGCACCGCAATTTCGAGCAGCTGCGCCATGCCCGCATCGAAGGTGCCGAGCTTCACCAGGTCGGCCGGCGTGAGAGGTTCCTTTCGGAACTTGCGGATCGAGACCGACAGCCCGTCGATGGCCAGCGGCTCGATGATCACGTTGATGCGGCCGCCGTCCGGCAGGCGCGCATCGACCATGGGGTTGGATTCGTCGAGCCGGCGTCCGAGCGGCGCGAGGATGCGGCGCACGATGCGCATCACATGCTCCGCGTCGGCAAAACGCACGGTTTCGCGCTCCAGGATGCCGTGGCGAGACACGTACACGTTCTGGTAGCCGTTGATCAGGATGTCTTCGACGGCCGGGTCGTTGAGCAAATCTTCCAGCGGGCCGAAGCCTGCGAGTTCCTTGGTCAGCGCATCGGCGATGAGCTGCATCTCGCGGTCGTTGATCGGCACGCGGCGCAGGCGCACGAAGCTGTCGACCTCGAGTTCGACGAATTGCTGGATCGAGGCGCGCGACCAGCGGCCGAACTCCGCGCCCAACTCTTCGATGCGGCTCAGCAGATGGTCGTGCGTCCAGCTCTTGATGTCCTGGAACTGCTGCGAGTTGATGAACGTCTGGTCGTCGTCGGCAAATTCGATATCGGTAGACATGGGTTCAACCTTCGTGTGAACTCTTCCAGAAGCCAGTGAGCTGCGACTTGAGCGCAACCCAGCGTGGGTCCTTGGCCGGGGGTTGTCCCGTTGCGGAGATGTATTCCTGATGCACGACCCGGGCGATTCCGGTCACGGCCTGCGCGTAGGGGTCGCCGCGTGCGGTGCGCACCAGCATCTCGCCGCGGCTCGCTGCCGCCAGCAGTTGTGCGCTGCGCGAGGGCAAGACATGCCGCAGCGGCAGTTCGAGTCGTTCGGCGATGTCCTTGGCCGGCAGGCCCACATGGCTGTCGAACTTGTTGACCACCAGTGCGAGGCGGTCGGTCTCAACGCCGCGTGTCCGCAATTCCTTGAGCATGTTGGCGGTCGACACGATGCCGCCGATGCTCTGGTCGCATACCACCCATGCCTGCTGCGTTTCGCGCACGGTCTGTGCCACGAAGTCGATGGTGGAGAAGCCGCCGAGGTCGGCGATCTGGAAATCGAAGAAGTCCGCCAGGCGCTTGATCAGCGTGACGGAGTCGGCATGCGAGATCTCGCGCACTTGCGCGAGGCTGGCGGGCAGCGGCAGGACGGCGACCCCGCTGCTGTGATGCGCGAGCGCAGTGTGCAGCAAGGTCTGGTCGAGCCGGCGCAGGTTGCGCACACCATCGACAAAGCTGAAGCCGCTTTGCGTGTCGAGATAGAGGAGACCATCTCGCGCCGGCAGGCCCAGGTCGAGCAGCGCCACGCCATGCCGGGCACTGCGCCCGGAGGGGCGCGGCGGGGCATGGACAAGCTGATCGTTCAGCGCGAGGGCCAGGCTCGTGGCCAGTGTGGTCACGCCAAGGCCGGCACGTGCGCCGAGCAGTGCGAGCGTGCTGCCACGGGTGCCCCCTTGAAGGGTGCCGCGGCGATCGAGCAGGGCGCGCAAGGTGATCACGGCTTCGGTGGAAGCCGCGGCCATGTCGATGAAGTCGTCCACGCCAGCACGAAGTGCGGAGAGCATGGCCGCGGGCTCGGCGGAGGTGCCGGTGGCCAGCACGGGCAGCGTCGGCCAGTCGCGCTTGAGGCGCTGATGTAGCTGGTTGGCCATTGCACTCTGGTCAGGCGAAAAGTCGATGAACACCGCCACCGGTCCGAGCAGGGCAATGCGTTCGTCGAGTGATTTCGTGTCCGGCGCCAGGACGACGACGGAGCCGAGCGAGCCCAAGGCGTCGGTCAACCAGGTGATGTGGCTGCCATTGCTCGACGCAAACAGATAAGTCTCGCTGCCTGTTTCGGGAATGCTGTCGCGTGGAGCGTTCATCGGGCTTGCCTGCGATACATGGGTGTCCGGCTCATCCGTTCAGCGGGAGAAGCCGGGAACTGCGGTATCGGCCGCGCCGCCGAGGAAGTACGAGCGCCACACGGCGCCGTCGCGCTGCTCGGCCGAACCTGGCAGGTACGGCGTCAGGTCCGTGCCCTTTGCAATGGGCTTGACCAAATGCGGCGTGACCAGGATCACCAGCTCTTTCTCGCTCATCTTGTAGTTGTTCTTGCTGAAGAAGGCGCCCAGGATCGGCAGGTCTCCCAGCAGCGGTACCTTGTCCGCATTCGAAGCGGTGCTGCGGCTCACGAGCCCGCCGATGATGAAGCTCTCGCCATCGCCCAGTTCCACCGTGGTGTCGGCGCGGCGCGTGGTGATTGCCGGTACCGCGACACCATTGAGGCTCAGCGCGTTGGTGTAGTCCAGGTCGCTGGCTTCGGGTGCGACCTTGAGCACGATGCGATCATTCGAGAGCACCGTGGGCGTGAGCGTCAGGCCGATTCCGAATGGCTTGTATTCGATGCTGGTGGTGCCCAGGCCCTGCGGCACGGGAATCGGCAGTTCGCCGCCGGCCAGAAAGCTGGCACTCTGGCCCGACAGCGCCACCAGCGTGGGTTCTGCGAGCACGCGGGCCATGCCATTGCCTTCGAGGAAGCCGACGTCCAAGCCGAGGCCGGCCTTGCTGAAATTGAACAGCAGGCTGAAGGCTTGCGCGATCGGGTTGTTGTACTCGTAGGTGTTCTGGCCGTTGGTGTTGAACGTGACTGTCTGCAGCGACGAAGGCGCGAACACCCCGAAGCTGAACCCACGAGAATTGGGGCGCGTGCTGAAGATGTTCAGGCCCGCCTGCTTGAGCACGCTGCGGTTGAACTCCACGATCTTCACTTCGACCTGCACCGTGCTGCTGCGCACCTCCACGACCGAGCGGTCGATCAGGTCTGTCTTTTCGCCGGCGCTGGCGAGCGCCGTGGTGCGTGCCTGCTGGTGCGCCGCCATGCTGTCCATGGAGCCGGCGACCGTGGAAGAACGGCGCCGCACTTCGACCGTGTAGGTGGTCGCGGCGGCGTTGCCCTTTTCCCAGACCATCAGCGAGGTGCGGCCCGCGGCCTTGCCCGTCACGATCAACCGCGCCGCCGGCGAACTGGGCGTCTTTCGCGTGATGGCGACGTTGGCGACGCTCTCGTCGCCGATCGCCATGCGGTCGATGCCCTTGTCGATCAACAACTCCTGCTGCGTGCCGGCGCTCAGGACCAGCGGGCGCGGCAACTGAAATTGCGACTGTTGTTGCTGCTGCTGCGGGCGCGCTGCCTGTGCTTGGGCGTCGGCAGCTGTGGACACCACCGGCCATGCGGCCTGCGCCAATGCGCACAGCGCGACAAAGGACGAACGCAGCAGTTGCGATGGGGCCTTCTGCGGGCCGGAAGTGGCATCGGTCGACTGCTCGCGAAGCATGTAAGGCATGTGTTTTTCCTGGAAGGCGGGTGTCGGCTGGCGGTTCAAGTTCAGTAGTTCACGGTTTCGCTGCGTTCGCCGCGAATCACCTCGACCTGCAGGCCACCGCGCGTGCCGGTGGCGGTGCCGGCAGCGCGCGGGCCGCTGGCGACGGCGCGCACTTCGGCGATCGGTGGCCGCACGCTCGGGCCTTTGCCACCGGTGACGAGGTCGGCGGCGGTCAGGCCGGCTTGCGCGCGGTCGAGTCCTTCGAGCGGGGCGCGGCGCGGTTCGCCGGTCTTAGGTTGCGGCGGCTGCAGCGCGGTGGGCAGTTCGGCGAAGAGCTTGGGATCGGGCTGCGCCATGTCCGTCGGGTTGCGCAGCGCGAGCATCAGGCGACCGCTGGCATCGCCGATGGTCAGCCGGTTCACCTCGTCGATGGGGACGGCCAGCACGGCGGTGCGGGCCTGTTCGTTGCGTTGGGCCTGTTGTGCGGCGGCCTTGTCGGGCGACTTGGAGGGCAAGCCGTCGACGGATGCATTCCCGAAGGCCAGCACGCGCTTGCGGGCGAGCAGAAGGCGGGCCTGGCTGCGGTCCACGTCCTTGCCGTCGGACTTGAGCATGATGAAGACATCGACGAAGTCGCCGGGCTGGATCTTGTTGCCGACGCCCATGATTTCGTCGGCCTTGATGCCGATGGCGCGCTCGCCTTCCGCAATGCGCAGCGCGAGGCCCGAGACGAGCTGGTTTTCCATCAGGGGCGTGCCTTCGGCGAGGTCCAGCACCGGCACGCGGCCGGCGGCGACAGCCACGTCCTGGAAAGCGCCGGCCGGATTGATCGTCAGGCGTTCCACGCGCAGCGCGTCGGCGGGAATCGCCTCGCCCGCAGGCAGCGCCTTGGCGGCCACCACGACCGGATAGACGAGCACCTCGCGCGCCTTGGTGGGTCCTGCCGCAGTGCCGGTAGCCGCCACGACGGGGGCCGGCGCCTGCCGGCTCAGCATCCAGGCATAGACCCCGAGCGCGATGGCCAGGAGCACCAGGATGGCGGCGAGGATTTTGGTGAGGTTGATCATGAGCGGCGAATGAAGAAGGGGTGGCAAGCGATCATGGAAATGGAAGGATGAAGAGCCTGCAGCGACAGAGGCAGCAAGCTGCTAACTCTGTCGCCCCCAGACCATCCATGCCGCTGTGGCCAGTGCGAGATAGGCCGCGTAGGGAACGACAAGGCGCCTGCGCCTGGGCGCAGCGCTACCGTTGTCGCTGGCCGCAGCGCGGGTGCGACCGAGCAGCATCAGCGAAAGCCGCGGAAATACGGGCCAACGCTGCAGTGCGAGAAAGAGGGTGCTGTGCACACCGGCAAGGATGCTGCCCACGATCCAGATCGGCAGCAGGGCCGACAGGCCTACCCAGAGTCCGAGTGCGGCAGCGAATTTCACGTCGCCAGCTCCCATGAAGCCGACGGCGTACAGGAGCAGAAGGCCGCCGAAGCCGACCGCAGCGCCTGTGAGTGCGGTGGTCCAGCCGATGTCGAAGGGCTGCGTCTCGAGGGCGAGTGCAGCCAGCGCCAATGCGGCGCCGGCAAGCACGAGCCAGTTGGGAACGCGACGTTGACGGAAGTCATAGACGGCGACGAACAACAACCAGAGGAGACACACCGATCGCATCGTTGGATGCGCTCAGGACGCCGGGACCGACAGCTTGCCCGAGATGTAGGTGAACACGTTGGAGAGCTTCTGGCCCAGACCGGTGGGACCCGACAGAACGCCAACGATGGCGATGGAGATGAGCCCGGCAATGATTCCGTACTCGATGGCGGTAGCACCTTCTTCGTCGCGAAGGAAACGGGTAATTGAGCTGGTCATGATTGAGTCTTTCAGAGTTGTCGAAGGGAACTGATGTGGAAGCGGTGCCACGCGCTCGTACTAACTGGCGGGAGTGGTGACTTTGCCGGCGATATAGGTGAAGACGCCGGAAAGCTTGGTTCCAAGACCATCGGATCCGGAGAGAACCCCGACGATCGCTATTGAAATAAGGCCCGCAATGATTCCGTATTCAATTGCGGTGGCGCCTTCTTCGTCCTCAATAAATCGAGTAATTGAATTAAGCATTTCGTGCCCTTTCAGGATGTGTTAACAACGACTGGCAGAGCGAATGTTATACAGAGTAACTCCCTGTATCAACACCGAAAACCCCCAGGGGTGAGGTCCTTGGTGTGATATCGGAAAAGTACATAGCAGGATGGCGGCCAGCCTCCTGCCACCCAGTCCAGGACGATCCTGGTCAGGTTTGTTAACAATCTAGAGACGTATTTTTCCCTCTGTAAACCGTGTCCGACCTCCCATGAAGATGGGAGGGAACGTTACGGTGCCGGGAACGCGCGGGAGGGGGGTGTTACGGGAACAAACGCGTTACGTGTTACGTAGCACGGGGTCTCGGAAGGCGAGTTGTAACACCCAAAATAGGCACTTTGGGTGCGCAAAAAATCACACATTGGGGGGGTGCCCCCATCGCCGTCAGGGCTTCGGCGGGGTGTTCAGCCCAAGATTTCTTCGTGAAAGAGCTTCCACTCGCTGCCTTGGCGCAGCCAGTACTGGCGCCGGGTGCGCCCGCTCTTTTCGCCTTCGAAGACTTCTCCGAAGGTGGCGACCATGGTGTCGTCGCCGTCGCGCCAGTGCAGGTACGACATGTCCTTGAACTGGACGCGCTTGCCCTGGGCATATTCCACTTCGTCGTGTGGAGCCGAATTACCGTCGATGGGTTTTTTGCTGCTGCGCTGGAAATCCGGTAAATAGAATTTCTTTAATTGCGCTTCATTTCCGCTGGCCCGTGTATCTTTCCAGGCGGTAATTGCATTGGTAAATGTCTGGGCTTCTTTTTCGGCCTGCGGCGGCGAAATCCATTGCAGGCTGCGGGCGGTGACCACCGGCGTGGCGCCGATCTGCACCTTGCGCAGCAACTGCTTCAGATCAGGGTTGGCCATGACCACGCAGCCGTCGCTCGCGAGCGGCGCCCGGGCGAACTGCTGGGGCGGGGTGCCGTGCAGCCAGATGCCGCCGCCGGTGCGGCCGCGCCGCACGTCGTACGGGTTCGGGTAGTTGATGGGCAGGGCGCCCGCGCCGTAGAAGTCCTTCAGCGACCTCGGATCGAGGCTGCTGGTGATGTAGTACACGCCCAGCGGGGTGCGCGCATCGCCCTCGGCGAGCTTGTCGGTGCCCGACTTGCCGACCGAGATGTAGTAGTCGGCCACCAGCTTCAACCCCTTGTCGGAGTTCTCCAGCAGGTACAGGCGCGAGCGCGAGGCATCGACCGCAATGGCGTAGCGGCTTCGGGTCGAGAGCGACAGGAACTGCGAGGGCACGGTGCCCACGGGCGGCCGCTCGCGCAGGGCCTGCAGGCGGCGGCGCGATTCCTCGTGCAGCTCGGACATCGCCGGGTTGCCGCGCATCTTGGCGATGCCGGCCGTGTCGGGAAGCGAATTCGTGGGCGGCAACTGCGCCGCGAGCAGATCGCCGTAGACAAGCTGCGCGAGCTGGAAGTTCGGGTAGTCCCGCACCAGGTCGCGCGCCTTGGCCAGCGCAGGGCGGGCCTGGCCGCGGCCGAACATTTCGTAGACGGAGATCAGGCGGGCTTCGGCGCTGCCGGCTTCCTGGATCGACCCGGCGGGTGCGGATCTGCGGGCGGGTTTGGCTGCGGATGCGGTCCGGGTCTCTGCCAGTGCGGCCTTCTTGCCCTTGGCCTGTACCGACGACTTGCCGGCGCCGCCCCGGGCTTCTTTGGCGGAAGCACGGCTGCCGGACGAGGCGTGCGCCGCGCCGCGGCTGCCGGTGCTGCTCTTGCCGGCCTTGGCGCTGCTGCCGGCCTTGGCGCCGCTGCTGGTCTTTGCGCTGCCCGTCTTGTTCGATGAAGCGAAGGCGGCGCCGGGTGCCACCAGCATCAGCGCCGATGCGGTCATCAGCGCTGCGAGCAGGTTCCCGCGGCGCGGGAACGGAGGATTCTGTAGCCGGCCGCGCCGGACGATGTCTGTCACTAGCCGCCGACGCTTTCCTTGCGAATGTGCCACTGATTGCCCGAGCGCTGCATGTCCAGCGTCTTCCGGCTCGAGATGTTGAGGTTGTCCGCGCGGTAGATCTGGCGGAACTTCGCCGTGGCGTTCTGCCCGTCGACCTTGATCACGAGGTTCTCGATGTTCACGCTGATGCTCGACTTGCCGACGATGCGGGCGCGCCGTTCTTCCTCCCAGGACTTGCGGCTCTGGCCGCCACCGGGTGCGAAGTCGGGGCCGTAGGCGGCGAAGTAGCGGTCCATGTCCTGGCCGGCCCAGGCGGAAGCCCAGCCGCGCACCGCGGTTTCGACTTCGGCGGTGGAGGCCGGTGCCGCAGCAGGTGCCGGCGCCGGAGCGGCTTCAGGCGCCTTGGCGGCCGGTGCAGCCGCGACCTTGGCGGGGGCCGGAGCGGGCGCAGGTGCAGGTGTTGCGACGGGCGCGGGCGCTGCCGCCACCTTGGCGGGAGCAGGAGCAGGAGCCGGCGCGGGTGCAGGTGCAGCGGCAGGTGCAGGGACCGGCGCCTTCGCGGCGGGCGCGGGCCGTGCGGCCTCGGGCGCCGCCGCCACCAGCGTCGAGGTCTTGGCACCCGGCGTCGGCGAGAAGAGCGTGCGGATCACCGCCAGCTTGGGCTGCACCGCGGTGTTGTTCTGGTCGAGCTGAAGCGCCTTGCTGTAGGCCTGGCTCGCGAGCCGCGCGTACACGTCGCCGAGGTTCTCCTGGGCGGTGGCGTAGCTGGGGTTGGTGCGAATGGCGCTTTCCAGCGCGCTGCGGGCCTTGTCGAACTGGTTCTGGCTCGCGTAGATCACCGCGAGGTTGTTGAACGGCTCGGGCAGTTCGGGCGCGTCCTGCGTGAGCTGGGTGAAGGCGGCGATCGCCTCGGCGCGCTTGCCGGTGTCCAGCTGGATCACGCCCTTCAGAAAGCGCATCTGCGGATCGCGGGGCTTGTCCTTCAGGAATGCATCGGCCTTCGCCATCGCCTCGTCGAGCTTGCCGGCCTGCATGAGGCGGTCGACGTCTTCATGCTCGATCGCGGCCAGTGCCGGCAGTGCCACGCCGCAGGTGGCAACGGCCAGCAGCAGTGCGCGCACGGTGGGAGAAAAGGAGAAGCGGGCGCGAGGCCGGGGGCTCTTGGGCATTGCGGACAAGACCTCGTAGGGGTGAATGACGCGGCGGGAATGGCTGCAGGGATAGCGGCAGGCATTGTAAGTGGGGCGGGTAACCTTCCGAAACAGGGATGACGGGTCTTTCGTCGTGCCCGCAACGACCCGGCCCCGGGCTTTCCCCATGGGGCGCCAGGCGGCCTGTGCCCGACGCAAAAAGCAGGCCCGCACAGTTCTTCTGCGTGCCGGTCTTCCACTGCAGCACGCGGGTGGTCCGGCTCAGCGATGTGGGACAGGCCTTCTTGCGCGACTGCACCGAGCTGGTCGGCCGCTTCGCCTTGCTGCTGCACGAGTTCCGCACCACCTGCTGGATGGCGCCGGACGCGGCTATTTCTTCGCGGGATTGATCGTGTATTCGATCTTCGTGCGGTCCTTGTAGGGATCGTTGTCGAAGAACTTCGTCTCGTGCGAGATGCGGATTTCGTAGCCGTCGCGCACGCCCTCGAGCGACGCCGCGCTGTCTGTGGTCACCGGGGCGAGCGTGGGCTTGTGGAAGGCCGCGACCGTCTTGAAGTCGTCGGTGCTGAAGGCCTTGATCGCCGCGCTCGTCACGCGGCCCGCGCCGTCGGTGTCGACGCTCACGTCGGTCATCGCGGTGTTCGGCGGCACCGCGACCAGCGCCGCCAATGCGGGCGGCAGTTCCTTGGCGCCGCTTTTTTCCTGGATGCGGTAGTGCAGCCCGCCCTTGTCGTTGGGCTCGCCCTTGGCGGCGGCCGATGATTCCATGCTGCTCACGACCCAGGCGGCGATGAGCAGGATCGGCGTCGCAATGGCGCCCACGTACAACAGAAAACGAAGGCGTTCCTTGGTATGAAAAAACTCGATCATCGGTGCTGAATCTCCCCCTGGCGGCCTCGCTGCGGCGCCCCGTGCGGCGCGCGGGCGGGGCCATCCTAATGGCCCCGCGTGAACCTCCTTCGGACTTGCGCCGTACAGCATGACCCTGTAACGTTTGAAACAATGTGCTGACATTTCATCACTTCTTTCATCGCTCTGGAGTCTCCCTTGACGATCACCAAACGCCGCCTGCTCGAAGGCGGCGCCGCGGCCGTTGCCACCTCGCTCTTCGCGCCCGGCGCCTGGTCCCAGCCGAAGCCGGCGGCCGCCGAAGCCGCATGGCCGACCAAGCCCGTGCGCATCCTCGTGGGCTTTCCGGCCGGCGCCTCGCCGGACCTTGCGGCCCGCGCCATTGCCGAGCCGCTGGCCAAGATCCTGCGTCAGCCGGTTACGGTCGAGAACAAGCCCGGCGCCAGCGGCAACCTCGTCGCCGACCAGGTGGCCAAGGCGACCGACGACCACACCATCGGCGCGCTGATCAACGGCAACCTCACCATCGCGAAGCTGCTGAACCCCGCGATCCCGTTCGATCCTGAAAAAGACTTCGCGCCCGTCGGCATGGTCGGCACCGCGCCGCTGGTGCTCGCGGTGTCGGGCAACGCGCCCGGCAAGACGCCGGCCGACCTGTTGCTGTGGGCGCGCAACCTGGGCACCGGCGGCAAGTACGGCACGCCTGGCGTGGGCACCGTGGGTCATCTGGGCATGGAGCTCCTCAAGAGCCGCGCCGCCATCACCGCGCAGCACAAGCCCTACACCGGCAATCCGCAGGTGATCGCCGGCCTGCTCGGCGGCGAAATCCAGCTGGCCCTGTTGCCGCCGGGCCTGGCCCTGCCGCACCTCGCATCGGGCAAGCTCAAGGCCATCGGCGTCACCTCGCCCGAACGCAGCCCGCTCGCAAGCGAGCTGCCCACCATCCGCGATGCGGACGTGCGCGGCGCCGACCTGGAAATCTGGACCGCGCTGGCCGCGCCCGCGGGCATGAACAAGAACGCGGTGGCCCGGCTGAGTGCGGCGCTGTCCGAAGTGACCAGCATGCCCGACGTGGCCCAGGCGCTGCTCAAGACTGGCTGGCAAGCGCAGCCCGGCACGCCCGAGGCGCTGGCCCGCCGCATGCGCGCGGACACCGCGCGGCTGGGCGGCGTGATCATCATGAAGGGCATCCACTCGGAGGCCTGATGCCTTGTTCCCTCTCCCTCTGGGAGAGGGTTGGGGTGAGGGCACGACGGCCTCAACGCAACGCGGTGTCTCCGGCTAAAGCAGCCGCGACACCTGCTTCGCCGCATCGACCAGCGCCGGCAGCATCGTCTCCTGCATCACCTTCGCGCTCGTGCGGTTCGCCTGCCCGCTGATGTTGAGCGCGGCCACCATCTGGCCCTGCTTGTTGACGATGGGAGCGGCCACCGAGATGAGGCCTTCCTCGAGCTCCTGGTTCACCAGGCACCACTGCTGCTTGCGTGCCTGCGCGACCTTGGCCATGAGCGCATCGATGTCGGTCACCGTGTGCTTGGTGAGCGCCTCGATGTTCGAGGCTTCGAGCCGCGCGCGCACCTCGTCGTCCTCGAGGTCGGCCAGCAGCAGCCGGCCGAGCGACGTGCAGTAGGCCGGCAGCCGCGAGCCCACGCCCAGGCTGATGTGCATGATCTTCTTGGTCGGCACGCGCAGCACATAAACGATGTCGGTCGCATCGAGCACCGCGGCCGAGCACGACTCCTGCACCTCTTGCACCAGCGCCTCCATCACCGGCTCGGCGCGGTTCCAGATCGGCATCGACGAGAGGTACGCGAACCCGAGGTCCAGGATGCGCGGCGTGAGCGTGAAGAGCTTGCCGTCGGTTACCACATAGCCCAGCGCCTGCAGCGTGAGCAGGATGCGCCGCGCGCCCGCCCGCGTGAGCCCGCTGACCGCGGCGACCTCGCTCAGCGTCTGGCGCGGCGCGCTCTCGCTGAACGAGCGGATCACCTGCAGGCCGCGTGCGAACGACTGCACATAGCTGTCGCCGGGGGCGGGGGTTTCTATCTGGGGGGGCTGGGTTGCCATGGTGAGCGATCCTCTCTAGAATTCATTATACGAACAAATGTTCTGTATGCGAACATTTCGAGTCGTCCGTTTCTCGATCCACTTTCGGTCCCCTTTCGATTCACCCGGAGACAAGCTTCATGATCAACAAGATCGCGCGCTCGGTCGCCGATGCCCTCGCGGGCATCCAAGACGGCGCCACGGTTCTCATCGGCGGCTTCGGCACCGCCGGCATTCCCGGCGAGCTCATCGACGGCCTCGTCGAACAGGGCGCCAAGGACCTCACCGTCGTCAACAACAACGCCGGCAATGGCGACACCGGCTTGGCTGCGCTGCTCAAGGCCGGCCGCGTGCGCAAGATCATCTGCAGCTTCCCGCGCCAGGCCGACAGCCAGGTGTTCGACGGGCTCTATCGCAGCGGCAAGCTCGAACTCGAACTCGTGCCCCAGGGCAACCTCGCCGAACGCATCCGCGCCGCGGGCGCAGGCATCGGCGCCTTCTTCTGCCCGACCGGCTACGGCACGCAGCTCGCGGGCAACCGCGAAACCCGCGAGATCAATGGCAAGCAGTACGTGCTGGAGTACCCCATCCACGGCGACGTGGCGCTCATCAAGGCCGAGCGCGGCGACCGCTGGGGCAACCTGGTCTATCGCAAGGCCGCGCGCAATTTCGGCCCGGTGATGGCCATGGCCTCGAAGAAGACCATTGCCACCGTGCACGACATCGCCGAGCTCGGCACCCTCGACCCCGAGACCGTCGTGACCCCGGGCATCTTCGTGCACCAGGTGGTGCGCATCGAACGCGTGGCGACGCAAGCCGGCGGTTTCAAGAAGGCAGCATGAACATGGCATACACACGTCGCACCAAAGACCAGTTGGCAGCCCGCGTCGCGCAAGACATCTTCGACGGCGCCGTCGTCAACCTCGGCATCGGCCAGCCCACGCTCGTGGCCAACCACTTGCCTGCTGGCCGCGAGGTCATCCTGCAAAGCGAGAACGGCATCCTCGGCATGGGCCCCGCGCCCGAGGCCGGCGAGGAAGACTACGACCTCATCAACGCCGGCAAGCAACCCGTCACGCTGCTGCCGGGCGGCTCGTTCTTTCACCATGCCGACAGCTTCGCGATGATGCGCGGCGGCCACCTCGACATCTGCGTGCTCGGCGCGTTCCAGGTGTCGGCCACCGGCGATCTCGCCAACTGGCACACCGGCGAGAAAGACGCCATTCCCGCCGTCGGCGGCGCCATGGACCTGGCCATCGGCGCCAAGCAGACCTGGGTGATGATGGATCTGCTCACCAAGCAGGGCACGAGCAAGCTGGTGCAGGAATGCACTTATCCGCTGACCGGCATCGGCTGCGTCAAGCGCGTGTACTCCGACCTCGCCACGCTCGAATGCACGCCGCAAGGCTTGAAGCTCGTCGACCTCGTCGAAGGCCTCACGCGCGAAGAACTCGAGAAGCTCGTCGGCTTGACGATCGCGGCCTGATCCGTTCCCTTCATTCAAGAGACAACACACATGACCAACCAAGCCTTCATCTGCGACGCCGTTCGCACCCCCTTCGGCCGCTACGGCGGCTCGCTCAGCAGCGTGCGCACCGACGACCTGGGCGCAGTGCCCCTGCGCGCGCTGATGGAACGCAACAAGAACGTCGACTGGCAAGCCGTGAGCGACGTGCTCTACGGCTGCGCCAACCAGGCCGGCGAAGACAACCGCAACGTCGCGCGCATGTCGGCGCTGCTCGCGGGCCTGCCGCTCGAAATCGGTGGCGGCACCATCAACCGCCTGTGCGGTTCGGGCCTCGATGCCGTGGGCACCGCGGCCCGCGCCATCCGCGCCGGTGAAGCCGGCCTGATGATCGCCGGCGGCGTCGAGAGCATGAGCCGCGCGCCCTTCGTCATGCCGAAGGCCGAGAGCGCCTTCAGCCGCAACAACGCGGTCTACGACACCACCATCGGCTGGCGCTTCGTCAACAAGCTCATGAAGGCGCAGTACGGCGTCGACTCCATGCCCGAGACGGCCGAGAACGTCGCCACCGACTACAAGATCGAGCGCGAAGCGCAAGACCTGATGGCGCTCAACTCGCAACTGCGCGCCGTGGCCTCGCAGAAGTCCGGCTTCTTCGATGCCGAGATCGTTCCGGTCACCGTGCCGCAGAAGAAGGGCGACGCCCTCATCGTCAACAAGGACGAGCACCCGCGTGACACCACGCTGGAGGCGCTGGCCAAGCTCAAGCCCATCGTGCGCCCCGACGGCACCGTGACCGCGGGCAATGCCAGCGGCGTGAACGACGGCGCCTGCGCGCTGCTCTTGGCCGACGAGGCCAGCGCCGCCAAGCATGGCCTGACGCCGCGCGCCCGCGTGGTCGGCATGGCCACCGCCGGCGTGGCGCCGCGCATCATGGGCATCGGCCCCGCGCCCGCCACGCAGAAGGTGCTGGCGCTCACCGGCCTCACCATCGACCAGATCGACGTCATCGAACTCAACGAAGCCTTCGCCGCGCAAGGCCTCGCCGTGCTGCGCCTCCTGGGCCTGAAGGACGACGACGCCCGCGTGAACATCAACGGCGGCGCCATCGCGCTCGGCCACCCGCTCGGCGCCAGCGGCGCACGCCTGGCCACCACCGCGGTGAACCAGCTGCACAAGGGCGGCGGCCGCTACGCGCTGTGCACCATGTGCATCGGCGTGGGGCAGGGCATTGCCGTGATTCTCGAACGCGTCTGACCGCAGCACAGCACAACAACCAGAAGCAAGAACCCAAGCCATCGGAAGCCGCGCACACAGCGGCCCGATGGCATTTTTTCAACCAAGAGGATCAGAGAATGAAGAACACGACGACAACGACCAGGACCGCGCGCCGCAGCATCGCACTGGCGGCACTCGCACTGGCCACCACCGGCCTGCTGCCCACGGGCGCATCGGCGCAGCAACAACAGCAACCGGCACCAGCCTTCCCCACCAAGCCCGTGCGCATCATCACGCCGTTCCCGGTCGGCGGCGGCCCCGACGGCGTCGCCCGCCTCGTGGCCGACAAGCTCTCGCGCGCGTGGGGCCAGCCGGTGGTGGTCGAGAACCGCCCGGGCGGCAACGGCTTCATCGCCATCGACGCCTTCAAGCGCGGCGCCAAAGACGGCCACGACATCATCGTGCTCGACAACGTGCACTTGGCCGCGTACCCGGCGCTCTTCAAGAAGCTGCCCTACGACAGGGCCAAGGACTTCGACACGCTGCTGCCGCTCTTCAAGACGTATTTCTTCTTCACCGTTGCCACCAACAGCAAGTACAAGACCGTGGGCGACCTCATCGCCGACGCCAAGGCCAACCCCGGCAAGCTCGACTACGGCTCATGGTCGGTCGGCAACCCGGTGCACCTGGGCTCGGAGCTCTTCGAGTCGGCCACCGGCACGCAGATGGAACACATCATCTACAAGGAAACCACGCAGCTCTACACCTCGGTGGCCACGGGCGAACTGGCCTTTGCCCTCGGCAGCAGCGCCACCGCCGGCCCGCTGCAGCGCGCGAACAAACTGCGCTTTCTGGCCGTGGCCGCGCCCCAGCGCAACGCCGGCTTCCCCGACGTGCCGACCGTCGCCGAATCGGGCGGCCCCAAGGGCTTCGAGGTGATCGGCTGGAACGCGATCGCGGTGCCGAAGGGCCTGCCCGCGTCAGTGACGGAGAAGATCAAGCGCGACATCGAGAAAGGGTTGGCGGAACCCGATGTGCTGGAGAAGTTCAAGAGCTTCGGGTACGAGCCGTTTCCGACGACGCGGCCGCAGTTCGATCAGTTTGTGGCTAGTGAGACGCAGCGGTTTGGGGATGTGATCAAGAAGGCGAATGTTTCGTTGGATTGATGGGCGAGGTTTCGTCCGTCACATCGCTAAATTCATAAGCTGTGTGACGGCGGAGTCCGCTGGAGTTGGATTTCCGACTTCGGTCGCGCAATCCCCTCAATCGCAGAGTTGAGGTACACCTTGATGCGTCAGCATCACTGGCCCGGGGACAGCCTCCAAGTGGAGGTGAATGTCTTGGTCATCACCAAGAATTCCGCTCGGCGGACGCGACGTGTAAGCGGTGATTCGGTAAAACCCGTCTGGCAACCGAATCATTTGTTCAGCGTCGCATTCGGCGTCCCAGGACATGAGTTCGAAGATGTCCCGGATTTGGAGGGCACGGTCACGTACCTCAACGCCTAATCGAACCTTGTACTCGGCTTGCATCAGAGCCGCCTCGTCAGGTTGATTACTACTGACTTGTAAATTCCATGCGCCTGGTGATCCTGTGCAAAACGCTGCAATTCTTGAGGAATTCACGAGTTTCGCGACGTCCAGCGGGTCGCTAAATTCATTGCTGAAAAAATCCGCACCTTGCTTAATATCGGCGGTGGCCCATGGGGAGTGAATAACTACCCCCATACCCGAGGTCAACAGGCGAATCGATTTGGAAATAAACATTTAATGACGCGATGGCAGGTTTGCAAATTTATGCAAGCGCCTTCACGCCCGCATAAAGTGCTCTTAAATGCAGTGAGCCCATATCCAAAATTGGCTCGTACATGAATGAATTTAAGTGAATATTCTCTGGCGTCATCAGATTCACTTGCTCCAGCTTTTCAATTTCTTCAGTGGTGCCGAGCGCATCTGCCTTGTATTTTTTAAAAAGCTCAAGGGTTTGATTTTGAGTGATTGCGTCCACGAAAACTTGATCGCCGATCCGTTTTATCATGTGCTTTTCTGCAATTAAACGGATTGAGATAGAAATGACGATTTTGCTTTCTAGTTCGATATGTTCGTCGGTGCCAGTAGCAATTTTTTCCGCCTCTTCTGTGAGAACATCAATTACTGCCTTGCCGGTAGGCGCGAGGGCAAGTGCTGCCTTGTCGATTAAAACTCTTTTGTAAATTGCGCACAGGTCGGCCAGAGTAATTGCTTCTGTGTCGGACTTGATGTGCAGCAGCGAAGTTAGCTTGCGGTAGTCAACATCGTGCCCGCAGTATTCGGCAAGATTCCGAACAAATGGGATAGCTGAAATACAGTAGGAAGGATTGTTCAGGTTATCTCGCCAAAACATGAACGGATTTTTTTGATACTTCTCTTGAATCAATGTCAGCTTTCGCCCGCTCTTGGAAGCCATAAGTTTGAAGGACCTTCTCAAGTTGAGGCGGCTACTGATGCTGCGGTAGAAATCAAAATTGTGAGAAAGAAATATGCAATGGAAATTTCCCGAATGACTGATATCTTTTAAATATTCAATAATTGCGTATTTGTTTTTATAGTCGAATGAATCGGCAATGTCATCAACCAAAAGAATTGTGATGCCACCCTGTTTTTGTCTAGACTGAATTTCAAAAAGGATGTTCAGGATATACAAAGCGCGTTTTTCGCCTTGACTAAGTACTTTCAAAAGTGAGTCTCGAGGAACCTCGCCCTCCCGCTCTCCATCAAAAAATCTGAAGGTGATGGATGGCTTCGTTCCTTTCAGAATGACGTCTTCCTGATTTGAAACCGACATTTTGAATGGCACAAAGAAGCGTTTATTGAAAGTCGCAACGACTTGCTCCCAATCGGTACGTTCTTCTCTTGCTTGTTTAATCGCCACTTCGATAGTTACTTTGCCGGCCTTGTACTGAATCAAGAACTGCTCAAACTGCTCCTTCTGATTTACGAGATAGGCGACCCAAACGTCTTTCTGAAGTTGCTTGAAATTTTTCAACTCAGGTAGGATTTCCTGATTGTCAAAAAGATAATCTCTGAATCTTCTCAGTTCGGCGTTTTGAATCTTCTTGTCGATCGCATCAAACTTCCCTGCCAACTCTTTATCTGCAAAAATCTTCTGCCGCTCTTCCTCAATTTTCTCAGCTAGTTCGAGAGTTGAGCTAATTTCTTTCTTGCCATTCTTGGTGCTCAGATTAATGGTGTGATTGGCAGCAAAAAAACCGTTGTCGGTCAGTTGCTTATTTACGGTTCCAGCGCTGTAATGATTGAATTTTTTGCTCAGAACATCAGACTTTGACACTAAATCGTTGTACCGTTGAATGTATTCTTCTAGCTGGTCTTTGATTTTTCCAGACTCAAGAAGCGCTATCGTTTTCTCATTAAAAATTTCGCCGTAGACAAGATCGGCCATCTTGCTCGGCGGAGTTTCCGTCACTTGCTGCTCCAAAGACTCTAATAAGTCGGAAATGCTTGTAGAGCCGAAGGACTTCAGAAATTCGGTTTCAGGCGTGACGGTCTTTCCCGTCAAACCGGACAGTTGCTTGAGCTTGGAAAAAAGTGCAGCTAGTTTTTCGGAAATCTGTTTGAGTGCATCGTCATACTGCTGTTTGATCGCGCTATTGACCAGAAGTAGAGATGTTCGCTCCGAAGAAAATTCCTGGTTATATGGCTCAATTACGAAAATGGATTCGGGTGCCACGCTTACACCGTTGGAGTCCGTAATTGCTCTGCTGGTGACTCGATCTGAGAAAATGAGATCAACTGAATCCTTCCCTTTGGCGTAATCGTCAAAGGTCTTGGATAGAGAGGTCTTCATAAAGCCGTTTGGGGCATAAATCGCATACCCACTGCTTGTTGTGAAATCAAAGCAATGTGTCATTTCACTAATGCCGTAGCAATTCTTCAGGTCTACATTTAGCTTCACGATTCCCTCCGGAGAATATTTGTTTAATTCCGTAGAGCTCGCTGAACAATAAATGCTCTCACAGGATTCATGCGGCGGCCTAGCCGAATATCCTGGTCAATGCCTGAGCAGCAAGCGCATCAGAACCGCCCATCTTCTCGAAAACTGCCGTAGGCGCCATCCCCAATAATGATGAAATCCTGCAGCGGCATCCCATGGATTACCCCAAGTTCATGCAACCGCGTCGCAATGCTGATATCTGCCGCTGAAGGTTTGGAGTGCCCTGATGGGTGGTTGTGCACCACGATCAGTGAACTCGCCCGCGCAAGCATCGCGTTCCGATAAATCTCCACCGGCTCCATCAGCGTCGCAGTAGCCGACCCAATCGCCGCTACCTCATAAGAAAGAATCTCCAACTGCGGATTCAAATGCAGCACGACGACCTTCTCCTTGGTCTCGTCCTGCATGTCCTTGAACAGCGCGAACACCTGTCCGGGGCTCTCCACGGGTTTGTTCAGCAGGTCGTCGTCCACGCGCTTCCGCGTGAACGTGACCTTGAGTTCTTTCAGGTAAGCCATCTTCAGTTCCTCCGGGGAGCGGTGTCCGCATATTGATAGTGCGGAAGATTGTGATGCACCCACCTCGAAACCAAGCGCTTTGGGCCGGTCTGTAGCGCGCTGAATTCCTACCGCCCAAGCGCCTGCACATGCCCCAGAAACGCCCGAAGGTGCGAAGGCCGCACGGGCTTCACGATGACGGGCAGACCCGCCGCGCGCGCCGCATCCAGATAGTCGCCACCCACGTCGCCGGTGACGATCAGCGCGGGCAGTTCGGCATCGCCCAGCGCCGAGCGAATGTCCTCGATCGCCTGGATGCCGCTGACCTGCGGCCCCAGCCGCAAGTCCACCACCAGCGCTTGCGGCCTGAAGCCTCCATGTGCTCCTGCCTGCCCTGCCTGAATCACGCCCAGCGCGCCCTGCACGTCGCTCGCGGAGCGCACATCCATGCCCCAGGAAGCGAGCAGTCCGCCGAGCGCCTGCAGGGAACTCTGGTCGTCGTCGACCACCAGGATGCGCATCGCCAATGCCGTGGTCGATGCCGATGCCGATGCGTCCGAGCGTTCGGTCTCATGCCCACGCTCGCTCACGGCGGCATCGGCCAGCGGAAGTGCACCTCGAACACGCTGCCTTGCCCCGGCACGGAGTGCGCAGTCACCCGCAGGTCCAGCAGTTCGCTCAAGCGCTTGACGGTGGCCAGCCCCAGGCCGTAGCCCAGGCGCCGGTCGCCCGCCGGGTTGTCGACCTGAAAGAACTCCTCGAAGACCTGCGGCAAGTGCTCGGCAGCGATGCCAATGCCCGTGTCTTCCACCGACAGCCGCAGCCGGCCATCGGTGATGCGGCTGCCGATGATGCGCACCTGCCCTTCGCGCGTGTAGCGGATGGCGTTGGCCAGGAGGTTGGTGACGACCCTGCCCAGCAAGGCCCGGTCGCTGCGCACGGCCACGTGGCCGGCGGCGATCTCCAGACGCAGCCCCTTCGCGGCGGCCACGGCCTGGTGCGGCCGGCAGCACTCGGCCAGCAGCTCGTCGATGGCGAAGGACGACCACAGCGGGCTGAGCGAGCCGGCGTCGGCGCGGGTGATGTCGAGCAGGTCGTCCACCACGTCGGTCATGCCGTCGGCGCAGGCCACCAGTTGTTCCGACATCTCTTTCACATGGCGCTCGGTGCTCACGTTGTGCACGGTCTGCGCCAGCAGTGCCATCGCGTTGAGCGGCTGGCGAAGGTCGTGGTTGGCCGAGGCGAAGAAGCGCATGCGCGCGGCCACGGCTTCCTCGGCGGTTTGACGGGCCGCGTGGGTGCGTTCGTTTTCTGCGCTGAGCGCAATCACCAGTTCGGCATTGCGCCGTCGCTGCGCCTGGATCTCGTGCAGCGCGGACGACAGCAGCCTGGCGCTCAGCACCGTGTAGATGCCGATCAGCGACACGATGGAAGCCATGGCCATCTGGTAGCTGCCGCCGAACCACATGTCGCGCAGCACCAGGGGGCCGAGGATGAGCGCCACGTACACGTAAGACGCCCGCCCGATGGTGGCCATGCGGATCGCGCCGCCCAGGGACACGGTGACCATCGTGATGTGAAGAATGGCCTCGGCCTGCGCCGGTCCGTCGTGCCGCAGCAGCACGTTCAGCGCGCCCAGCGAAAAGGCCATGAGCTGGGTGAGGGCGATGACGGGCAGCATCATGGCCGGCAGGTTGGTGCGGAGCGCCGGCCGCAACAGCCACGCGAGCCAGATGCCCATGCGCACGGCGACGATGACGCAGTACACGACGAACCACACGCGCACGCGCTGGCCGTCGGGCCCGTCCGCGTATTCGATGTAGCAAAGAAAGCCCGCCATCGCGGCCAGGAGCCACGCCCAGGGCGTGGAGCGGATCATCTGCTCCAGTTGCTGGAGCTGAAGCTCCGAGAAGGTCAGGCGCGAGGCGATGAAGCCGCGCACGCCGGACGCGGTCCCGGGCTCGGACGCGGTCTCAGACTCGGGCGCGGGGGCGCTCATCGCAAGTCCAGCATCAACCCCGCGCGCCGCGCCTGCACGAGCAGGTGGGTGCGGTTGCGCGCATCCATCGCATCGAGCAGGGCGGTGATGTGCAGCTTGACGGTGCGCTCTGCGATCTGCAGCTCGGCGGCGATCTGCTTGTTCTGGCGGCCCTGGGCGACCAGCAGCAGCACTTCGAGCTGCCGCGGCGTGAGGCCCGAAGCCACGAGGCCGGCGCGCGGCTGCAGCACATCGAAGGCCTCGCCGCCGGCCGCCACTTCGTCCAGCGCAGCGGCGATGCGCGCCACCGGTTGCGACTTGCCGATGAAGCCGGCCGCGCCCGCCGCACGTGCGCGCGCGGCCAGGGCCGGCTCTTCATCGCCCGAGATCAGCAGGCGGGAGACCAGCGGATGCCGCACACCGAAGAGGCGCAAGCCCTCCAGGCCGTCTTCGCCGCCCAGGCGGTAGTCGATGAGCACGATGTCCGGCGGACATTGCGAGGCGCGTTCCACGCCCTGCCCGAGCGACAGGGCAGTCTCCACCTCGAAGTCGGGCCGCGCGTGCGAGAGCGCATGCGCAAAGCCGACGCCGAACAGCGGGTGATCGTCGACAAGCAGGAGTTTCATGGTGATCCTCGGTGCGGGCCCGGCGGGCCGCGCCATCTCCTCGTGGGGCGCCATTGTCCACACCGGTTGGCGCAGCGCGGGAATCGCAGGATCGGCCGGGTCTTTCAGCAGCGGCCGGCGGCGCGCAGCAAGGCATTGCAAGCCGACCCCGGTGATGGTGTTGGCGCCGGTGCGGTGCCGGTCGCCGGCCTGGCGTTGGAGCGGCGCGCGGACGCGGGCGCATCGCTCTGGCGCATCTCCTGGCAGATCGCATCGCTGACCACGCGGCCCACGACCGACACCGAGCCTTCGACGTAGCAGTTGTACGTGCGGCCGCCGTCGGTCCTGGCGATGAAGGTGGTCTGCACGCCACTGTCGGCGCGGTTCGAGATGGTGAACGCGGAGGGCGGCAAGCCGAGCGCACGCGAGGTGTTGGTGACGATGGCGTCGTCGGTCACCGCCGTCGAGGCGCACCCGCCGACAAGCGCAGCGGCCATCAGCCATGCGAGGAGAAGAGGGGGCGGTGAATGTGTCATGCAACGGTGTGAGGTTCAGGGATGCGAACGAACTCGCGCTCCCACACCGAGCCTAGCCAGACACCACCCGCAGCGGAACAGCACCTTAGGGCAGGTGCGCGAAGGAGCGCAAAGGTGCGCACATGTGCCCGAAGGTGCTATGGCCCGCAACGGCCTGCCTTCCTACGATCCGGGCCTCTTGAACGAGCACAGAAGGCGCCGGGCCCCGGCGTCAGGGAACGAGGAATGGCAGACATGACGAAGAAGAGCACTTGCAGGCGATGGATGGCTGGTGTGTGGACCGTGGCCCTGATGGCTTTGACGGCCTGCGGCGGTGGTGGGGGTGGCGGCTCCGGTGGCAGCGTTTTTCCGCCCATCGGCTTTCCGCCGCCCGCGGGCGCAACGCATCGGCTGGACGTCGCCGTCACTGGTGGCGGCCGGGTCGCCTCGCAACCCGCGGGCATCGACTGCGCCGACAGCTGCGGCGCGGATTTCGCAGCGGGCACGCAGGTCACGCTCACGGCTTCGCCGGCGGCGGGGCAGGTGCTCGGTGGTTGGGCAGGCGCTTGCAGCGGCAATGCGAGCGTGTGCACCGTGCGGATGGATTCCGCACTCGCCGTGACGGCCACTTTCGTCGCCGCACCGCCGGTGCTCGGCTGGGGCGATGCGCTCACGCTGTCCGGCGGCGGCGCGAGCCAGCCGAAGGTGGCGGTCGATGCGCAAGGGCGTGCGCTGCTCGTGTGGCGCCAGCTCGAGGCCGGCCAGTTGATCGACAGGCTGTGGGGCAGCCTCTACCGCCCGGGCGGCGGCTGGAGCGCGCCGCAGCGCCTGGAAGCCAACAGCGGCAGCGTGCGCGACATTCGCGTGGCCATCGACAAGAACAGCGGCCGTGCCGTGGTGGCATGGACGCAGCTGAGTTCGCCGGGCGCCTACGACATGTGGGCGCTGCAGGTCGACCCGGCCACGGGCTGGGGTGCACCGGCGCTGCTGGAAACAGGCGCCGGCACGGTCGGCTTCGCGAGCACGGGCATCGACGCCAACGGCAACGCGGTGGCGGTGTGGTCGCAGATCGGCCCGGCCACGCGCTTCAGCATCTATGCAAATCGCTACACGCCATCGGGCGGCTGGGGCACGGCCGAACTGATCGAGACCGACGAGGTCTCGGGCGTGGTGAACGGCGATCCGGCCGTGGTGGTGGCGGGCTCGGGCGAAGCGCTGGCGGTGTGGAAGCGCTCCACCGGCATCAGCTCATCGCTGTGGACCAACAGCGCCAACGCGAGCGGCACCTGGGGCGCGGCGGCGGAGCTGGTGCCCGACGCCGGCACCGCGCAATCGATAGGCGCGCACGACCTGGCGATCGACGCCGGCGGCAACGCGCTGCTGGCCTGGGGCCAGGTCGACCTGCCCGGCGGCAGCAACCAGTGGGAAAGCGCCGTGTGGTTCAAGCGCTTCTCGGGTGGGGCATGGCAGGGCGGCACGGCGCGCGTGGGCGCACCGTTCCTGTCGACGCAGGCCTTCCTGAGCACACCGGTGCTGCGCGTGAACGCGGCTGGTGCGGCGGTGGTGAGTTGGGGGCGGCAAGACAACGCGCTCATGGCCGCAACCGCGGCACCGGGCGCGGCATTCGGCGCGGACGCAGTGGTGCGGGCGGCTGCTTCGCAAGCGCTCACCAGCCTGCCCGGCCTGGGCGTGGACGATGCAAGCAACGCGATCGCCGCGTGGACGCAGGCCCCCGGCGACCTCTACACGTCCCGCCACACGCTGGCCGGAGGCTGGGGTGCGCAGGCGCTGCAGGAGACCAGCGACGAAGCAGCGAACACGCCTGATGTCGGCATGAACGAACTGGGCAACGCGGTGCTGGCCTGGCAGCAGTTCGAGCCGAGCGCGGGAACGCGCATCTTCGTGCGCCACTACGCTTCCGGCAGGTAGAGCGACCGCCTTCCACATTCCATTCAGGCGCGCCTGCCGCGGGATGGCGCCTGAAGGTGGATGTGCTGTGTCGACCGTCGCCGAATCGGGCGGTCCCGAGGGCTTCGAGGTGATCGGCTGGAATGCGATTGCCGTGCCCAAGGGCCTGCCCGCTTTGGAGCTTCAAGTGCGGCCCGGCAACGACTCGCGAAAGTCTTGAAGCTGTGTGAGCATCGACGACAGAGTGCGGTCAGGATCAAGCATTCGCCCATACCTCTCAAATGCTCGATGCGCTCGTCTCACCATGGTCTTGTCTTGGCGCCCTTGTGGGGTTAGCGCTCGCGGTAGTGGTTCATTGGGCCGCGCCGGGCGACATCGACACGGTTCAGGCCGGGGCATGGTTGGTGGGTATCGGGTGGGTTGCAGGCCTTGCGTGGGAGCTCGTGGATCGCGGGAGCTCCAGGTAGACCGCGGGCCCTCGACGCCTGTGCGGGGTCAGTAGGAAAGGCAGAATGCGGCCATAACCGGTCGTTCGGCGCGCCGACACAACGGGACCACCCAGTGGCAATAGTGAGTAGCCGAGTTGGCACGCGCTGCGGAAGCCGACGAAATCGGGGCATGAATGCTTGAGCATCAATTCGACAAATCCGTGAGCCGCATCGTTGAGCCGGTCGTGACGCCCTGGGGTTTCACGACTGGTGGCGGGCGTGGCTGCACTTTCCATCGGAAGGTGCGCGATGACCTGTTCCACTTCATCCACTTTTCGCAACGGTCGAGTGGCGTTGAGTTCGAGGTATGGGTCTTTCCCGGTACGCCTTTGCTCGGGTCCGAGCAGTGGGTTCGCTTTCCAGACTTCGTGGGCGTTCCCACCGGTCAGGCTGCTGGCCTCAATGCGAAGCTTGGGGTGGGCGGCGGCGCGTCTCGTTTCCCCTGCAGAGATAGCAAGGTCCTCGAGGTCGCGCTCTCGCGGGCAGCTGTTCCGGCACTGCAGACCCACGCACGCTCCTACTTGGCCAACTTTCAGTCGCCGAAGGACGTCGTTCCAGTGTTGGAGCATGCCCAATGGGCGAGCCTCCTTGTGCGCGAGCAAGACGGCTGACTTGCATGGAAAACACATCGTTGTCGGCCCACGACGCGGCTGGCGCATCGACTACATCCGGCCAGAACCGGCCGTTCACAGTGTCGGCACAATGTGCGCAGGAACAGCGATTCGAGGAGGTCAAATGACACCGGACGAGGAGAAGCTCTTAGCGCGACGGCAAGATGGGCTGGAGACCTTCTACAAAGAGTTGATGCCGGTGCTGGTGGATTTCGTTGATCGCCTTGGAATCCGGCCTTCGCACGAAGTCCTCAATCATGCCGAGCAGTTCGCCCCCTATCTGGAGACGGCGCTGGCCGATCTTGAGCCGGCGGATGAAGATGACCGAGTCTGGTTGACCGCGAGGGTCGCGTACTTCGTGGGTGAGTACTTTGTGCAGAAGTACAAAGGTTGCTGGCTCGTGAATGACGTGACGGGCTCGAAGTCTTTCGCGAGGTACGTTGTGGGCCGGTTCTCAAAGTTTCCCAACAGCGAGTTGATGATCGACCCCTTCGAGGTGTCATTTGAATCGCCCCGGATTCCCTAGACACTTTTGAGCCGTTGGAAATGGCGTCGCTCGAACTCTACGGGCGACAAGTCGCCAGCGGTGTTGTGGCGACGCCTGGGGTTATAGAACATCTCGATG
>Ga0163161_10000294_pt1 | contig 43680 bp, 47 predicted proteins | sample S45metaG_FD_129847 | JGI IMG/M metagenome (GOLD analysis project Ga0163161, IMG submission 129847) | Switchgrass rhizosphere microbial communities from Kellogg Biological Station, Michigan, USA - S4-5 metaG | ecosystem: Host-associated > Plants > Roots > Rhizosphere > Soil | place: USA... | reverse complement strand
CAGAACCTGCGTCGGCTGTTCGCCTGCTCGGCGCTCGTCGATCGCGGTCAGCGCCGCGTTCACCCGCGCATCGGCGTCGGGGAACAACACCTCCTCCTTGGACGCGAAGTAAGAGAAGAAGGTGCGGGTGCTGACGTCCGCGGCGGCCGCGATGTCGGCGATCGTGGTGCCGTCGTACCCGCGGCGCTCGAACAGCTCCGCGGCGGCGTCGATCAGGGCCTGCCGGGTGCGGACGCGCTTGCGCTCACGCAGTGACGACATGACCGGACCCTATCGCGAAACTGCAAGTTTTCTGCACTCATTGTAATTTTTCACTTGGTGAAACTAGGCTTGCGTGCATGCGGAAGGCATTGATCTCCGGCGCGGGCATCGCCGGTGCGACGGCCGCGTATTGGCTGGCCAAGGCGGGTTTCGAGGTGACGGTCGTGGAACAGGCGCGGGACATGCGATCCAGCGGCAACCCGGTCGACGTCCGTGGACCGGCAGTCGAGGTCGCCGAGCGGATGGGGGTCATGGCGCGGATCCGCGCCGCCGACACGTGCGTGCGCGACATGGTCGTCGTCAACGCCCGCGGACGAGTGATCAGTCGCGTCAACATGCGCACCACCTGGGCTGACTCCGGCGACGTCGAGCTGTCCCGCGGCGAACTCGCAACGATCCTGCGCGATGCGGCACCGGACGAGGTGGAGTTTCAGTTCGGCAACTCGGTGCAGGCGCTCGCACAGGACGCGGACGGGGTCACGGCCGAGTTCGTCTCGGGGCCCGCGCGCCGGTTCGACGTCGTCGTCGGCGCCGACGGTGCGCACTCGGGTGTGCGGGCGTTGGCGTTCGGGCCGGAGGACGAATTCGTCAAGCACCTCGGGGTCTACGTCGCAACGCTGCCGCTGGACGGCGAGACCGGAACGGACCTCGTCATGTACAACACGCCAGGTCGAGCCGTGGCCATCCACCCGGCGGGTGGCCACCCGGGCGCGGCATTCATGTTCCTCGCACCGCAAATCCCCCAGTTCGACTACAAGGACATCGACCAGCACAAGCGCCTGCTGTGCGACGCGTACGCCGGGGCGGGGTGGCGGGTGCCCGAACTGCTGGAGCGGGTGCGGGTCGCCGAGGACCTGTACTTCGACTCGGTCAGCAGGATCCAGGTGCCGACGTGGTCCCGCGGGCGGATCGCCCTCGTCGGTGACGCCGCGTCGTGTGTCTCGTTGTTCGGCGACGGCTCCAGCCTGGCCATGACGGGGGCGTTCACCTTGGCCGATGCGCTCGGTGACGACGTGTCGGCCGGTCTGCGCGCCTACGAGGCCCGGCATCGTCCGCAGCGCGCGGCCAAGGAGAACTCCGTGGCCTACGCGACGCGGATCCTGATCCCCGCCACCTCTGCGGGCATCGCTGCCCGCAATTTCGCCATGCGCCTGATGCCGCTGGCCGCAGCGGCGCAGCGCGTCTCCGCACGGAAACCGGCAATATTGGCCGAAACGGTATTCCGGCACAGAAAGTCCGAGTAGCGGCCTGCTGGAATACAGTTTCGTGGAGACCCGTTTGGAGGATCGATGACAACTGCCAACTCTGTGCCCGCTGTCCAGCTGGGCGACGAATTATCTGTCAGCGCAATCGGCTTCGGCGCCATGGCGTTGACGCCCGTGTACGGCGAGGTCGACGACACCGAGTCGCTGGCCACCCTGAACCACTGCATCGACATCGGTGTCACGTTCATCGACACGGCGAACGTCTATGGCGGCGGAAACAACGAGAAGCTGATCTCCAAACTGCTCGCCGATCGCCGCGACGAGGTCACACTTGCCACCAAATTCGGCATCGTCGGGAATCCCGCCGACCGTGCCGCAGGCGCGCCACTCACCGCACGCGGCGATGCCGCGTACGTGCGCGAGAGCATCGATGGGAGCCTGCAGCGATTGCAGACCGACTTCGTCGACCTGTACTACATGCACCGCCGCGATGTGTCGGTGCCGATCGAGGAAACCGTCGGCGCCATGGCCGAGTTGGTGGCCGCGGGCAAGGTCCGTCATCTCGGACTGTCGGAGGTGACGGCCGAAGAACTTCGGGCCGCCGTTGCCGTCCATCCGATCTCCGCTGTGCAGAGTGAATGGTCGATCTGGAGCCGCGACGTCGAAAGCAACGTCGTGCCCACGGCAGCCGAACTGGGCGTCGGCTTCGTGCCGTATTCACCGCTGGGACGCGGATTCCTGACGGGCACGGTCACGTCTACGGCCGATCTTCCGTCGACCGATTTCCGGCGCAACATGCCGCGATTCAGTGAGGGCGCGCTGGACGCCAACCTCGCCGTGGTGGAGCTGGTGAAGTCGGCGGCCGCCCAGCAGGATGCGACGCCCGCACAGGTGGCACTGGCGTGGCTGCGCTACCGCGCCGACGCGCTCGGCGTGGCGTCGGCGCCGATACCCGGCACTCGGCGCGCCACCCGCGTCGACGAGAATCTCGCGTCGGTGAAGGTGAACCTGACCGCCGCACAACTCGACACACTCAATGCCGCGGCAGACGCGGTGTCCGGAAACCGCTTCCATGACGTGAGCTGGATCTCGGCCGGACGCGAGTAGTCAGTCCGGCTGCGGTCGCGTCACGCGAAGGGCGATGGCCGCGTCGTCGAACTGCGCGGCCTGCGCGCTTATTCGGCTGATTTCGCTCGGGCGCTTGAGCAGCCCGCGCACGGCGATGGTGGCGACCTGCTCGCCGACCCGGATCGCCTCGTCGGCTCTGTCGCCCTGATCCGTATGCAGCCGGGTGCGCTTTTGCGCGCCTTCGTCGAAGTTGAGCAGTAGTCCCGCGGTCTCTTCGCGGTCGCACTCGATGAACTTGCCCTCGCTGATCGCCGCGCCGATGAGATCGACGACCCAGTCCTTCAGTCGTTCGTAATCCGTCCAGAACTGGTGGAATTCGGTGCGCTGGTCGTGTGCGATGCGCTGGATCTCGTTGAAGTCGATCGGTGAGAGCGCCAGCTGCATGGTGTCGAACCGCAGCAGCCGGTACAGCTTGACCGCGGGCGAACCCGAGCCGGCACCGACGTCGGCGATGAACTTCAGTGGCGCCCGGTTTACCAGGAGAGTCTCGTGCAACAGCTGTTCCTTGTTGCGGAACCAGTAGTACAGCGAGGACTGCTGCAGACCCGACGCCCTGGCGATATCGCTCATCGTCGTTTGGGCATAGCCCTTTTCGGAGAACAGCCTGGTTGCCGCGTTGACGATGTCGGCGCGGGGTGACGTCGTCGGCGCGGTGGCGGTGTTGTTACGCGGTCGTCCGATGGCCTGGATCTTAGCCAACCGGCGGCTTCTCACTGTGAGCGCGTTCGACGAGGTCACGTGCCGCGGCGACGACGTCGCGCCACAACTCGAGCCCCATCGACTTCGACGCACGCGACGGGTATCCGGTGACCCTGTTGGTGGAGACATGCTGCACCGCATAACGGAAGACGGTGCCCTCGGTGCGGTCGGGATCGTCGGCATCGCGCATCTTGTCGGTGTCGACGAGCTCGGGGCGCAGCACGAGCATGATCGACGTCTCCGCCGCGTTCGCATGCCAGTCGGCCGCGTCCTCGGTCGCCCGCCGCGCGATGTCGGGGGTCAGATCCCACCATTGCACCACGCCGACGCGTAGGTCGGGAAAGTCCCGGCGAAAGCGATCGCACGCGATCCACAGCGCGGCCGCGTTGCCGACGTGACCGTTGACGAACAGCAGCCGTCGGAAACCCGAGTCCACACACGCCTCGGCGACCAGTCCCGCCGTCGCGGCCGTCTCCTCACCGGAGAAGGCGACCGTGCCCGCCTTCCGGGTGCCGTGAAAGAAGCTGACGCCGAATGGGAGTGGCGGAAGTACGACCGCCACCGTCGCCGCCGCCGCTTCGGCGAGCGCCGTCGCGATGATGGTGTCGGTGCCGACTGGAAGATGCGGACCGTGTTGTTCGGTCGCTCCGACCGGTATCAGCGCCACGCAGTCGGGGTCAGCGGCCAGGCGGTCGGCCAGCTGCGCAGACGTCAGCTCTTCCCACAGGTGGCTCATGGTCACCAGAACCTCAGGTAGCGTTCGGTCTCCCATTCCGACACATGCGCGGTGTAGCCGTCCCACTCGGCCCGCTTCTCAGCAACGAACGACTCGTACATCGCGTCACCGAAGACCGAGCGCACCAGCGGGTCGGCCTCGAGAGCATCGATCGCCTCACCCAGCGACCTTGGTAACCAACCGATTCCGCGCGCCAACAGGTCGGGTTCGGTGAGCCGGTAGAGGTTGTCCCGGTTCGGCTCCCCAGGATCGAGTCCCTCGCGGATACCGTCGAGTCCCGCGGCCAGCATGAGCGCGCCACCGAGGTAGGGGTTGTTGGCACTGTCGGCGGCGCGGCATTCGACGCGCCCGCCACCCTTCGGGATGCGCAGCATGTTCGTGCGGTTGTTATCTCCATAGCACGCGAACACCGGCGCCCACGTCAGCCCGGACATGCTGCCCTGCTTCACGAGCCGCTTGTAGCTGTTGACCGTCGGCGCGATGACCGCGCAGATGGCGTGCGCGTGCCGCAGCACACCGGCGATGAACTGGTAGCCGAGCGTGGTGAGCCCACAGCCCCGCGGGTCATCTTCCGCCGCAAAGAGGTTGGTGCCCGAGTCGTCGGCCAGCGACATGTTGTAGTGGGCGCCGCTGCCCGTGCGGTCGGCGAACGGTTTGGGCATCCATGATGCGAACAGACCGTGTCTGCGGGCGATTTCGCCGACCATCATTCGGAAGAACACCAGGCGGTCCGACATGGACACCACGTTCGTGTAGGCGAAGTCAGTCTCGAACTGGCCGTTGCCGTCCTCATGATCGAACGAGTAGACATCCCAACCCAGCTCGTTCATTGCGGACACGATCTCGTCGACCACCGGATAGTTGTGCAGCATTGTGCGCAGGTCGTAGCACGGCTTGTCGAGATTGTCGTCGGGGCTGGCGGGGCCGGGGGTCTCGGTGTCGGTGAGCAGGAAGAACTCGGTCTCGATGCCCAGATTGAACGTGTACCCGAGCGTTGCCGCGTCGGCGGTGACACGTTTGAGGATCTGCCTGCTGCAAGCCTCGAACGGGGTGTCGCCGATCCACAGATCGCCTGGGAACCAAGCGATCTCGCGGTTGAACGGCATGACGATCGGATGGTCGAGGTCGGGATGCGGCGCGACCTCGTCGTCGTTGACGTCCTGCGGCACGCCGTCCAGCGCCGCGCCGGTGAACATCTCCGATCCCAGTGCCGCCTGGGCAAGGTGGCCGAGCGGTACCATCTTGCACTTGGGCTTACCGTGCATGTCGACGAAGCTGATAGCGGCGTATCTGACGCCGTTGGCCGCCAGCGTGTCGGCAACGTCGCGGGCCGTGGAAGCGACGGTGGCGCTCCGTCCGTTCAGGGTTGTCGTCATTTGTTTTGTCATCCTGCCGATGCGAGAGTCGTTGTGGAGTTGATGAGTCCGAGCTCACGCCCGAGGTAGCGGTAGAACTCCCATAGCGGCCGCTCGAGGTGCGACAGCCTGCCGGTGCTGGTCACTCCGGACCGGATGGCGCGCTGCACCGCGCCGCACACATCGAGATCCTCGCGGTGGATATCGCAGATCAACTTGACAAGCTCGCTGCGGCGCTCCTCGACGTTGGGCGCCACGAGTGAGGCTGGCGACATGCAGATGTCGAGCTGGAGTTCGATCTTGCCCGCCCCGAGCGGAAGTGTCTTGAGCCAGTACATGTATGCCGGGCCCATCGCGATTTGCAGCAGCGGATACGCGATGAAGATCAGCGACCTGTCGCGGTGCAGGTCGGTGAGGGTGTCGGCGCCGGGGGTGAGGAACGGGGGATCGGCGGGATAGCCCTGCTTCTGCTGCGACCACATCGTGGTGAAGTAGTCGCCCACTTCGCCGGTGTAGCTCAGCGCCGCGGGGAATCGGTCCTCCAGCGACCCGCGGTGCGGACCCATGTGGTGGTAGCACTCCATGAAGTTGTCCACCATGATGTGGTCGAGAGCCGCGTACCGGCGCGCCAACGACTCCGCGTGGCCGTCGAAGTTCACCATCACGAAGCCCTTCCACACCTCGTGGCGAAACTTCTTGAGCGGATACGCATTCCGGTCGAATCCGGGCGACATCTTCATCTCCGGTGCCCCTGCGAGATGCCCGTCCAGGCCGAACGACCACAGGTGGTACGGGCATTGCAGAACGTTGGCCTGCCCAGCGCCGCTGCACACCTCCATCCAGCGATGCGTACAGTTACGCGACAGCACCCGGATCTCGGAGTGCCGGTCACGCGTGACCACCAGCGGGGTGCCCAGGATGTCGATGCTGTAGTAGGTGCCAGGCGTGGGCACCTGCTCGACCCTGCACAACGGGATCCAACCCCGCTTGAAGATCCGATCGACCTCGGCGGCGTACAGATCGTCGCTGCCGTAGGCCTCGGTCGGCAGCGTGATCGCCTTGTCGGGCGACTCGACGGCACAGGTCGCCCTCAGGCGGGAGTAGTCGAATGTCATGGCCCGACGCTATGGGCGCTCTGTTGCGGGTCCGTTTCGTGGTCGTAAATGACCTATTGAAACTTAATCTGAAGTTGATTGCCGCGATTCCAGGCGTTACATGGGTCTGTCGATGTCCCCTTCAATACTGTATTGAAACGAAGGTTTCACTTTCTGAGGTGCCCGAAACCGGTAGGAATGACGTCATGATCGAGGTCACGCTGCTCGGCACCGGCAGTCCCATCCCCGACGCCCGCAGGGCCGGACCATCTACCCTTGTGCGGGCCGGCGGTCAAACTTTTTTGGCCGACTGCGGGCGTGGCGTGCAACAGCGCATGACGGCCGTCGGCGCAGGCGCGAACGCGCTCACCGCGCTCCTGCTCACACACCTGCACAGCGACCACATCGCCGACCTGGGCGACGTGCTCATCACCCGATGGGTGACCACGTTCGATCCGAACCCGGTCCCGCTGCCGATCATCGGGCCGCCCGGTACGGCCGAGGTGGTCGACGCCACGTTCAAGACTTTCGGTTTTGACATCGGTTACCGGATCGCGCATCACGCCGACCTGACCACACCACCGCCGGTGGAAGTCCATGAGTGCACGGACGGCATCGTGTGGGACCGCGACGGCGTGGCGATCCGGGTGGCGCCGACGGATCACCGACCCGTCGCCCCGACGATCGGGTTCCGCATCGAACACGCCGGCGCCTCGGTGGTGCTCGCCGGTGACACCGTCCCGTGCGAGAGCCTCGACGCGCTGGCCGCCGGTGCCGGTGGATTGGTGCACACCGTGATTCGCAAAGACCTCGTCGAGAAGATGCCGATGCAGCGCATCCGCGACATCTGCGATTACCATTCGTCGGTCGAACAGGCGGCGGCCACCGCGGCGCGCGCCCGGGTCGGCATTCTGATCCTCACCCACTATGTGCCGGGTATCCAACCGGGCCAAGAGGACGAGTGGCGTGCGCTGGCCGCCTCGGAGTTCGACCGGCAGATCGAGTTGGGCGATGACCTGCACCGCGTGGAGATTCACCCCGGCGTGTGCGCGAAGCCGGCCGGCTGATCCGGTTTGCCGAGACGGCGACGACGTACCAGATGCCGCCCGCGTCCACCCGCGATCGCCTGGGCCGATTCATCGACGCCGCCGAGCCCGACATCGGCAGATCCAAGGCCCGCCTACTGCGCTGGCACCGCGGTCTGTCCCACTAAGCGGCGAGCCGACCGGCCGCGCCTGCCACACTGCCGAGCTCGTCGTCGGTGAACGGGCGTCCACGCGCGATCACCACGACGTGCTGGACACCGAGATTGCCTAGTGCCCAGCATCTTTCGAGCAGATCATCGGATCTCTCGCCCGCTTGCAGCGCTGTGGTCACCGTGCGCTCGATCTGCTCAGGCGGCCTGCCGACGTCGGCGCAGTGCCGATCCAGCACAGCGAGCTGCCTGCGGATCGCCGCGCCACCGTCGGGCACGTCGAACAAGTTACACGCGTCGCCGTACTCGGCGACCAGTCGCAGCGTGCGCCGTTCGCCGGCGCCGCCGATCAGCACCCCCGGCGCCGTGCCGGGCCGAGGGCTGCCGACCGGATGATCGAGCCGCAGATACTCACCGCGGAAAGGGGTTTCGTCGCCGCACCACATCCGGCGGGCCAGCGCAAGCAGCTCGGCCGTCCGGTCGAACCGCTCGGCGGTATCGGGCAAGAACAAGCCCATGGCGTGCGCCTCGTCGGCGTTGTAGCCGGCTCCGATTCCGAGCCAGGCGCGGCCGGACGACAACACGTCGAGCGTGGTGACCGACTTGATCAGCAGCGCGGGTGCGCGGAAGGTCGCGGCTGTGACCATGGCGCCAAGGCGGATCCGCGATGTGACTGCTGCGAGATATCCCAGTGCGGTGTACGCCTCGAGCATCGGTTCGTCGAGCCGACTCGCGGGGTCGGCCTGCAGAAGGTGATCGGGCACCCACAACGTGTCGACAGCCGTGCGATCGAGGAAGCCGGCGAGCGATGCAAGGCGGTCGCCGAGACGATCGGCCCACGAGTAATTCGTCACGCTCACACTGAGTTTCATGATCGAGCAGTCGCCTCCTGCTTGTTGAGCCGACGCAGCGGCAGCAGCGCACCGGCCACGATCAGCCAGATCAGGCCGGTGAACCGGGCGAGCGGTAGCAGCGGCGAAAGCCCCGGCCAGATCAGCACCAGGGTCGTCAGTTCGGCGATGCCCGCGATGACGAGGCCAGTCCACGCGACCGGTAGAAGCATCAATCGGACGATGAGGCCCGGCACGGCGATGCCTGCGATCAACAGGCCGAGCGTGACCACATGCCATGGGCCGCCCGTCAGATACGTGAGGTAGTACAGCGCGCGGACCAACGCGGCATCGGAGGTGACCTCCGGCCGTGACAGCGTCCACGTGGTCAGGCTCGACAACGCGAGGCCCGTCGATGCAAGGAGGCCCCCGGCGAGTGCGATCGTCGCGCCTGGCGCCGTGATGCCGAGTTGTCGCAGACGCGCGCTTGCGGTGGCCGCGTAGATGGCAAGCGGTATCGACGAGCCGAAGGTCCCGACGGCGAGCGCGACGGCCGCCGCATGATGGCGCGCAACGTAGTCCTGGATCTCCGTCGCGGAGCCGTATGGGAGCGGCATGACGCCACCGGCGCGCACGACTCCGACGACCAGTCCGGCGAGCAACAGCACCAGGGAGATCGCCGCGAGCGGCGCCAATGGCGGCCCAGCCTGCGGCCGTCGCCGACCGAGTCCATTTGCATCCACCGATGAATCGTTCATATTTTGAACGATATGCCTGATCTTGAATCAGAACAAGATGATTCACCGATTTGCCGGATAAATTATTCACAACTGATACGATTTTTGCGTGTCAGCAGCCTCAACAGACGGTGACAATGTGGCGTTCTTGCTGTCCCAACTCGGCCATCGCTCCGCCTCGGTATTCGCCGACCTGATCGCGTCGGTCGATCTCACGCCACCACACGCCGGGATCCTGCGCGCGATCGCGTCCGAACCCGGGCGCAGCCAGCAGGCCCTCAGCGGGCAGCTGGGGTTGTTGCCGAGCAGGGTCGTCGCATACGTCGACGAGCTGGAGGACCGCGGCTACGTCGAACGGCGCCGCAACCCCGACGACCGCCGGCTGCATGCGCTTTACCTCACCGCGTCGGGCAAGAAGCTCGTGAGCAAGATCGGCGAGCTGGGGCGTCAGCACGAAAGACTGATGACCGCCGGGCTCGACACGGACCAACGAGACACGCTGCGTCGGCTGCTCTCGGCTGTGGCCGAGCGGCAAGGCCTGACGCCGCACGTCCACCCCGGCTACCGCATTCTTGGCCGTGTCAAGTCGTAACGGTTTGCGCCGAACGTTCCGTACCGCTCGAACAATCGCCGAAATGTCGAGCGGTAAGGAACGTTCGAGGCGGTATAGGTGAGGTGGTAGACGTTAAGCCAGCCTCGTGATCTCCACTACCACGTCCAGGTCGGTCGAGCCCTCGCCCGAGTAAATGCCCTTCAGCGGTGCGACATCGGAGTAGTCACGGCCCACCCCGACGCTGATGTATTGCTCGTTGATGTCGGTGTCGTTGGTGGGGTCGAAATGCCACCAGCCGCCGGTCCACGCCTGCACCCACGCATGGCTCTGCCCGTCGATCGTGTCGCCGACGACGGCCTTGTGGTTGGGGTGCAGATAACCCGACACGTAGCGCGCCGGAATTCCCATGCCGCGCACCAGGATCAGCGTCAAATGCGCGAAGTCCTGGCAGACGCCCTTGCCTTCGCGCAAGGCGTCCAGTCCGGACGAGTGGACACCGGTGGTGCCTGCGACGTATTTGAGTTCGCTGTGGACCCAGTTCGCGGCGGCGGTGACGGCTTCCTGCGGATCGTGGTACTTGGCGATGCGCTCCCCCACCCGCCTGATCCGCTTGCTCTGCGGCGTGTAGTGCGTCGGGCTGAGCACCTCATCGAACCGGTCGATCACGGCCTCGGAGTGCAGGTCGTCCCAGCTGGCTCGGGTGTTCTCGTCCTTCGACGAGACGCCGCGGTCGGTCTCCACCACCGAGCTCGACGTGACCTCGAGCTCGGCGTGCGGGGCGTGCAGGTCGAACGAGGTGACCGCCGTGCCCCAGTAGTCGACATAGCGGTATGACCTTGTGGCAGGGACGGTTTCGACGCGGTTGAGGATCACGTTCTGCCTGCCGTCCGAGCGTGGCGTCAGCCTTGCCTCGTTGAACGATGCGGTCACCGGCGACTTGTAGGCGTAGCCCGTCGAATGCACCACCCTCAGCCGCCACATATCAGACCTCACCCTCCTCGATGACCAGCGAACCGTTGTGCCCGGCGTCATGCCACGCCACCCACGGTGCCGAATGGAAGTACTGCACCGCCAGCGCCTCTCCGACGTCGTGACAGGTCTTCTGCAGACCCGCCAACCTCTTCTCCAGGGACTCCAGCAGCGCACCCGGCTGGAGGAACTCCAGTTCGCTGCGGGCCCGTCCCAGCAGTCGCTGTGCCTCCGCGGTGGCGCCGAGCCGGTTGTGCGGACGGTTGAGCAATTCGTCAAGACTGTGTTCGGCAAGCCGCAGCGAGTAGAAGATTGACCGCGGGAAAAGCCGGTCCAGGAGCATGAATTCGACGACCCTGCCCGCGTCCATCACGCCACGGTAGGTGCGTAGATAGGTGTCGTGCGCACCCGCCGACCGCAGCAGGGTCACCCACGCCGGCGAGGAAGCGCTGTCGCCGACCCGGGACAACACGAGGCGCACCGTCATGTCGACGCGCTCGATGGCGCGGCCCAACACCATGAACCGGTAGCCGTCGTCGCGGCTCAACGTCGAGTCAGCCAGACCTGCGAACATAGCGGCGCGCCCCTCGACAAAGGACAAGAACTCATGCGGCCCAAGACGTTTGGCGGCGCGCTCGCGTTCGGCCAACGCATTGTAGGTGGTGTTGAGGCACTCCCAGATCTCGGTTGACGTGACTTCTCTTGCCCCGCGAGCGTTTTCCCGCGCGGCCGAGATGGATTCGACGATCGAGCAGCCGCCCGTCGTGTCGCGACTGAACGCGACCAGGTCCGTCAACGACCACACATCGAGCTGCTGCGCGGGCGCCCCGATGCCCAGTACACGCAGCAGGGTGCGCGACGCCTGGTCCGGGTCGACGCTCGAATCCTCGAGCAGTTGGTGCACCGTCACGTCGAGAATGCGGGCGGTGTCGTCGGCTCGCTCCACGTAGCGGCCGATCCAGTACAGCGATTCAGCGTTGCGCGCCAACATCAGTTCACCACCGCCTACTGCTGCTGTTGTTGTTGTTGCTGTTGACTCGAGCCGGTCACCGGCCGCGCCGCCTGCGACTGCTGCTGTTGCTGCTGCTGTGACGACCCGTCCGAGCCGCTGTCGGCCTTGGTGCCCTTGGCCGCCTTGGGCAGCGACCGCACCACTTCGGCCGCGGCCAGCTCACGGTCGGCGACCGAGGCACGCGACGCAAGCACCCAGGTGTCCTTGGACCCGCCACCCTGGCTGGAGTTGACCACCAACGAGCCCTCGGGCAGCGCGACCCGGGTCAGCCCGCCGGGCAGCACCCACACTTCGTCGCCGTCGTTGACCGCGAACGGACGCAGGTCGACATGGCGGGGTGCGAGCTTGTCGTCGATTTGCGTCGGCACAGTGGACAACTGCACGACGGGCTGTGCGATCCAGCCGCGCGGGTCGCCGCGGATCTTCTTGGTAATCGCGGCCAGTTCCTTATCGGACGCGTCCGGGCCGAACACGATGCCGTAGCCACCGGAGCCCTCCACCGGCTTGATCACGAGCTCGGCGACCCGGTCAAGGACTTCCTCACGTTCGTCGTCGAGCCAGCAGCGGTAGGTTTCGACGTTGGCCAGTAGCGGCTTCTCGCCCAGGTAGTACTCGATGATCGTCGGCACGTAGGTGTACACCAGTTTGTCGTCGCCAACGCCGTTGCCGACCGCGCTGGAAATCACGACGTTGCCTGCGCGGGCGGCGTTGAGCAGGCCTGCCACCCCGAGCACCGAGTCAGGCCGGAACTGCATGGGGTCGAGGAAGGCGTCGTCGATGCGGCGGTAGATGACATCGACCTGACGCTCGCCTTCGGTGGTGCGCATGTAGACGGTGTTGTCGCGGCAAAACAGGTCGCGGCCCTCCACCAGCTCGACACCCATCTGGCGAGCCAGCAGCGAGTGCTCGAAGTAGGCGGAGTTGTAGACCCCGGGCGTCAGCACCACCACCGTCGGATCGGCGACGTTGTTGGCCGCCGCGTTGCGCAACGCGCGCAGCAGGTGTGACGAGTAGTCGCCGACCGCGCGCACCCGATGCGTCGCGAACAGGTTCGGGAAGACGCGCGCCATCGTGCGGCGGTTCTCCATCACGTACGAGACGCCCGACGGTGAGCGCAGGTTGTCCTCGAGCACTCGGAAGTCACCCTTGGCGTCGCGGATCAGGTCGATGCCCGCGACGTGGATGCGCACACCGTTGGGTGGCACGATGCCCGCGGCCTCGCGGTGGAAGTGCTCGCACGAGGTGACGAGCCGGCGCGGGATGACGCCGTCACGCAGGATCTCCTGCTCGCCGTAGATGTCGTCGAGGTAGTGCTCGAGGGCCTTGACGCGCTGCGTGATGCCCCGCTCGAGCCGCGTCCACTCGGCCGCGGAGATGACCCGCGGGACGAGATCCAGCGGAAATGGGCGCTCCTGGCCGGACAGCGAGAATGTGATGCCCTGGTCGATGAAAGCGCGGCCGAGCGCATCGGCACGGGCAGCCAGCTCCGAGGCGTCGGACGGAGCAAGCTCGGCGAAGATGCCCTTGTACGGGCCGCGGACGTTGCCGTCGCCGTCGAACATCTCATCGAAGGCCTGCGAATAGCGGTCCACGTTCTTGTAGCCGTCGAAGATGCCGTCATACCGTTTGGACGCCCGCCCGTTGCTGCGCGTCGTCCGTGCGGTCTCGGTTGGCAAGGTTCGAAGGCTCACCCATCACATGCTGCACCAACTGTGACGTTTTCGCCGTTCAATGGCGGTGCCCTTTCGGCAGGCCAGGCGGCCTCGCTTTGGGAGATCGGGTAGCGCACTGGTAGCCTGAACAGTCGCTGCCCGCCGTGAGGCGCGGCGCGAAGAGACTTACGTAACCCAACTCAGATTTCGAAGGAATTACCGCGTGGCCAACATCAAGTCGCAGGAAAAGCGCAATCGCACCAACGAGCGCCGCAGACTGCGCAACAAGTCGATGAAGTCGTCGCTTCACACGGCGGTCCGTGGATTCCGTGAGGCCGTCGAGTCGGGCGACAAGGAGAAGGCCGGCGAGTTGCTGGTCACGACCGGCCGCAAGCTGGACAAGGCCGCCAGCAAGGGCGTGATCCACAAGAATCAGGCGGCCAACCGCAAGTCGGCGCTCTCTCGCGCGTTCAACAAGATCTGATCAGTCCGCCACAAGTTCGGCGACGTTTCTGACCGCCGCCTCCAGCGCGTAGTCCGCATCGGCTGCGGCGCCCTTGACGTCAGCGTTCAGCGTCGCGACCAGCCGCATGGCCTCGGCGATCGAACCGCGGGACCATCGGCGCGCCTGTTTCTGCGCCTTCTGCACCCGCCACGGCGGCATCCCAAGCTCGGCCGCGAGCCGGTACGGATCGCCGGACAGCGGCGCAACCCTTGCGATGGTGTGCACGGCCTCGGCCAGCGCATCGGCCAGCACCACCTGCGGCTCGCCGCTCATCATCGCCCAGCGCAGCGCCTCCGCCGCGCCTGCGACGTCGCCAACAACTGCCTTGTCGGCGATGTCGAAGCCCTTCACCTCCGCCTTGCCGGAGTGGTAGCGCCGAACCGCGGCGGCGTCGACGGTGCCGTCGGTGTCGGCGACCAACTGCGAACAGACAGCGGCCAATTCGCGAATGTCAGAGCCGACCGCGTCGAGCACAGCGGTGACGGTGTCGTCGGTGATCTTGACCTTCAACGCCCGGAATTCTTTCCGGACGAAATCGGCACGTTCACCAGCCTTCGTGATGCGCGCACATGGATGTACTTGCGCACCAAGCTTTTTCAGTTGATCAGCCAGCGCCTTTGCGCGGCCACCGCCGGAGTGCACGACGACGAGCATGGTGCCGGGTGGCAGATCGGCGGCGGCGTCGGCGATGAGCGCGGCCGCGTCTTTTCCGGCCTCCGCGGCGGCTTCGAGTACCACGACGCGCTCATCGGCGAACAGCGACGGGCTGAGGAGTTCGGCCAGCTCGCTGGTGCTGACCTCACCGGCCCGCATCCGATCCACCGGGACGTCGTCGGTGCCGGCTTGCTTGCGTGCCTGCCGAAGGACGGCAGCAACCGCACGCTCGATAAGCAGTTCCTCGTCGCCCAACACCAGGTGTAGGCCCGCGACCTCTTCGCTCACCTGACGATCGTGTCATGGCCGCCCGACAGCCCTGACAGCGTCCACGCGAGCAGGCACATCGCGGCCAGGCCCGCACCGATGCGGACGGCTCGCCACCGCCACGCCACCACCGCGGCGACGCTTGCGACGGCGACACACACCACGCCGAGCAGACCCGACGGCACCCTGATCGACGCACCCGGCACGCCTGCGGCCCACCGCGCCACCCGCAGCAGCCACCACAACTCGGGTCCGGTGAACCGGATCAGCAGTTGCGCACCCGACGGCCACAGTGGGTTCAGGGCGGCGGCCGCCGTGCCGACGACCGTGATCGGCGGGATCACGGCCGCAACGGCGAGGTTGGCGATAACCGCCAACACGCTGAACGCCCCCGATATACCCGCGACCAGCGGGGCGGTGACCAGCTGAGCGGCGACCGCGACGCTGACCGCGTCGGCCAACGGTTTGGGCCAGCCACGCTCCACCAGCCGCCGCGACCACACCGGTGCGATCACGACCAGCGCCGCCGTCGCCGCCACCGACAGCGCGAATCCAACGTCGACGGACAGTTCAGGAGCGGCGATCATCAGCACGATCACGCTGGCCGACAAGACGGGGATGGCCTGCCTGCGCCGGTGTGACACCACGGCGAGCAGCGTGATGGCGCCCATCACGGCAGCTCGCAGCACGCTGGCCGACGGCTGCACGACGATGACGAACGCCACCAGCGCGACCGCGGCCAGTGCGACGGCCAGCCTGGGCCCGAACAGGGACGCCGACATCAACACCGCCCCGCAGACGACCGTCACGTTGGCGCCCGACACCGCGGTCAAGTGAGTCAACCCGGACGTCCGGAACTCCTCCACGGTCTGCGCATTCAACGTCGACGTGTCGCCCAGCACCAGCGCGGGCAGCATCGCCGCTTGATCGACGGGCAACGCGGTCCGTGCCGCATCCGCGAAGCCAGTGCGGATGCCATGCGCGACCCTGTCGATGGTCGCGGCTTCGCCCAGCCGCGGCTGATCCGTTGCCGATAACACTGCGACGGTCAGGTCTCGTCGGCTCGGTCGGCCGATGCGGGCGCGGAAACTCGCGGGCCGGCCTGCCGTCAGTTCGCCGAACTCCACGGCTCGCGTGAAAACGACTACCCTGCCCGACGTTTCACTCGCGTCGATCCGCTGCAGCGACCCGCGGAACATCATCCGACCACCGCCCAGCGAGCGAGGTGTCTCGCTCGGCGTGACGACGACGGTGGCGACCGTGCCGTATCGCTCGACGATCGGATGATGGCGCAGTTCACCAACGCGTAGCCCGACCGCGACGGCGAATGCAGTGCCGACCACCGCCACCGCGACGACACCGCTGAGGAGTGCACCGACATTGGGACCGGCCTCCCGGCGGCCACTACCCCACCGCCCAACCGCCGCCGTCGCGGCGATCGACAGGACGACGACCAGCACCGAACCGCCTGTCTGCCATAGGATTCCGGCAGCTGTCGCGGCCCAACTGGTGAGAGCTGCCGGGACCAGCCGCAGATCCAGCCTGGCGATGCCGGTATCCCGAGGCTTCATACACGGACGAGGTCACGCAGCTTGTCCAGCCGCGCCGGCCCGATGCCGTCCACGTCGCCGAGCTGGTCGACGCTGGTGAACCGCCCGTTGGCGTCACGCCAGGCGATGATGGCCGCCGCGGTTACAGGGCCAATCCCCGGCAGGGCGTCCAACTCCTCCACCGATGCCACATTCAGATCGACCAAACCGTCTGGCGCGGAAGGCTTTCCACCTGCAGGAGAGCTGCCCGCCGGCTCGGCCGCGGCAGGGGTGGAACTGATCGAACTACCCATCGTCGCGGGCTGCCCGGGCGCCGCGGCGATCCCGACGATGAGCTGTTCACCGTCGGTGACTCTCCGCGCCATGTTCAGACCGATCAAATCGGCACCGTCGAGTGCGCCGCCTGCCGCGGCGAGTGCGTCGGCGATTCGCGCTCCCGGCGCCAACGTGACAAGTCCTGGCTTGTGCACGAGGCCAACCACGCTGACGACCACCGGTCCGGCAGCGTTCGGTGGCGCGGGTCCCGGGGTTGGACTGGCCGACGAAACCATCTCCACCGGCGGCAGTTTGGCCGACGCTACCGGCGGTGGCTTGTCGCGCATCAGCGTGAAGACGGTGACCAGCACTGCGATGACGCCGACGACCGCCAACGAAATGGCACCAGCCCGGCCGGGGTCCGCCCTGATTGCCGCGACCCAGCCGGCGGTGCCGTCGGGCTTGGTCGTCTCGGGCAGCCACCGCGACAGCGGAGTGTCGGGTTCACCGTCGCCGTCGGCAGGCGATTCACTGTCGGCACCGAGACGGCGCTGCAGTCGCTCGGCGGGCAATTCGGTTCGCATGCGGTCAAAGTAGGCGCGCAGCCGGACCTCTCGGCCGAACGCGGGGGCACGGCAACGCGCCCTGTGGATGAAATCCCGCTTGTGGATAGTCGCATTGTCTACAGTGAGTCGATATGGATCGTCGCACCCCGATGATCGCTGGTATCGCGTTTGCGGTGCTGTTCACCGCTGCGCTGCTCATCGTTCCGACGCTTCCCGGCATCGACAGGCCGGGCTACGACATCGTCTCGCACGTCCATGCGCATTCCGGCGCGATGCGAATGCAGGTGCTGTTGGTCACGTTCGGATTGTTGGCGTTGGTCGTGGTGCTCGGCTATGCGCGTGATCGCCTGACGGGCCCGTCGGCCCATGTTTTCACCATCGGTTCGGCCGTCGTGCTCGTCGAGGTGTTCATCGCGATGTGGTTCAACGCAGGACTGGCGCTACACCCCGACGTGCTCGGATCGGCAACGGCGCGCACGCTCGCAGACGTCGTAGCGATGTGGGGGCCGATCCTTACCGTTGCCGACATCATGGTCGCGGGACCAATCCTATTGGCCGCCAACGAAGGTCGATTCCCGCGGTGGCTCGGAATTGTCGCCGCGGTGTTCGCTGTCGAGCAGCTGATCGAGACAATCACGATCATCGGGCCGCCGGCCAGCTTCATCTCGCCGGGCGGCGCGATGAACTTCTATCTCGGCGGGCCGCTTTTCATCATCTTCTTCCTGGCCCTCGGCGTCGCATTGTCTCTGGAGCCGACGACCGAGGATCAGCCCGCGACCGTCGACGACCCAACCGACTGATTCAGCCTGGGTGTCTGTCCACGGCCCAAACCGGGACCGGGCGCAAATTCCCGGCCCCGGTTCGGGTTTCATTCGGCGTTAGCGTTCAGTTGATCGACGGCAGCGACGATCTCCGGCTTGTCGGACTGCAGGCTGTGCCGCCAGCCGACATTGCGCAATGGGTAGTGGTTGATGAGCACGAGCACCTCGTCGACGTTGGCAACGCCGGTGTATGCCTCGCCGATCGCTTTCTCGATCTTTTGCACCAGTTTGCGATTGGCGTCGAGGCTGACCAGTTCGGGAACCTCGAGCGAGCACACAGGTCGCACCTGCTCCGCCAGCACCCGCCCGTCCTGGGAAACGTTTTCGGCTGGATACTCCCGGAGCCAACCGCGGGTGTCGGGGAAGCGATACGCCTCATCGAGCGCATCGTGAATCTCTTGCATCATCTTCTGCTTCGCGTCCCTGCCTGCTCCGAGAGGCGCATCGATGGTGAATACGGGCATTTCCTCATCTCCTTGTTGGTTGTCGGGAAACCGACACTTGGACAATACATCTGTATACTTGGAAAAACAAAGTATCTTGTCGGTATGACCGATTTATGCTGGTAGGGTGTTGTCGTGGTAGGTAGACGAAAGTATGAGGACGGCTGTGCGATCGCACAGGCCCTAGACGTCATCGGCGAGCGATGGGCCCTTCTCGTGGTGCGGGAATTGGTGCTGGGCCCGAAGCGTTTCACCGATCTCCTGACGGGCCTGCACGGCGCGAGTTCCGACGTCCTCACACAGCGGCTGCGCGATCTCAGCGAGGCGGGAGTGGTGCGTCGGCGTCGCCTCGGACCACCGGCAGCCACCTGGGTTTACGAGCTCACCGACTGGGGGGCCGAACTCGAGCCGATCATCCTCGAGCTGGCTCAGTGGGTGCACAAGTCCCCGCTGATGCGCTACGACTTGCCGCTCGGACCGGACTCGCTGATGTTGTCGCTCAAGACGCGATTCCACCCGCCCGCTGACGGCGAGAGTGCGACGCTCGGCTTGTACTTCGGTGACGTACATTTCCGTGTCCGTATCGAAGACGGCCGGCTGGACATCAGTCGCGGTGATCCAGAGAATTCGGATCTCATCCTCGATACCGACCAGACCACGCTGCTTTCGCTGCTGAATCCCGACGGCTCAGTCGACGACGCGCTTTCGAGTGGACAGTTGCGCCTCACGGGCGACAAGGCATTGGCTGACTGGTTCAGAGGCTTGTTTCCGATACCCGGCTGAGTGCTGGACTAGTTTGCCTTCGCACGGCGATGGTTGCCTCGGTGGTCGTCACTTGTGCTTCCCGGATTCCTGTGCTCGTTGTTGGCCGGATGCTCGACATTCGCGACAGCGTGAGTGGACAGGCTCGTTGAGATAGCCTCATCCGAATCCCGCTTACTACTTCGACTTTCGGATACGGCCGTCACCGCCGGCTGCGCTGACTTCTTCGTGGTGGGGGTGTCCGACTTCTTCGGCTCGTCGGTTTTGACCGCAAGCCTTCGGGCCGATGGGGATGTCACCGCCGCCGCAGCCGGGAATGGATCGTGCAATGAGTTGCGAATGTTCGTCACCGCGGTGTTCACCGCCGAGACGACGGGGGCGCTCGCCGTGGCGACCACTTGGCGCGTCTCAGCAACCCCTGCCGCCAGCGCCGCCGCGGGATGGCCCGTTTGAGCCAGTTCCTGCGCCGAGGCGTCGGCGATCTGCACCACGCCCGCGAGCAGCAGTTCACCGGCCTGGAACGCCACAGCAGTCGTGACATCGACCGCAGCGACCGACACGACCTGCAAGATGTTTGTGGCGCCCGTAGGCGTCGTCGGTGGGCCGACAGGCTGATTGAGGGCGTTGAGGATGTTCGTGCGCCCGGTCTGGACCGCCTGTATGAACTCGCCCGGTGTCAATACCGCCCCAGCGACGTTGAAACCCTCCACGATGGCGACGTCGAGCGCGTGAAATGCCTTCGGCACCACTAGAAACACGTCGTTGTTGATGAGCGGTGTGATTGCGGCGTTCGCCGAACCGGTCACCGATGCGGCTGCGATGCCGATCGCCTTGAGCGGCGAACGCGTCGACGCGAGCGCGTCCACGAACGTGACCGGTGTCTGCGCTGCGGCGATCGGCACGGTGGTAGCCAACTGCACGGCGAACGGGCAGATCAGGCTGCAGTACTGAATCTGATTACGGATGAAGGCCAGTGGGATCGCCCCGAGCGGGGGCCCCGCGGCCGTCAGCTGTACGTCGCGGGAAACGATGGGCGGTGCGTGAGGTTCCGGCGGTGGCGCCATTGGCGCAACGGCAAGCGCGCCGATGCCGATCGTGGCGATGCCCGAAATGACGGACGAACGGATATGCGCCCGCATATCGCCCCCTCTGCGATTGGTGTGCACCCTTGATACGCGGCGCGGCGACGAAAAGTTCGAATCTTCACAAGACGATCGCCGTAGGATTTCTCGGTGTGGACGGCGTTCATGATCTGGGCGGCCTGGACGGGTTCGGCCCAGTCGAGTACGAGACGAGCGAACCTTTGTTCGCCGAGGATTGGGAGCGGCGCGCCTTCCGGGTGATGTTGGGTTTCGTCGCTTCGCAGGGAGTCCCCGGCGGACGGTTCCGCCATTCGATCGAACGCATGGCACCCGAGCACTACCTTTCGTCGCCGTACTACGAGCACTGGTTGACCGGCGCGACGACGATGGCCGTCGATTCCGGCTTCACCACGCATGACGAGCTCGAGCGCCGGGCCGGCGGACGCTTCCCGCTCTCCCGGCCCGATCGCGGTGTGCTGCCGGAGGACCTCACCCCGCACACCTCCCCCCGCTACGCGGTCGGCGACGAGGTCCGCGTACGCGCATGGCACCCGCCCGGACACACCCGCGCGCCGCGCTATGTGCAGGGCAAGCGTGGCACCGTCGTCCGCTTCGACGGCGTCCACAACATCGACGACATCGCGGCGCACGGCGGTGGAGAAGTCGCCGACCCCCTCTATTCGGTGCAGTTCACGCCCCGCGAATTGTGGGGCGAGGCCGGAGCCGACGGCGAGGTCATGCATGTCGACCTGTTCGAGCGCTACCTCGAGGATCCGCGATGACCGCCGACCACCATCACCCCACCGAACTCGCGCCGATCGAGGCGCGGGTTGCCGCGATCGAGTCGGTGCTCGTCGAAAAGGGCATCCTCGACATCGACGCCCTCGACCAGATCGTGCAGAATTTCGAGGACAGCCTGGGCCCGATGAACGGCGCTAGAGTCGTCGCCCGGGCGTGGTCCGACTCGGCCTACAAAGAGCGCCTCCTCGCGGACGGCACAGCCGCGATCGCCGAACTCGGCTTCGAAGGACTTCAAGGCGAATACATGGTGGTTGTCGAGAACACGCCTAAGGTGCACAACCTGGTGGTTTGCACGCTGTGCTCTTGCTACCCGTGGCCCACCCTGGGGCTGCCGCCGAAGTGGTACAAGGCCGCCCCCTACCGGACACGTGCGGTGCGCGAACCCCGCAAACTGCTCGCCGAGATGGGTACGGACATCCCCGCCGACGTCGAAATCCGGGTGTGGGACTCCAGCGCGGAGGCGCGTTATCTGGTGTTGCCGATGCGCCCGGACGGGACGGACGACATGTCAGAGGAACAGCTCGCCGGGATCGTCACCCGCGACTCGATGATCGGGGTGCAGCGGCTGTGACGAGCGGGCTTGACGACGCATCGCTGCCCCGCGACAACGGCGAGCTCGTCTTCGAAGCGCCTTGGCAGGCACGCGCGTTGGCGATCGCGGTCGCCCTCGTCGACACGCTTGGCCTGCCATGGGACGAATTTCGCCACAGGCTGATGGCCGAGATCGCCAAGGACCCTCAGCGCCCGTATTACGAAAGCTGGTGCGCCGCACTTGAATCCATGGTTGTCGACCTGGATCTGACCACGTCCGCAGCGCTCGACGCCGCCGCGCCGACAGAACGCGCGCCACTGTAAGTCATTGACCGTGGGCGGCCAGCAACACGATCCGCGGTCCGGCGACATCGTCTGTGACGAGATAAGTGATCGTTGGGCGGTCGATTTCGCCACCGTCGGCATTTCGGCGCGACAGCGATGCCCGATACAGCGCCGACGCGCCGTTGAGCACTGTCACTTCCGACTGGAGCACCTTGGTGTGGTCGAAACCGAGCGCCCTCAGCACGTCGACCTGACTCTGCATCACCGCCGCGGCCTCGTCGTCGGTCATCAGCGTGACGACACCCTCGTCACTGGTGACCACCATGGGCACACCGAAGTGGCCGAGCAACAAGGCCATGTCGCCTTGACCGCGGGCGCACGCCGCGAAGGCGTCAAAGTAGCCCTCGATCCAGCGACCGACGACGGTGGCGTCAAGGGGCATGGCCCTGATCATGCCCCAAACGGTTGCCGGTGCTAGGCGTTCTGGCCGGAACGTCTGTCGGCGAGCGGCCCGTCGAGGGCGATGCCGCGGGCGTCGTCCGGAACCTTGCGCGCGGTCAGTTCCGGCGTCTCGCCGTTGGTCGCACTCTCCTTGACGTCCTTGTCCGGTGTCGAGCGTTCGAGGAATCGCAGCAGCTCGACCGGGAACGGGAGGATGAGCGTGGAGTTCTTTTCGGCCGCGACCTCGACCACGGTCTGCAACAGCCGAAGCTGCAACGCCGCAGGCTCCACTGACATCACCGCGGCGGCCTGGGCCAGCTTTTCGGAGGCTTGCAGTTCGCCGTCGGCGGTGATCACGCGGGCACGCCGCTCACGCTCGGCCTCGGCCTGCCGGGCGATCGACCGCTTCATCGAGTCGGGCAGCACGACGTCCTTGATCTCGACCCGATCGATGTGGATGCCCCAGCCCAGCGCCGGGCTGTCGATCAGCAGCTCGAGGCCCTGGTTGAGCCGTTCGCGGTTGGACAGCAGGTCGTCGAGGTTGCTCTTGCCGATGATCGAGCGCAGCGACGTCTGCGCGACCTGGCCGATCGCGGACATATAGTCCTGCACGTCGACCGACGCCCGCACTGGATCTTCCACCTTGAAATAGATGACGGCGTCGACGCGCACCGTCACGTTGTCGCGGGTGATGCCGTCCTGGGCGGGCACCGGCAACGTGATGATCTGCAAGTTCACCTTCTGCAGGCGATCGACGATCGGGATCAGCATCGTCAGGCCGGGTTCGCGAACGCGGCTCTGGACGCGCCCGAACCGGTACACGACGCCTCGTTCGAATTGCTTGACGACCCGGATGTTCTGCAATGCGAGCCAGAGCACGCCGATTCCGGCGGCGCCGGCCGCGGCGAGTGTGTAGAGGATGGTCATGGTGTCCTCCTCGACGGACCCACCCGCGGCGTCGTTTTGGCCCCGCGGGGCTTATGACCCGATTGTGGTCCCCCATCCGTCGCTTCGCCAGCACACCCAGTCGATCTCGACGAGCGCGCCCACTGCGAGACCGGTGACGCCGACACACGTGCGCGACGGCAGCCGGTCGGGGAACCAGGCCGCATAGGCCTCGTTGAAGGCGCCGTAGTCATTCCAGTCGAGAAGGAAGGCGCGGACCGAGACGACGTCGGCCAGTCCCCCGCCGCACAACTCGGTGACGCGCATCAGGTTGCGCAGCACCTGATCGGTCTGGATCGCAACGTAATCACCCACGACGGCGCCGGTGACGTCGGTCGGCATCTGGCCGGTCACATACAGAGTCTGTCCGGCGGCGGTGGCATGAGCGAATGGCGCAACCGCCGGTGGCACGCCGTCGGCAGGAGTGAAGGTGAACGAGCGAATCCCGTTGCCGCTCACGCCGGTATCCCGATCCAGCGGGGAAAGCAGCGCTTGTCGATGCGGCCATGCACACCCTGACGCTGGTCCACCACCTGCGTCACAGTGAAGTCGGCCGCGACGGACATGAACGAGTAGGCGTCTGCCCGCGAAAGCCCGAAATATCCCTGCAGAATGCCGTGTGTGCGCAGTGCCGCGGCCTTCATCGCGCCATCGAGCGTGTCGCCGAAACCGTGCACCAACAACTCGGTGGCGGTTTCCAGGACCGGCATGGTGAACGGCAGGTCGCGGCGAATTGTGAAGCGCAGCAGGCCGTTCAACGATGCCTCGAGCGCAGTGCCGCTGACTTCGCCGTCGCCCTGCGAGACGTGCGGGTCACCGATGGACAGCAGGGCGCCGGGCACCTGCACCGGGTAGTACATGGTCCCGCCTGCCCCGATACGCCAGTTGTCGACATTGCCACCGTGGTCACCGGGCGGCACCGACGACACCCGCTGTGGGGTTTCCGGCGCCACGCCCATGGTGCCGAAATGCGGACGAAGGGGGACGACGACGCCGGGCAATGCGCGCTGTCGTGCGTCCTTGTCGGGTTCGACGATCGTGCCGGGCTGGTCGGCAAGCGGGGTCGCGGTCCAGTCGTAGCCGAACAGGGCCCGCCCGAGGTGGGCCTGCGCGTCGAGTTCGTAGACCGTGACGCGTTCGACCGGGATCTCGCCGTAGAGAAAACCCCAGTGCGCCGCGAGATTGGAGCCGTACGGCAGCCGCGGTGTGGCCTCGAGGATGTCGACCTGGAGCACGTCGCCGGGGCGGGCACCGTCGACGGCGATCGGGCCGGTGAGCAGATGCGGTCCGGGCCCACGGTCGGTGACGCGGTCGAAAACGTCGACGATGCTCGCGTCCATCAGCAGGTCTGGGGCGTCGCCGGCGTGGTGGGTCAGGGTCTCGATGGCCACCAAGTCTCCCGACGAGACGGTCAGCACGGGCTCCAGTCGCGGGTCGAAGTAGCCCCAGTGCACGGTCGGCGGCGTCGCGGGCAGCCGGTGGACGGTGGCGGATGCGGCATGGCTGAGCACCATCGGACGATCATGCCAGTCGGTCGCGTTGTCGTCTTCCTGACCAAGCCCACGCGTCAACAGATTTATTACTGCCAACCGCAGATCAAATCCTGCCGATGGAATTAAAGCGTTGATCTTGTCGGTCGGACAACGTAGCTGCAGCGTCCGAATGAAGAAGCACAAAAGATGAGGGCACCAACAATGAAGAAGTTCGGATTCGCTTCCATACTTGCCGGCGGATTGGCCGCCGCTGTTCTCGGCGTGGCTGCACCGGCGGGCGCCGCCCCGACTGGTCCGGGTAACGCCCAGGACACCATCAACCAGCTGCAGGCGGATGGCTACAACGTGATCGTCAACCGCATCGGTGCGACCCCCGTTGGATCAGGCCACTGTGGTCGCGGTGCGGCCCGGCCAGACCTACAGCCGCACTGATTCCGGAAACCCGGGTGACAGCCTCGAAACGACGGTCACCGGTAAGACGATCTACGTCGACGTCAAGTAGATCGTTCACAAACGCAAGGGGCACCCTCACAAGGGGTGCCCCTTCGTCGTGGAAAGCTCAATTGCGTCAGCATGACTCGCCCACTGACCGGGACCACCGATGGAATCCGTGTGCCACGATGCCAATCTATGGCAGTGGAATTGACCTACGACGGCACGCTTCGCGAGATTTCGATCGACGCCGGTGTCCTGCGCTATCACGAAGCGGGCGAGGGCACGCCCCTGCTGCTCCTGCACGGCTCCGGTCCCGGTGTCACCGGCTGGCGTAACTTCCGCGGCATTCTCGGGACCTTCGCCGCGCATTTCCGTTGCCTGATTCTGGAATTCCCCGGATTCGGAGTGAGCGACGATTTCGGCGGTCACCCGATGGTGACCGCATACGGTGCCGTGGGCACCTTTGTCGAGGCGCTGGGCCTCGACTCCGTTGACATCATCGGCAATTCGATGGGCGGCGGCGTCGGCATCAATTACGCGATCCGTAAGCCTGCCGACGTTCGACGCCTCGTCACCATCGGCGGAATCGGGACGAACATCCTCACGCCGGGCCCGAGCGAGGGCATCAGGCTTCTACAGGAGTTCACCGAGAATCCGAGCCGCGAGCGGCTGGTCGACTGGCTGCACTCGATGGTCTACGACCCGGCAGTGGTGACGGATGAGCTGATCGAGGAGCGGTGGGCGCTGGCCACCGACCCGCCGACGCTGGAGAGCGCCCGCCGAATGTACGGCAGGGCGGCGTTCGACCAGATGATGACGGCGATGCGGGCATCGGACGCGCCGATGCCGTGGGCGATGATGCACAAGGTCGCGGCACCCACCCTGTTGACGTGGGGGCGCGACGACCGCGTCAGCCCGCTGGACATGGCGCTGATCCCGATGCGCACCATTCCCAACGCCGAACTTCACGTGTTCCCCAATTGCGGGCACTGGGCGATGATCGAGGCCAAGCAGGCGTTCGAAGACACCGTGCTGTCTTTCTTGATGCGCGAATAGGGTTCAGCGCTGGGTGCTGCCCGCGTCGACCGGCAGCGTGACCGAGGTGATGTAGCGTGCCTCATCGGAGGCGAGGAACAGGCACGCATTGGCGACGTCGACCGGTTCGACCCATGGGATCGCGAGCATGTTCATCGAACGGGCCGCGTCGGCGAACTGCTCGCGGGTGACATGCTTGAGGTCCGGCCGGAACGCGCGCCGGACATGGCCGTTCTGGATCATCGGCGTGTCAACGTTTGTCGGATGCACCGTGTTGACGCGGATGTTATGGGGTGCAAGCTCTTTGGCGAGGCTGCGCATGAGACCGACGACGCCGTGCTTCGCTGCGGTGTAGTGCGCCACCCCCACCAACCCGCGCAGACCCGCGATGGAACTCGTCAGAATGATCGAACCGGCGCCCCGGTCGATGAGGTGCGGCGCCGTTGCGCGGCACGTTGCCCATACGCCGGTCAAGTTGACGTCAAGCATTGTCTGCCAAGCGTTCTGGCTGAGATCAACGGCCATGGCGCGCGACGTGATCCCCGCTGTCGCGCAGACGACGTCGAGCGCGCCCAGCTGTTCGACACCGCGGTCGGTCGCGGCCTGCACCTCGTCTGTGTCACGGACGTCGACGACCTCGCCGACGATCCGTCCACCCGCTTCGGCGACCAACCTGACCGTCTCGTCGAGGTCGGCCAGCGTGGCGGGCGGAACGATGACGGTGTCGACAGGACCGCAGACATCGACCGCGATGATGTCGGCACCCTCCTGCGCGAAACGCACCGCCTGCGCACGCCCGATCCCCCTTGCAGCGCCTGTGATCAGGGCGACTTTTCCTTTCAGCCGGTCGCCCATCATGCCCTCCCCAGCAGGCCCGCGTCGACGACGAGTTGGGTGCCGGTGATGTAGCGGGCCTCGTCGGAGGCCAGGAACACCACGGCGTTTGCGACGTCGACCGGTTCGACCCACGGCACCGGCAGCAGATGGCGTGCTGTCAGCATCGCCGCGGCGTCGTCGACGGTGGGCCTCTCGAGATCTGGTCGCAACTGCTTCAACGTCGTCTCGTTGAGGATCATCGTGGTCGCGACTGCACCGGGATGAACAGTGTTGACCCGGGTCCCCTGCTCGCCCAATTCGTTGGCCAATGTTCGGGCCAGACCGACCACGGCATGCCTGGACGAGGTGTAGTGCGCGGTGTTCGCGGTACCGCGTAATCCGTTGGTGGAACTGATGATGATGATCGCACCGCCATGGTCACCGAAGTGCGTCAGACCCGCGTTCACGGTGTGCCACACCCCGGTCAGGTTGACATCGAGCGTGCGGCGCCAACCTCCTCGGTCAGCTCCCACGTCGGCGCACCGGCGGGATAGATGCCCGCATCGGCCACGATGACATCGAGGCGGCCGAGGTCGGCGACAGCCGCGTCGACCACCGCGGACATCGCCTCGAGATCAGCGACGTCGGCCAACCCCGCCACGCAGCGCCTGCCCCGCTTCTCCACTTCGGCTGCAGTGTCGCGCAATTCGTCGGCCGCCGCGGGCACGTCGATCGCGATCACATCGGCACCTTCGTCGGCGAACCGCTCACAGTGCACGCGTCCCATCCCTCTGGCGGCACCAGTGACCACCACGACCTTGTCAATCAGTCCGGACATCAGGGTGCCTTGATCAGTTCGAAACCGGAATAGCCGGCCGCCGCGACCTCGGCACAGATATCGTTGTAGACCGCGAATCCGCTGACGAACAACATGAATACCCTCGGTTTACCAGGAACATTCGCGCCCATGTACCACGAATCGGCCTTCGGAAACAGGGTAGCCTCGGCCCGCGCCGCGCATTCGGCGATCCAGAGGTTCACCGCCTCCAACCGGGCCTCGATACCCGCGTAGCCGTGCTTGTCGAGATGGTCGATGCAGTCCGCGATCCAGTTCACGTGGGCCTCGGCGTGCAGCACCATATTGGCCAGCACCGCCGGAGCGCCAGGACCCGACACGATGAACAGGTTGGGGAACCCGTCGACCCCAAGGCCCAGATAGGTGCGCGGACCGTGCCTCCAGTCGTCGCGCAGCGCCTGTCCACCTCGGCCGACGATGTCGATTTTGGAGAGTGCTCCCGTCATCGCGTCGAAACCGGTAGCCAGCACGATCACGTCGAGGTCGAAGTGCGCGTCCGTGGTGTTGATCCCGGTGGCGTCGATCGACTGGATCGGCGTCTTGCGCACGCTGATCAGTTCCACGTTTGGCCTGTTGACTATCTGAAAGTAATTGCTGTCGGTGCAGATCCGTTTGGTGCCGATCGGATGGTCGTCAGGGATCAACATGTCGGCGACTTGCGGATCGTCGATCAGTGCGCGGATCTTCTCCTCGTAGAACTTCCTGGCTTCCTCGTTGGCCACAGGGTCGACCATTTGGTCTGGGAAGGTCTTGGCGAACAGCACGCCGCCCAACTGCCAACGGTTTTCGAACGCCTGGCGGCGTTCCTCCGGCGAGACGTCCATCGTCCTGTTCGGGTGGGCGATATGTGGCGAGCCGCCGCCGCTGCGCCACGACAACCGCCGGCGTTCAGCGTAATTCGCCTTGATATCCGCGATGTCTTCGGGAGTCAGCGGCTTGTTACCCGCCGGAACGCTGTAATTGGGGGTCCGCTGGAACACGTAGAGTTGCACTGCCTGTTCAGCGACGATCGGGATCGACTGAATCCCTGACGATCCGGTGCCGATGACGCCGACCCGCTTGCCTGCGAAGTCGACGTCTTCGTGTGGCCAGTGGGCGGTGTGATACAGCTCGCCCTCGAATGTCTGCAGCCCGTTGAACTTCGGGGTGATCGCCGCTGACAGCGCGCCGGTGACCATCACGCAGAACCGCGCGGTCACGGTTTCGCCGGTGCGGTGGTCACCGTCCAGCGCAACGTCTGCTCGTCGAGCACGGCCGACGTCACCTTGGTGTTGATCGTGATGTCTCTGCGCAGATCGAGTTTGTCGGCGACCCAGTTGAGGTAGCACAGGATCTCGGGCTGCGTCGCATACTTCTCGGTCCAGTTCCACTCCTGCTGCAGTTCATCGGAGAACGAGTAGCAGTAGTCGACGCTTTCGACGTCGCAGCGGGCGCCGGGATAGCGGTTGAAGTACCAGGTGCCGCCAATGTCGGGTGCCCCCTCGAACACCCGCACCGAGAGTCCCTGCGAGCGCAACTTGTGCAACGCGTACAGGCCCGCGAAGCCGGCACCGACGACAACGGCATCAAGGATCACGAACGGGACGGTAGGTGGTGTCGGCCGGCCGCCGTTCGCCGCTTCCCGGTCACTGGACGTTCACTGTCGACTTTCCCGGACATCGGGCGCCCACCGCCTGCACCAGCCGCCGCGCCCTCACACTGACTTGCTATGTCCATAGCTGAAGACACGCTGAAATCCACCGCCGATGTGGAACTCGACGGGCGTCGGCATCACATCAGTTGGCCGCGCCAGTCCACGCTCGTCGACGTGATGCTCGCGGCGGGCATCGACGTGCCCCACTCATGTCGCGAGGGGCGCTGCGGCTCGTGTGTGTGCACCGTCGTTTCCGGCGAGGTCGACATGGCACACAGTGACATACTCGATCCCGAAGACCGTCAGGCCGGCCTCATCCTGGCCTGCCGGTCCGGACCCGTCTCCGACATCGTGCACATCGAGTTTTGATGGCTCCCTTAGTTCCGCTGACCGGGATTGCTGCGGCGCCGACGACGCCGGTTGCGGTAGACCTTGACGTCCTCCCCTGGCCATCGCCAGGGGATTCCAACCCCACGCAGTTGCTATGCGGCAGGAGGGCAGAGTTGAGGTTCACGGTTCGCAGACCGCCCGCCGGCGAGGTCTCCCCGTGCTGTCACCGCCCGTCCGGCGGCGATGTTGCGTGCAGCGTTCACGTCGGCGTTGCACCGGCCAGCATCGCAGGCCTCGCACTCGAAGACCGCTTGGCTCTTGCGGTTTCCGGGTGCGACGTGCCCGCACGCGGAGCATCGTTGCGACGTGTACGCAGCCGGGATCTGTTCAACCCGGCCGAAAGCCTTGTGCTGCAGCCGTGCGATCAGCTGGCCCCAGCCACTTCGGATGATTGCGCGGTTGAGCCCGCGCTTCTGGGCGACTCCCGTGCCCGGTTGCTCGACGGTCCCGCGCGCAGACCGGGTCATCGCCCGCACGTCAAGAGCCTCGACCCTGATCACCTCGAACCGTCGCGCCAGGTCGGTGGTGGTCTTCTCGACCCAGTCCTTGCGCCGATCCCTCTGACGGGCCTTCAGTCGCGCGATCGCACGTTTCGTCTCCTCGCGGCGATTGGAACCGCGCTTGCCGCGGCCCAGCCGCTGCTGCAACACCTTCAACCGCTTCGACTCACCCGCAGTCAAACCAGGTACATGCAGCAGCTCGCCGGTCGACAGCGCAGCCGACACGGCAACGCCGCGGTCAATGCCGACCACGCTGCAATCCCTCGGACCGCAGATCGGGTCGGGGAGATGCGCGAACGCGATATGCCAGCGGCCAGCCCGATCACGGGTAATTCGATAGGACTTGACACCCTCGGGCACCGGTCGCGACAGGCGGAGGCGTGCCCATCCGACCTTCGGCACCCACACCCGACCGACGTGGCGATTCAGCCGTTCGATGTGATGGGGTTTCAAACCGACCTGCCGAAAGCCTTCGTGCACACCGGCTTTGCGCCATGTCGGGCGCCGGTGTGTCCCGGCGAAGAAGTTCCGCATCGCCTGCGTGAAATCCCGCAGCGCCTGCTGCTGCACCGTCTGACTCCCGGCCCGAAGCCACGCGTACTCGGCGCGCGCCTCAGTCAACTGCGCCGACTGCTCTACATAGCCCGGAGCTATGCGGCCCGGTTGCCAGTGCCGTTGCTGCTCCACCGCCAAATTCCATACATATCGCGCGTCCCGGCAGTGCGCCCACAAGGCTTCCTCCTGGTCAATAGTCGGCAACAGCCGAAACCGCGACATGTCCGCACCGTAACCGCCACCACCGACATCCCCAGTCGGAGCTCGCGTGCACCACTTGGGATCGGCTTCCTCCCCGGACTAAAGTCCAGGGTTTCCAGCCAAAGGAGACTTCGATGACCGAGCGGGTAATCGACCGGATGATGGAGATGGCCGGCCAACTGCGCGAGCAGGCCGCCGAGGCGGAGACCATCGGCCGGTTGACCGACCAGACGACCAAGGCAATGAAGGCGGCGGGCAACATCAGGCTGCTGCAGCCCGCCAAGTACAACGGCTACGAGGTCCACCCACGCGAGTTCGCCGAAACCGTGATGGCCACCGCGTCGCTCGACCCTGCTGCGGGGTGGATCAACGGTGTGGTCGGTGTGCACCCCTACCAGTTGGCGTACGCCGATCCCCGCGTGGCCGAGGAGATCTGGGGCAACGACGTGGATACCTGGGTCGCCTCGCCGTACGCACCGCAGGGGGTGGCCAAGCCGGTCGACGGCGGCTACATCTTCAACGGCCGATGGCAGTTCAGCTCGGGAACCGACCAATGCGAGTGGATCATCCTCGGGGCGATGCTCGGCGATTCCGACGGCAAGCCGCTGATGCCGCCGCAGATGCTGCACATGATCCTGCCGCGCAAGGACTACGAGATCGTCGAAGACTCGTGGAACGTGGTCGGTCTGCGCGGAACCGGATCCAAGGACGTCATCGTCAAGGACGCGTTCGTCCCCACCTACCGGACGATGGACGCCACCGAGGTGATGGACGGCACCGCGCAGCGCAAGGCCGGAATGACGTCGACGCTGTACCTGATGCCGTGGTCGACGATGTTCCCACTGGGAATCACGTCGGCCGTGGTCGGCATCGCCGAAGGAGCCCTCGGCGCGCACCTGGACTACCAGCGCGACCGGGTCGGAGCCTACGGCGCTGTCAAGGACGACCCGTACGTCATGTACGCGATCGGTGAGGCCGCCGCCGACATCAACGCCGCTCGCCAGGAACTGCTGGCCAACGTCGACCGCATCTACGACATCGTCGACTCCGGCAAGGAAGTGTCGTTCGAGGACCGCGCCGCAGGTCGCCGGACGCAGGTGCGCGCCGCGTGGCGCGCTGTCACAGCGGTCGACCAGATCTTCGCGCGCTCGGGCGGCAACGCGTTGCGGATGGACAAACCGCTGCAACGCTTCTGGCGCGACGCGCACGCCGGTCTTGCTCACGCGATTCACATTCCCGGCACTCCCTACCACGCGTCCGCGCTGAGCTCGTTCGGGGTCGACCCCGAGGGTCCGCTGCGAGCGCTGATCTGATGACCGTTATCAAGAGCCTCGGCTACATCACCGTTGCGGCCAGCGACATGGACCGGTGGCGTCAGTTCGCCTTCGGTGTCCTGGGATTCGCCGAGGGCAAGGGTTCCGACCCGTCGGCGCTGTACCTGCGGATGGACGAGCGCGCGGCCCGCATCATCGTGGCCCCCGGCGACGTCGACCGGGTACTGACCGTCGGCTGGGAGGTGCGCGACCACGCCGCGCTGGACGAAGTCAAGGTCACGTTGGACGCCGGCGGTGTCGCGTTCAAGGAACTGTCGGCCGCCGAGGCAGACGAGCGCCGGGTCGAGGAAGTGATCACGTTCGAGGACCCCGCGGGTACGACGCTGGAAGTGTTCCACGGTGCGGTGCTCGATCACAGCCCGGTCGTCACACCCTACGGGGCGCGGTTCGTCACCGGCGATCAGGGTCTCGGCCATGTGGTACTGCCTGCGATCGATCCAAGCGGCCTGTTCGACTTCTACACCGGTGTCTTGGGCTTCCGCTCGCGCGGCGCATTCCGGGTGCCCGCGCCGCCCGAGTTCGGCCCGATACGCGTCCGGTTCCTCGGCATCAACGAACGGCACCACAGCCTGGCCATCTGTCCCGCAATGAACCAAGACAAGCCCGGTCTCGTCCACGTCATGGTCGAAGTCGACAGCCTCGACGCAGTCGGGCAGGCGCTGGACCGGGTCAACGCGGAGGGTTTCCAGTTGTCCTCGACGCTGGGCCGCCACACCAACGACAAGATGGTGTCCTTCTACGTCCGCGCACCCGGCGATTGGGACATCGAGTTCGGCACCGACGGCATGCGCGTGGACGAAAGGTATTACACCGCAGAGGAAATCACCGCCGACAGCTACTGGGGCCACCAGTGGGTCGGCGAGCCGCCTGCGGCGATGCGGATCTAGCCGATGGATACCGACGTCTACCCCAAATCAACAGACCAGATCGAGAGTTGGGATCTCGAAGCCGACGTCGTGATCGCGGGGTACGGCATCGCCGGTGCCGCCGCTGCGGTCGAGGCGGCGTCGGTCGGCGCCGACGTCCTCGTCGTCGAACGGACCGGAGGGTGGGGTGGGGCGGCCGCCATGGCGGGCGGATTCATTTACCTCGGCGGCGGGACACCGCTGCAAAAGGCCTGCGGCTTTGACGATTCCGTCGACAACATGGCCGCGTTCCTCAACGCGGCGATGGGGCCGGGTGCCGATGCGAACCGAGTCGGCGACTACTGCACCGGCAGCGTTGATCATTTCGAGTGGCTGGTGCGGTGCGGTGTGCCGTTCAAACCGGTGTTCTGGGGCGAGCCCGGCTGGGAGCCACCCGGGGACGAAGGCCTGATGTTCACCGGTGGTGAGAACGCGTTCCCGTTCAACACCATCGCGAAACCCTGTCCGCGCGGCCATATTCCGCAGATGGCCAACAAGCGCGCGGGCGAAGCGAGTGCCGGCTACATGCTGATGAAGCCGCTGGTCGACACCGCCACGTCATTAGGCGTGCGGGCCGTGTACGACGTCCATGCGTCGGCGTCGGTGGTGCAGTCCGACGGCCGCGTGGCCGGGCTCATCGCGCGTCAGTACGGTAAGCCCCTCGCCATTCGCGCACGACGGGGCGTCGTTCTTGCCTCGGGCAGCTTCGCGTACAACGACGCAATGCTCGCTCAGTACGCGCCGCGGCTCGTCGGGCGTCCGGCTGCGTCGATCGAACAGCATGACGGGCAAGCGATCCGGATGGCCCAGGCGTTGGGTGCCGACTTGGCCCACATGGACGCCACCGAGGTGGCCTTCCTGATCGACCCCCAGCAGACCGTCCGCGGCATCCTCGTCAACGGGCGCGGTCAGCGCTACGTCCCTGAGGACATGTACTCCGGTCGCATCGGACAACTCACGCTCTACCACCAGGACGACACCGCGTACCTGATCATCGACGGCGACGCGCAGGAAGAGGCCATGGCCGCGACCTCCGCGACGCCGTTCCTCAAACGGCCTGCGACGTGGGTCTGCGACACGGTCGCCGAACTCGAAGGCGAGATCGGACTGCCGGCCGGGTCATTGCAGGCCACGGTCAGTGTGTACAACGACGCCGCCGCGCGCGGCGAGGACCCGTTGCTACACAAAAAATCCGAATGGCTGAAGCCGATCGGCACACCCGTCGGTGCGGTCGATCTGCGGGCCAGCTGCGCTGGATTCACGCTGGGCGGCCTGCAGACCACGCTCGACGCCGAGGTGTTGCATGTCAGTGGCGAACCGATCCCCGGCCTGTATGCGGCGGGCCGTTGCACGGCGGGCGTGGCGGCGTGGGGCTACGCCAGCGGCATCTCGCTCGGCGACGGCAGCTTCTACGGCCGGCGCGCCGGCCGCGCCGTCGCCAAGGGCTGATCGCTCCCTCTTCTCCGGCATTCACGCAGGTCAACGCTGCACATCTGAGTTAGCCGTGTTTCGCGCGTCTGTGTGACAGCGACCACCTCGGCAAGGTACAAATAGTCATATTTCTATTAGTCAAATACAGCGCAAGGAGGCGTCGTGACCGTGACCGTCGAACCCACCACTCCCAGTGCCGTCATCGATCGGGTGTCGCTGGTGTTGGACGCCTTCGACGGCCCGGGCCGACTGACGCTCGCCCAGATCGTGCGTCGCACCGGCCTGCCCCGGTCCTCAGCGCACCGGATGCTCGAGCGTTTGGTTCAGCTGCGATGGCTGCGCAGAAGCGGCCGCGAGTACGAGCTCGGCATGCGGCTAGTCGAACTCGGATCGCTTGCCGTACACCAAGATCGGTTGCACCGCGCCGCGACTCCCCTGCTGCACGATCTGCACGGCACCACAGGACTGGTCGTTCACCTGGCGGTCCTGGACGGCCCGGACGTGGTGTACCTGGAGAAAATCGGTGACCGGATGATCGCGGCGATCCCGACCCGCGTCGGTGGACGCCAGCCTGCGCACTGCGCGGCCGTCGGCAAAGCAATGCTTGCGTACAACGACCGGGCCGACGTCGTCGATCTGGCTACCCGCAAGACCAGGTACTCGATCGGCACGCCTGCCCAACTGACCGTCGAATTGGCCAAAGTTCGTGCGCACGGGGTGGCGTTCGACCGTGAGGAGTCGATCGCCGGATTCGGTTGTGTCGCAGCACCGATCGGCGAGCCGGGGGAAGCCGTCGCGGCGGTGTCCGTATGCGGTCCGATGAGCCGGATGGCGTTCGACCAACGCCTGGCCGCGCCGGTGCGGATGACCGCTATGGGCATCTGGCGCAATGTCGAGGACGGCCCGCAGCGGGTCGCGCCGACGCTGCAGCAGGTGCGGCCCCTGCGTCCCGCGCCCCGCCCGGTCCGCGAGCTGCAGTACGCCTGAGTTCCCGTCGAGATCGACAGCGCCCTGGGTCAGCGGACGATCACCGGACTGGGCTCCCGCGGCGCGCCCAACATCTCGCGGTGCGACGGTGGCTGCCGTCCGCCCTCATCGGTGATGCCGTAGCGCTGCGCCAGCTCCGCGCCGATCACGGTGTGCCCAGACAGCTCGGCGAGGTCGGGGTCGTGGTACAGCGCGTTGATCAAATGCCCAGTGAATTCCGGCGTTTCGGCGTGTTTGGCGGTCTCTGCGAGGGCCTCAGGATGTCCCTCGAACGCGCTGCGGAACCGTTCTGTGAGCAGGATTCCCATCCAGATCGACACCGCGGCCACGCCGGTGCCACGGAAGTCCACTGCCATGTCCGCGGCCAGCTTGTCCACGCCTGCCTTCTGCGCGCCGTACGCCGGGCCGTGCATGTAGCACACCGATCCGGGTGACGACGTGAACGCGATCAGGCCGCGGTCCTGACGCACCAGCAGAGATGCGGCGTGCCAAGACGCCGCATACGCCGACCGCAGCCCAACGTCGAGCACATCCGCCAGTTCGAGTGTCTTCTCCCAGAACGGCTTTGGACTCGTCAGATCGTCGTGAATGGCAGCGGCGTTGTTCACCAACAGATCGAGCCGGCCACTCTCCCCTTCGACTCGCGCGAACAGAGCGCCAACCGCGGCGTCGTCAGTGTGGTCGACCTGCACCGAAATTCCACCGTCGCCCGGATCGGTCACCGTTCTGCCGGTCAGATAGACCCGCCAACCGTCGGCAACAAGGGCAGCGGCGATGCCGCGTCCTGCGCCACGGCTCGCCCCAGTCACGACCGCCACGGGCGGCACACTGTGTGTCACGCGTACGACGCTACGTGCTGACCGGCATCGATTCGTCGACGACCGGCAGATCGCCATTGCAGACCGCGTCGACAATCGAATCGACAAGCGCAGAGCACGCGAGGAACAGACCCCGTGCCGAGTGCGCGGCCAGGTTCTGCGCATCGCGCCGCTCCTGGCATCGCGCCGACGCCTCGGCATTCCACTGCACGCTGGTCTGATTCCAACTGCTCTTGCGTGCCAATACGCGCGCCCCGCACGGCTGCAGGCGACCGGCACCATCGGGGAGTCGGCGAGTCGGTTGTCGGGCCGGACAGCCATCACGTCGTTCCCGCGGCGAGGTTGGTCTCGACGACCTTCATCCACTCATCATGCGGGCTGGTCGTGTCGAGCTCGTGCTCGAACCGGTCGACCATGTCGGGCCGCACATCGGCGACGTCGACGTAGAACTGCTGATACCAACGGCGAAGCTGGTAGACCGGTCCGTCCTCCTCACAAAGCAGTGGATTGTCGATGCGCTCCTTGTTCTTCCAGATCTCGACGTCCTGCTCGAAGCCCATCTTGACGAAGTCCCCGAGGCCGACAGCGGTCTCCAATGCCAGATCGCCGGGCAGTGCCTGCGACTTCTTGACGATGATGCCGTACTGCAGCACAAAGGAATTCGCGTCGATCGGATAGTGGCAATTGATCAATACCGTCTTGTGATCAGCGTCCTCATAATGGTAGGTCAGGTCGTCGATCATGAACGATGGACCGAAATACGATGCGACTGAGGTGGTTCCGAGCAACTTCGAGTCGCCGGGATCGCCGATATCCGGGCGACCCTCGCCGTTCATGTACTGCGTCGCGACATGGCCTTCGAAAATGTTCTTGAAGTGCGTCGGCAGCGAGCCATGGATATAGAAGAAGTGCGCCATGTCGACGACGTTGTCGATGATCTCGCGGCAGTTGGTGTTGACGACGGTGGTGTACCAATGCCAGTCGGTCCACTCGTCACTGGTCGCGCCCTCGATCCGGGGAATGGCCACCTCAGGCGGCGGGGGCTTGCGCTCAGGGTCGTTCCACACGAACAGCATCCCGTCCTGTTCGAGCGTGGTCCACGTCGCGGTGCGGGCCAGCCTGGGCACCCGCTTGCTGTAGGGCACCTTCTTGCACCGGCCGTCACCGCCCCACCGCCAGTCGTGGAACGGGCACGCGATCTCGTCACCCTTCACCTCACCCTTGCTGAGGTCGCCGCCCATGTGACGGCAGTAGCCGTCGAGCACATTGATCTTGCCGTCGCCGCCGCGGAACACCACCAACTTCTGCCCGAAGGCGTGCACGGCGTGTGGCGTGCCGTCGCCGAAGTCCCTGGTCAGCCCCAGACAATGCCAGCCACGGGCGAATCTCGTCGGTGCCGCCTCGGCCTCGATGCGCCGAACTTCATCGGTGTCTGACTGCAACGTCATGACCTTGTTCTACAACCGCGGCGCCGGTAATGGAGCCAACCGTCCCGCTGGCAGGGCAAAACCCGCCGCGGCCCCGACCTTGCGACTTACTGTCGAGAATCATGACGACCGCTCGACCAGGCAGCATCCCCGTCGGCCTAGCTGTCCGCGACACCACCGTGGATCTGTTGGTGGTCGGCTCCGGCACGGGCATGGCCGCGGCGCTGGCGGCTGCAGAGCGTGGTCTGAAGGTGCTGATCGCGGAGAAGTCGGCGTACGTCGGCGGATCCACGGCCCGGTCCGGCGGCGCGCTGTGGCTGCCTGCGAGTCCGCTCCTCGACGAGAACGGCGCGGGTGACACCATGGCGCAGGCGAGGACCTATCTGGATTCGGTCGTGGCAGGCACCGCACCCCGACAGCGGCCCACGGAATTCCTCGCACATCTCGGGGAGACGGTGGAGATGTTGCGGCGCACCACGCCGTTGCGGTTCATGTGGGCGCGGGACTACTCCGATTACCACCCGGAGGACCCGGGAGGAAGCGCCGCCGGCCGGACATGCGAGTGCAAACCGTTCAACACGTCGGTGCTCGGTCAATACCGGTCGCGACTGCGCCCCGCAGTGATGAAGGCGTCGATCCCCATGCCGACCACGGGTGCGGACTACCGGTGGATGAACCTGGTGGCCCGGGTACCCCGCAAGGGCCTGCCGCTCATCGTCAAGCGGCTTGGCCAGGGGGTCGGTGGCCTGCTGCTCGGCCGCCACTACACCGCCGGCGGTCAGGCGCTGGCCGCCGGATTGTTCGCCGGAGTATTGCGCGCCGGCGTTGGAGTCTGGACGGAAACCAGGTTGGTGCGGTTGACCACCGATGGGGCCAAGGTCACCGGGGCCGTCGTCGAACACGACGGGCGCGAGATCACCGTCACCACGCGGCGCGGAGTTGTCTTGGCCGCAGGCGGTTTCGACCACAGCATGGACATGCGCTGGAAGTTTCAGTCCGAATCGCTCGGTGAGCACGCGAGCCTCGGCGCAGAGACCAACACGGGCGACGCGATCCGCATCGCCCAAGATGTCGGTGCCGGAATCGCACTCATGGATCAGGCGTGGTGGTTCCCTGCCGTGGCAGCACTGCCAGGGGCAGATCCGTTGGTCCTGCTGGCCGAGCGGTCGCTTCCCGGCTCACTGATCGTTGATCAGGCCGGCAGACGGATCACCAACGAAGCCGCTGATTACATGTCCTTCGGACAGACTGTGCTCGAGCGGGAACGCTCCGGAAATCCCGTCGACTCCATGTGGATCATCTTCGATCAGCAGTACCGCAACAGTTATGTCTTTGCCGCGAACGTGTTTCCGCGCATGCGTCTTCCGCAGACGTGGTACGACGCGGGCATCGCCCACCAGTCAGACGATCTGGCTGAACTCGCCCGCATGATGACGGTGCCCGAGGCACAGCTCCTGGCCACCGTGTCGCGGTTCAACGAGATATGCCGCGCCGGAGACGATTCCGACTTCAATCGCGGGCGAAGCGCGTACGACCGGTACTACGGCGACCCCACGATCACCCCCAACCCGAATCTGCGCGCGCTCGACAACGGTCCGTTCTACGCCGTGAAAATGACGCTCAGTGATCTAGGCACCTGTGGTGGTCTGTGCGCCGACGGCCACGCAAGGGTGCTGCGTGAGGACGGCAGTGTCGTCGACGGGCTGTACGCCATCGGCAACACCGCGGCCAACGCATTCGGAACCACCTACCCCGGTGCGGGTGCGACGATCGCGCAGGGTCTGGTGTACGGCTACATCGCCGCCAGGGACGCCGCCGCGAAGTAGTCAGTCGTCGGCGTCGGCCTTCTTTTCGATCTCATACCAGTATTCCGGTGCAGGCCAAGGGATTTTCGTCCGTCCGCCCTCACCGGCTCGAGGGAAGGTTTCCTCCGCTTCATCGAGCTCCTTGATCATTTTCAAGGTCAGCTCACGCTCGTTGGCGTAATACCGCTCGGCCCATTGCAGCGCGATCCGCGCGTACGCCCACGCCGGGTCCGCCCCCGCCCACTTTGCGTCCTTGGCCGCGTTGCGGTGCATCTCGTCGGCATACGCCAAATGTTCCTGGAGAATCTCTTTGAGTCTGGCCGGATTGGTGAGGTGTCCCAATGTCACTCGTAGCAAGGGGGTGTGCTTGAGCACCGGCGGGTCGAGGGGTGCGTCGTTCGCCCACCGCGTGACTGCATCCATACCCGCCTCGGTGATCTTGTACAGCCTCCGATTGCGGGTGCCGCCGCTGTTCTCGACACGCGACGTCACCAAGCCGAGTTGTCCCAGCTTCTTCAGTTCGGAATAGATCTGGCTGTACGCCGGGCTCCCGTAGAAGAACCGCATGCTCCATTCGATCCACTTCCGCATGTCATAGCCGGAAAGCTCGTACTCATACGACAGCATGCCCAACAGCGCCCAGCTGGTCGCCGCAAGATTCGGCTTGCCCTGCTGATCGCTCTTTTCCACGTTTTCAGACTAACAACACAGGTCACAGGCTCCAGGCCAGTCACCACTGGGCGGGACATCCTGTTGCGGAGGAACATCGCAGCGGCGAAAACTTTCGTCGAGAACGATGCAAGGAGTCCGATGACGAGCTGCGCGCCCACACCGACGTCCATGCGTAACGTCCTCGGTCGGTTCTGCACCGGGATAGCCGTCATCACCGCAAGCGACGGCACCCGAAAGTGTGGCTTCACCTGCCAATCGGTGACGTCGGTGTCGCTCGATCCGCCGTATATCTCGTTCTGCCCGGCACGCACGTCAACCAGTCGGCGGACGATGCGCGACATCGGAGCGCTGTGCGTCAACATCTGGGCCCACGACCAGCACCACATCTGCAAACAGTTCGCCGTCAGGGCGGCTGACAAGTTCGGCGGCTTGCGGTGGCGACCTGCATCGAACGGTGCGCCGATGATCGACGGCGCCGTTGCCAACATCGAAGCGAGCGTTGAATTCGAACACGCGGCAGGCGATCACACCATCGTCGTGGCGAGCGTAACCGGGCTGCACGCATCGAACGACCGCCTGCCGCTACTGTTCTATCGCGGTGGCTACGGAGGACTTGCGTGACTGTTCACACTGAGGGCGTGTGGGACGACGAAACCGACGTGATCGTCGCCGGATCCGGTGGTGGGCTGGTCGGCGCGTACACCGCGGCGCGCGAAGGGCTTTCCGTCATGGTGGTCGAGGCCAGCGACCAGTTCGGCGGCACGACTGCATACTCCGGAGGCGGGGGCATGTGGTTCCCCTGCAATCCGGTGCTGCGTCGAGCCGGAACGGACGACACCCTCGACGCCGCCTTCGCCTACTACCACGCCGCAGTCGGCGATCGCACTCCGGTGGAGCTTCAGCGCACCTACGTGTACGGCGGCAGCGACCTGATCGGTTACCTCGAGCAAGACGATCACTTCGAGTTCGACGTGCTGCCCTGGCCGGACTACTACGGCCGGTTGCCCTACGCGCGCCGCGACGGCATGCGACACACGGTGTCCAGACCCCTTCGCGCCGAACGTCTCGGCGGGCTGGCGCATCTGGTGCGCGGCCCGTTGGATAGGGAGCGACTCGGCACGGAGGCACCGAAGTACCTCAGCGGCGGGCGGGCGCTCATCGGCCGGCTACTGTCTGCGATAACAAGCTACCCACACGCGTCGCTTCACCTCAACACGCCTCTGGTGGAGTTGGTCACGTCCGACGGCGCCGTTGTCGGCGCCGTTGTCGAGCAGGACGGCCGTCGGCGCGCCATCCGCGCCCGGGCCGGTGTGCTTCTCGCGGCGGGCGGCTTCGAGTGCAATCCCGCACTGCGCCTGCGCTTCGGAGTTCCCGGCGATGCTCGGGACACGATGGGCGCGCCGGGCAATGTCGGACTGGCGCTGGAGGCCGGGATGGCCGCAGGCGCGGCGATCGATCTGATGGACCAGGCCTGGTGGTCGCCCGGGTTCACTCACCCCGACGGGCGGTCGGCGTTCTCGCTGTGGTTCACGGGCGGGATCTTCGTCAACCAGGACGGGAGACGTTTCGTCAATGAGTCCGGCCCCTACGATCGGATCGGCAAAACCATCATCGACCAGATCGCCTGCGGCGCAATGACGTTGCCGTTCTGGATGATCTACGACGACCAGGAGGGCCTCGTTCCGCCGGTGAAGGCGACGAACGTCTCGATGGTCGAGCCTGCGCAATACGTCGACGCCGGGCTGTGGCACACCGCGGACACACTGCCCGAACTGGCGGCGAAGATCGGCGTGAACGCCGACAATCTGGTGTCGACGGTGAAGCGGTTCAACGAGTTCGCCGCCGCGGGGGTCGACAAGGACTTCGGGCGGGGCGACGAGGCCTACGACCGCGTGTTCTCGGGAGGTCGGTCACCGATGGCGCCGATCGACACCGCGCCCTACCACGCCGCCGCGTTCGGCCTTTCCGATCTGGGCACCAAGGGCGGGCTCGTTACGGACAGCGACGCTCGCGTGCTCGACACCGACGGCATCCCCATCGATGGGCTCTATGCCGCAGGCAACACCATGGCCGCGGTCAGCGGAACGGTCTATCCAGGCGGCGGTATCCCGATCGGCGCGTCGATGTTGTTCAGCCACCTCGCCGCCAGGCACATGGCGGCGACACGACCGCAGGGTGGGACAAACGGCTGACATCGGCGCCGTTTCACGCGAATATCGCCCCATGGCATCTCTTCAGCGATACACGGATCGTCGTGTCCTCATCACCGGCGGTGGTTCTGGCATCGGGCAGGCGACCGTGCTGCGCATATTGGACGAAGGCGGCGCGGTGGTCGCGGCGGACATCAGCGAATCCGGGTTGAAGGACACGGTGGCCAAGGCCGAACCGCATCGCGATCGGCTGAGCACCGTGGTCATGGACGTCGCCAGCGAGGAGTCGGTGCAGTCTGGCGTCGCGGCCGCGGTCGAGACCCTCAGCGGGCTCGACGCCCTGGTCAACGCCGCCGGTATCCTGCGGTCAGCACATTTCACCGACACCACACTCGCCGATTTCGAGCAGGTGCTGCGGATCAACCTCGTCGGCACCTTCCTGGTGATCCGTGCGGCCATCCCCGCATTGCGTAGCGGCAACGATCCCGCCGTCGTCAACTTCAGCTCCACCTCCGCCTCGTTCGCGCACCCGTACATGGCCGCCTACGCCGCGTCCAAGGGCGGCGTCCAGGCGATGACGCACGCGCTGGCGCTGGAGTTCGTCAAGGAGCGAATCCGGTTCAACTCGGTTCAGCCGGGATCCATTTCGTCCGGTATGACCGACGGCACGGGCGAATCCAAGCAGAGCATCGGCCCCGGGCTGCCTGCCGATACGGACTATTCTCTCCTCGGCAAGATCATGTCGATGCTGCCGCTCGACGGCGGCGCGATGTTCGCCAAGCCGGATGCGGTCGCCGCTGTCGTCGCGATGCTCGCCTCGTCGGACGCCTATTTCGTGACCGGAACAGAGCTGCGTGTCGACGGCGGAACCCACATTGTAAATTCCTCCGAATGAGCAACGTT
>Ga0163161_10000293_pt1 | contig 43753 bp, 34 predicted proteins | sample S45metaG_FD_129847 | JGI IMG/M metagenome (GOLD analysis project Ga0163161, IMG submission 129847) | Switchgrass rhizosphere microbial communities from Kellogg Biological Station, Michigan, USA - S4-5 metaG | ecosystem: Host-associated > Plants > Roots > Rhizosphere > Soil | place: USA... | reverse complement strand
TAGGACTCACAATGCGCGGTTACATAACAGGCCCCTTGTTTGAGGGCTAATGCATAGCTTCAATGGGGCAGCGACGGGCTGCGCGCCACCTTTATGCGGCGTCGCTCGCTGTTTGCGTATCGTATGAACATTTTTTCTGCGTGTACCTTGATAGTTTATTTTTATTGATATTATTTTTTTACAATTTGGGTAGGTGTGACGCAGAGGTGTAACCGGAAATTTATTCAAAAGTGGCAGGTGACTGATCTTGGCACGAGGCGCTCCATTATCAAAAAAAGCTTAAAGCGCATCGGCAGCAGGCCACGATAACGGGAAGTTAATGCGGGGAATAGGGTGCTCAAGTGCACCTTGCGTTGTGCCCATGGTGAGACGTCTCGGGTTTTAATCCGTCACACGCTAAGTTGGTCGGCAGGGAACTTGATTCGGCTCGAGGGCCGGTGTTTGTCAAGCGGAAACTGACGTTTGCCGTGTAGGGGTTTTCTGATTTATTTAACGTAAGCGCTCCATTAAAACTTTAAATCGCGACGATAGCCAACGCCATGGACTCTTATTCATCGCGTGTGTCTCGATAATTAGAAGTGCTGTAATCAGACTTTCTTGAATGCCAGTGGGCTTTGACTTTAGTTGCGTTGGTCTGTGCGGACCGTCACTGCAATGCTGGACACTTTGGCCCGTCGGTATCGGCGCTCTCTTGAAGCTCGGCACAGGAGCGGTGCTTGTGCAGGTTACACCGCGATACATTGTTCGTTGCGAATTCCGCTATCAGACTTGCGGCTTGCCAGTGGCAGAGAAAGCTAGTTATAAAACTGCTGTGCTCGGCAGGAGTCATGGAGGGGTGAACAATGTTAAATCATTTATTCAATGAAGCATGAAGTCATGCCGCCTGCCTGACTCCCGACTTCACGTAATTAGCGCCTTTGCTTGTGAGCGATCTGGCCTGATTAAAATATATTGCGAGCTGGAGATTTGGTGTTTGGACGGGAGGAGAAAATGGATGAATTTATACGTTCGTGGATGTATATCGTGATTGCCGCCATTGGCGGCGCCTTAGGTCATATGATGCGCCGGTTAGGGTCTCAACAACCCATCAAAGTGGGGGAGACACTTTTGCAAGGTATCGGTGCGGCCTTTGCGGGGTACCTGGTGCTATTGGGATGTCGCTCTCTGGCTATTCCTCCCGATGTATCAGGCTTGATCATTGGCTTGTGTGGCTGGTTGGGCGCCGATGCCACGCTGATGTTGCTACAGGATTACATTTACAAAAAGATCAAAATTGTTCCCCCCCCTGATCACCCGCCCAAGGATCAATAACCCCCGCGCCGGTGAGCCGAGCCCAGGGTAACCCTATTAGCTGCGTTCACTGGATGCCACGTGACAAGATGGCGGGTCGCAAGGACTCTGCTCAAGAGCGGAACGGTGAGAACGGTGGGAGTGGCGGCCTGGCCAGGACAAGGGGAATGGTTATCTCAAGTCACGAGCGCAGCGTAGTGGGCATCGACGGTATGACCGACTGCGGTGGTGGTTCAGCCCCGTGATTTTATCCAGAAGGTCTTGGGCTTATTTCCGCGTGGCGCGTGTCGACGAGTCTTTCCTGTTCTGGGACGAGAGCACACCCGGCCGCGCATTGCCGCTGTTATCGCTCAAGTCGGCTACGAATCAGGGAATCAGGGAATCAGGGAATCAGGGAATCAGGCGAACTGCGTTAAGTGCGTGAAGTCGACAGCGTGCCAGGCCCGCTTGCACAGGGCAGAAGAGACTCACCCCGGCTTGCTGATCGGGCTGCAACAGCGCCTGTCCTGCCTCTGCAGGGTGACACGGTCTGATTCCGATCGCAGCCCCAGCCATATCGGCCTTGCGGCGTGATCCTGGCATCGCCAGGAGGTGAGCCGCTGGGCCGGCCGGGCGGCTTGGAGCGGTTGGCGTTGCCGGTAGTGAAATAACAGGCGGGGCCTGTCATCAAGGTGGGGGAACGTCCTTGGCCAGTGTTCATTCCCCCGCCCAGGGCAGGGCGCGATCTGCAAGTGGCGGCCTGATCTACTCGGCCTTGACCACGAGTGGCACACCGGGGGTGCCGGCATAAAATACAATCAACTCAGCCGACTCATCCCCGGTTACGCCGCGATGCGCGGCGTCGACCATTTCCGGTAATACGTCACCTGGGCCGATCACCAGCGATTTTCCGTCGCTCTTGCGTTCGACCGTCAGATGGCCAGACAGGACATATGCGGCATTGACGACCCGGTGCATATGCCATGGCAGAGCGCTGTGCGGCGGGATCGTGTAGCGCATGATGGACACTTCCGGCTGGCCCTTGGGGTACGCACGGTATTCAACGCCATCCCAGGACTTGGTTGTTTTGAGCAGCTCGGTGACCACGGTCTTGGCTTTTTCAGCCGAGCCAGGCACGGACATGTCGGCGTTGGCCAACAACGGCAGGGCGGCGATCAGTACGGCGAAACACGCACGCGTGGAGAGGCGACAGGGCATACATCGAGTTCCTTCGAATGGTTAAAGGGGTAGGGAAAGAGGCGGCTTAACGACGTCAGTCGCCGAGGTGGGCAAGCGCTTCATTATATTTCAGCGTTTCTCATGTCCTCCCAAATCAATTATTTAAGAACGTAACCGAAGCGTTCTGTCGTCGGCCAACGTCATCAGCGGGCCGCTTAAAGACCTTAGGTTGCTGATGGTCGTCCGTTCTGGACTCAAGCCGATCATTCTGGGATGTGTCCGGACGCTGAGCGCTTGCGCATGGCGATTGCCGAGTCCTTTGGCAGCACCCTGAAAGTGAGGGGCCCGAGGCCGTCATCGTGATCCAGTGGCAGCGCATCCAGAGGCCGGTGCGTGCTTGAGGCTGTCATGACCGGCCACACGTATCGTTCGCGCCAACGCGTGCGAGGGCATCACGCTCTCTTTTCTGCTGTGCGATAACGATCGCTTGCGCCTGATCGGTAGGCCTTGTTCACGCGTCGGCCTGCTGCTCGGCGGTGTGCACGGCGGCCTTGAAATAGGCCGTGATCCTGGAAAGGGGAATGTTGACCCCGTGCATGCCTTTGGATTCACGCCAGGTGATGTCCCACGGGGTATCCTTGCCATGGGCCATTTGCGTGAGCTGGGTATCGGAATACGATGCGTAGTTCTGGAACACGGTGCGCAGAAGGGTCTGGGTCTCTTTGTCCTTGGGTGATGGGGTCACTTGTGCGCCGTGTGCATCGTAGTCCAGGGCTTTACGGGTAATGGGACCTGTGCCAAATCGGTTGAATTCGCGGTAGAGGGAGGCAATGACCAGTCCATAAGGCCCGGCCTGAACCTTCTCGTTGAGCAGGGCGCGGCCGGTGTAGCCTGTGTGCCACCCATGCGCGTAATAAACCAGAGCCTGGAGTTTCAACGAGCTCAGGCATTGGTCACTGCTCTGGGCCAGCTCAAGAAAATAATTGGCAATCGATTTGGCGCTAAACATGTTACGACTCTCGGTTCATTAATTTTAAAGCGACACACCGTCCACCGCACCTGAGCTGCCGGTGAGGGGTCTAACGACACGTCTGCAGGCGCTACCGGCTCAATGAGGAGGATGCGGATGATCCTTTACTCGACAGGGCGCAGGTGGGTGCAGGATCGCTGCCCTTCGTCTATTGCGGGATGTACATTTGGTTGTGTGGGGCGACTCAAGTTTTAAGGGCGACTCGTTGCCATCAGGATAAAAACTTGCGAACCAGGCACGGCTTGCAGCGGCTGGGTAAAACGGGGGCTGGCAGTACTGCGAGGCAGTATCAACAGATGAAGTGCTTCCTTCCAAGCACCCTGCCAGCCCGTGCGTGAAACAGTAAGCGAAGAGGGGGAGCGTGTTCTGTAGGGGGTTCCTTAAAGTTGCCTGAGCCCTCCATTCTTATCCAGTCAGGTGTGAGGCAGACGCCCCGCAGGAATGAATTGAGGTCTCAAGACGAACTTGTCACATCGGGTGCCACGACGAGGCGGTTTCGGAAACAGGCCGGCACCTGGCACAAGTTGCGTGACTGGGTCGGGAGGGGGGCTTGGCCGTGATGACGGGGGCTGTCTGTTCGCAAAACTTCAGCGCGTGCTAATATTTTAGTACTGCACTTTCAAAGTTGAGAGTGCGAATCCATGGAGTGTCTATGTCTTTAATTACCGAATACCGCGCCACTGAAGATGCCATCAAGCAGTTGCAACGAAAATTAGACATCATGGCCGATGATCCGGCATTACTCACCGAGATGGAGTTTGAAGAGCGCCTGCGAGCGTTAATGGGTGAGTACAGTAAAAGTCTGCGCGACATTATCAAACTGCTGGCCCCTGAGCGAGTCATGCCGGTCGTAGAGACCACATCCAAACGCAAGCGTCGCGCCATCAAGGTGTACCGTCATCCTGATTCCGGTGAGGTGGTGCAAACCAAAGGCGGCAATCATCGACTGCTCAAGGCCTGGAAACAGCAGTATGGTGCCCAGACCGTGGAAAGCTGGCTGGAGCGCTAAGCACGATTAGCGCCTCTCTGACGAATTGGCGGGTAAGTCGTATGTCGAACCGCGTTGGTCTGAGCCCTTGCTCGCTGAAAGAAGGCGAAAGAGGGGGGCTGCTGTCGACCGCCGGTTCAAGCGCACGGTTTTGCGAGTTTGATGATGTATCAGGCACCCCTGATGACGACCTTGAGCGTCACACTCCGACGGCCTGTGCAAGGTTCAGTGTGATGCCCTGACCTGCAGCCCCTGCGCGCGGAGCGAAGTCAAGGCTTCATCGGCTGTGGGTGCCTGAACAAGACTCATGCAATGACAGCTCTTCGCCGAATTCAATGTCATGCTCTTGGGCAATCAATAGCGCGCGAGTGCAATTTATTTTCAGGTTGCGCGCCGCCTGCGCCAGGGACCGGCCGGCGTGAGCCTGTCTTAGCAGGGCGGGTGCCAGTTTGGCCCGCTCTTTTTTCAGCTGATATTGGCGGGCGGCCGCCATGTCCGTAAAGACCTGTCCGCCGATGCCGCTCTGGATCTGTTGAATGCGATGCCCGGCGGCTACGAACGCTTCTACCTGCTTTTCCAATTCTGTTGCCAGCGCGTCGCGAGGGTGAGGTTTTGACTCGAAGATCACGGGGTGTTCCTGTAGGGCTTTCTTGCTGTGGCTGTTGAAAGCGTTTGTCGCGGCATTTTTTGGGGGCTGAGGAGGCGTGTTGATCGGTCGCCCCAGGCCTTGCGCATCGACATCAGCATTCCTGCACGCATTAAACACAGCCTCGGTCTGCGGGTCTGTAGGTAAATACTGAAATTGCCGTCACACGCGAATGCGGCTCTGGCTTGGGCGCTCAACGAAGGCGAGCACCAGGGGGCGCCTCAAAAATCAGTATTTCCCTACAGAAAAAGGCCCGGCGATGCGTCAAGCTAGACACGTGGACCTTATGCCAAGCATTGGATGGCTGACAGGCTGCTTACTTGGGTGAGTAAGCCGCTTCAGCCTAGGTCACCAATGTGAAGCCCTTTGACCCCGTACTTCTGCTCTGGAGTACGGGTTTTTTTGCGTGTCATGAACGCTGCGGTCTAGCTGTCTGAAACAGGCAGGTGGTTGATCCACTGTGCGCTGAACCGCAGATCCGAACGCCCTTGTCGATCACCGGCGGCGCCGGGGCGTGTAATCTGGACGCTCACTGACGTCCTCGTCCATGCGCGATGCTTAACGCTTAAGCCTGCCGAGGCGGCGTCATGGCTTTGGCGCTCCACAAGGGATCCTGGCTCACGGTGCAACGCTCGAACCTGTATGTTCCGCGCGCCTGATAACAGAGCAATGGCGAGGGGGTTTCTGCTGGAAGCGTAGAGGAGGTCAGTGAACCGGATTCTGGCGCTGCGGTTTCCAGCTCCCGAATCCGATCACTGAGCTGTTGGATCACCTGAGCTTGAAGCGTGCACAGGTCGCTATTGATCAGCGAACGTTCAAGCCTGCGGATGATTTCGCTGTTCATGCTGCGGTGATTTTTCGTCGCCAGGGTTGTAATAAGGTCGCGCAGCCCGTCCGGGAGGCGCAGAACGAATTTATCTTGTGTGCGGGATTTATACATAACAGCGTTCCTTTGCTTTTTTGATTGCAGCCTTTCGGCCAGGACAGCGATCCATCGCGAGGTCCATTGATGCTGGCGAACACGGCTGCATTGTTGAGTATTTACCGGAATCGGGCATTGTTCAGCGGCCCGACAGCTCCAGTTGATTGACGGGGCTTCGCTGGCCGATCTCGAACGGTTTTGCATCGCTCAGAACCTGGCACCCCTTCCGCTAGGGCGGCCAGCAGAGGGGCAGGCATCGGCTTTGGCGGCGTCAATATCACCTGACGCCCTGGCGAAGCGGGGGCCTGTTCTGGATGCGATATATTCTCAAGTATAGGCAGCGACGTGAAAAAAATACAGGGAAGAGCGTAATCCGCGGACAAAACAGGCGATAGCGTCCGGGCGGTCGCTGTCGCGATCCACGTGAAACCGGGTTTTCCGGGCCTGCGTGATCACACCCTGCTGTTGAGCGCCGGATCAAGCAACCCGGCGTGCCGCCTCGGCACGAAGGCCGCATTGCCGTGAAATCGGGCTGCCTCTTCAACCCGGCTTAATGGCTTCGTCTGCTGATGTTCGAGCCCGCCTCCAGCCTGCAGCCAACGCACTGCCTGCAAGGACATCCTCGGCCGTGTTCGCGGTCTGGGCCTTGCTGATTGTAAAGCAGGCGAACCGGCAAAAATCAGGAACCCCCTACAGTCTGGCCACGCGTACTGCACGTAGAGTCGAGGCCAGTCCGGCCAGACGCGTGTCTGGCAATAACGCTTGCGTGTCGCAAGGCGCAAGCTCGGCGGCCCTCATCCTCTGACATGAGGCGTGCGACTTTTACAGACGCCAGGAGGGTTCATCACGGTGCGTGGCTGATGCAAGGGAGGACAAGAACGCATAGGTTCGAGCACCTTGGTACATAAGGTGACCCCCACCAGTCATGCGTTTCCACCTCAAGACCTGAGTAAACCCATGAACAAAAAAGTGCTTATCGTTGAGGAACATCCCATCACTCGCCTGGCACTGACAATGTGGCTCAAAGACAACCATTTTACGGTGGTGGCTGAGGCCAGTGATGGTGTTGAAGCCATGCAGTGCATTCACCAGCATGCGCCGCACATCGTTATCCTGGAGCTCGATCTTCCTAGCCTGAGTGGTTTCGTGATTATTGATCGTATCAAGCTGCTGGAACTGCCGATCAAGGTCATCGTGTTCTCTGCGCAGGCCTCGCGCTTTTCGGTCATCAATTGTGTTCAGGCCGGGGCCGACGGTTTTGTCAGCAAGACACAAGAGCCGGAAGTGCTGCTGCGCGCGCTGCAGGCCGTAGAATCTGGGCTGACGTTCTTTCCCGAATGGGTACAACCAAGCCAGCGCACCAGCGCCTTTGCCGATCCCATGGACCTGCTGTCGTGGCGCGAGCGTCAAGTCCTGCGGCTGCTGACCCAGGGGCTGTCCAACAAGCAGGTGGCGGCGCGCATGCAACTGAGCAGCAAGACCATCAGTACGTTCAAAAGCCGCTCGCTCAAAAAGCTCAATGCCGGCAGTCTGATGGAGCTGCTCAACCGTACCACCTGAGCGGTCTGCGCGTTTGCGGCCTGATCCTGGCGGTCAGCATCACAAGGGTGATCCTCCACGGCGTCGGGTAACAGGGCGCACGGACGAGGCAAATGAATGGGCGAATGGGCACGGGGGCACGCCGCGTCACCTCTCAACAGCCCCCGACGCCGCTAACTGCCCAATCGTTCGGACACAGCCTGCTGCAATTGCACGATGGCTCGGCGAACCTCAACGGCCTTTTGGATCATCTGCTCCTCGCTCAACTCTTCGTGTTCGTGCTGTGCATAGGTCTGGGCGGCGTCAATCAACACCTGCGCCCCGACAATGCGGGCCGCGCCCTTGATCCGGTGGATCAGACGAACCAGCTCATACCATTGGCGGGCTGACACAAGCTCGTCAAATTGCTGCAGGTCAAGGCAATTGGTGGTGTACAGACTGTCCAGCAGCAAATGCTCCAGTTGCGGATCACTGCCGGTCAGCGAGTTGAAGATGTCCAGGTCAAACACCGCCGAGGCGGCGGCCGGCGAGGCGCTGGGGGCGACTCGATGATAGCCTGCGGCGGCTTCGCTCAGGCAGGTTCTGAGCATGTCCAGGCTGACCGGTTTGAACAGGCAGCCATTCATGCCCGCCGCCAGGCAGCGTTAGCGCTCCGATGCCTGGGCATTGGCGGTACATCCGATCACCACGCTGGCGGTGTGTCGCTCTTGACGCTCACGCTCGCGAATCAGGCGGGTGAGTTCGTAGCCGTCCATCACCGGCATGCTGCAGTCCGTGATCACGACATCAAACGCCTGAGCCTTGATCAATTCGAAGGCCTGCTGGCCATCCTCGGCTTCCTGTACGGTGTGGCCCAGAAAAACAAGCTGTTGCCAGAGCAGCAGTCGATTGGAGGGATGATCGTCCACCAACAGAACGCGTAGCGGGGGGGCCGGTTGGGCGGGTGGGCTTGGGGGCAACTGTGCAGGGGCCGTTTCCAGCGCCGGCGCGTTCAGCGTCAGCGTGACGCGTGTGCCTTGCTGCGGGGTACTGGTCAGCTGCAGGTGGCCCTTCATCAGTTCGACCAGCTGCTGGCAGATGACCAGTCCCAGCCCCGTTCCGCCTCGCCCGCTGGCCGGCCCGCCGAGCTGGGTAAACGGTTGAAAGAGCAGCTGCAGATGCTCCGGCGAGATACCGATGCCGGTGTCTTCCAGAACAAATTCCATGCACAGATCAGCGCCGACTTGCTGGACATGCAGGGAGATGTGGACGCCGCCCTGGTCGGTGAACTTGATCGCATTGCTCAACAGATTGAACAGCACCTGCTTCAGACGCATTCCATCCATCATGGCATCCTTTTCGCTGTCGAGTTGTACCTGCACGATCAGGTACAGCCCCTTTTGACGGGCAACCTCATGGAACACCTGCCGTACCGATTCCACGATGTCACGTGGGTTGTGGCGTTGGGGCTCCAAGGTCAGTTTGCCCGACTCGATTTTGGACAGGTCAAGAATTTCACCGATCAACACCATCAGCGCGCTGGAGGAGGCGTGCGCCACCTCGATCGCCGAGCGATCCCAGCCTTCGCCCTTGTCGACGCGCGCCAGTGTCAGCTCCAACAGGCCGATGATGACGTTCAGGGGGGTACGAATCTCATGACTCATGACGGTCAGGAAGCGGGTCTTCGCTTCGCTGGCTTGCACGGCCTGATCGCGTACCGCATACAGCTGCTGCAACAGCCGCTCGGTGTCGGACGTGTCAATCCAGCCCATGAGCAGGCCCACGCAGCGGCCATTGGCTTCTCGGTGCGGAACCGACCATTGGCGATAATTACGCACCACGCCATGCAGGGAGAGGTTAACCAGGCGCACGTCGGGCTCATTGGCCCGTAGCAGCGCCTGGTAGGCCCGCTTTTGGTCGCTCGCCTGCACCCCCTGCAACCCCTTCACTTCTTCCCATGTGCGGCCAATGACGTCGGCGGGCGACAAGCCAAACACGGTGTAGAACGCCTCATTGCACAACAGGAACACGCCGTTGAGGTCGCGCATGACCACCGGCTGAGGAAGACCGCCCAACAGCGCACTGCGAAACGCCTGGCGCCCTTGTTCGGTATGGGCCTGGATACGTCGATAAAAGGTATAGAACACCCCCATCAGCAGCATGCCCATGAGCGTCCCGATGATCAGAACCACCCAGCGCAGCTGCCCTTCATGACGCCCCCAGACACGCCCTTGAGATCGACCGTCCTGCCATCGCTCCAGAAGACTGCCCACCATGCGCGGCTCCATTCGAGAGAGTGTGGTATTGATGACCTGCAAAAGCAGCGCTTGTTCCTTGGGCACGGAAAAAGCCAGGTTGGCTTGCATGGCCGGCAGGGAGGTCACAATCGTCAACTGTTTGGAAAAGTCCTGATCCACCAGGTAACGGGCAATCGGCAACAAGACCACGGCCGCCTCCGCCTCGCCATTGGCCACGGCCCGCAGGCTGTCCAGGGGGGTGTTGGTTTCAACCAGCTCGATGTCAGGATCGCTGTGGCGCAACAAGGTGATGGCCGGTGAGCCATAGGTCAGGGCCACTCGCTTGTTGCGCAAGTCTTTGAGGTCCTTGAAGGTCGCGCCCTGCAGCCCGACCAGCGCGAAGGTGCTGATGCCAAAAGGCTCGGAAAAGTTGAGGTGCTCCTGGTGTTCAGGCGTCATCAGCATGAACGGCGACAGTTGCGCTTCGCCGCTCTGCAGGGCCTCGACCATCTCCCGGGTCGAGACTCGCTCGATCACGTTGAACCGCAAACCGCTGCGCAGGCTGATTTCACGCAACAGATCAGCCACCAGCCCGCTGTAGTGTCCTTCGTCGTCAAAAAAGCTGTAGGGCGGCATGGCCCCGTTGGCCGCCACCTGTATCTGCGGCTGGGTGGCGAGCCAGGCCAGCTGTTGCGCGTTATAGGGCGGTTCCTGAGCGGCACGCACATACACGCCGCCAGTCCAATAGGCGCGGATATTGGCCTGGGCGACCGGCGCAATGTCGGCAATCACCCGATTGAACAGGGCCAGCAGCAGCGAGTCGGACTTGCGAAACACAAAGCTGTAGCCCGGGTAGGGCAGGTTTAATGAGTGCATGCGCAGGTTGGACAGCTCGCCCAGTCCCTGTTGGTAGACGGCGGTCAGGGCGTCGCACACCGCCCAGTCGGCGTGCTTGTATTCCACGGCATGCAGCGCTTGGTGCACCGTCGGATAGACCTGAACCTGAGCCTGGGGAAATCGGGCCTGCAGCTCGGCCGGCGAGGCATAGCCTTGCACCGTGGCCAGCCGTGAACTCAAGAACGAAGGCGTGGCCTGGTCGTCGCGTCCGACCAGTACCGGTTGGTTGGCCGTATAAGGGATGGAAAGCAGCACGCCTGGAAGCTGCGCTTCATAAGAAGATCCCAGGCCCAGGACGTCTACTTTGCCCGAACGCAGGCCTTGCAGCGCCTGCGGCCAGCTGGGATAGACCGTCACCTCGACCGTCAAGCCCAGGCTGCTGGCAATGATCGCCAGGTAGTCCGCCATCAGTCCTTTAAGTTGCTGGTTTCGCAGCAAGGACAGCGGGCCGTAGTCCTGCTCGGCCACGCCCAGGCGCAGCACGGGACGTGCCTGCAACCAGCTCCATTCATAGGGCGCCAGCACCAGCTTGACCTGCGGCAGGTCGGCCTGGGGGGCCAGGTGCACCGGCCGCATGGCATGAGCGTGCGGACTGAACAACGGGCATAGCAGCAGCACCAGCACGCTGTGCCACGCCAGGGCCCGGTAGCGCCTCAGGCCGCGTCTTGCTTGTCGTACGAGATATGGGTGGCTTGACATGACAACTCCTTTGTCCATGAATAAAGCGCTCGCCGCCTTCTGGCTCAACTTAACGTCAAGCTCTTGCCAAAACGAATCAACTCTTTCGTGGACATGCCCAATTTGGTGTTAAGCCGTTGATTAAGCTGCGCCGCATGCGCCGAACTGATCATCAGTGCCGAGGCAATGCTGTCGAGATCTCCCCCGCGCACCAAACAGCGTAGTGCGACAATCTCGCTGTCGGATAAATCTTCTGAAGGGGCGAGCATCGGATGACTGGGAAACAGCATCTGCCCCTGCAGCACTTGCCTGACCGCGTTGAGAATCAACGAAAAATCGTCGCCTTTGCTGATGAATCCCCGGGCGCCAAGACGCAGGCAGCGATAGCTGTAGATCCGGGCGTTGAGCATGCTGTACACCACCACCGGCAGTTGCGGGTGCGCCTTTTGCAGTTGGCGCAAGGTAGACAAGCCTTCCATTAACGGCATATCCAGATCCAGAAGGATCAGAGAGGGCGCGCAGCTGTGGGCCAGGCGCAAGGTTTCAATGCCATTGCTGGCTTGTCCCACCACCGTGAATTCGTGACTGATCAAGCCCATGGTCAGCATGGCACGTATCGCCGGGTGGTCATCGGCAATGATAATTCGGTGCTTGGAGTCTGGATCACCCTCCCAGGTTGGATTGTCGCTTCTGTTCATGGCAATGACCTTCATCTGCACGTGGAGGCGTTTTAGGCCAGCACGGTTCTGTTTGGTTATCACGCCGGCGCCTTGGCAAAAGGACGACGTGCTATTTTCGAAGTGGTGCATGAGTGGATGACGGGCGGTTATCCTCGCCAGATCGCGACCGTTACGCCGGGCGCGGGGGACTTGCGGGGTTCAGGGTGAGGGCTGAACCGGTTCCCACGTTCAGGGTGGCGAAGGTGACCACCGCGTCAACGTGGTTGCAGGCCGGGTCAGAGGCTCCGTGGCTTTGATCGGCATCCCAAAAACAGTGATAAACAAGGGTCAAACAGTAAAGTGAAGGCCCCCTCATGGGCTTTCGTCGACCCTGTTTCCCCGGGCCCTGATGCCCTGTCCCGGCTCAAAAAAGCCATTGGCTGCTACGCTTGATTGACGGCCAGGGCATGGCTATGTGTGTGCCCCTCACTCGCGCAAGCCATCGACACCGACAGTGATTGTGGTGGGCCGGGCAATGGGTGACATCCAGCAAATGCCCAACACGCCGTAAGGAAATCCCTAAATGTTCAGAGCGCACTTGCGCGCAGGCAGGGCGCCAGCCTGTGTCGCCCGTGTCCTGCGTCGCTTGTTGCACCTGAAGCAAAAGGGGTGGCCATCACGCGGTGGGTGCATGAGCATCTCCCAGCAGCCTTACTTGTTTTATAGGGCTCTATGTTGCCGGTTTAATGGGGCTTGGTGTTCAATAAAGTTAGTCCGAATTTAGACTTCTAATTGCTTCGCTGTACAGCGCTGGCTAATGTGTGTCCGGGTCTGATTAATCGGCCGGATACAAACTTCTGCGCCCCGTACAGATCATGCATCGGCGCCTGCATTAATAAACATCAGATCATCTCGAGCACCCCCTTATTCAACATCGTCAGCTTTAGCAACAGTGCCAAGGCTGACCGTGGTGCAATGAAGGGCCGCTCACTATTGGAACTTAGAGAACACGATTCACGCCCAACAGCAGTGGAGAAAACACGATGGCTAAAATCAGCGAAAAAGAAGCCGGCGGGCGAAATGTATTGGCCTTTCTGGATATGCTGGCCTGGTCCGAAGGCACGCATAATGGCAAACAACTCACTCAAAACGCCGGATATGATGTGATGGTGGGGGGAACGCTGTTTGCCGATTACAGGGATCACCCGCGTCAATTGGTGTCGCTGCCAAAACTGGGGATCAAGTCCACGGCGGCCGGTCGTTATCAGCTGCTTTCAAGGTACTGGGACGCCTATTGTGCCTCGCTCAAGCTCAAAGACGGTTTTACCCCGGAAAATCAGGACCGGGTAGCCATTCAGCAAATCCGTGAACAGGGGGCGCTCAACGATATCCAGAGGGGGCGAGTGGCCAGCGCGATTGCCCGGTGCAACAACATCTGGGCCAGTTTGCCGGAAGCAGGTTATGGCCAATATGAGCACGAACTGGATGACTTGATTGCTTACTACCTGAGTGCCGGGGGCATGTTGAGTGATGCCTAGGTCGGCTGTCGGGTGAGGTTGGCTGCGCTGCGTCAAAAAAGTTGAAGGTGAAAAGTGAAAGGTGAAAAGAAGAGCACGCCGATTGAGTCCGATAATACTGAACAAGGTGGCAGCCATTACCTGATGGTTGACAAGGGGTGGGGACGCTCGAAGCAACCTACTGAATAAACCCTGTTTGATGAGGAGTGATTGGCGATGAATAATCAACATTACTCAGAGACACTGACAGCCCTTCATCAATACTGGCGGTTCGTCCGAAATCGTACTTGTTATGACGCGAGGGCTGACGCAGTATTTTAACTATCGACTTCAACGCTTTTCAGTTTCCTGACAATGCCACGTTGTTTGTCGGTGGGATGAATTGCCCAAGTAGACTTGCCGTAATAGGTATGGCTGTGACGAACAGCACGCAAGAATTTAGGCCATAACAGGCCGGTTATTCATGGCGGGGGTAACGCGATTCGACTTAGAGCGCGGTGATCAGCATTTTACAATGTATTCAATAGATAATCAGGAGATTGCATGAGCAGTTTCACGGAGTTTAGTGCGCCCTTAAATATTCAATTTGATGCACAGGCCAGTAAAATTCTGGGCAAGGATTATTGGCGCGTGACCAAGGCGTTTCGCTATTACCTTCGTCATGAGGATGGCGGGGAGTGGGTGTATGTGCCGGCCGGCTACCTCACCGATGGCGCCAGTGTGCCGCGTCTGTTCTGGTCGTTGCTTCCACCCTGGGGGGTTTATGGCCAGGCCGCAGTGGTTCACGACATCGTGTGTGAGTACCTGAGCATCACAGTCAATGGCATGCCGCGCTCGATTACGCGCAAGGCGTGCGACGACATCCTGTTCGAGGCCATGGTCGTGCTCAACGTACCGGCCTACAAAAGGCGAATCATCGAGTTGAGCGTCAATGCCTATCGACGCTTGTCGGGTGTGCGGCGCCCCAGCAGCATGCCCAAGAAGCGGACACTGGAAGCCCGTTGGAGCGGTTGACAGGCAGTGTGGCAGTGCGTCTGCGCGAACGAGAGAGAGGGGGCTGTGCCGGCAGCCCATCAGCCCGCCGCTCAAACCGGGCGGCGGGTTGCATGGGCAGGTCCGCCGCCAGGAGCATCGTCTGAGAACGCCTCCGATCGCCAAAAAATAGTGATCGGATTTTTCAAGTGACTCATTAATGTTATGTCGTGAAACAATTTAAAAGAAAGTGTCTGAAATCAGATCGGATCAATGATTCGTCGGTAGTGGTTTAGTGGCTTATCGAACCTGTTGACAGGGCAATGGACGTTGAAATGGCCGAAAGGGGCGGGGAAGTAAAAAGTTATAGTCTAAACCTTGACGACGTCTAAAAAAGAAAGACTTGTCGTCGAGAGAGGGAGCCAGGAAGGGGCTGCTGAGTCGGAAATCAGACGGAGGCGGTCTGGATTCGGACGAGAGTTGATTGAACAGGGATTCTCGTGGTCGGGAGCAGACACCGGCAACCTGCGCTGATCAGATTGCAATGCTTATAAAAACCGCGCTTTGCAAACATTCATACGCTTATGGCTTGCGGGACACCGCCTGTTTCTTCTTGAAGATCAAGACCGCCTTCCCCGCAAAACCGTGCAGCCCCTTATGTTGAGGGGGAGGCGGTGCCCTGTCTTCAGGGAGGCCATCCGCTATTTGTGAGTCGGCATCGCATCGTCGCGGCTCTCATTGCTTGGCTATATCCCCGAGCAGGAAGCAGACGAGCGAATTTGGGGAAATCCCTACATACAAACAATTTGCAGAATCCGATGCTCAAGTGAGGCGGGCTACCCGATGGGGATTGTGGACGCGATTCCCCCCGTTTCAGGAGTTTATCTGGTGCACTGGCAACCTACAGTTCGTGTTCATCCACGCTGGCTACGGCTGACTCACTGGCTCAACGTGTTGGCGGTGCTGGTCATGGTCACCAGCGGTTGGCGTATCTACAACGCATCCCCGCTGTACGACTTCAGTTTCCCCAACGGTATCACCCTGGGGGGATGGCTCGGCGGCGCGCTGCAATGGCATTTCGCAATGATGTGGTTGCTCACCCTCAACGGCCTGCTCTACTTGATCATCAACCTCACCAGTGGCCGTCTCTTTCGACGCTTTTTCCCGGTGTCGCCAAAAGGTGTTTTGCGTGACCTGTTGGCCGCACTGCGCGGACGGCTGGGGCATGCCGACCTGAGTCATTACAACCAGGTGCAGCGACTGGCGTACCTGGTTGTGATGCTCGACATCACGCTGCTGGTGGTCTCCGGGCTGGTGTTGTGGAAATCCGTTCAGTTCCCGCTGCTGCGTGAATTACTCGGCGGCTACGACGCCGCGCGGCATGTGCATTTCATCGCGATGGCAGTGTTGGTGGCTTTTGTGGCGGTGCACCTGGTGATGGTCGCGCTCGTTCCGAAAACGCTGTGGGCCATGACCATCGGTCGCAAGGAGCCGTTATGAAAAAACGCCTCGTAAATCTGGACGCATCCACCATCCTTCAAGACGCCAGGAAGATCATTGCGCCGCAGATCGAAGACCGTTCGCGCCGCTCGTTCCTGATGCGTGGTCTGACCCTCGGGGGCATCGCCATGTTGTCTGGCTGCAGTCTCACCGACAACGACAGCGTCGAGACCGCACTGTCCGCCATGTCGCGATTCAACGACCGGGTTCAGGGCTGGCTGTTCAACCCCAATGCGATGGCGCCGACTTATCCCGCGTCGATGATCACACGGCCATTTCCCTTCAACGCCTTTTACGGCATCGAGGACGTGCCGACCGTGGAAGAAGCCGAGTTTCGTCTGGAAATCACTGGTCTGGTCGCCGACAAGCGCAGTTGGCGCCTCGACGAATTGCGAGCCATGGCTCAGACCGAGCAGATTACCCGGCACATCTGTGTCGAAGGCTGGAGTGCAATCGGGCGCTGGGGCGGAGTGCCTTTCGCTGACTTTCTCAAGCGAGTGGGCGCCGATACCAGCGCCAAATACGTCGGCTTCAAATGCGCCGACGACTACTACACCAGCATCGACATGGCCACCGCGTTGCATGCGCAAACCCTGTTGGCCCTGACTTACGACGGCGCCGTGTTGCCTCCTGAGTACGGCTTCCCGATGAAGCTGCGCATGCCCACCAAGCTCGGTTACAAGAACCCTAAACACATTCAGGCAATCTTCGTCAGCAACACCTACAGCGGCGGCTACTGGGAAAGTCAGGGCTACAACTGGTTTGGTGGAAGTTGACGCAGGCGTGCCTTTTTACGGCGCAGCGTGTTCTGCGCACCAATCGCAACCTCAGTTCCAGGAGTTTCACCATGAAAAAATTAGCCACTGCTGTTCTGTCCCTGTGCCTGGCCGCCGGCGCTGCTAGCAGCGTCTACGCCGCCGATGCCATGAGCCACGACTCGATGTCCAAAGACGTGGTGAAAAAGCACAGTATGTCGAAGGACAGCATGTCAAAAGATGAGATGAAAAAGGGCGCTGCGCATAAGGACGCTATGAAAAAAGATGCCATGTCCAAGGACGGGATGAAAAAAGATGCCATGTCCAAGGATGAGATGAAAAAAGACGCCACGTCTACAGACGCAATGGAAGAGCATGCCGTGTCGCAGTAAGCCACTACAACTCAATCCCTGGAGAAGCGAGCTTAAACTGGCCACATCATCCTGGGCACTCCCATCGGGTACGATGATGGCGCCCAATGGAAATGCTTTCGGATAGGGTCAGCGAAGGGAGGCATCGTTTGCCAACGGCTTCCTGTAAAGGGCCCTTTGAAGGGCCCTTTTGCACTCATGCCACACTCCCTTGGCGAGGCACGACTCTACCGTGTCGGAGTCGTATGTCGTTGTCCACTCTTTGAGCGTGTTGTGGTTGCCCCCCTTGCGTTCAACGACCTTGTCGGACTCAGGTTTTTTGTAGGGCTCAACGGATTGGCGCTTAACGTGTTTGGGCGTTGCGAATGTTCTTGATTTCATGAATGTTGGCCACGTTGTAACGCAGCGTGCGTGTGCATCGAGTTGTGGCAAGGGTCTGAGTCGGGGTCGTGATCACATTGATCCCTGCGCGAAACAGAGGGGTGGAGGTCCAGTTGACAGTCGATTGCATTTTCATTTTCCTTTTGTAAAAGCGGGCTTTTAGGAGGGCCCGGGATGGAGCAGGGCGTGCGCTTGTTCCAGGAGCGCGGCTTCCTGCGTGGCCAGACCGGGATAGGTCGGCACATGGTTTTCGTCAAAGCACCAGGCTGCTTCGCTTGTTGTGGTCTGTGGCGGATGAATGAGCAAACTCAACGACGCCGACAACGTGTCGGGGGGCAGTTGCCGGTGTATCTCATACAGCGGTTTCATGTGCAAAACCTGGCCTGGGGCGAGTTTTACCGTGCGCTCCTCGCCCAGAACAGGTTGGACGCCGGCGCGCAACGGTGCCGCATCGAGGATGGAGCGCACGATCGTGGTATAGCCGTCACCGCTGTAACCGACGGCATACATCTCGAAGTCGTGGGTGTGGTTCAGTCCATAAATAAAGGTGCCGCATTCGTCCTGAGAGAGCGTGGGGGACCAGAATCCCAGACGCAGTGAAAAGACGTCGTTGTAATGCAGGACAAAGCCATAGGCGCCATAAAGACTGCTGCGCGTACTAAATCCATTCTTTTGGATGTCACCGTAGAGATGGTCACTCAGTAACGTACGCTGGGTCGCCAGTTGCCTTAAATCCTCGATGATGCGCGTGCGATCATGTTGCAGGTGATAGGTGGCCATGCGCTCGATGAAGGTCTGAAGGTTCATGCCGCCTGACTCCACTGATCGAGCAAGCCATCCAGATGCGGGTTGTCCAGTTGACGCAGCAGCGGCACGTAGTGGGTGGCCGCCTGCGGGCTGAGGTGATGAATGACCTGAAAGGCTTTCCACGCGACCGCGGGGTGGTAGTGATAGATCAACTCTTCGGCGATCTTGCCAAGGCCTGGATCCTGGGTGGCCTCCAGCAGCTCAAGGCTGACAAGAAACCGTGCCGCACTCTCGTCATGGGGAAACCAGGCGATTTTTCGCAGCGACTCACGATCAAAGACACTGATGTCGGCCGTGCGGTCTGGCCAGTTGAGGCTGCCAACAATGGCGCAGTGATCCTGGGTGCAGGGATGACAGTCGAACAACGTGTGAGGCCCCTCAATCAGCAGCGGCTGGCCTTCACGCACCACCGCGCGCTCTTTGAGAGCGAGGTGATCGTCGAAGACGTTGTACAGGTCCACAGTGAATGACTGGTCGTTCATCGCAAACAAGAGCGTGCAACCCGGCACCGAATACAATGAGCTGGCTGTTGAGCCCTGAGGGATTTGGACGCTGAGGTTGCCGTATTCTGTGCAGTGAAGGGTCAGATGATGGGTGGCCACATTGACGATGCCCAGCAAGGCGGCACGGCGCACGTTGTCATCCGAAGTGTTTCCATGGACGGGGAGGGCATCGAAAAGCTGTCTGACGTGCCACGTCATGTCCATTGTTTTAATGGCGTCCGCTATTGCTTCAGGACTGATTTGTTCTGAAAGCAGCTCGCTTAATTTATTCAATGCCACGTCCGTGTTTTCGTTGAGATTAAAGTGTTAGGCCCAGCGCGCGACGGGTCAACCCCGCAGAGTGTTGCGAAATATTTGGGGTGTGAACATTTAATCGATCTTTAAGAGCAGGGCCGCCCGTCCATCTCGGTATTCAACATCGACACCTTGAGTGAAAGAGGAGCATTCGGGCTTGGGGTTACTTTGGCGCACGATGCAGGATTTCCCTACAGCCTGAACCGCGCCGATATGTTCCATTATCGGCCATACCACTCTGTCAGCTTTTAAACTCTTGACTGGCGTGATTTTATTGTGCCTCCCTACCTGTCATTGCAAGCCGTACGAGGTCTGGCCGCGTTAATTATCGTCGCCAGCCATGTCGCGTCTATCAGTGCCCGGTACATGAACGCATCGCCCGTGGTGATGGAAATGGCCCATCTGGGGGAGCTGGGGTGGGCTCTGTTATTTGTCTTAAGCGGATTCTCTCTGGTGCTGTCCGAGCATTGTCAGTTCGGTGCGAAGGGCCAGGTCTGGACCTTTTTGAAGCGGCGTTTTTTTCGCATTTATCCCCTTTACTGGGCCTATTTTGTGCTGGTCGTGGTACTGCTGCGCCTGGAGCCGGGCCCGACCCACCGGGCACCCGGTGATGGGGTCGATTTGATCGCTTCGTTCTTGCTGTTGCCTTACGCCCCGACCCCGATGTTCAAGCTGGCGTGGACGCTGACGCAGTTGCTGTGGTGCTACCTGGTGTTGGCCGCCTTCTTGCGTTTGCACCTTAAATCGTTGGTGGTGGCGTTGTCCTGCTGGGCCGCTCTGATGTTCTGCGCACTTGCCTGGCTCCCTGCGCCGCACAACCCTTACTGGCGGGTCATGGTTCACGCCTCGTCGCTCGAGTTCATCTTCGGCGCCCTGGCCGGGATCGTTTACCTCACACTGAGCAAGCGCTCGCCCGGGATGATGGCCGAGCCGTTCGTGCTGATGCTGGGCGTGGGCAGTATTGGCTATACGCTGACGCTAGGGAGCGTGGGGAGCGCCGGTGTGGCGGACTTCATGCCCTGGCCGCGTGCGGTCGGTATCGGCGCAGGCACCGCACTGCTCCTGGTGTTTGTGGCACTGCAAGAGACGAGGCGAAAAGTCAAAGTGCCTGTCGTGCTCAAAGGCATCGGTGACCTGTCCTATTCGCTGCTGCTGTCCTGCACCCTCACGTTCGGGTTGTGTAGCCAGATCGGGCAGGCCTGGCTCAGCGGGCAGGTGAGCGTCTGGCAGGTGGGTCTTGTCGGGTTGCTGTCCTTTGTCCTGGCCCTGATCGTGGCCTTCTTGTGTCACTGGCTCGTGGAAAAACCGTTGTCGCGCTATTGCAGGCGATTTCTAGGCGCCTCCGCCTCACCGATGTCCAGGCGCTGATGGCGGCGGTTGCAGAATGACACGTCTGGCGGCCCAAAGAACACGACGTGGGCGGGCGCTTGCTGAACCCGTCGGTAGCGTTCTGCCGAGTCGTTGATGAGGGTGAAGGCTTTTTCCGGCGTTGCAGTATTTTCCTACACCCTTTGAGGGAATGGATGACCTCTTCGCTCGAGCAGGCTGGCGATAATCACCCCAGCGTCACCGTGTGAAATCAGGGCCTGCACATTGTTGCTGCGCTGCCTCGAGCGATCCGCCAAACGCCACGTGCGGGCACACACGGGCCAGCATCGGCCTGATGTCACACCGGTATTTACGGCAAAACAACCCGTGCTGCCCGTTTGTACCCGATCAACATCTGTACTTATTGACACGTGCTCGAAGTTTTCAGCCCTGCGCAGCCAGCTGGGCATCTGTAGCCTATCCGTGTCCCTGCACATCCATCGGTGGCGATCTGTGTGAGACGTTTGCTCCCAGATCAGCGCTCGTTTACACAGAGGCTATCGGGCACGATGAAGGATGAACTGGTTATTACGCTGTCGAGCCTTGGTGGCTCGCGCGATATCGTCGTCACATGGAAAGCCAAACTGTGCGTTGGCCTGGCCGGTGTGGTACTGCTTGGCACGATGGCGGTGATGGGGATCACGGTGCTCTTGACCCGTGCTTCGCTGGCCCAGGCGCAGGCTCAACTGTCCGCCCTCCAGGAAGGCCACCTTACTCAGAAACAGCGTGCCGATGAACTGCAACAAACGCTGGAGGAGCAGGTCTCTGAGGCAAAAGCCCCCACCCAGCCGCCCGTTGAGAAGAAGCCACCCACCCCGCCCGCCACCGAAGGAAAAGTTGAGCGTCCGCCCAGCCAGAGCCTGCGCTCGACTGAGCGCGCGGTGCGCGCAGCCGATATCCTGGTGGTGCCGCGCACCTCGGTACTGCCCAAACTGAGCGAGCGCACGTTGCTGCTGGGCATGATCCCCAATGGTACCCCGTTCAAAAAGGCCGCGAAGATCAGCTCTTATTTTGGCTTGCGGACGCACCCGATCCTGCGCCGTATCCGCAGCCACAAAGGCATTGATTTTGTCGCGAGCATCGGCACCCCTGTTTACGCCACGGCAGGGGGGGTGGTCAGTCGGGTCAACGCAAGCAGCAGAGGGGGGTATGGCCGGCAAGTGTTGATTCAGCATGGCCTGGGGTTTTCCAGCCGCTACGCGCACCTGAGCCAGGTGTCGATCAAATCCGGTGAGCATGTCGCCAAGGGCACCTTGCTGGGGTTGACCGGAAACTCCGGGCGCAGTACCGGCCCTCACCTGCATTATGAAGTGTTGTATCGGGGCAAAACGCTTGACCCGATCAATTTTGCACGCTGGTCCAATCAGAACTTTGAAAGCATTTTCGCAAAAGAAAAGGAGATCCCGTGGGCGTCTTTAATAAAACAAAGTCATCAATGGTCCCAAATGGCCAGCTTACCATTCTCGCCGAAGGTTGTACGGTAAAGGGCGATTTGTCCGTCGAGGGCAATATATTGGTCGCAGGTTTCATGGATGGGACGCTCATCAGTCAGAACAGTGTCTCGATTGGCGTGACAGGCGCTGCGCGGGGCACGATAAGGGGACGCCATTTGATCGTCTCCGGACTGATGGAGGGTGAGGTGTGGGCTGAGGTCGTGGAGATCCTGGCAGGCGGAAAAGTCCAGGGCACCATTCAGACCGATCAGTTGATCATCGAACGTGGCGGCTTTTTTCTGGGGGCTTCTGCGGCGGTGACGAGTCCCGGCGTCAAGCCGATTCCGTTGCCCCCTGAGACGAACCGGCCCGTTCGGCCACTGGAGTCAAAGACGCAGGCCAAGCCCGAGTCCGCCAGTCCCAAGGATACGCCGGTCACCATCGAGCCCAACAAGACCTTACCGCCGCCCAAACCAGGCCCGGCTGACGGATCGGGAGCTGCTCAACCGTGATGACTTAATCTGGATTGGACTCGCGGGCGGGCGAGGAAGGGGGCTGGAGCAGGCGGGTCATGGCACGCCCCGTGGTGGTGTGGCCCCTCCGAGCCCTGCGAGTCATCACAGGGGCAGGCCATTGACCGTGAGATGCACACGCGTCATGAACCGTTGCGCCTTGGCCGTAGAGGTTCCCGAGCCATGCGCCAAAACCGATGCGGTCTACGGACGCCTCTGCTGAGGGACGCGAGCTCAATAAATCGTCTACTCGCAGTGGCGATAAGCCCCTTGCACCTCGCTTCTTTCCCAACGGTTATTCTGGGTTTGGGGGGACGGTGTTGCGGATCAATGCTGCCGGTGAAGCCGCCATCGGTGAAGGTCAGCGCCATGGCGCTAGAAGCACTTGCCAACGCTGCGGCACCCAAGGGGGCTGCCAACAGACACGTGTTCTTGTTCATTTTGCGGCTTCCGACATCTCTGATTGCGACGCTGATCAAGCACCACATCTGACGGCTCACTCAACGCAATCCACAGTCAGAGCTGACGCCTCAAGTGTCTCCTGCCACGCCTCAATCCCGACGTGAGGCTGAGCTCTTCTCAGGTGCTTTGGCGGTAAAGCAACCCTCTGCAAATGTCTTGCGCTGTAAAAAAATGATGAAAATTAAAATGATCAAACCGTCTAAAACGCGCCATTGATGGACTTTTGATTTGCGCCGGTTTGGATGCCATGCCGATCATGGCGGGATGCCTTTAGCGATGGCTGCAAAGGGCACTCCACCGCCACTGCAGGTGAGGCTCAATACCGGCAATCCTCACCAACCCGGGCGCATGATCGGCGTGCATCCAGTCCGCTGAACGCCGGCAGGATGACCCTCCGGGCAGCACCATGGCGTTACTCCCCAAGTCCCTTTAGGCCAGTGATGAAGCATTTCACCGAATTCAAACATTGCCACCTCGGCCTGCTACTGGGGCGTACGGCGTCGCTCAAGGACAAGATCATTGACGCTCACATGGAACCCCACGGCCTCACCGCCGCGCAGTTCAAGGTGTTGATGATCATGGTTCAGTACGGCGTCAATACCCCGACCGAGGTGTGTCGGTTCCTGTCGCTCGATAGCGGCTCAATGACACGCATGTTTGATCGGCTGGAGGATAAGGCATTTTTGATCCGCCACCGCAGCGAGATCGATGCCCGTCAGGTCCAGTTGAAGTTCACGGAGCAGGGCCGGCAACTGGCTCATCGACTGCCCTGCATCGGTGCGCAGGCGATGAACGAGCTGGCTGCCGCCCTTAGCGCCCACGAACTGAAAACCTTGGAATACCTGCTCAAGAAAATCTTGCTGGCGGCGGGTGATCCGATCACGCTCCATCGTTTGGGCCCCGACAATGAGCGTTGACTGCTTGGCGCCGTCAACCTGATGGGGCGGTCTCCTCGGCTTAGGCCTGGGCCGCCGCTTTGCCCCCGCTCAATTCTGTGCGCCTCTTCTCAGGAGCCCGCCTCAATCCCTGAGCCCTTGCCAGGGCGGTGGGGGAGGTGGCAATGAAAGGGCCTCAGCAGCCGTCCCCCAAGCATGTTGTGCATCCATGACGTAGGGCGCCAAAATGTCATCGTTTGGCGATTTTTCCTATTCGAAAATGATCTAAAAAACCGGGAGAACGTTTCTTGTCGGCGGATGTAACGCCAGCTTTACTTCCTCCTCAGGAGCCCATTTCCAGGAGGAATAACCGCTGGATAAAAATTCGAATAGGGAGTGTTCCATGCACGCTGAAGCGCACTGTGTATTGGAAGATGTCTTGATGACTTGCAAGACCATCAACGCATTTGGTGACCTGGCCATCGAAAATTTACAACACGGCATACCCAACGATCTGGCCGACGTTGAGAAGGAGAGTCTGATACGAGCCTTCAGGCTGATGCGGTTGACCCTGGACTGTGTAAAACCCTTGATTACTGCCACCGTTAAGGAGGGATCACAACCTCGTCGTATGTAGACGTTGGCGGCTCATCTGGTTTAAACAACCCGGCTCCGCACCGGGTTGTTCAGGCGCTTAGTCTTTTGCAGCCCATTCCCCTGAATGTCCCTTCTGGTCAGGGAAGGGGCAGCGCTCCCTGCTCAGGTTTCGCTTTTTTTGCCTTTTTTGCCTTTTTCGTCTTTTTTGTCTTCTCTGCCGTCGCCTTGGCGAAGGGATGGCGCCCCCTTGCAGAGACTCGACACCTTGCACAACGATCAAAGCTCGGTTGGCTGAGCGGGCACTGGAAACCTGTTTTGAGGGCAAACGCCTGCGTCTTCATCAGCCCAGAAAAAACGAGACCCGGGGTGGCAAACGCTGTGCTTAATTCACGCCGCAAGCGACACGCTCACCGCCCCCTCCCAACGGTTTGGGCATGTCCGAATGATTATCGCTGCCAGCATGGATCATCAGGGCGTGGCCTTTAATCTGCGCGACGCGGTTCAGGCGTGGGGCCAGCACCGGATAGTTGGCAATGCCCTCGGCCGTCACGTAGAGCGCCGGCAGGTCGCCCAGGTGCCCCTCGGCGTAAGGGCCGAAATGCTGGCCGGTTTTATTCGGGTCGAAGTGGCCGCCTGCGGCCAATGCTGCGACTTTCACCCCGTCTTTCACACCGGCTTCACAACTGCCGTTTTCATGCACATGAAAACCGTGCAGACCTGGCGCCAAGGATTGGAGGTGGGGAGTGAACAGCAGGCCATAAGGGGTCTCATCGACCGTAATCGTGCCTATCTTCTGCGCAGCGCCATTTGCGCTCACCAGGTGCATGGGAACTTCCAGGGAGGCGGCGTGAACCGTGCCGATTGCAAGCGTCGCGATCAAACCCAAGAATAAACGGTGTGTCATAAGCGGTTTCCTGACATTGCATGAATGTTCGAGAATGAACGTGGACGACATGAACGACTGACCAGGCTGACGTCGTTGATGCCGTGGATCAGCGTAGAGAAAACATGACCCTCTGGGCAAAACAAAAATTTTGCGGTCCATGATGCAAAAGAGCTATCGAATAAAAGGCAGGTCTCAGGTGTTGTTGTCGCGATCAGGTCCACGGGCGGCGGTGCATGATGAGGCAAGCCAGCAACCTTGGCCGGTGCGCGATAGACAATCGAGACTGTCGGGTTGAGGGTGAGGAGGGCTGAAGGCGCACACTCATCGGGTCATGAGCGCGCGCCTTGTCAGATGAAGAAACGGCGTGTGTTCCCTCACACGCCGTGTTTGATCCCAGGGTATTGGTCCGGCAAAACCGCGCCTCACTCAGGCCGCGGTCAACACCCGGGGGGCCAGCCCGCTGAGCAGGTCTTCGGCTAGCGGGGTCAATGCCTTGAACGTCGTTGGCTGTTTATTCAACTGCGCCAGGGCATACAGGGTGCGGGCGGTTCGACCGTTGCCATCACCAAACGGGTGATAGCGGACCAGGGCGCCGAAGAGCGCCTCACCTGCATCCACCTGCCCGGCCTGTACCTTGGTGCTGATCGCATCCAAGGCCTTGATAAAACCGGCGCGTGCCACATCCGAGCCCATGAACAACGGATCGCTGCTCGAACGGAACACTCGCGCCACTTGCCCGACCGCCGGTTGATAGACACCATCGTGCAGGTGAATGATGGTCTGGATATCAAACAGGTCGGCCTGGAGATTGAGTGACAGTGCGCTGCGGATACGCTCCTGCAATGCATTCACAGCCTCGGGATCGGTAGCGGAACGGCTATTGTCCGTGATCCAGTTGACAGCCACCTGTTCGGGGTCGCCCGCCACGATTTGTCGAGGCACGGCCGGGGGGGAGTCCAGCAACGTTTGAACGTGACCGTTTGCTGCGCTCATGCGTGTCAGGTCCGAGAGCAGCCGACGCTCAACCTGCGCTTGCTCGAAGGCCAGCGCACCCCAGGCAAAACGGGTTCTGGCGGTGCCCAGCGAATCCAACAGCAAATTCTGGCGTATCGAGGACTCAACCGCTTCAACGGTGGTCAAGCGCGCCAGATGGCGTGCCGTCTCGGTGCCTTTCATGCTGTCGACCAGCAAATTGATTTTGACCTGATCGGACAACCTGGCCCAGGTCACGCCTCGCAGTGCCCGGGGGATAAAAATGTGCGTGGCGGTTTTGCTGCGACGATAAAGGGTCAGGGCCTGGGTAATGCCTTGTCGGGTCAGGGGCGCGGCGCTTGCCAGCGTGCCCACACCCCCCAGGATACCGCCCAGGATCGCGTCATTGCGAAACGCCGCGGCATCTTCCGGTCGGTCGGCAATGTGCGCCTGGGTCAAGCCGGCCGAGATGTAGGCACCGTCCACCGCAAGGTTGGCCAGGAACAGGCCGATACGCCCCAGCAGTGTTCCGGTTCCGGGAATGACGGTGTTCAACCCAATGGCTGCCAGGGTCAGAATGACCTTGGCCACCTCCAGCAGATGCCCGGTGACCTGCTCCCATGAGCTGAACACCAGATAGTCAATATCGGCAGCCAGACGACTCATCAGGCTGTCAAACAGCCGGTTGGCCAGATCCTCCGGGCTTTGACTGGCGGTGAATGTCACCGGGCGGAGCACGTACGATGAAGGCACCGCTTGCGTACGATCGGTCATCACCTGCGTACAGAAAATGGTCACAGGGCTGTCTTTGTGGGTTTGCGCGATCGACGAGGGTAACTTGGCGAGCAGCCAGTTTTTAAAGGCGAGCGTTTCAGGAAACAGCGCGATGTCCGTCTTCGTCCCGAAGAACGTGTCATAAGTAATCCGTTCACTCTGCACATGGAAAAAAGCGGCGTCATCCACACTCAGCAGCACGCCGCTGGTCGCGCTGGCAGGAATCAGGAACACGCCGTTGACCTTGACACCATTGAAGGACACCTCCTGAGCCTGGACAGTCCCGGCCAGAAAACTCTCCACCGTCTGACGGTACGCAAGCGTTGAGCCTGGGGCATCCAGATAAGCCAGGCAACGCAGCCTGATCAGGTTCTGATACAGCGCCGTCAAGCCAGTTCGGTTGGCGGGGGTGTCGCGGTATACCGACAACGCACGTTCCATCACCACTTGCAGGTTGTCCTGCGTCAGGAAATGGATGAGTTCGCTGGGTTCAAACGTGGTGAGTGGGTAGGAGTACTGACGGCCCAGCGAGTCCCGGGCTTGCCTGAACGCATAAAGATAGTGCCCTGTCACGACATCCCGAAGCGGTACGTGTACCGTTAAGCTGCTCGGTGCACCGACATGCGGGGGGATCAGGGACGGATCGTAGGGGCTGGGGTGGTAAATCACGCTGATATTGCTGTCGGGCAACAAATCGGTCGCTCGACCGGTTTGCTGTTCGTAACGACTGATCCCGGCGCGGATGTACTCATCAATAAACACGGCGAGATTCAAAATGGGGCTGGACAGTGTGGCCAGCGACTCCAAGGTACGCTGTGCAGACAACTGATCCGCCGGCGGGGGCGCTGTTGCGGTGGAGTCAGTGGTTTCTATGACCGGCGGGGGAGGCAACTTGGCCAATAATGTCTGCTTGTAATGACTGACATGGACTTGATCCTGTGCATCGGTCAGGTTATCGGCGAGGCTCCACAGCCCATCGAGCAAGGGGCGATAAGTCTGGGCCGATTCAAAAGTCTGCTCTTCAATAAAAAAAGAAAGACTGTCAATAAACTGGAGCAAGGCCAGAACATCGCGTTCAGTCGGCGGTCTGTGCAATACCAATCTATTGGCGCTTGCTAAAAAGTTGGCCAGAGTCGAGTTGTTGGTCAATCCGTTTTCTTGCAACAAATGGGTAATACGTTGTGCAAGAGTGACTTGAGCAGTATCAGACATTTTATATACGTCCTTGTGGGGGTGAATTAAATTGTTAGTAACTATGACGGGCAGGAGGGCGGTGCGTACTATTGACTCATTGTTTATATCTCTTGGGATTTAATATAAGTGAAGGGCCACTGCTCGCCTCGAGCGCGGGACAATACCCCATGCGCTCTATGGGCACTGCAATAGCCGACAGCCCGCGACAGGCAACCGGGTTCTTCCAGATGCCGTGTTGGATGTTGAGCCAGTAAGATGAAGTGGTCTGCGAGACAGGGCGGGCGCTCTTTGTTGAGCAAGGCACTCTAACCGCCGCTTATTGACCGGTTAACAGTCGCTGCACAGACCGCTGCTCCACGGACGTGGGGTACAGTCGAAAGTTCAGTAAGTTTGAGGCGGCTGGCAATAGCCTGGACAGAGTCAGAACGACTCTTGGCGTTATTAGAATTGAAATCTGTCTCGTTGGTTATATTTGAACCCAGGCTTAGGAGGCATGCAACCTGCAGTCCGAGTTCGGACTGGCGAGTGGAGCGGTATTGGCAGGGTTCCAGACCGTGACCGGCGCATGCTGTCTGGTCACGGCCCATCTGCGGCCTGTGTGCTCGAGGCGTCAGTCGACCTTGGAGGTCCGCGTCAGCCACTCACGGCCCTTAAGCATGCCATGCCAGTAGAACCACGGTAGAAAGTTCGCCTTCAGATACCAGGCCAAGCGGCGTGCTACCGTCGGATTCAGAGGAAATGTCGGCAGCAATTTACCGGCATAACCGAACTCGGCGAGTATCACCTTGCCTCGCTCCACCGTCAGCGGACAGGCGCCATAACCATCGTATTGGCGCACCAAGGGCTGCCGTTTGCGCAGCGCCAGCAGGTTCTCGGCCACCACCACCACTTGCTTGCGCACGGCCGCTGCGGTCTTGGCGTTGCCGGTGGAGCAAATATCACCCAGGGCAAACACGTCCGGATAACGCACATGCTGCAAGCTGTGAGCATCCACGTCGCACCAGCCATCGGCGTTGGCCAATGCACTGTGACAGATGAAATCTGGCGGTACCTGCGGTGGAACCACGTGCAGGAAATCGAATTTTTTCGCTTGCAGGGTGACTTCTCCGGCGGCGTTCTTGACCTCGAACCAGGCCGTTTGCGCCGGTCCATCGACCTTCACCAACTGCGAGTTGAACGCCAGCCGTGCGCGGTATTTTTCGATGTACTTCATCAACGGCGCCACAAAGGCTGGGACACCAAACAGCGCAGCGCCGGCGAGGTTGAATTCGACATCCAGGTTCTTCAGTACGTCCTGTCGCAGCCAGTGATCACAGGACAGGTACAAGGCCTTTTGCGGGGCTCCTGCGCATTTGATCGGCATGCCGGGCTGGGTAAAGATCGCCTTGCCGGTGCGCAGGTTCTGCACTCGGTGCCAGGTGTAAGCCGCATGCTGATAGCTGTAGTTGGAGGTGACGCCGTTGTGCCCCAGGGTCGCGCTCAGGCCTTCGATTTTCTCCCACGCCAGGCGCAGACCCGGGCAGACGATCAGGTTCTGGTAAGTGACGCTGCGCCCGTTATCCAGAATCAGCTGACGGTTTTGCGGATCGATGTGGTTGACGGCTGCCTGCAGCCATTTAGCCTGGCTTGGCATTACCTCCGACATCGGTCGTACGGTGTTTTCCAGCTCATAGACACCGCCGCCGACCAGGGTCCAGGCCGCCTGGTAATAGTGATAGGCGCTGGGCTCAATCACCGTGATGTTCAAGCTGGGTTCGCGCTTGAGCAGACTGGCGACAAAGGCGATACCCGCAGTACCTCCGCCTATCACCACGATGTCGCCTTGGTAAGACTGGCCCAGGTGTTGATCGCTCATAGGTTGTTCCTTGTGGTTGTCGGTAAGGGGACGCGCCGCGAAAGACTCACCCCCGTTTTTGTCTCCATGCCGAATAAAGGCCCACAGAGCACTGGCGTGACGCGGTCACGAGGTGGCTGATTGGCGTTGGACAGGTGCGGCCTCCACGAATGCTCAGCGGCCTATGCTTCGTCAGTACATGTCTGTGTGAAGTGACGTCATGGAAAAAAGAAGCGCTGGCGAATCAACCCACTCATGGCATGAGGGGGTTGATTCACTGTGTGTGCCAGCGCCCCAGTGCTTAGTAAATGCCACCCTGATCGCGTGCGTATGTAGGGGTTTTCTTAAGTGAGGTGCGGTGAGGCTTGATTCAGCGTCTGGGTTACGCGGGGCGTCGGCCACTCGTAATCTATGCAAGGAGGCAATGTCCCCAACTGAGCGAGGGCAGATGCGCTGAAGGGCTTGCTGGCACGCTGAGCAGCCCCCTGGAAGGCGGCGACGCCGGTGGACGCTACAAGGCGTTTCGAGAGCATCGGCGCCGTCTCGGGCATGACGATCACGACCAGCAAGGCAGGGTGCTGCCGATGATGGCCATCCTGGACACGCTGCAGGGTCCGTTCGGCGATCTGACCCGCGCGTCGGCCGGGGCCAAGCTGATGGAGGCCTTCGGCGAAGGCGCCCAGGTGATCGACGCGTTGGCCAAGCACACCGATCGGCTGCGCAATGGCATCACCCTGGTACTCGGCGCCGATGACGAGCCCGATCCGGCCCTGCCGCCGCTCACTGGCGTTTCGGCCGCTGCCCACCGGTGGTGAGGCAATGGGTTTTTATGCCTTTCCCGAAGAAGGCACGCGGGTGGTGGTGTATTTTGCCTTCGGCCTGCCGAACAAGCCCTACCTTCAAACAAGCCTGCCCACAGCGCGTCGATGCCGACGGCAACGGGCTGCGCAAGATCCGCGATCTGGCGATCGGGCGCGAGGTTCAAGCCCTGGACAACCGCGAGCAGTTCCAAAGCCACACGCGGGCGGTTGATGATCATTCGACCGAGTCGGTAGCTGGTGTAAACAAGATCGAGGCGCTGGGCGTGCTCAAGCGGTTGTCGGGGGATCGTTCAGCCTGGCGGCGGTGGACGATCTGCACCCGGTCACGGGACGGGATCTGCATGTGCTCGTGGCGCAGACGCACAACACCACGGTCGACGGAGATCAGCAGGAGCGTATTGCGGGGGGACGTCGAAGTGTGGCGGGGGAGAGTCAGCGGTTTGAGGCGCCGAAGATCTGGATCGGATCGAGCGGCGTGAATGGGTTGCGGGTATTGGGTGACCTACTCGATCTGGTGGAGCAGATGAACAGCCAACGGGCTGGGCATACACACGGATCAACGCCGCCGCCCAGCAATAACGCCGCGTTCACAACTGCCGCAGCCAGCGCCAAAGGAATACTTGGAATGATGAAGCCAATTGCGCAATAGTCGCTTTCGTTACCTCTGGCTTAATGAACGATAAATAGGTGTTTGCCCTTTCCATTCCTGGCACCTCGACAGAATGACTGCCCACGGATATCTGATCTCGGACTTCATATTGCCAGCATGGCAAACTTCGGTTCAGTATGAAGTCACGCGAACAAATTCTTGGTTTTCTTGATTCCCATTAATCGCTCAGCGGCAGATTGATTAACCATGTATTTGATCGTTAGAAAAAAACGCACTGGATCTAAAACCTAGGTCATGCCAGCAAGGTTCATAAGGCTTTGCGCAAAAATCCGACTGGGTCAGTTGGTCTCGGCAGTTCGTGGGCGATTGTGCTGGTAATGACCCAGGATATGCGTGCGCAGGAAACTCACTTCAACGTATATAGCCCTATCAACCAATGTTTGGGCTGGGCAAACAATGTTTGGGTGAGATTTATGACGCTAATACACATGTTGGCCACAGCCACAACCGCCTGGCGATTGTATCCGAGGGCAAACCTGTCCAGTGCTTATGGTTGTTCAGATGAACGGAACTACCTATTTATTACCTAACCCAAGACCGGTAGAAAACCATGAAAAATAATAGCTGTCCTTGTCGAGAAAATAACCGATTTAGAGTTGACTGGCGTATTATAAAAGCGTGCAGGCGATTTATAGCGTTGCTTTGCGGGCTGTTACTGAGCTCACATGCCTGGGCTCTTAATACGTTTACTTGGGCGCTGGATCCCACGCGAAACGCTGATGGTTATGAAAACATTCTGAATGTTAATCCTGCTAATTTGAATGGTTATCTTGTTCCATCCTCCACACCACTGAACACGCAACTGGCACGTCGATGGCTGAACAGCACACAGACCGATGCGGGGAAAGAGTTCACTGCAATTTACCGCACCCGTCCTGCCACGGTGATCTATCCTGACGTTCCGAGTGGATTCAATCCAGTCACATTTGAGAACTGGGCCTTCATTCGTAAATTCATTAACTTTGGTGGAGAGACGCTAGGCGGTTCACATATCAGTGCACCTGATCCTGAATGGGTGAATGCCGCGCATCGCAATGGTGTCAAAATATATGGCACCGTCTACATTGACTCGGCCAATGGCACAGTGGCGATGACGACCAACCTACTCGGTCGCTATAATGGAAATGGCGAAACGGATAAATCGAATTATTCCGTACCCGTGCTGGATAAACTGGATGCACTGGCGAAAAGATTGAATCTGGATGGCTGGTTTTTAAATATTGAAAATGGATTGAATCCAGAGAACGTCGGTCAACTCAAGCGCGTGATCAGTAACCTGTTTCCCGCTTACCTCAATGGGGGCGTTGAGTTCATTGCTTATACTGGCGAGACCAATCAAGGCATTAACTCTCCCAAGCTAATTACCGACGATGACATCGCTAATTTCGACGTGCGTCCAGGGGATCATCCAAATCTTGACAATGCCACGGGCATCGATCCGGATATTGTTAATAGCCGAGATTATCCAGCCAATTCAAAAAAGACCTACTTGATGTTTCTGGATGGAGTGTTTACCCGCAATACCAATCTGGGCCAGTTCTGGCCACAGCGAGTTGCAGCCGCCAAAGCTACGCAGTGCCAATTCTTTAAAGGCGTGGGGGAGTGGCCCGGCTTCCAGCGATATGCGCAAGCCGTGTATCCCGTGACGACGTCGCCAGCCGATGTGTTGTGTGCAGGCAACCCCAAATCGCTGTCAGATCCGGAGCCTACAGTCGTTCTCAAAATTACCCTGCCGAGTGGCGTCTATATTACTCCTACGCTTTACAATAAGTTGCCATGCTACGAAAAGTGCTTTTACGAGTACACCTATAGTGCACATGGCTCTCAGCGAGAGAAACTTACTTTTAATGTTTCATTTGCCAGGATAAACACGTCTTTTCGGCAATACAGCGTTCCATCGTACCAGCGGGAGTCTCTGTATGCGCAAAACATGCCTGGCTCCAAGTGGTGGGGGAAAATACCGTCAGAGCCAAATGGTTTTATTTGGAACTACGAAGAAGAGCTTTCCTCCAATGGACGAACTTACGTCATAAAAAACCCTCCTTCCGGCGCATATTGCTGGGTTGAAAAAGATAAGGTCTGTACTTTCCCTACATTTTTCCCCAGCGGGGATGTGATTGGGAAGTATCAAAACACCCAAAACAGCGGCCTTCCTCTAGCGTTTCCTCAGGGTTATCAGCATGATGAATTCAGCAACTTCGGTAGTTTTCCAAAACTCAACTATGTGATGAACGTGGAGTATCGCCGCTAGGGAAGGTCTGAAATCGGCACCGATATGTTGATATCCCTTCACTGAGAGCTCAAGAAATCGGTGCCCCTGCAAAGCATCAGACTTTGGTGCTTTCTACTCGTTTTTTATTGCTTAAGCCACAGGGTGGTCGCCAAGTTTGACCACGCAGGCGACAAAAAATCGCAGTCCCTCACAGGGCGCCACTGCACATCCTCCACGCCGCTGTTCGACGGCTCCCTGGGCAACCAGAGCGCGATGGTCGCGGCCCTTCCCGGGTTACGAACAGGTGCAACGGTCAACCACGGCGAGCCCATCACCCGTGTGACGCTCACCAATGACCAGATGGCCCTCCGATGGAAGATGCAAGCGCCGCGCTGTAGAGCACGCGGACGATGAGCCGATCCAGCCCTGGCGCCGCTGACCGCTGTTCCGTTGCCAGCCCATCGCTGGTGAGGAAATGGGTTTTCATGCCTTTCCGAGGAAGGCACGCCCGGTAGTGGTGTGTTTCGCCTACGGCCTGCCGAACAAACCCGGCCTTCCATCGAACCCGCCCCACGGCTTGAGCCTGCCCAAGGTACCCAAAGGTGATCGGCTGTGGCAGCGCAGCGAGGCTTGCCCGCAACGCGTCGATGCCGACGACAACGGCCTGCACCCAGCCACCGAACGGGATCTGAATAGGGTGATGGGGCAGACGCACCAACATCACGGTCGGCAGTGATCTGCAGGAGCAAATTGCGGGTGTACGTCGAGGTGTGGCGGGGCAGCGGCAGCGACTGCAGGCGCCGAACAACGGGATCGGTTCTGAGGCGATAAACCCGTTCCAGGTGATCTGCGACCTGCTCGCCGGGTGAAACAGATGAACAAGCAACTCGCGGCACACACTCACGGGCCAACGCTACTACCAGGGAATGCGGCGATTTCTACAACTGCATTAACTACCGCCAAACAACTGGCTGGCAAGGTCAAACCGATCACTCTTGATTTTTGCCTTTGAGCTTCCTTCGGCGCTCAAACAATTGTGTCTGTCTATTACTTCACTGTTCAATAGAAAACCATAACGACCTTGTATTCTAACACTTGGTGTTGTTTTTTTTCTTTCACTGTCCGATGTCAGACCGAAGACAGTAAGCCATTTACGCGCCGTGTTAGGTTGATTAGGCACTCTCGCACTAATTTAGTACTCCTAAAGGAACATGAGATGTCTGAGATCATTCCACCAGTAGGCTCTCCAATAGAAGAAATCAAGGATGCTTTCGGTGTTGGACAAGTACCGCTGGCTTCAAATTTTTCTGACCTGATCGATGTCGCCGATGTGGGGCGAAAGGCCGCAGGCCTTTCGCCAGATCAACCCTCTGGCCAAGGCCAGGGCATGTATTTGGATGAGCACCGGAAGTTGGCAGTATTGCCGCAAGCCGGGGGCGGAATCAATGTCAACGCCTCGGGCGTGGGCGTCACCGTCGAGACCAGCAAAGGACTTGTGGTCGGTACTAACGGTCTGGCCGTTAAACCGGGCAACGGTATTAATGTCAGCGCCGCAGGCGTGGGCGTCACCGTCGAGACCAGCAAAGGGCTTGTGCTCGGCACCAATGGTCTGGCCGTTAAACCGGATAACGGTATTAATGTCAGTGCCGCAGGCGTGGGCGTCACCGTCGAAACCAGCAAGGGGCTTGTGCTCGGCACCAACGGTCTGGCCGTTAAACCGGGTAACGGTATTAATGTCAGCGCCGCAGGCGTGGGCGTCACCGTCGAGACCAGCAAGGGGCTTGTACTTGGCACCAACGGCCTGGCCGTTCAAGCGAGCAATGGCATTAATCTGAGTCCTGCCGGCGTGGGGGTCGCCGTCGCAGAAAACATGGGCCTTACTGTCGATGCCAATGGTCTTGCCATCAAACCAGGTAGTGGCATCAATCTTGGTGCCGCTGGTGTTGAGGTGACGGTGAATGCTGCGGGCGGGATTCTCGTCGATAGTGAGGGCATCGGCATTAACTGTGGGGCAGGCCTGACCATTTCCAATAACCAGTTAATTGTTTCTCCCGCTGTACCGAGCAGAGTGTCAAAGACTTATACCATCACCACCTCCTCTTCCACTTGGAAATCAATATGCTCATGCCCATGGTATGAGCAGAATAATTTCGCCGAACTTCTTATCGTTGCGGAAGGTAATGGGTTCAAGCAGCGTTTTATCTTAACCTTCTCCTTCGATGGTGAACTGAACAGTAACAACAGGTCTTACGCCCTATCAATTTCGAATGTAGGAGTAAAGCCTTCCAGTGCATGGGCGATAAAAGAAATCAGAGTGGCGTCTGCACCAAGGGCCGGAGATACGTATATCCAGGCGAATATGACGTCGAATTCTACAGTGACCTGTACCCTCTCGTACTCACCGCTTAGCATTGGAGGGAAAGTTGTAATACGCGATTTTTCGGATAATCCAATAGCTGTGCAACGAGGTCTAATCAGTGTTCTCAGCAATGGATCTATTCAGGGATAAACTGAAGAGGTGATCTTAAAAGGAGGCGGCCCCAGAAACTGAGTGCAGCACCTGACCTTTCGGTAGGGTGTTGCCCCTATGTTCTGTCATGAACTCCCGGTGAAGAGCGCGTAGCCATCCAGTGCGGTCATGTCCTCGTCTTCAGTTTGTGAAGAATGGGCATCTGACACTCGCCCTCAACCATTAGTCGGGAGTTGGCGCGCAATCGGGAGAGTTCGGCCGTACTCGGCCCATACTGCTCAGCCCCACAGAGGGTGCCTCGTTGCCTCCGCCGACTCAAACGCAAGCTGTTGCAGGGCCGTTAGCGCCTTGTCTCCCAGGCAGATTGTCCGCATTCTGCGCAGTATGAATTCCCAGTCCGAAAGATGCCTGTGTTCGGCGAGAGACGATCTATAGCGTGGTCTAGACACTGCCCCTGGGTGAGTGACGCAAAAAGTTAATCAACTGTCTACGTCCGGGAAAAGCACGCTTCGCAGATATAGGTCGGCGCGGCCAGCTACCTGGTATGGTCAGTATCCACACGTGCGCACCCCGCAGACTGAATACCGTCTGGTACCAGGCCATGGGGCGATCTAATCAAGGGCAAGGCCATTGGATCAACCATTGGCACCTCGTTGGAACGCACCAGTGCTTACCTGGTGGTGAAGGTGCACCTCGATGCTGACCTCTGCGGTAGCGAGCCTCAGCGCAGCGCTCAATCATTGCCGCTGGCGATACGTCATGGCATGGCTCCGACCAGGGGGGAGATGTTCCCCAGAAGACTGGCGTTCGCCATCTATGTTTGCGACCCGCACAGCGCTTGGCAATGGCAGTCACGAGCACAGGAATGGCTTGATCCATCAGCACCTACCCAAGGGTAAGGGCTTGTCGAGACAAAGACATAAGGAGCTGGATCCATAGCCTCCAATTGCACATGCGTTGACGTAAGCGTTTCGATTCCAAGCGCTCAATCGGTGGTGGGCCAAGTCATGCAAGAGACCTCGTTCACAAGAGCGTCAGACCTTCGCCCGAAACAGGCCGCACAGGCTTGGGTGCGCAAACAAGAACCGACCTGGTGCGACGCTCAAGGACATGACGGGATCGATCAAACATGGCGACGCCCATCCTCTGATCTCAAACGGATTACCACTTGACCCTTACCCCCATCGAGCCCTGCACCGCGGAGCTGACGTCGCTATCGCCACCCGCCGCCCACTGCTTGCCGATCTCGGCATACACATCGGTGCGGTCGTTGAGCTTGAGGGTCGCGCCGCCTGCCAGTTCGCTGGACGTGTAGCCTGTGCTGCTGCTGATCGCTGTCGAGGCGGCCGCGTTCTCAAAGCGAGTCACGTCGTTGCCATTGGCAGCACGGTAGAGGTTCACCCGTCCATACGGCTGCACCCGACCTGCGCCGGTGGCGTAATCGCCCTCCAGACGTGCGCCCAAACGTGCCATCCACCCCTGGTCGACATCCTGACGCACCCGGGTACTGCCAATATGCGCATCGTCCAGGTTCAGGCGCTGCTGCACCAGTTGCACTTGTGGTTCGACGCTCCAGGCGCTATTGAGTGCAAAAGGTTGGCCCATTTCCACCGAGGCCAGCCAGCTGTCGCCCTTGCCCGACACCTTCCCACCCTGTGAGTGGGCGTCATCGTCGTGACGCCCGCGCTGCAGAACCGTGTCGACGTACAGGCCCGTGGCGCCCGTCCAGGTGGCATAGCCGCCGAGGTACTGGCTGTGCAGGTCATTGTGGCCCACCGACAGATTGTCGATCCCGCGGGCAAAACCCTTCACGTCCATATTGCCCTTGAGATCCCCCACATAGAGGCCGGCATGCCAGTCGTCGTCCGCATACAGGTCCGAACCGATCTGGAAACCCTCGAGGTTGCCATCGCTGCTTGGACTCACGGTGCCGCTCTGGCCGATCTTCAGCTTCGTCCCCAGCACACGGCCCCAGCCCTGCGCGGTAGGCTCGCCCCGAACCGCGTTGGAGCCGATGCGCTGGTGCAGGTTTCCCAGCATCGCCAGGTTGCCCTGACGCAGTTGCTCGGGGAGCGCGGCCAGCAAAGGCACTTCGGTGCGGTAAGTCGGAATGTGCACCGCCGGTGTGCTCGGCTGAGTGGGGGGCACTGGCGTAACCGGAACAGTCGTCAGGGTCGAACGCAAGTACCAGTTCTCGCCGGCACCACTGGCGTCAGCCGCGTACAGGTTGTACTCATAAGCGCCGGCAACCACGTGGCCGCCAGCCAGGCTGAACGCATCCTTGGTGGTCTGCGCCGTGGTGGTGGCGCCATTAACCGCGCTGACCACCGTGATACCGTCGCCCAACGTCAAGGCGCCGAGCCCCTGCAGGTTGACGATCTGCAGCTGTGTACTGCCGCTGGCCACAGCGCCAGGACCGTTGAGTTCCAAACGGTCGCTCACCCCCGTACTGTCGCTCAACGCCGTGCCCAGTCGCAGCACCCCGTTCTGCCCCCCATAGGGACCGGTGACCGTGAGTGTACTGCCCGTCGCACTGCCTGCCAGCGATACGGTACCGTTGTTGGTCAACGCCGCCACACGTTGGTCGAAGCCGCCTGTGTCCAGCGTGGCACCGTTCGCCACGGTGTGTGCTGAAGCCGCACTGAAGGTATGGGGCGCCGCCGCACGCAGCGTACCCTCGTTCACCTGGGTGGCACCGCTGTAGGTGTTGGCACCGCTCAGATTGAGGCTGCCGCTACCAACTTTGCTCAGGATGCCCGCGCCCGAAATCAACCCGCTCAACGTCTCGTCGTGGCTGCCGGTGTCGATGACCGCCCCGGTAACGCCGGTGAGCGTGATGTCATTGGCCAGGTTCAGGTCGTCGGCTGCAAAACCCAGTGTGGCGTTTTGATCCAGGGCCAGGGAGCCGGTGCCCAGGGCGCTGTTATGTGCAACATCAATGCGTCCCTGCGCCAAGGTGCTACCACCGCTGTAGGTGTTGGCGCCGCTCAAGGTGAGCGTACCCGCGCCAGTCTTGATCAGTTCCCCGGAGCCCGACATCACCCCGCTGAAGGTGGTACTGGTGGCATCGCCCCCGGTGGTCAGGTTGGCACTGTCCAGGTTCACGGTGCCGGCACCGGCCAGCGAACCGATGGTTTGATCGTGGCTGAGGGCCAAGGTGGCGCCGCTGTCCACCGTATGGGCGGAGCTTGCGCTCAGGGTGTTGAGGGCATCGGCCTGCAGCGTGCCCGCGTCGACGTGGGTGGCGCCGCTGTAGGTATTGGCGCCGTTCAAGGTGAGCGTACCCGCGCCAGTCTTGATCAGTTCCCCGGTGCCCGACATCACCCCGCTGAAAGTGGTACTGGTCGCATCGCCCCCGGTGGTCAGGTTGGCACTGTCCAGGTTCACGGCGCCGGCCCCGGCCAGCGAACCGATGGTTTGATCGTGGCTGAGGGCCAAGGTGGCGCCGCTGTCTACCGTGTGGGCCGAGCTCGCGCTCAGCGTATTGAGGGCATCGGCCTGCAGCGTGCCTGCACCGACGCGAGTGGCGCCGGCGTAGGTGTTAACGCCGGTCACCGATAGCGCGCCGGCGCCGGTCTTGGTCAGTCCTCCCGCCCCCGTGATCACCCCGCTCATCGTTGTGGTGGTCGACGCGTCGGTGTTGACGGTACCGCCGGCCGCGCCCAGGGTCACCGCACGGGCGGTGGTGAGGGTAGCGGTGCCTTGCAGTGTGCCGCCATCAAGCGCGAGTGCGCCGCCGGGCGCGCCGAGGTTGTCGTCCGCCGAAATGGCCAAGGTACCGCCCAGGACGGACCACGGTGTCACCGAGGTGCTGGTGCCGGTCAAGGTGTAGGTGCTGGTGCCTGTTTTCTGAAAATCAGTGAAATTACGGTATTGCGCCGCGCTGCCAATCTGCGACGTGTCAAAACTGTCAGTGTCCGTGCCGCCCAGAGCCAAGGTGTTGCTGGCGCCTGCGGCATTGGAGCCCACCACGTTCCCGCCGATGCTCGATCCCTTGCGCAGTTCAAGGCTATTGGTGAGGCCGGAGAACTCGATGGCGCTGGCGCGTACCAGCCCATCGCCCGAGTATCCACCATTGATGGTGCCGCTGTTGATGATGGTAAGGTCGGCGCCGACGAGGCCGGCGCCACCTGCACCATTCGTTCCGGCGATAGCGTTGGGTGCATATCGCCTGCCAGCCAGTCCACCAGCTCCACCCGAGATGGTTCCCGAGTTGATGACCGTGTGAAAAGAGCCCGACAGGCCTTTTCCTCCCGCCCCCCCGTTGCCCGCTACTCCATCGCTAAAGCCACCGTTGCCGCCAGCACCACCGGCTAACAGACCTGCCACAGTGTTGGTCACTGTCATACCCGATGCGGTGGCGACGAGTGCATCGCCACCGCCACCGCCACCGCCAGCGCCACTGGTAATTGAGCCAGAGCTGTAGCCACCAATGCCGCCGCGACCGCCCCTAGCTTGCAGGGAATTGGTGACGTCGGCATTGGCGGTAAATCCATTGCCCCCTGCACCACCGCCGCCGCCGCCACCGATGCCGCCATCTTTGGATGCGCCCTCACCGCCAATGCCGCCGACTGGGGCATTGGCCGTGCCACTGCCGCCACCGCCACCGCCACCGCCCCCACCACTGCCATGAGGAATCGCCCCGTCCCCGCCATTACCTCCAGGCGACATCCCCGCAGCTCCACCGGCCGAGGCCGTGCCTGCCTGTCCTGGCATGTCGGCGTTTCCGCCTGCCCCGCCTGTCGCTAGGGGATTGCTGTAATCTACCCAACCGGCTCCGCCCACGCCCGCCCATGCAGCATAGGGGGCTGATCCCACCGCCATAATGGCGAGCAAGCAGGCGATCGCCAGTGCCGAGCGCCGAGGCGGGGCTAAACGGGCTGCATCTGGATACGCGTTGCCATCCATTTCGAAGGAGATTGGACACGGTCGCAAAGCAGAGCCGACACTGGCTGCCAGCCCATTGGACTTGCTGCCCAGTTCGGAGACCACCTGGCACAGCCCCGTGGCGGAATTGAAGACAAGACGATAAATGTGGTTCATGTGATGTATGGGCCCTGATCGTGAGGCAACGCACTGCCCTGAGATTCATACAAGGCAAGTCCATCGAGGTTCTTTGAACGATGGGGCCGCGTAGGCGAAGCGTCTGTAAGGCTTTCCTGAAATGGCGGGGGAGGGGGACTGGTCAGAGGAGGATCGATTCTGGAATTTTCAGTGTTCATGAGGGCGCGAGAAGGGAGCGCTGTGATCGGCCGCTCCGCCCTTCATGTGGCCGCTGGCTATGCAGTGAGTCGGGCCACAGCGCGGCATCGTTCGACCTCGGTCGTGCAAGTCGAACGGTAGGCCGATGCCAGAGGCAAGTGGTTTGAAAAAGCAGCTATTGCGGTAGACAAGTCATTGCATACGGCTTGTCATCCCATAGTTGTGATCCGTTCAGAGATAACCGAATCGAGTTGCTCGCCTGGCAGGCGGTGCGCACCTGCCACGTGAATCGTCAGCGAAATGATCCGGCGAAGAATAGATTTGCCCAAAAAGCACTTATTCCCTCCGACGGGCTTTGCGGTCTTTTGTGTGCAAAGCAGGGGGGGCAATCCAGGCTCCAGACCAAGCCGGCGGTAGGGGAACAATGGTCATTGCACGGAATGAAAGGGTGTGCAGTGAAGTGTCACGCGCTTACACGGCGTGCCACGACTTGGGCCGATGGAGGCAATTTTGCAACGTCCCGGCCCGCTTGAACGAAATAGGAACCAGGCGTGACGAGACTTGCAGGCCGACTGCGTGGCCGCGAGGGGATTGCACAGAACTGCAGGTGAGGCAGGCTTGAATCTACCCCCCGAAAAATTTTCAGTTCAGTGCCGCAAGCACGTGTTTAGGATCGTTGTGTATTGCACGAAGCAGGGCGCGAGCGGGATCTTCAGGCCCGCGGCGCCCTTGTTCCCAGTTCGTAAGGTACCTAGTGCAACATCAATGCTTTGGCGAAGGAAGCCTGGGAGAGCCCAGTTGTTTGACGGACTTTTGACCTGAACCGCATCAACATGGAACCCCGCGAGGGCTGCCGCTCACCGCGATCGATCTCATCCCTCTGAGTCGTGCTTTCCACAAGACGATCAAAGAGATGCTTTTCCATTATTGCCACCTTTTGTTGAGTGCGCGAAGCTGCGCTTTCTGCCTATCAGTCAAGGTATCCGTGATTCCCTTGCGATAGATCAAAAATCATTCGTATCGGGTGCGCCGTAGTAACGTAGTAATAGATCACTCGATCGCCACCACTCTTGCCTTTGCCTTTGCCTTTGCCTTTGCCTTTGCCTTTGCCCGTCCAGCGGATTTTTCGGAGATCGCCCGTGACTTCCTGGAGAGCACCAGATTCTGGGGTTCAGCGAGATACGTCTGCAGTGCCGATACTCTTCATCATCCAAGTGTTCCTTCTGACCGCAGATGAAACCGGTGATTCGATGAAGATCATGGAATCCTTGCTGTGCGTCATTGGCGTATATGGCTTCTAGGGTATTACTCAAATGTGCACAAAAAATCTGCTTGTCGTTGCTTGTAGCTTTTACTTCCGAAGGGCCACCGGCGGCTTGGTTTTCAGCAGCAAGAGGAGGGGAGGGGAGCGTGTGTAGAGATTGAGGAAATTCAGGACAATCCAAAGATACAAAGCCAACCAAGGTTACTGGGTTTTTTTCCAAAAAAGACGCGAAAGCCGCGTGCTTTACCTCACCGGCCTTGAAAGATAGGCGGGAAGGTTGCCTCACAGGGGGTGTCAATACTACTGACCAAGGTGAGATTCAATCTCGGCACAGGGCAGGCTTTTCAAAAGAGTAATAAAGGTAATGACGCCGACAGTTCAGTATCACACCAGGACAGTGGCCGACCCTTCGACCGGGTCGGTGGATGGCGTCAAAACGATCGAGGCACTGGGCGCGCTCAAACTGCTGTCGGGGGGATTGGTCAGCCTGGCGGCGGTGGAACATCTTCATTAGGCCACCGGCCAGGATCTGAATAGGGTGGTAGGCAGACGCACAACGCCACGGTTGGCGCAGATCTGCAGGCGCCGAATACCTGGAATTGGCTCTGATGCGGTGAATCTGTTTCAGGTGGTTTGCGATCTGCTCGAGCTGGTTCAGCACATTAATGCCCAGCTCGCGGTCCACACCCACGTACCAGGATCGATTCCCAGTCCTGCCGACAGTCCGTCATTGACGCAAAAGGCAGCCATCGCGCAGGGCCTTTCAGGCACCTTGAAGTCGATTACTTTATAACGGGTCGCGTCCTTAAAAATTTAGTGCGGTGATGCGCCTCTATCGCGGTGCTCGACACAACCGGCGCAGGTGCTATGAGAGGGACTGCGAGTCGCACGGTGAGTGGGGGGCAAAAGACGCGTGAGGCGAGGGTTGCCCCCTCACAGTAAAACCATCGCCCCGCGCGGCTATCCGACAGGTCAGTGACCCGAGCCCTGCGTATGGGCGCAGGACTCGGCTCACTCAGATTCGGCCAGGTCAGACATGATCGACCGAACAGCGTGACGATCAGCCTCTGGCCCGGCCAGTTAC